>Ga0207841_1000062_pt1 | contig 181815 bp, 152 predicted proteins | sample HigsolmetaGSP18D_FD_184846 | JGI IMG/M metagenome (GOLD analysis project Ga0207841, IMG submission 184846) | High solid enriched microbial communities from the Joint BioEnergy Institute, USA - SP1-8-D (SPAdes) | ecosystem: Engineered > Bioreactor > SSF (Solid state fermentation) > Aerobic >...
AATTCTTGATTTTGTAAATAATTGCTGTTTTGGGTCAATAATAAAGCTTCGGATTCTATATAGTATTCGCGCGGGTGGGCGGGTGAGCGGTTCGGTTGGGTGAGCGGCTCGCTTGTGGGTTACGTTAACGCGTGAGATGAAGAGACTTAATTCCGCCGCTACATTGTCAGATCTGCCCGAGGTCAGCACGCCGGAGGCTGCGAGGGAGTGCCTTGGGAGTTACCGGAAAGCGGACGAGAAGGACAAGACCGTCATCATTCTCGACGAACTGCTCAACGTTCTGCCCGAAGATGAGGAGGGGAAGGGAAACCTTATCTGTGACATCATCGTACGTCACCGAAACAACCAGCTGCAGGAGCTTGCGGAGGAAATTCGGACTTCCTTACTTGTACCGTGTAAGTTATTAAGTGACACTTGTCACCCATCGGACATCTGGCGATTGTGTCATTCATGTAAATACACAGTAAAGGCCGCCGGGGGACGGACTCCCAGGACATCTCGGATCCTATCGTCTTCATCATCAGGTGCAGAGCCGAACATTGAGTCAAGGGGCCAAGCAGCACTGAGAAAGACGTGTCTCGTGAGAGACGGCAACAGATGTGTAATCACAGGCCGGTACGACGAGAACAAGGCCCAGGAGCTCGAGCTCACCGATGAGGACCGTGAGGGAATCTTAACAGGATGGACTGAATGTGCCCACACCATCCCTTTTTCTACCGCCCCTCGGTCATCGTCGGATGGGGCGGTCGACAGCAGTGAGGTACAAAGAGTTTCTTCTCATTCTCCGCAGAAAGGACCATCTGACCCCTTTTTTTATCACTAGCCGGATAAGATTAGAACATGGGCATTAATCTACCGCTACTTCCCAGCAGTCGAGGCAAAGCTAAATATCCGATCACCCTCTGAAATAAACGCACCGCGCAATGCCCTGGCAATGCTCCGCGACCTACACTTTTCATTTGGACTGATCAAGTTTGCATTCGAAGCCGTTGACGTGTGTGTGTCTCTCTTCTTTTGACACTGGCAGTCCACACACTGACGCTCGTGTGAAAACAGGACAATTCATACAGGGTGAGAACCTTTCGGGGCTTGCCTTCCGGGCAGAAAAAAAAAATTATATTTCGACCAGGAGAATCTCATCACGTTTAACTCCCGGGAAGGGATTGAGCCTCCTGATCCGACCCTTCTGGAGTTTCATTTGGCGATTGCCGGATTTTTTTCATGCCAGTGGCATGGGCCAAGAACTTGACCAACCCTTTGACGAGATGGAGGAGCTTGGTTTCTTCGCCGGAGACGGGAGTACTGATATGGCGGCTGCAGTTGGAAGATGGCTTATGATGGTACATTGACAAGCTTTTTATCTAGTTGTACGACTGGAGGATTCATACTAGTGGGAGAACAACAAACAGGTGATGTGATATAAGGTTTTTATCTATATATCTATGTAGGCAAGCATGGTACATACTATACATATAAATGCAAACACATGTGGAGGACTCAACAAGGCAGAGGAGGAAGAGAGAAAGAATACTCATTATTTAGATGAGTATCAGGTAGATATCGTCTTCACGTTGCAACTGGTTTATAGAAGATAGCATGGCATCAAGGGCTCTCTAAATAAGACCCGTCTCGAGACCCCCTTAGAGGTAGGGTTCAACCTCTAGGAGACTTGTGACTAACCATTTGGGGTAGCTCTTTTTTCTTTTTTTTTTTTTTTTTTTTTTTTTTTTTTTTTTTTTTGCAACAGCATTGCCATGCACTGTCTGCGCACGGTTTGATCTCGAGGAGTGTCGTCTTGTCTGCTGTGAGTTGAAGCGAGGACAGCAGGAAACCCCTTTTTGCAGTGACTAGAGTGGAACAAATCCTCTGCCTGAAGATAATGAATCGAGGGATCCCTGAACAAGGACCCTTTTAACCTCGCGGATGGCGGGAGCGCAGTTGTTGTTTGAAGCCCCAAAGTCTGGAGCCTTGTCAGGAAACTCCAGCTTGAGTAAGATATCCACCTCTTTTTTGCGAGGTCCCTTTAAACTGACGGGTAGATTAGGGGGGGGGGGGGGGGGGGCGTATCCCATGACATGGGGCATATCCCATTCCCAGTCCATTCCCCGATGGTGGACAGAGAATAGATTTAGATGCAGATCGGAACTTCAGACTTCGGGAGTAGCTGCTGGAAGCAGAAGAAGTCCTCGACATCGGCGCAGGAGTTCTCTCCTGCGAGCTGGTGAGGGCGATATGCAGATATGCAGAAGAAATGGAGAGACGCATAGACGCTTTTCAAGCAGCGGTCAACTCAGCAATACGTCTCTGCAGCTCTGGCACTGCACGGAGCTGGATATCGATCTCCTCTTTCTCGCTGTTTTGAAATCAAACGGGTTAGCATCATGCAACTAGGCAGGATGACAGGTTATACAGGGTAAGTGCACTCACTCTTCAAGCTTCAGCCTCCGCTCCCAATCCAACCCCGTGAAAATGTAGCCACCCTGGCCATCGAACTGCAGGATCTTCTTGTGGTACTTCCACAGGCTCCGCCGGTGCGACACTGTCATCAGGGTTATACCAAGCTTCTTCGCGGTCTCGTACATGACCTTCTCGATCTCCAACGTTACGGACGAGGTGCACTCGTCCAGGATGGCAAACTTGGGTCTGTGGTAGAATAGCCGTGCCATGGCAATACGCTGCTGCAGACCTGCGGACAGGACATCGCGCCACTCCTCCTCAGCATCCCAGCCACCCGGGCGATCAACGATGGATGCAATCTCCACGATAGACAGAATCTCAAAGAGATCCGAGTCGGTGACGTTCTTGACTCGCATCTCGCGCACGCCATCCGGGTAGATGACCTGCTGACGAAGGGTTCCGCGGGACAGATAGGGCCGCTGGGGGATATAGAATATATGCTCGGAGCTTGGTTTCTTAACCGTGCCTCCATAGACCGGCCATAAGCCCCCAAGAATACGAAACAATGATGACTTCCCGCAGCCGTTAGGGCCAACGATCAGGAGATGATCGCCAGGATGGACGGTAAAGGACAGCTTCTTGACGAGCACATCTCCATTGGGGGAGACAATTGGGACGTCAGTGAACTCGATCGACTCGCTCTCCACGACAGTCCCGCGACCAGCCAAGACAGCCGCATTTTCGTCCGTCGAAGCCGACGAGACAAGCTTCTTCTCAAAGCGCCCAGCTGCAAGGTCCTCCATCACATCCAAAAGAGAAGTAACGCGTGCCGTGTGACCCGCCAGTTCCGAGATCTCTTTGTAGGAGAACATCAAACGGCCGAAGGCGTCAGAAGAGGAGAGCAGCATTCGCCTGTTTGTAACGAAGCCTTGCAAAAAGTTAGCAAAAGAGACCATTTTCAACAAGGAAATGGCATGACTTACTTTCCGTGCGATCTCCCATCGTCTGGGTAATTTGGCCCGGGACCTTGAAGAAGACTGGAATACTGCAGAGGGTCAAACCCAGAGCACCCCAGAAGTACTTGACGACGAAATCTTCCATGATCCCGTGGTACAGGCGCCTGCGCAAGATGCGATTAACGTGCTTGATCAGCGTGAAATACCCCTTATCGAGATTATCTTTCTCGGCCTCGTGACCATGGTAGAGCGCAATTTCCTCGCTGTAGTCGATCAGCCTGGTGTGCTGGAACCTGAACTCCCCTTCCAGCCGAGCCTCCTCCGCCACGTATTTGCCAAACGGCGGCGTCAGCATGCGCATGACGTTCGCGGATAACTGGACCAGGAGGCCCATCAGGAAGAGTCCTTCCCCCCCGACGCTCTTCGAGAGCGAATAGTTGTAGATGGCCATGTCCAGGATAGGTTTGGCAAGGTTGGAGTACAGCTCCGCCAGGCTGTTGGAGAAGCGGGGGATATCCACGCTGATGAGCTGATCCGGGTTCTTGATTCGGTCGTCCAGAGCGGAGATCGCATAAAACGTCATGTTGGACAAGTACTTGTCATGGACGTAGTCCGTCAGACGCTTCCTGTACTGCAGAGCGAGCTGACACTGATGATATGAGAGCTAAGTGCCAAAACCACCCGATCAGCGAGACTGCGCATTCCGTTCATTCAGGATACTGAGACACACGTACCATGGAGTTCGTGAACGTAGCGGGAACAGCGACGGCCATCCACCACACCAGGCCCTTGAGAAAGTCCTTCCCCTTGCCGCGCACCAGGTTGCTGACCAGGCGACCATCCAGCTCCGCCACGTACAGACTGAGCATCGTCCGCAGCACGAGGAAGACACTGTGGCTGGCGAGCAATCGCAGCTCCTTGCTCCGCCAGCACGGGATGACAATCCTCAGCAGGCGGAGCAGATTCCTCAGGAACTCGCGGTTGACCTCGACCTTCTTCCGAGGCACGCTGCCGTCGTCCATGCTGCTGGTTCCAGGCCGCCCCCGCAGCTCCGCCTGGCGCTGGGAAGCGGCCTTTTGCTCGGCGACGGCATTCCGGACGCGCTTGATCAGGGCCAGGAGGAGGGCCAGGTACACTGCGCGGGAGATGCGGGTGCGGTGCTTGAGATAGAGGCGGGCCAGGCTGGAGGCGAGTTGCCTGATCGAGCGCTCGGGGGGGAGCAGTTTGGACTGCGCAGCCATGGTGACGGGGAGAGGAGAGCGCGCTCGACGATGCGCCTGTACACGGACGGTCAGGAGGAGAGGTCAACCAGGGCTGGAGGAAGCATGGCCTCTTGTCGGAGGGCGATGGGACAGGTACGGTACTTAACGGGGATAATGGCGCATGGGGACCGGGGATCTGGCATGTGAACGCGGCGCGGGCTAACCAGCGTCCGGGGCGGCCCCGCAGCCGAGGATGGCCGGCTGAGCCATGGGCCTAGCCCGGAGTAGTAATACGGAGTATATGGAGTACATGCGGCGGAGGCATCTATCCACGCGTTGGGTATCGCGGGTGGTCAGCTTACCGCATCATGCTGGAGCTGTCTCCCAGGACCGTCGCGTCCTCCCTGACTTCCGTCTCCCTCTCAGCTTCCCGGGTTATGATGTAAGCAACATGCTGGGCTTCACATGAACGGTCAGCCCGCCAGACACGGAGCATCTTGCGCCGGAACGCGACGTCGCCTCTTGCTTCTTGGGTTACGGTACTTTCTGAGTTGAATTGACACTAAACCGGATGAATTTAGATGTACAGGGCAACAGAATTACAAACACCATCGTTGTGGTCATGACAGTCCTATCCTAGCCGACCGACATTCCCGGGTACACTCTTCAAAACCACCCACACAAGACGCAAACTCGGTAGATTCCGCTAATCAAACAGGTCGAATGGCCTACACGGCTAGATATACAAGAACGGAGAGATTCCATGAAGATGTCATTACAGAAGATGAATATGTCACCGCAGCAAGATCCCATCCCTGTGCTATCCCAGTCATCATCACCCGACCGCTCGCCCTCAAATGCGCCGCACGAGATTAAATAAAATAAGATGGAGTATCAATAAGCAAAGTATAGGGGAAAAAGAAAATCAGAGACTCGTCGCGCAGACATCTGGACAGCCAGGTTGGAATATATACAGCAGACTTCCCTGGAGAAGATGGCACGGCTCGTATCATAGCAGAGTAGAAACGACATTCCGGGGAGTCCCACCCGGAATGCATATATAACAGCAGATGCCCGACCGGAGGGTGTCGGGCCATATCCCATGTCCAACGGACGTCATCGTCATCGGACGGAGGATCAGTTCGATGTCAAATTTGAATAGTCCGCAATGCAACCGCATCCACGGTGTATTCTCGACGATTCACGACATGAGCACCGTCGATACGGTAGCCACGAGGTTTCTGGATGCCTAGTCTTCGACTGCAGCTTCATCGGTGACGCCCCTTCGGGCCTCGTCGCCATTAGTTGCATCGGGCGCAGCCCTCAATCCACCATTAATCTGAGCAGCGATCTGACTTTCTTTGAACTTCTGGAATGCCTCAGAATCCTCCTTCCGGATCATCCAGAGCTCCTCCACCGTCGAGTCAAGCTCTTCGAGGGCTTTGTCGGGATCAACGCTCTCGATGCGCGACCGTATCTCTTCTGCACGCAGGCGCTCAAGTTTTTCCTGCAACAGAGCGATGTGGGAGTCGTCAAACGGAGATCCGGAGATATCATCAGCGGAAGGATCCAGAGAGGGATTGAGGAAGTCCCGGCGAAGATTCTGACCAAGACGGTGAACACGACCCTCCTCCGACGTCATTTCACGAGAATGAAGGGAGGTGTTTGAGCTTGAGCGAGACAGCCCGATGATATAATGATCGGTATCCTCATCGTCAATTGCAGTGTCCGCATCAAAACTGCTGCCAAATGGAGGGTTCTCTCCAAAAACGGGCTGATCATGGATACTCTCAGCCGAGTGCTGAGAGCTGGATTCTTCAGGGCCAGCGGGCGCAGGCTGAGGGACGATACGAGTCTCTGGAAATTCTTCTTCGAATCGCTGGATCATTCTTTGTAACGTAATATCGAGGAATTGAAGACGTCCTGGAGGCAATTCATTAGCGGATGCTCCAACAGACGGCGGAGAATCGAGCTTACTGTAATTCGTGTCATTTCCGGCTCTGTCCTCACGGACAAGAGCCGACTGAATCCTTGTCCGAATATTACGAGCAGACTCCAGCAGATTCTTCGACATGTCACGAGGTTTCTTGACAACAGGCCTGCTTCTCCGATGTCTTGGAGTCGAGGTACCACTAGGTGGAGCGGATAGATCACCCAACATGTCCTTACCCGCGTTACCCAGACAGACTCCAAGGGCTTTTACGACGCCCGTGCCCCCGATGACATAGTCTTCGTCCGGGGCAGGTTCATCCTCTTCATCACCAGGTTCCTCCCCATCAATATGGCCGACAATATGCTGGAGGATTTCCGGGACTGGAACAGGCGGTCGTGCAGCTGACGGATCTAGAGAACCGGGAATTCCCTCTTCAATAGCCCCCTGCTCCAGATTCCGGAGCGAGTAGGCTACGATCTGCGACGCCAGCGCCTTGACAACTTCATTGTTGTCCGCACTTGGGACTTCAATATCCACCGCAATGATGGTACGCGACACGCGTACCGCGGCCATCAGGGAGGCATAAACAGCACAAGCCTCTTCCTGGCTAGCAGGATCCGTAGCAGAGGCCAACCTAGCAATCTGCTCGTTTTCCAGGATGTTCAGATGACAGAGACTCTGACATTCTGGAAGGATCTCGGCTAGGGCAATAGCATGATCGGGCGAAAGGTTGACATCTGCCAAGTGAATACGCTTCAGCCAAGGCATCTTGGGAAGGAAGCGTCGAAGCATTGCAAGCGCATCTGGTTGCGTCGAGAAGAGGTCGCGGTTGTGCGAGAAGTCGACAAAACGTAAGTTGGGCAAGCGAGTAAATGCTTGAAGCAATGGGCAGATGGCCGGCGGCGTCAATGAACAATCTGCCAAGCTCAGAGCGTATAGGGGATGGTTCTCATCAATGGCGGAGACAAGGAGGTCAAGATGATCTTCCAGGTCATTTCCGCCCAAGTCGAGACCTTCACACTTTCCAGCCCGGAAATAGCGAATGACATGCTCAAAGCCCTCTCTCGTCAGCTCGTTATTTGCAAGCCCGAGCCTTCTCAGCCCGAGAGCGATCGCAGCATCGCATATCTTCCCCACAGCCTCAGTTGAGGGTCTGCATTCGCTCAGCAGCAATTCTTCGAGGCGATCACCACCAAATCGCTCTGCGAGAGCGTTGGAGAATAAAGTCGCGATATCCGCAGCAGGCTTCTGAGGCTGGCCAGCGGATCCAGGGCCACTCGGGGCAACAGGCGTTTTCGGGAACGGGATTCCTGACAGGTCAATAGCTTTGAGCGACCTGGACAGGTGGACAAAAAGGCAGATGTGACGCCATCCCTCCGGTCCGATCTGAGGGTTGTTTTTCAAAGATAGCTTCTCCACAACACCGAACCTCTCTTCCTTGCGTTCCGTTTGCAAGTTTGTTTTCCTTCTTCTCCGGCTACATATCGCTTGCTCCACAGTCTTTGTTGAAAGCAGTGCAGCGAGTATCGATCTCACTCCCTCGTCTGTGAGAGCGCAGTTTTCGAGTATTAGTTTTCGGACAGGTACAATAGCAAGCCAGTCACTGAATGTAGCAATATCCTGAAGGGTCATGGGGAAATCGGTGAGATCGAGGACGGCAACCGTGCCAGGGGATTCCGCAAGTGTCGAGGAGGGAGAGGAAATTTGGTCGACCAACTTTTTCAGGACGGGCGTTTCACGTAATTGGCAACAGCGTCGGTAGATTCGCACAGGGTCGGTAGTCGGATGATGCTGTGTTTTCGAGTGCAAACTTGGAGGATAAGTCGTTAGGTTATCGTCATCATCAAACGTCAGTTGCAGTGGTACTGAGCCATTCGCCTCGGCTTGCCTCCGCCTTCTCTCCTTGCGCTCTTTCCGTTCCTCTTCGGACCGCCGCTTCTTCTCCTGTTTCCTAGTCGGCTCTTTGGCCTGGGTGACCTGGCCGGTAGCCTTGTCTTCGGTCTGCGAGGCGTTTGTTTGCTTATGTTCCTTTCCGGCATCCTTCACTGCACCATTCTTCGTGTCCTTCGTGGTGCCATTCTTCTCTTTGTCGGAAACGACAGCCTGAGGATTCTTCGGAGCTGCTCCTTCACTCTTGTCTTTGGACTTCGAATCTGACTTCTTGGATTTCTGGTCCCGCGATTCACGCTGCGCATTACTCAAGTCCGGGCCTTCATCGTCAGACTCCCGACGGGATATTCCGGCAATCTCCACATCGACACAGAAAGCAACCCGTTTCAGCTTCGCTTGGTTCAAATCCGGTATCTTACACCTATCACGGTTGCGATCCACATTCATGACTCGGCGTTGACATATGGCACCGTTGGCTGCCATTTTACCAAATCCACTCGAGCCAGGAGACGAAAGCCTCCGAAAGGCATTTTGCAGGAACGATGGGCCCTTGGGGGAGCTGGAAGTGAAAGGATTTGACCGGTCATCCTTTTTCTCTTCCTTATCTTTGGGGGAATAAGCGGCGCCGAAGGGGTTATGGAACTCGAGTTTCGTCGGAGTCGGGATCGCTTTGGAATTTGACGGAGCCTCCTTTGCACTGCTCTGCGAAGGCGGTGTGGATCCGGAGGAGAACTTGGAGCTCAAGCTTTGAATCCAAGAGTTTCTCCTGCTAGGGATCTGAACCGGCGCACTCGCCTTGGGCGTGCTGCTTTGGGGACCTGGCGACGGGCTGGATGCCTTCTGTTCCCCGATCTTCTCGTTACTCGCCCGCGCTTTCAACTTGCCACCCTGATCGTTTGCAGAAGCAGACTCAAGGGAGTTGGGCGAACTCTGGGGCGAAGGGTTGCCATTAGAGTGCTCTCCCTTCTCCGGCGAAGGGTGTACGGGCACGGTTTCCGCCTTCGCGTTTGTCTTATCGGTCACAACTGTGGACGCGGCTTTGGAACGGAACAGGTGATCTAGATGGCAGGAAGCAAAATCAAGAATCAGCTATCAGTCACCAGAGACGAGGACTTTTGGTTCAAGCACGACGCTGCCTCCAGCACGACGTACCCTTTTGTGAATGGTGAAGCCAGCTCACATCCACGGTTTCGACACCCTCCATCTCGAACCCGGACGATGAAGGAGCCAGTGCGGAGACGGAAGGGGTGCGGCAGATCTCTCGAGGGTATGCGTCGGGAGGATGGCAGGCGACGTTATATAAAGAGACACATTCTCCACCACTGTCGGGTCACACGGCTCGCAAAAAAAGGATGCGACGATGAAGGAATGAGGAGTACAGATGCCAAGAAATGCTCTCGACAGGAAATCGGAAGCGCGGAATGGTTCTTTGTGCGTGCAAATCGCGGTACGTCCCTCTTTTGGCGGAGTGTCACAGCAAGAGATAGAGCGGAAGATCCGTCATCGGAGAGCGGCGGAGGAGAGCGGACATGGTCAAGGACTCGGGGCAAAGATGAGACAACAGGGGAAGGAGACAGGAGCCGGGGGGGGGAAGGATGAGGGCTTTTTCTGCGATGAGATCGGGCACTTGGGCCAGATCGCTGATCAAGGCGTCCTGGACCACGGTGGTGTGGACGGCGCAAGGATGCCGTGAGGCTGGCGGGGAAGGAGGCGGGCGCGTGGGCGGTATATGCACGTTACCTCCGGAGGACCGACGACGGCGCACGGCGGGCTGGCCGGACGGTGCGCTCGTCAAGCTCGCGAATAATCCCACAAGCGCCAGCTCACCCTCCAGCGGCGTAACAGCCAGTCGTAGCCACAGAGGATGGGCTCTGCCTGTAAATTCGAGAGGGAGTGGAAGGGAGACACGCTCCGAGGCCAGCATACCGGAGGGGGGAGGGGGCGTCTCGTTACCACTCGCTACCGCGGCCACTCACACGACATCCTGCCAGGCACGTATCCGCGACGCAGGAGCCCGGTCAATTAATTCATGACGCCTCCATGCGCCGCGAGGGGGGTGGCTCACTCCTGAGCACGGAGAACGAGAGTAACTGCATCCAGCATGGCCGCGGCGCGCTAGACCCGACCTGCCTGTCGCTCGACCCGGCTCGACACCACGGACCCGCGCCAACGGGTCGGCCTGCTGCTTCTGCACCTCCCTCCTCTCCACCATCATCTCCACAGGCGCGGCGCTCCTTTCAAGCGCTGGCTCACGGTGTCGGCATGCCTCCTGCCGTCCTCTCAACCTTTCCCGGCTGAGCTGTCCGGCACTGCGTTGCCGTTCGAGGAAGAACTCTCTCCTGCCTTTCTCTTGCGTCATCACGCAGCACCACCCGTGAGAACTGGCCGATTTCCACTCCGTAGCTTGGCGATCGACCATACAGTAGTACAGGACACGGTAGTACTCTTCGTCCTCTCTGCATACGGCCGCTCCTCCGTCCGATCCACTGCTGCGTAGAACTAGAACTACAGTAGGTCAGTTGAAAACGGCTCCAAGGCTAGCAGAGCCAAGTAATGTTATGTTAGCCGCTTACGCGGTAAAATTGCCGTCATTCTACTGATCCAAGCCTGGTTCTTAGGGGGAAAAGAGCCTCTCTGGTTCTCCCTTTTGCTGCATCTTACTTATTCTGGAAGTATCCACTATTGCCTTGCTCTCAGGAGTCACTAAGTCAACAGGATCACTGACTCTATTTGCCTGCATTGTGTATAGTTCGCCATGTGAGGCTTAGCGGCTGCGAGTTCTCCTGTGGCTTAGCTCTATGTGCTCTGTGGATCGTTGCATCGAATTGGGTTTGCTGTGGCATGCGGGAACAGGGGTGGGATACAGTAGTAAGAGAAAACAGCAAGGTTAAGGGAGAATGGGGTTTTCTGTCTTTTATAATTTTTTTATTTTAGTCGAGTTGCAGACAAGTCGGAAGGTTGCCGTGTATATCTAGTGAGTTGCCCTGAGACCTGAAAGAGATATATATCTGGAGATTTGAAAGCGTCGCAGAACTCTGGACAGCATCACAGCTGCAACACCTCTTGCTCTGGACCTTCTTAAGCCATCCATTATAAGTACAAGTACAGACCACACGTGGTAGATCATTCCATCAGGTGGGATGCATATAGAGTACGTTTACAGGACAATGGTACAATCTCATTCGTAGTGGACCTCTTAGGAGTCAAAGACCCCTCGCCAACTGGCATTTATTCATGATTGGGCCCGACCATCATCAGACTATTTTTTTTTTATTTTTTTTTCAAAAAAACTTACAGCATTCATTTCAAGTATTTGCCAGATATATTATTGTTATTATTTATTTACCAACGCCACTACCAGTCATATTATTTAGCTAAACCCCAGTTATCTGACCTCTCCGATCCTTCGACTCTACATGGCTCGGCGCAAAATAAGATAATAATACTTCCACCAGCCGCGCTGAAAACGGAAGAAAAACGCGTGGGAATATATAAGCTCGGAAATTTGCAAGAAAACAAAAAAAAGCAGACAATAACGTTGCCTCTTTGCTCAACAGAACGGAACCCACGGAATTATTGGGGATCGGGGATGGAGTCTGAGCCAGCTGGCAGCTGCTGTTTAATTTCTTCGCTTTCTGACAGTCCTGTGCCCCGCTCAGTGCTCACGAGCCCCGCGTCCGGACACCGGTGAACGGGAAGACTTTAGTATGATGTCATTATTCTCAAAAAATAAGATGGTCGGCCATCTCTACCTCTGGGAGGCTGGGAGTGGGAGCGCACTAGGGATCTATCTACTGTGTGCTAATACAGTGCCAAGACAGGTGCTTTCTTCCGGATTTGGACCGTCTGCGGAACTACCTCTGACTACCTTTTACTTGTCCTCCGTACGTGGGTTGATATGCTCGCTTACGACCCAATGTGCGCTTTCCACAGAGCCGATCTACGAACTTCCGATCTACGGTGTGTATGGAGTTTTGCCAGAAAACCTCAAGAAAGCGAGAAATTCTACGGGCCTCTCAATCAGAGCAGTTAGAACTGGTTTGAATGACTTTCCCTTGGTAAACCGAACTAATTGCTCCGAAAACAAAACCATCCCGTAAACCCATGACCTCGATTGAGAGAAATGGAAGAACTGCCCCGTTAGGCAAAAACCTATCCCATTCACTGTATTGTTTCTTTTGTTTGGAAATTTTTGATTTATTTGGAAGCTAAAGCGATTGCTGCTTGCTATGCGACTCACATTTACGCAGCAAGCTCGCGAATCTTCTCCTGGACGCGAGCCTTCTTGACCTCGCGAGGAATCTTGGAAACCTTGTACTTCTTGCTCTCGGCCTTCCACTCCTCCTTGGTCTTCTTGGGGCCTTCCTCCTCATCCTTCTTGAAGGGGTCCTCGCGAATGGCCTTGTGGGCGTTGGCGTAGATCTCCTCGAGGTCGCCAGCGTCAATGTCGTCGTCGAGGTACTTCTGGAACTGGGAGTGGTAGCGCTCCTCATCGTCGTCGGCCAGAGTCTCCATGTACTCGGCGACGTGGCCACCGAAGATGTACTTGCGCAGGACCTCGGTGTCGAGCTTCTCGGTCTCAATGTCGTAACCGGGGAAGCGGTTCTCGGAGTGAGGGATGTAGATACCGCCGTCGGAGGCACCCTTCATGGCACCGAAGACACGGGCACCGGTGGAGGTGCGGGCAAGACCGACATCGAGGTAGGCCTTGAAGGGGCGGCGGGTGCCCTCGTCGGTCTCGATGGCCTCGGTGAGGGTGTACTCACCATCGGGCTCCTCGACACCCTTGAACTGCTCGTCCAGACCCAGCTTCTTCAGGGTGCGGCGGGCGAGCAGCAGACCGGTGGCGTAAGCGGCGGCCCAGTTGGTCAGACCGTGCTTGATGCCATAGCGCTTGAGCTCGTGAGAGTAGGCGGAGGCCAGGACCTTGTCACCGGTGACCTCAGAGTACACGATCTGGGTGATGATGTCGCGGTTGGTGAAGCGCACCACCATACGGTACTTGGGAGTACCATATTTGTTCTTGGCCTGGTTCACGAGGCGCTTGCGGGCATAGTAGTCGGTCTTGCCCTGCCTGCGGCGCTTGTACTTGGTCTGGTAGCGGCTGTACACAAGAAATCAGTAAATTGCTTCGACGAGTACAGAGAAAATCCCAATTCTTCACGCTTACCTGTAGTACGCGCTGTTCTTGACGAGCTTGGTGAAAGGCTACAGGAAAAACCACCGAGTCAGCAATTTGCGCTTCAGAAATCCTCTCTCCGAAGCATCTTGCAGAGACCCGTATTATTGTTCCTTTCAACAGGCCAGTGCCTGCGACGGGGAGAGGAATGCGAGGACAATGCAGGACTGCATATCATTGATATGCCATGGCATTAACACTCACCATCTTGTCGGCTGTCGAGGATCGAGGCCCGGTGCTGTCGACGTCGGCTGCTTGAGGAAGAAAGTGTCGTGGGAAATTTCGCGCGTTGAGTTTGTGGGCGGGATTCGCTTAGCGTGGCTGCATCCCAGAGTCAGGATCGGGGTTGGCGACGAGAACACAACCTTAGACGGGAGGCTGGCAGCGCCAGAACGAATGTCTTTGGCACAAAAACACGACATTCACATAGAATTGGCTTTCCGGGAGAGGTCAAGCCTCCCGAGCGGCCTTTTTATTGATAGATTTGGTCAAGGCAAAATACGTCTTCCATCTGCATTCAAATGCACCAAAGAGGATAGGTATCTTAATCTAGAAGACGTTTACGGAGCTTTGCAAAACCCATAGCACTCCTAGGTTCTTCTATAATCTGGCTTTGTCTTCACGTTCTAGTAGCTGGAGGCCAGTTATGCGTTCAAGCTCCCTGACTGCATCCCGCGTTCTCCCAAGGTTGACCTTCAGCGTCCTCATCCCCGCTTTCTTCGCCGCCTTCAGATTCTCCCCGATATCGTCGAGGAACAAGACATCGGATGCAGTTAATTCTTTGATCCCTCGTCTCTTCGCCAGTTTGTCTATCTCCTTCAGCGCAAGCTCGTATATCCGAGGATCTGGCTTCCTGAGACCGACGTGCGCGGACGAAATAAAGAAGTCGAACTGTGCCTTTACCCCGTTTGGATCCTCTTCGTTGTATGGATGGCCATCGGGAAAGATCGCTGTATTTGACAACGCGCCCATCAGGAACTGCCCTGAAGCCCTCAGCTTCTTCAGCGCCGGGAACATGTAAGGGTCTGGCGACCGGGATATTCGCATCATCTCCCAGAATAGCTTCTCCCCATCAACCTGAGGCAGCGGAGGTATAGGCGCGTCTACATCGGGAGCCTGCTTTTGCTGCCGAAGTCGCTCGTGAAACTCTTTCCAGAGTGTCGGATTCCGCAAGTCCCTGTTGAAGGCGGCGAAGAAACCGGCGTCCATCTTAATTTCTCCTCGCTCTAGCTTGTGCCAGCTACCGTTCGGCGAGGTGCGTGAAATACTGTAGTTCACCCATCCCAGTGGGATGTTGTTTGCGATCTCGTAGTCTAAAATGGCTTGGAATGGTGAAACGACCTGAGAGGCTATCAGCGTATTCGTTCTTCCTTTATCATGTCTGGTCGACAGAGTAGTCTTACACAAACTCCTCCAATGTCAAACAGCAAAGCCAGGGGACGCTTGTTTTCGACCATGGTGAAGAGATTCCAGATACAGCAACCGTTACTCTATAGCATAAGGAACGTTTGACACATATAGTCTCAACGGACGCGCAGGAGACAGTGTCTTGAGTCGACACGAATCTTGCCGGTAGCTACGCTAGTACTTCCACTTAGCTAGGGGGGTAGAGACAGGTGCCTAGGTGCATGGTTTGCCGAGGTTACTATTATTATGCAGGTCCGGAGCTGGTATCGATAAGACCGGGGAGAGACCTAATCGCCATGGAACTGCAATGACGAACATCAACATTTTCAATAGAATTTATCATCCTCAATTCGCAATTACGCTTAATGGTATTTACCCGACGCGTCATCACGCGCGCTTCCAATGGCTGAATCTCGATGCTTGGGGCTGCCTTCGGCGAGCCGCGAGCGTGATTTTGGAATAGTCTTGTGGAGCTGGTCACGTGTTGATTCATTATCGATAACAGATCCTAGGCCGCGCTATATCGCAACATCAAGAACGCGCCAAGCTTTATTAAACAGCTTCCAAAAATGTGATGCCGTCGACCAATGGCAATGGAGTCATCGCGAACGGTTTCTGAGTTGAAGTCCTCCTTCATCAGAAGCCAGGTACGGATTCTGTCAGCTATCCTCGAGCCGCAGGAGGGTTGGAGAGACTATGCCCCTGAATCGGAAGAGGATGATCTCAGCGACAAAGTAGTTGAGGAGGCGTTGCAAAAGTGTACGGACTGAATTATGATACCCGAATTCATGCGACTCATTTGTGATGGCGAGCTGATGCATTTACAGTGAATGCAATTTTGAAACAGCATAATCGCGTCGTTTATTCCTCCCAGGCAATACACCATGTCGCACGGCAGATTGAGAGTCTCTACTGGAATTCCGTCAATAGAGAAGTCAACGGCCCTGAGGCTCGTGGTAGCGGAATTGAAAAGGGCACAGATCTATCAAATCCTATGTGAGCCATTGTTCTATCTAACAGGCGTCCTTGTGAGCCCCTGTGCAGACCCATACTGACCTTGTCAAGGAATATCGCGAAACTTCCCGAGGAATGGGAAGATGAAAATGCGAGCGAGGAAGATAAATTGAGGTCATATTTTTGATCCATGCTCCTGCAACTCGTTTAGCGTGCTGACTGTCTTTCTAGATACCAGAAGTTGCGCGCGCGCCTTGTCGAGTTGGACAGCCGGCGACAGCAACAGCGGCGACGCCTCGCCCAGTATAAGCAACTCCAAAAGCTTCTTGAGCCATTCAAGGACCCACAGAAGAACATCCAGCCGAACCTCATCACCAAGGACGGCGAGCTGGGTCAAGAGCTGGACAGGATGAGAATGCTCGTTGCTAGAGTTGCGGGTCGAGTCGGTCAGAGGAAAATCCACCAAGGAGAGGAGAAGGAAACTGCTTTCATGGACCCCGACCAGAAACTTGCAGCAGTGTTGGAAATGACTTGACCGGCACAGAAATAGGTCTCTCGGAGGATGGATTGCGACCTTTATTGGAACCATCCATCTTGTGAGATGGTCTTCCATTCGGCTCATCTATCTCCTCTTTTAAATTCTACGACTGTTTTAATCCAAATGCGTATAAAGAAGCCGAAGTCCTTCCAAGGTTTACATATCTACGGCCTGGGAATCATGTTAGAACGGTCTATTGATGTATATAATCTTCTAGAAGAGACTGCAAATGATATACAAAAGATGGAAATCTCTTAATGCATCTGACCTTAGATGAATCTCAGAGTCACCAAGAAGAAAGAGATAATAAAGCATTCAATACCTAGGTACAGTACTATCAGAGGGACAAAGACGATAGAAGTACAAGAAGGCTGCGGAACAAGGGTGGCTTTGGGAGGCCACCAGCAGGTGACTTTCAGTGAAGTGAGTCACAGCTTCTCTTGTGTCCTTCTTCCCATGTTCTCTTCCCAGAACCATCAACATCAGCAAGGGTCAAGCTTCAGTACCAGCGACCTGGTGGACACTGGACACCGTCCCCAAGCAGTCATGACATCCCGTGAGCTCCACCTATGCACGGACCACCAGATGTCCTCTAGCGCTCGGAGCGGTCCTTCCGTCCCTCCGGCGCTTAGCCCTTTTGGTTATGGCGGCACCTCCCAACCCACGCTTGGTAGCGACCTGGGGTTGCTCGAGGTTCATGACTCGGACTGCGCCGTCATTGAGACTTCGACTTCGCGTCTACCTCCTCCCGCGACTTTAGTGCGTGGTCACCGTCGCCGTTCGGTTCGGGTGACGCGTGGCGATCTCGTCAAGTTCCGAAAGGAAGTGCTGGGGATCGAAGACGCTGAGACGATCGATGACGAAGCCGTCTCTCAACGCAACACGCCCAAGAAACCAGTGAATTCCGAAGAAGACCCAGAGCTTGAACAGCTCAGTCGCGCGTTCCGTCGTGCTAGCATGTCTCTCAACGGCGGAGGGATGGCAAACAACGGTCCGGGATTCACCAACTACATGGATAACTCGCCGAACACCCCGAACCTCGCCAATATTCCCCGCCAGAGCCCCTCTCCTTCCGCCCAGCACGCTCCTGGCCAGGTCAACGGCGGCGGCGGAATGGCTGGCATGAACATGGGAATGCCAAACGCCGGCCACCAGATGGACCTCAATTACCTCTGGGAGATGGTCCAGGAGCTGAGCGAGGTCCTCAAATACAACCGTGAAATGACCAAGGGCATCATCTCCAGTGCGGAGGAGATCATGGTATGTCTATCCTCTCCCCAAGATTCTGTGTATCGTCTTATATGCACTGTCCTTGATCTTGCGAGTGGTACGAGCCTGTATTCTCTACGAGCGAATACTGATCTTCTGTGAACACAGAGACGTACTACTTCCGAGGGCGCCAGCCCGAACTTGCAGCAGGTCAACGGAGAGATCAGCGGTAAGTTTTCTTCCATTGTGTCAGCGAAGACGGAGTTTGAGCTGACCACAATAGCTGCTCGTATTGCCGAGCTCGAACGCGCCCTTGCCAAGGAGAGACGCCTCGTGGAGATCCTGAAGCGTGAGCAGATCGAGAACGCCAAGCTGATCGGAGAATACGAAGCGGCTGTTGGCAACATGGTCGAGCAGATTCGCAACTATTGCCACAACAACACTATGCACTTTCTCGCTCAGAAGCGCCACTACAACAACCTGCTTCAGGCTGAGCGTGACGCCCATCTGCAAAGCCGTCTCGACCGCGACTACTGGCACGCTCAGACCATGAAGTGCGCCGAGATGATTCGCAAGGCTTACCGTCTTCGCTGCGAGGAGGACGAGCTTCCAATCCGTATCGTCGCTGGCCTTCAGAACGAGGTTCGCGCCTATCGCAATGCCCTCGGAATGGAGCCGGAGAAACCGGAGGAGGAGTACGGTTGGGAGATCCTCAAGGATCTGCCCCCGGGCGTTGACTAAAGGAGAAATGGCATTGGAACTCTCGGACCCTAGGGAGGAAATCATGAGCTGCGATGACGAATTTCTTTTTTTTCCTTTCTCCGGGACAGGGCGTTTAGGAGCCAGATTCTCCTTTTGTCTCTACTATCTCTCATGGTGGGAAGATACCCTGGTGGAATTTTTATGCTTGTCATGTATTCTAGTTGCACATAATTGCCGGCACTGAGCTTTGTTTCTCTGTGCGTCTGGGCTGTGCTATTTCCTACTCTCTACCGAGGCAGATAATATGAACTGTTCCTCATGATTGGCTCCCGGCTAGATCTCTGTAACATGTTGGGCCGTCAAGGATCCCTGCGTCGATGCATTAGCAGCTTCTTAACCGGCATAAGCGTCCATTGTGAAGCATGGATGCGATCGGGGCAGGGATCCGCTTCGAGCGGATCCGCCTGTGCAAGTAAGACTAAGAATTCTTAGTAGTAGCATGCGGGGCACAAGGCCAGAGGCTAAAAAGAACGCTTCCGGTAGCTTTCACCCGACCGTATTTACTTCCCTCGTTCAATTCCAACATGCTGCGAGAGTCACCTTTGGGATCGAAGATTTGTAGAGAGATACCAGCACAGCACTCATTCCGGGTCCTCGACTCGAGAACTCCTGAGCACATGAACAAGAAACAGAGTCCGAGCGTCGGGGCACTCCGAAACACCAGAAACTCACGGCATCGGCAGCTCTCCTTCCCTTTGCCTGTCTGCAGGGTTCCTCGCATGAATGAGGCCCACGCTCTGTACGGGTACTCCGTATCTGGCTTCCAATACGGAGTACGGAACATTCTAGTGGCGATTGTTGGACGGGGCAGTGCCTCTGGTCGTTTCCAGCCACCCCCGGCTGTCAACGTTTCATATCTGAGGACTGACTAACTTGACGAGGATGGCTTTGGGTTTCGAATGTTTGTGTCGAAATGCCGATCTAGGGCTACATCACTTCCGTGGCTGAATGGACTAGGCTGACTGCATATTCTAATACAACTGCATGGTTGTTTACTAATTGGTCTCCGGGATCGATGAGTTCTGCTGGGTAAGTAGCTGCTACTTGGTTACAGCTTCTAGACAAAAGGCGCGGATATAGAGAATACGTAACTTTATACAATGCCGTTATCCTCCAGAATCCTCTCACTATACACATTTGCCGGCTCCCGACGCTTCCGGGCTGGATCAAGACCTTTCCATTTCGTCTATATCTCCCGCTTTTATAGCTAAGGCAGGATCCCTGATCGGATCACGAGATCCAGCAGCCCGGCAGTCGAATGCCGGCATCACAGTTGAAACCCCGCGAAAGTTTCTCTCTTACAGATTTTGCTGCAAAAGATCTGGATATGCAATGTACAGCCACACGCCTCACCGTGCATTCAGTGATGAGATCCGTGATCTGGAGAAGGACGAGATGTTTATTGGTCACTTTGGCAGGATCCTCCAGTCATCGACGGTTTGATTCGAGTATCAGATCTCATCTATGATGCTATCTTTCCGAATCCAGATCCCGCTCACCCCCTTTCTGTGGCAATAGACCGGGACAGACGGCGAGTCCAAGAGACAGATGGGGCTGCGAGCCTCCTTTTTGGGGAATATGGACTGACGAGCTTTCTCACCTTCCATATTCATCCATCCGAGTCTGAACTGCCATGTGTGTCGTGACTCTGCTCGAGTTGAGGCATATAAAGCCCATGCCGACCAACTGTTGTGTTCATTCTCTCATCAAGAGTCTTCCATGCTTCGGTTAGCTGAAATCTCCTCTCTTGATCTTTGCTCTCTTCAGTTCAGCGCAGGTCGCATTTCTATATTCTTGCTCCTTATCTTATTGAGTAAGATAGTCATTTATACATATATCCCTTTCGTCCTCGGATTATTACGATAAGAAGTCCCTTTCTTTCTGAAAGATCGATTCAAAAATGCGCTACTCTCTTGCTCTTGTCTTTGCAACTCTCTCCGCCTACGTCTCTGCCCATGGCCTCATCACTGAAATTCAGGGCGCCAATGGTGTGAACATGCCAGGTCTTTCAGGTACAGTGGACTTTCTCTCCTCAGAAACATCCGCTGTGCGCAATTTTACAAAATTAGCTAACATATATTGTCGCTTCTAGTGATCGACGGTACCCCTCGTGACTGCGCAACACCCCGATGCGGCGCAGAGGACGATACTTCCATCATCCGGGAAAGGGAGCTTGGGACCAAACGTGCCTCAGCTCTTGGCCGTACCAAGGCTGGTGGTCCTGTCGATGCAGCAGCGGCAATTGCCACCTTTATGGGCGGTTCCAATTCGACTGCTGCAAGGAAGCTCAAGCGATCCCCCGAGCGCGCCCTCCTGAGCGACCTTCTGGGAGGCTTAAGAGGTAGGTCTTTCTCCTGTTCGCAGTGGAGGCTTCATTTTCTTTTTTTATCCAACAATTCTAACTAAATTTAGGAAACAAAAATAATAAGAATAATGCAACTACCGCCGACGGAACTAAGACGCCAGACGGAACCGTCGAGACCGGCGTCAAGGCAGCCGCTGGTACGGGTGCCACTTCTGGTCTTCCCACTGCCGACGACAACGGAGTGATCACGGTGACATATCATCAGGTAAGGGAAGCCCTCCTTCTAAGAATATATCCCAGTATCAGTCAGGAACACTGAACTGACACAATTCAAAACTAAATAAACAGGTCAACCAAGACGGCGCCGGTCCCCTCACCGCAATGATCGACCCAACCTCGGGCGGCACCGATCCCAAGGCCTTCCAGCAGGCCAAGGTGATCCAGGACGTCCCGGGACTCGGCATCGGCGGTCTCTCCGCGGCCACCACCACCGACTTCCAGGTGAAAGTGCAGATGCCCGAGGGGATGACATGCAGCGGCACCGTCGGCGGCGCCACCAACGTGTGCATCCTCCGCGTCAACAACAACGCTCTGGCGGGGCCGTTCGGTGGCTCGGCCGCGTTCACCCAGTCTCCTGCGGCGCGGAAGAGAGCCCTCGAGTACAGGATGCGCAGGAGGCACTTCGCCCGTGGCATAGTGCGCGCGCTTTCTGATGAGTAGACGACTGGCTATCTACCGCAATGCTGCCATTCAAACTTCTTCTTATTCTCCTATGGCTTCGAGGAAGCTGAGCGGTTGTTGAATAAGTAACGTGCAAGATTCCAAATAGCGGAAAGGAAACGAGATGACCACATTCGCTTTACAGAGTACGTAGTGAGAATTCCTAAATTTTAAGAAAAAGAATCCGAAAAAGACATATAAATTGCCTTTTTCTCTTACCATTGTGCCATTTCTTACAGGACAAATCCACTGAAGATGTATATGGCCCTCCGACACAATGTACGGTACTGTGTTTTCCTTTGGAAAGAATAATTTGTCAAACGAACTCTCTCAGAATTTACATTGTAGACGCCGAATCAAGACCAATCATAACATATAGAGATGTAGACAGGAACGACAATTGTCGAAAAGAAAACGACGTCGGTGCAATGCGTCAAATGAAAACAAATTAAATGACAGAAAACCTCATCAATCAATAAACCTCATTTGTATCCGTCCGATAGTTTGTTCCCACATTTTCCTCGTGCATAGCCCAGATAAATATCCAATTATCGAATTAGAACACGTAGATGTTCCACAAAAAAAACAATCAAAATTTCACCACCTCTTATTATTATTAACCATCACGATGCCCGAGATGTTAATGCTCATCGACCACCAATCTGACCCTTGGGGGTCGGCCGGATCCAGGACACTGCGAGGTTCACGCCAATGCATATGACCCCGATTATCCAGATGGAGCGGGCGTAGTGCGATCCGTTGTAGCGGAAGATGATGGCGAAGATGATGCCGCCTAGGTTTCCCATGGCGCCAACGATGCCGGACACGATGCCTAAAGAGAGACGTTCTAGCGTCAGCAAGTGTTCTTAGAGAAGCAGAAAAGATGCAAGCAAAAAGGAACAACCCACCATTAGCAAACGGGTGTACGTGAGGCACCACGGCAAAGTTCGCTCCGTTGCACGCCTCCAGGAAGAACGCCATGCCCGCCGCGAGTCCGAACATGGTCGCCTCGCGTTTTGGGTTAGCCAGGCCCATGGCAAGCTGGAACGCTCCCATGACGACACCGAGGGAGATTAGCCAGATCTTCTTGGCCCAGACAGACCTTGTGTAGTGGTAGATGACATCCGCGATGAGGCCCCCCATGGGACGGAAGACGGCGTTGAGGAGACCGAACATGGCGGCCCATCGTCCGGACTCGGTCTGGCCGAGGGAGGGGAAGTTTTGGGCGTAGTATGCGCCGAGGATGGAGTTGATGGCGAGCTCAGCGCCAAAAGAGCAGGCGTATGGTGCGGCGATGGCAAGAGTCGCCAGACTGAAAGTAACCTTCATCGTCTCCTTGGTCGTGGGTGCGACGACAACTTCGCCTTTGGTGTAGTCGGCCTGCCCGTCGACTTGCGCTTCACGGTCCAGGGTGTCTGGGGACTCGGGTGCCTTCTTTTCAACGTCGGATGCGACGTTCTCGGATGGCAGAGGAGAAGAATTCTCAGAGCGGGATCCAGACTTGACATCCACAATACCGCTCTCAACTGAGACGTCTCCGGGCTTCTGTTCCTCGATCCAGAGATGACGTTCAGACCATTTCCCTGTCGGTGTGTCGTCGCACGTCAACAGCATACCCAGAGCGACGGATGTGATAATGATGAAGGGAACGATGTACGTGACCCGCCACGCCTGGTGTGGAGATAGTCCGCGGGAGTGGACAAGAGAATCAAAGATGGCTGGCATGACAAAGCTATTATTGATTCAGTTAGTAAACATGAATTTACCTAGATTTGACTGCTCCCGCTTACTATGTAATGCCACCACCAGCATTTCCCCAACCAGCCGCGAGGGCGTTGGCCGTACCGATGACGCTCTTATCGAAGAACCCGGTACACCATACCTGGCAAGGCACGAAAGAGGCCCCAAGAATGCCGATGAAGAAACGCAAGGCAATTAGACCATTTGGGTTGGTGACGAGGCCTGCCATAGCAGTGGGAATAGCACCGCTGAGCAACACGCCAATGAACACCCAGCGTGGTCCGAAGCGGTCACAAAGAGGTCCAGAAATGAGTCGTATGACGAGCCTGCATGAGTCAATAATCGTAGATATACTTAGGAACTGGAGAAAGCCAGAGGTCCTTACGTTGCTAGCAAAGCAACAATGTTTGAGTTGGCAACCTCATCCTGGGTCATATGGAGGTCTTTTTTAATCGTCACCGTCAACTGCACAGTACCCGTCAATATCGACTTGCTCCCTGATATCCTGAATATGGGGACTCGAACTCACCAGAGGCGGGAACGCATACCATGACATGAACGCCACCATGAATCCCAGCCACGAGAAGAAGAAGACACGTCCATATGGGTCGAATGGATTTAGAATGGGAACCGACTTTGCTTTTCGGTTGACGGGGTTAATCTCCGGAGGAGCAAAGAGGAGCTTGTAGAAACTCCTCCCCATGATGTAGGATATTTCTAAGAGAAACTCGAATTATGCAATTAGACAATTCAATGGATGTAAGGGATTCGTGTCTCAGAAAATGCGTGAGAACGTGGTCAAGGATATCCAGTTCCTGATTGGTAATTGTCCTCAAGCCCGGTGCTGCCAGAACGAAGATGACGAGAAATGGGAAGTTTCAGCTTCTATATAGGCGTATATTGGGCAGCAGGGGACACAGCCTGGTCGAGATATCACCTTAATGATGGACAACCACGAATCTTTTCGCATATGCAACAACTCGATGTCGATATCTCCAGGGCACAGAACGACCCACCCACACGGCTCGAAGACACCAAAATGTGATATCAAGCAAGAAAGACTTGTAGAATCGGCATTCCAGTACTTAGAAGGCATCAAAAAGGAAAATGGACGTTCTTCGCCACGTGTGTCTATCGCTCCTACCTCTTCCCGTTTCTTTGTCCCCCAAAGGGACCGGAGAATTGGCTACTTTCTGATAACCCACGCAGGGATAGGGATCGCGAGGTCCGATGCCTGCACGAGTAATTCCGAATGGCCCTGCATGTCAGGGACCTAGAATGGTCGTGACAGGTAGATCTGACTCTTCCTGGGCTTAGTCCGTACTTGTGTCCTGATAAGACCATCAACTCGAGTCTCGAGATCTCCGCGGCAACAGGAGGACGACGTCAAGAGCAGCAGCCACGGCGCTCAGGCGTGAGACGCAGTCCGGAGGCCAGCATTCTGCCATCGCCATTCGTGCTCGTGGATGAAATCCAAGCGGGCGTGGCAGGGGCGGCGAACGAACGTCCACTGATAACTATAGCGCACCCGATTGGGTCCGACATGGATGTCGCGGCCTCGCCCTCCAGGGGCGGCGGACCCAGATCCACGGGTATGCGGGGGTCTGTCGATCGATCTGTTCTCCGCGGAGGTGCAGGTTCCCGCTGGGACAGCGGTTAATCTGTTGAGTAATAACCGCCGTGGCTGTTTATCACGTATCTCTATCTCTAACCTTCCGGCGCCAGAGATAAGGAGGGTGTTTAGCACGTGACTCACCGAGCCCTAGCCAGGTGAGGAAGAGAGTATGTAGCACTGGATTGTACATGTACATACTACCTACTCCGGAGTAATGCCTGATCATTGCACTCAAAGTAACTCCAAGTGACTGCCATAGTAGGGTCTAGTGCATATTACACTACTGCCCATGAAGGTGGAGAGAATCGGTTCATAGTTGGTAGGACATTCATTCATGCGTTTCTACAAAAAACAGTATCTCCTAAATGCAGAAGCCAGATCTCAGCTGGATCATAAAACACTGAACGCCAGAAATGCAAGCCATAGAAGTAAGAACAGAACGCCGTCCCAGAGACCCTTCAACCTTCACTATGCAAGCTTGTTGTTGTAGATTACCAGTCGATCCCGTTCGACGAGCAAACGGGTACCTCGCGGGCCTGGACGTTAATGTCGCCCATTTTCTTGCCTCTCATGCCCTTGTACTTCTTGTCGACCTTTTCAAACGGATCTGTTGTTTCTCCCTTCCTCACCTTCCACTTCTCTGTGCCAAGGACGGAGTCAAGCTCTTCGACTGGCGGGAGCTTCAGATAAACCCAACCGTCCGGGCGCTCCTCAGCAGGAAAAGTAGCGATATTAACCGTGTCGTCATTCGAGCAGCGTCCGGCCTGCTCGCCGTTGAGGTCAAAGTTGCGCTTGTGGTAAGGGCATGAGACCCAATATCTGCCGGCATCGTCATCGCCGATCAGACCGTCGGACAGCACAAAGGCCCGCTTGTGCGGGCACATCTGCTGAGTTGCATAGTATTTGCCTTTGATCTTGAAGATTGCGATCTGGGTGTCGCCGCGCTTGACGTTGGCAGAAGAAATCTGGGGTTTCTCGTCGGAGAAATGGTCGGCCTTGATGATCGGCTCCCATGATAGGCTGGACCATTGGTGGCCCCTGAAGTCCTCTTTAGCAGAGTCCCTGGGCCAGTAGGTAGGACGCTGCTGGTCCCGCTCCTTGATAACTTCCACAGTTTCGACGGTCTCAGAGGTGTTGTCGAACTGTTGGAACAATTTGCGTCGTTCTGGGTTGTTGAGCGTCTCCTTCCATTCGCAGAAGTAGGTGCTCACGAGTTCCTCCATCTGCCGCTCGAGGTCGGCGCAGATACCTAGCTTGTCATCAATAATCACCTCTCGTAGGTAGTTGATTCCTCCAGGAAGGGTTTCAATCCACCTGGCGGTCCGCTGCAACTTGTCTGCGGTTCGGATGTAGAAGATGAGGTATCGGTCGATCAGCGGGATGACCTCTTCAGGGGGAACATCCTTTGCGAGAAGCTCTGCATGGCGTGGCTTTGCGCCCCCGTTGCCACCAACAAACACATTAAACCCCTTTTCTGTCGCAATCAAACCGAAACTTATTTGGCTCTATTAGTATTTTCAGCTTGATTACTTGGAGATTTTCGGCTTACTCCTTGTTCTGTGCCTCAGCACATTCTCTCACGCAACCAGAAACAGCACCCTTCAGCTTGTGAGGTGATCGAATACTCTTATAACGTTCCTCCAGTCGAATAGCCATCCCAACACTGTCCCCAATCCCAAAGCGGCACCACGTGGTTCCAACACAGCTCTATGGGGCTGTCACTATGTGCACTTTTGATATAACTGGTGTGGGAGGTTGTTACAAACCTTGACTGTTCGGAGTGCCTTTGCGTATGCGTGGCCACTCTCCATGCCGGCATTGACAAGCTCTGTCCAAATATCCAACAGATCCTGTTTCTTGGCGCCAAACATGTCAATCCGCTGGGCTCCAGTAATCTTGCAATAGAGGTTGTATTTCTTTGCAACTTGTCCGATGGTGATTAACTTGTCGGGAGTGATTTCACCGCCGGGAACACGAGGTACCACGGAAAATGTTCCGTTTCGCTGGATGTTAGCAAGGAATCTATCGTTGGTGTCCTGCAGGTCATGGACAGGCTTATCCAGGACGTGCCTGTTGAAAAGACTGGAGAGGATAGACGCAATTGCTGGTTTGCACAGTTCGCATCCAAGGGAATCTGGGTTTTTGCCGACTGCCTTCATGACGTCGACAAACGTTTTCAGCTGCTTGACAGCTATGATGTTATAAAGATCGACTCGCGAGTATGGAATATGCGGACATACTATACACGTTAGCAGAGAACCTACAGTCCGGATATAATACACTTACGATGGTTAGAGACTTCTTGTCCCATCTCCTTCATCGTCTTGTTAAAGATTGACTGGACCAGAGGCATACAGCCACCACAGCCCGTTCCGGCCTTGGTACATGATTTAAGCTCACCGATTGATTTGCAGGTACCGCTTTTGACACTCGCAATTAAGTCGCCTTTGCTGACATTGTGACATGAACAGATCTGGGCATCATCATCTCTGGAGCAAACAGTTAACGGTGTTCTGCGAACTTGGCTGTTCGTGTACTCACAGATCATCAGCATTCTCCTCTCCTCCCTTCTGAGAGCCAAGGATAAACTCGCTGGGAGCGACTTTCAGTTCTGTCTGATTCCTAACCATCTGGTTTAACTTGACGTAGTCCTTTGTGTCTCCAATCATCATTCCTCCAAGAAGATATTTGCCGTCCATGGTAAACAGGTACTTTTTGTACACTGCGCTGAATGGATCCTTGTATGTAAGAGCCTTAACGGCTGGTTCGCCATCAGCCTTATGCTTGAATGCCTGTCTTCCCGGGAGGAATTTCGGCCCATCTCTGTCGGCGAAGAAATCGCCGAAACTGGCGACGTCGACGCCCAACAACTTCAGCTTCGTGCTCAAATCCGGTCGCTTGAAGCGCCTCGGTTCTTTGTCCGGATTTGTGAGGTTGAATGATAGCACATCTGCCATCTCGATTCCTGGTGCGATAATGCCGAACGTCTGGTTCTCCCAGCTTGCGCACTCCCCAATTGCGTAGATATCGGGGACAGAAGTGTGTAGACTATGATTTCGAGTTAGAAATTGAGCTTGCAACAGCTCCAAATATGGCCATGTACCATTCATCAACAACAAAGCCTCCTCGCTCCGCGCATTTAATGCCGGCCTTGGGACCAAGCTCATCCCTGGGTTTTACGCCAATCTTATTCGCAAAATTAGCGCCAACTGGGAAGCAAAAGAATAGGAATAATAAACTTACTGCAAAACAAATGCAGCAGCAATCGATTTGTTCTCCATCCTCGAAAGTGATTCCTGTGACGTTATTGCTGCTGTCCGTATTGATGGTTGCCACACGCTTCTGTAGCATCACGTCCACGCCGAGTTCGCGGATCTTCTCTGTAACTAATCTCCCAGCGTCTCCGTCTAGCTGTCTTGCCAGAACCCATTTGTTGCGGTCGATTAATCTGACGTTTCCGAACTCGTTCAAATCTTTCATCGCCTTGGCAGCTTCCAGGCCGAGAAGGCCACCTCCTACCGTAACACCCGTCTCACCCTTGTGCTTTGATGCGAAGTCGATCAGTCTCTCGAGATCCGAGATGGTTCTGTAGACAAAAACGCCGTTGGCATCGTATCCAGAAGTGTAAGTTGGAAGAACTGCATCTGAGCCTGTTGCAAGCACTAGGATATCGTATGAAATCGAATCCTCCGTGGAGGTCCTGATGATCTTCTGATCGGGAATAATCTCTGTCACTCTGGTGTTGAGGTGGTAGTTGAACGAACCGTCCTCGAATGATGTATACTGGAGCGATGTCAGCGGATTAATCAGTTGGTGATGTGTGTGTAACAGTCCTCACCCATTCCTGGGGGTTCAGATACAAATTTTCGATCTTGCGATGCTCAAAAAAGGAGGAAAGTCCGACGCGGTTATAGGCCAGATGCGGCTCCTCCCCAATCACAACAATGTTGTACTCACGCCTCTTAGCATCTAGCTTGATAATCTTTTCGCTTTTGTGGTGTCAGAATAGATGGGTATCTATCAAAGAGCTGTTGATCGCTCGTATCTCGACATTTGAGTACGTAAGTCAACCTACATGAACGCCAGGGCGACCATGCCAAGTCCAACCACGACGACCTTCTTCCGCCTGTCAGGCGTTCCCTCTGTTCCACTGCTCTGTAGGTGACCGTCCGCATTGTCGCTTTCGTTGCTAACTCTGTCAATTCCATTGCCATCAGAGACAGCGCTGACGTCGCAGTTGACAGTTTTCTCGTTTCTCGATCCGTTTAGAGAGTCCATCGTCGCAACGGGAGTGGAGTTTCAAGCTGCGTTGGACAAGAAAACCGCAAAACTTCTATGAAAAGAGCCTATCCGTTGCTCATATATAATCTACTAGGCTTGCTCGCCATTCAGACATACCAGTGCAGTCACCAAATATCTCCGTGGCCCTGGGATCAGAGACGGGGAGGGCCATACTGTAGGCAGTGAGCCACACCACGTCCGATCGGCGGCATCGCAGTATCACAGACATTGTGAGATGTCAAAAGTCCCGAAGAGACTGACGCCATACTCTGAAGCCTTGACAACTCCGCGGAGTTACTTTGTGAGCAGTAATTGTTGCTTGTCGTGCCTTATCGCTCGCCCCACCCGATCGGCGCCTCTGCATCGATAAGAAGCCCTTCTCTCAAATCATCGTGCACGGGATGCAACGACCGACACATTATTCCTTTACAGGACGTGGAAGTGGCTACACCTCGGACTCCACCCGAGTCCTGGCCGTGCTAATGGCTTTTATGCCCTCTCGGTTAGGCAATATCGTATTATCTCCTATGCTTTGTGTATGACATCAATTGCCAAAATTGGCCAATCTTGTTTATTTTGGAAGTTCGAATCACATAGACATGGAATGGATGGCTGTGGGACTTTGACCTTGGAGATGCCGTGTCAATCGGAACCATGGAAAGAGAAGAGAGAGTTCAATAGTTTTGGACTTGTTTCATCCCAGAATTAGCGGTGGCTTCCAAGTTTTGCCTTTCCTGTACTCAACCTGGAGAGCAAAATCGCTTGACTCAGCGTTTGTCCGGAGATCGTCTCCGCGCATCCTTTTTGGTCTTTGCTTTTACGCTTTGCTTTTACGCATAATCTCAATCGGTACACTCGGTTGCCGTCGATCTCTCCGCCGTTTCCACAGCGGGACTGTACTCCTGTGGACGCTCTTCATTTCAGGGCCAGGACCCCCTAGTTGCAATTCAAGTTCCGCGGAGATTGGTTGGAGCCCCATGTTCTGATTTGTACTTTTGCATCTTAGTACGCGGCATGCTGCTGCCAACTGGTCAGCTGGAGAAGATCCTCTTTCATTGGAACAGTGCACAGTGTGGCCCGGAGTTCGCAATTCCAAGCTTTCCTGCAAATCCCGAGGCTGTTAGGGTTCTTATAGGTATATCTGCTATTGAGGATGAGGTGATGTTACCAGGGCTGTCGACAATCTTTCCAGCGACATGGCAACCGTCACACAGACTCAGACGCAGGAGGCCATTATTCCTGCGAAGGCTTACCCGTTGAAATCTCACAACCTTAAAGTTGAAGAGGTCTCTGCTTCAGAACTGCCGGATATCCCTCTTCCACCACCTACAAAGATCCCAACAGAGGTCCTTCCGGTTGATAGAGATACTCCTGACAGCCATGTCCCTCGCGATCCACGCCTCATTAGATTGACGGGCGTTCATCCGTTCAACGTCGAGCCACCACTCACAGATTTATACAACGAAGGTAAGCCATCAGTAATCATGTATACTTCAACAGACGTTGAGATGCTCATGGGATTGAAGGTTTCTTAACGCCTCAGGAACTCTTCTACGTTAGGAATCATGGATACGTTCCACACGTCCGCGACGAGGATATTCCAACCTGGGAACTCAGCATTGAAGGGTTTGCTACATCGCTCTTCTCCCGGTACTACTACTAACGCGTTCATTCAGATTGGTGGAAAATCCCCTCGTCCTCACCTTCAGGCAAATCCTGCAAGACTTTGAGCAGATCACTGCACCGGTTACCCTGGTATGTGCTGGTAACAGGCGCAAGGAACAGAACCTGGTGCGCAAGTCAAAAGGCTTCTCATGGGGAGCTGCTGGCCTCTCGACTGCCCTTTTTACCGGACCATTAATGTCGGAGGTAATTCGGAAAGCGAAGCCTCTCCGTAAAGCAAGATACGTCTGCATGGAGGGAGCTGACAAACTGGTTTGGTGCTATCCTCTCAATCCATAAGATGCCAATTACTGATCACTCTGCAGCCCAACGGACACTATGGAACATCAGTAAAACTTAACTGGGTTATGGATCCCAATAGAGGAATCATGCTTGCCCATAAGATGAACGGGGAACCTCTTCGTCCGGATCACGGTCGGCCTCTGAGGGTTGTTGTACCTGGTCAGATTGGTGGACGAAGCGTTAAGTGGCTTAAGAGACTGATCCTGACTGAGTCTCCGAGTGACAACTGGTATCACATCAACGATAACCGGGTGTTACCGTGAGTCTAACGCTGCGTAATAGATCTTTAAGAGATACTTACCGATATTTATCAGGACCATGGTTTCCCCCGAGATGTCAGCCAAAGAGCTCAAGTGGTGGCACGATGAACGATATGCCATCTACGATCTCAATGTCAACTCGGCTGCTGTGTACCCTCAACACAATGAAAAATTACAGCTCTCATCAGCCGGGTCCACGTATACAGCCAGAGGATATGCCTACGCAGGCGGAGGTCGACGAGTCAACAGGGTCGAAATTTCGTTGGATAAAGGGAGATGTATGTCCGATGTGAAGCCATGAGTGACCAGTCGATGGCTAAACTGATCTTATGTTTCAAGCATGGCGCCTTGCCGATATTGAGTATCCGGAGGACAAATATCGCAATTTCGAGTCTAGCTTGTTCGGCGGTCGAGTCGATATGTCCTGGCGCGAGACTTGTTTTTGCTGGTGCTTCTGGTCGCTTGCGATCCCGATCTCTGATCTCGAGAACAGCGATGCTATTCTCGTTCGAGCAATGGATGAGGCTTTGAATATCCAGCCTCGCGATATGTATTGGTCCGTCCTGGGCATGATGAACAACCCGTGGTTCCGCGTTGCGATCACCAAGGAAGATGGGATTTTGAAGTTTGAACACCCAACTCTGCCCGTGGGACCCGGAGGCTGGATGGAGCGTGTCAAGAAAGCAGGTGGTGATTTGACAAATGGTTACTGGGGCGAGAAAGTTGATGGTGAGGAGACGGTCGAGCCGCAGCCTGTCGAAGAGATCAACATGAAGAAGAAGGGTTTGAATAGGGTGATCAACATTGAAGAGCTGAGGAAACATAATACTACCGAAGAGCCATGGTTTGTAGTGAACGGTGAAGTCTACGACGGAACAAAATTCCTGGAGGGTCATCCTGGAGGAGCTCAGAGCATCATTTCTGTTGCCGGCATGGATGCCTCAGAGGAATTCCTGGCTATCCGTAAGTTACTTGCATGGGCCATGCGATGTGAAGCCTGCGATTTTGACATATTTAATACAGATAGCGAGACTGCAAAGGCGCTGATGGTCGACTACCATATCGGAACATTGGATAAAGCCTCATTGGAGATTCTCAAAAACGGAACTCAGGAAAAGGAGAAGTCGACAGAGCCCCGCGCGGTTTTCCTTCAGCCGCGATCTTGGACGAAGGCACCTCTCTGCGAGAAAAAGTCAGTATCCTGGGACACGCGGATCTTTACTTTCGAGTTGGAGCATGAAAAGCAAACATTGGGCCTGCCAGTGGGCCAGCATCTCATGCTTAGGGTCAAAGATCCCTCGTCCGCCAACGACTTCATCATCAGATCCTATACACCGACCTCGGAGACAAACAGGGAGGGCACAATGGAGTTGCTCGTCAAGATATATTTCGAAACACCTACCTCTCCAGGCGGCAAGATGACGACAGCGTTGGACAAGCTCCCCCTGGGCTCCGTGGTCGAGTTCAAAGGCCCCATCGGCAAATTCGAGTATCTCGGCAGAGGCAAGGCCATCTTCAGCGGCAAGGAGCGCCAGGTGCGGTCATTCCGGATGATCTGCGGCGGGAGCGGCATCACACCCATCTTCCAGGTCCTGCGCGCGGTGATGCAGGATCCGCAGGACCAGACGTCCTGTGTCGTCCTCGACGGGAATAAGACGGAGGAGGACATCCTCTGCAAGGAGGATCTTGATGCCTTCGCGGCCGCGAACGGCCACAAATGCACGATCGTCCACACGCTGTCGAGGGCATCGAACAGTTGGACGGGTCGCAGGGGACGCATCTCGGAAGAGCTGCTGAGTGAATACGCGTCTCCCTGCGAGGGTGGCATGGTCCTGGTCTGTGGACCGGAGGCAATGGAGAAGTCTGTTCGTCGGATACTTCTCGCGCAGGGATGGAAGGAATCAGATTTGGTTTTCTTTTGAAGTCCTTATTACTTCCGGATCTTTTGCAATATATGCTCTCATGGTAGGTAGATGTCTGTCTGTTCAGGTTTGTTTTCAGTCTTGAGGAGTCCGAAGGCATGTCTGATTGACTTTGTGAATATATGGAGTCTATGATTAAGTGATTAAGTATATACAGACTCAATACCAAATGCAATATGGAGTACATGCAATATATAACCCAACGTCTACTATCGAAATACATAAACTCTTTAAAATCCAGCGTTCAATTTTATATGGGCTATTATAAATATGATAGAAAAGTGCGTCTAAAGAAATGAGTCAATAATATCTCATGATCGCCTTGGATCGTCCGCTCGAAGCAGATCATCACATTATACCATTCAAGACATCACAAGACCACCACGTAACGTATTCTTGCTGCCAGGATTGTCGACATACTGTACACTACGGTACAGTACGAACGGCCTCACCCATAAGGACAGATAGCCAATGCATGGGGAACCCAAAACTGTCTTCCTCACCTGCATTGGCCGCAGTGCGGAATTATGGAGCCTCATCTTAGATGCTCTTCCGACAGGACCACCTGCGGCGCAATCGCCGAGGGAACGCCGGGAGAACTGAGTTGCGAGGTTCACGCGACTCGAGGACTTCGGCGCGAAACCTCGAGCAAGTTATTAGATCCCCTTGTCCGTCGTGGCTGCTGCTGCTGCTGCTGCTGTTGTAGCCTGTGCTTTTGTGTGACGGTGCTCAAACGCATGTGTTGTGTGAGACGAGCTTGTAGGTGCGTGTGGAAGGCTTGATCCTATCTAGGTATGTGTCATGGCACCCGTCGCGAGTCGCTGGTGTGTATTAACCAGCAGGTCAGCGAAAGGGACTGAATGGATGATGCCTGTCGGGAGATCCTATCCTCACAGGGTAGGACTACCACACACTCTCCCTGGACGATATCCCAGGTGTTCAGTTTATTGACCCGCGAGCACTGTCTCTGTCTCTGGAAAGAGGCCAGTCGCAGAATTCTGTCCCTTGCCTTAGCAGGGGGCAGTTTGCAGCAGCGGCGTGGTTCTAGAGCATCAATTCCGGATTGCCTCCTCAAGTACTGAACTGTACATACGACTAGTAATACGACTTCATATTCAGCCGTAGAAGAAGATGCTCAAAAACCGTCACCGCATCTGTCCGCGGAGAACCGGCTGTTGCGCCGGACCTAGCATGCGACCTCGAGGACGCCTTGCCGCTATCCAAGCTCCTCAGATAGCTAACAAAGGCGTGCACCTGCTTCCTGAAAGTGACATGCAGCTGGAAGACGGTCTTCTCGCTCTGGTGACGTACCCCGCTCACGCCGTCCATCCTCGACAGCGGCGCGAAGGCGAGGATCGTGCCGAATATGTCGTCCAGCAACTTGCCTGCCTGCGCGTGTGTCTTGCTCTGGAACAGTGCGAAGAGGATCTGGTCGAGGACGTCCTCGTGATAGTCGCGGAGTCTGTGGAGGGAATGTGCCGTCTCGACTGTCCCGTCGATATCGCCGCGGTCCAGGCAGCGCTCGATCCGGGACAAGGTGTTCTCGAACCGCTGCCAGGTGGTCCCGACGCCGATGTTGAAGCAGTAGTCGCTGACGGCGAGGACGAAGTGTTGCGCGTCGACGCGGAACTTTTGAAACACGTTCCGTGTGTCCCCTGAGAGGGAGCTTCGGGCCGTGGAGTCGCGGATGAGACCGTGAACTACGGAGACCATCCGGACCAGCCGGAGGAGATGCTTGAAGATGCGGTCGTATTTATGGAGACTTCGTGACGTGATGACCGACTCCAAGACCGCCGGGGGTTTGTACTGTAGGCGCAGAAAATCCAGGGCTTCGATGGCGTTCGGATCTTTGCACTTGATGAGCTCCTCTCCGGTCAATTCGCGGATAGCGAAGCTGAGGCCGCCCGGCAGTTCTTTTTCCTTTCCAAACCTTGCGGACCCCAGGATCCGACTGCCCTCGCCGGCGTAATAACATTCAGTAAGTAATCCCATGAGAACTAGGCGTAGTTCTGAGCTTGCTGGGGGCCAAGTGTCACGGCTCCCGAGACGCAGCCCGGTGTGGACGCCACTGCGTGTCACTCCAGACTTGCGTTCGCCGCTTTCCATCTCCGGATCAAAGAGCGAGTGAGAGAGACGCGAGGCAAATGAGCCATCGCCAAGGAGTTGGAAGCGCCACTGTAAGGTTAGATGAGATCTGATCTTGTGTTCCTTGAACAGCATATGCAGACAAGAAAATTCAATGAGCCGCGCTTGAGCTGAAATGATAGGGGCTAGGGAGAGATAGAATGCAGCAGTCAACGGTGGCCCAAAAGCACTTTCATTCCCACGGTTGTCCTCCAGGTCAAGACACTCGCCTTTGGCGAGCATTCCGTGGAGTTTGTCCGATTCCAGAGAAGAACTATCTTCCAGTAACCCGGTGGCATGCTTCGCATCATCAATGTCAAACAACTCGAAGGTTTCCGTGATCCTTGTGGTATCGTCTTCTGTATCGGACTCCCGGGGTCCGATTTCGGTTGCAGATTGTCTTTCAGAGAAGCCGCCTCTGTTATATTTGAGTATCTCGGCACGGAGTCTGCTCTCGTATTCACTGGCCCTGCTCTGAATTCTTTCGATATCTGCCCAAGTAAGTGCGCAACGAAGTTTGGGAGGAGAAGAACCACTAAGGATGTCTTCCCTCGCGATGGGATGGCGCGGATGAGATTGCTTGAGAAGCCGAAGACTGCTCCCACTTTCGAAGATCATCTCTGCTTGTTCTGATGATATAAAAGACGGCATCATATCAGGACGGAAAAGGTATTCAGTCATCCGGGGCTCCGTCTTTAGCTTGTTTGGGTCCTGTGAATATTCGGCTCCAATAAAACTCATGCCATTTCCGTTCAGTTCAGTCAAGGTTGGTGCTTCGCCTCGTAGTCCAACCCACGTCTCCACCAGTGTGAGCCATGGTCCTGTGACCCGAAATAGTACTTCATGTAGTATGTCTGCCATCCAGGGAAATCGCTGAGAAAAGTGCTCGCATTTTGTTAAGACGATGGAGATGACTTGTCCTTCGGATTTAGCCTTCTCGACCGCACCCGCAATATCAGCCAAAGTCCCAACCAGATCGCCGCATCGCCGAAACAACGCTCCAATTTGAAGCAACGAATTTTCTTGCTTGGAGCGCGCAACAAGTTCTTTTTCCAGGCTGTAAACTAATACGGACGTTGCGCTGGCTAGACTGCACAAAGCAGACGGTTGATTGGACATGGCTGGGTTGTTGCGAATAAACCGCCGGAGCCGTTGGAAGTTCGTCCCACATTGGATTATGTCCTTGATCAGACCATCTATCGCGGGGAGACTGATGCCAGATATCCGCGTATCCCTTGGGTCTTTCTCGAAAGTCTTCTTGCGTTCGTTATAGCGAAAGAATATCGAGTTCCAGCCGAGGCCAAGCCGGAACAGCGACCGGAAGAAAACGTCCGGTCGAACGAGGCGTCCGGAATTCTCGAGCCCATTGAGGGTTGCCTGATATGCCAATGCCGCGTCGAACCCACGAGCTCCAGACTCGGAAAGGTATGCAGAGGCAGGCTCACGGAAGCGTTGTTCTGGAAACCCGTCCCAAGACTTCAGCTGAGCCTTATGCCCTATATCCTCTGCTATGTTCTCGATCGACCAGATGTTCTCAACTTCCTCGGTGTCATTGCGGGTCTCACCATCACTCCCTTCCGCTTGAGTTGTGCTTGAGGGCTCGATAGCTGTCTCGTTCTCATGAATTGTTGAGTCATAGTGGTCGGTTCCAAACACGTCCAGTTGGTACACGACGGAGTCATGTTTTTCAAACAGATTTAGGGGACTCGCAAAGACGCCGCGTGCAAGATCTATCACAGCATACTGTTAGTTTCCGTTCTTGAGCAGTATAGGGGGAAGCAGGTCGTTTAGACCACCTACCAGGGAGCTTCTCATCCAACGGCAGAGGTTCCAATGGCGGCAGTGACTGAAGGGCGAAACTCGACGGTCTCCATAGATCGTCGATTGCAAACGGATCCGTGCTGCCATCTTGCAAGTCCATGTCTGCCGCAGACCATCGAGGAGAGGATCGGCCGTCTGAGGGAACGCCGACACGGCCGTATCGTAGGTATCGGCCAGCACGCGCTCTTCCGCGTTGTGCTGTCTCCGACTCTCGCCGAGTCGGTGGGAGACACACGCGCTAGTCCCTCTCGGGCCTAGCGATCCCGCAGATGCCGCACGGACCACCGCTTATCCGGGAACGGCTTTTGCGTCGACCTCGCCCTGCGCCGCGGAGGACACGAGGCTGTGCGACGACGCGACCGATGCACGAGAAGCGCATCCATCCTGCCCCCTCATCCGTTCCTGACCTGATACTTTATACGGAGCCAAAGCAGTGAGAGTCTGCTGCGCCATGCCTCCCAAGAAGAGACCCAAGCTCTCCTCGTCGCGCGGCCCTTCCACACCCTCGCAAACCGACACTGTGCAGCCCTCCGCAGACACCGCGGGCCTCGCAGCAGGCAGCAAGAGACCCGACACAGATTATGACCTGGTCAACGATCCATGGACCGATGAACAAGAGACAGCATTGCTGAAGGGCATCATTAGGTGGAAGCCAGTCGGTTCGTCGGGACCACCGGACGTCTTAGTCTTTTCTGAGCTCCTTCCGCTAACAGTTGGCCCCGCTGAAACAGGCATGCACAAGCACTTTCGGATGATTGCAATCTCCGAATATATGAAGAGTCAGGGATATGCTCCTGCCCATGAAGAGCACACGCGGATACCTGGGATCTGGAAGAAGCTAGGAACCCTCTACAATCTCCCCGCGCTAGACGAGAGGGTTAGTAGCACTTGGGCTGGGCTCATGCTCGGGACAACAATTGCTAACTGGCAATGGGTGCCCGCAGGAAGATGCTATTATCACGGATGACGATTCAGACATCTACTGCCCGTTCGAGCTACCAGAAGACGAGTACGGTGACTTGATGTTCGCAAGGAGGCTGGCGCTGGAAGGATCCTCGTCGCCTGCAACGTCGGGTCATCCGGAGTCAAGAAGAGGAAGCACAGTAGCCGACACAGATGGTCAGCTTGGAGTCCTGTCTTTCAAAGTATCTGAACGCTGACCTGTTAACCCTGCTTAGAACCACGCTCTTCACCAGCGCCGTCTCGGGGACGTAGAGCCAATCGCGGTACACGCGCCAGGGGCACCCGTTCCACGCGGCTTCAGGTCGAAATCGAGGCCCCGAAGAAGGGATCCAGCGATAGAGTCAGCGCAGCCGACGAGGACGAGGAGATGGAAGATGCCGCTGCAAACGATGAAGAAGGCGACGAGGAAGGCACGGACGGAGGCAAGGAGGATAGCGAGGCCGAAGATGAGCTCGAGGCCGAAACAGGCGGTTCGCCAACAACTAAGAGCACGAGAACCCAGACGTCGCGCTCAAAGCAGAAGAAGCCTTCTGGTGCCGGGCCTGGAGCAAGGCGGGCCGGACGACGGCGCTGATTTCTTTTCTCTTCTTCCCTTGTACGATTATGTGATTTTTTTCCCCCTTCTTTCCATTATGATACCTCGAGTAATCGTCTGTCGGAGTTATGAGCCTCTTTTCTTTTTACCTGTATGAATAGTGATGGATGCACCTATACTTCTTTTAACCTAATCATGTGATACATCTGGGCAGCTTTTTTCTTTTTTAGTCGGGAGACTTCTTGATCCACTTGTCTACCACGTGCGAACCACGTACGATCTCGCCGTTCAAGCGCTTGCTAAATGAAATGGCCTAACCTCGCATTCCGATGATTCACGAAGAAACAGCTAGGAGGCACAGGAGAACTACCGAGGCCTTGAAGGGAAAATTAGAGAAGAAGCAGGATCAACGGATTTATATAATTAGCGGTGATCGGAGAAGTCTGTGACAGGACAGAATTGTCAAGTCAGCGGCGGGAACTTCTGCCAATTAGGTTAGGTACCTATATTTAGGTAAATACTTGGATGGAACAAGGCAAGAGGAGAGAAAAGGGACAGAGCATAGGCCTAACAATTACTGCCATCGCAGCTCAGTGCAGTCTCGTCACACCAAGTCTATTCAACTCTACACGGAACCCGCAAGATCTATGGGTCACATTATGTAAAGTCCTCTGCATCGACCACTGAAGGCTTCGTCTGCTCAGATCTGACGTCTGACGTCAGCCATTTGAGTGAGCCGACTCTGGAAATAGGAAACGTGGCGGTGAACAAAGGAAAAAGAAAACCAATACAATTTATATCAGCAATGATGGCCATCTAAGTAGCTACATGGACAGATAGATCCGGTTGTTCTAGTTTCTAAAAGCTCATCCGTAGGATAAAAGAGGTAATGGGAGGATAGTACAGAGAATCCTTTACAGATGCTTGATGATGGCTTCGGTATACTCGTGGGTCTTAGCGTTGCCACCAAGGTCGGCGGTGCGCGTCTGTTGAAGTAAACGGTCGTTAGCATATATGCCAGAGGAATTGAGGATCTGGACAGGGCACACAAACTTACCTTTCCTTCCGCGAGGGTGTCGAAAATGGCCTTCTGGATACGGGAAGCATGCTCGTGCAGACCCATGTGCTGCAGCATCATGATACTGCTGAGCAGCAGCGCCGTCGGGTTGGCGAGACCCTTGCCCGCAATGTCGGGGGCAGAACCGTGAACGGCCTCAAAAATGGAGCACTCATCACCAATGTTGCCGGATGGGGTCAGACCCAGACCACCGATCAGACCGGCGCACATGTCCGACAGGATATCACCGTACAGGTTGGGCATGACGAGGACCTTGTCGTTGTACGGCGTCGGGTCGGTAACGATCTTCAGGCACGAGTTGTCCAGAAGCTCATGGTCGAACTCGACATCTGGGAATTCCTTGGCCACCTCACGAGCGGTGTTCAGGAACAGACCGTCGGACATCTTCATGATGGTGGCCTTGTGCACGACGCGGACCTTCTTCTTGTTCACCGCGCGAGCGTACTGGAAGGCGAAACGGAGGACCCGCTCAGAGGCCTCGCGGGTAATGAGCTTGATGCTCTGGACGACACCATCCACCACAACGTGCTCAATTCCGGAGTATTCACCCTCGGTGTTCTCGCGGATGAGGACGGTGTCGACGTTCTGGTACGGAGTCTCGCACCCCGCGATGGAACGGCATGGGCGGACGTTGGCAAAAAGGTTGAATGTGCGGCGCAGGGTAAGGTTCAGGGAAACATGGCCTTTGCCAACGGGAGTCTGTATGTCCGGTTTAAGCTCTCGTGCAGTCGACCAAAATGTTGGGAAGACGTACAGCAAGCGGACCCTTGAGCGCGACGTAGTTTCTCCTGACGCTGTCGATGGCCTCGTCGGGGATGGCAGTCTTTCCATCCTTCAGGATGGGAGTAACATCAACCGGTTCCCATTTGATGGGCACCTATATTGTTTTAGCACGTCATGCTCTTGAGACGGGAAGGTTTTTTTTTTCTTTGTTACATTTGCGGCGGCGAAGATATCCTTCACAGACTTGGAGATCTCCGGACCAATGCCGTCACCCTCAATCAGAGTGACGGTGTATTTTCCCTGTTCAGAAATCGTGGTCAGTGCCAGCTCGGTTTGTGGAATTGGTACGTCCGCATGTCGTCGTGTAGAGCTCGGCGGGGAGGAATCGGGATAAAGGAAAAAAGTTGGCTCGACGGGAATTCCGTACATCTGGACCCTTCTGTCCCTTGAACTTCGCGACTTGGGTGTCCGCAGCAGCAGCGTAGCCTCGAATCTGGTAACGCAGAATTCGTCAGTTACTATGCCATGAAGCCACCAGCGGCCTTTGTGAGGGAGTGGGCTACCTGTGAAAACGGCGATACGCCGCTGGGAGCGGCACGGACTCTGCGCAAGCATTGGCGCGCGGGGGCAGCGAAGGCACGGGCAGAGATCATGGTGAACGGCCTCCAGAGGAAGATCAGAGGTTGGTCTGGCAGAAGAGACTGGGAACAGAGGGGAGATGGGGAGAAGAAAGAAGAGCTGGAGCTGGAAATCGGGAAGAAGGCGAGGGAGCCGGGCGGCCGCAGCCCACTTTGGGTGCGCCGCCCGATCCGACCGACCTGCTGGATTCCGCCCTTTCCTCCGTCGGCCCCTGGACAGGTCATTTGCTCCGGGCCGGCCAGGCGTCGGGACATATCCCCCGCGACGCTCCTGTTTTCCACGCCTGGACACGCTGGCGGAGTCGCCTCCCCGCAGACGCTGATTAGCATCAAGCCATCCATCTACCTCTCTCCACCCTCCAGCAGTGCCAGGTGCCAGGGCTGCCACCACGAGCCCTGGGCATCTGAGCTCCAGCAGCTTCATCTGGCTTCTCCCCGGACGGCCATACACTCTCTGACTGATCCCCACCGACCTACCAAGCAAACGACCATCACGATGGCGGACCTTGAGGTTGCCAGTCACTACAACCTGCCGTCGGCGTATCCGGAGGAGTGGCCGGCAGAGCTGGACCAGAGCGACGAGTCCCAAGATGAGAGCTTTCGCACCAAGAGCAAGAAGCGGCAGTCGAGGTACTCCGCGCTGGGACGAATCGGCCAGCGCAAGAGCATCATTCCCGGGGATGGTAGGGATAGCCTTGTACAAAAGGATGAGCCGGATCCGTTGGGGTCTGCAAACAGCGTCGTCAGTGTCCTGAAGCGACAGGGCCTGCCTGTCGACGACGATGCCCGCTTGCGAAACCGGTTTCTCCTCTCCTCGACGACCTTTTCCCCCGCTCTTTTTCTCTCCCAGGTGCACTCCTCGGACTCGACTCAATCCCTTCTGGAGGGCCTCGACTACCTGTCTCGGTCCATTGACCAGAAATCCGCCTCGCTCAAGGTCCTCGTCGAAGCAAACTTCGAACGATTCGTTCGAGCCAAGGCTACCATTGACAGTGTCTACACGGAGATGAGAAACCAAGGGGCGGGCCAGGAGCCACAGCCCTCATCTTCGCATCGTCCAAACAGGTCGATTGGACATCTGAGAGCGTATTCTGCGGGCAGAGCTCCCAGTCCATCTCCCGCGGCATCTCCTAGCCCCGCTCCCAAGAAGACTGCTCTCACGAAGGAGAGTGAGTACGGCGTGAAAGGGATCCGTGCTCCACTGCTGGAAGCTTCGGTTAAAGCAGAAGAGGTATGGGGTCCAGCCTTGGGCGGCCGCGACCGAGAACAGAGCTTAAAGCTAGTGGTCAACGCAATGGAGAAGCATCGAAGTATCTACGAAATGGGCGCAAATCTCGCGAGGTCAATCAGGCAGAGAGATTTCGATTCTGTCTTTGAACAGTATAGCCAGGCCAGAACTCTTGCAAAGGAAGCGAAGAGCATCGCGGATCGGGCTGTAAGCAGCCAGCGGCAACTCACAGACGAAGAGACACATACGATTTTGATAACCGGTCGCATGTGGATGGATGTCGAGCAGCAGATCAAAGCATTCAAGCGCGATCTGTGGCGACGTCTCAGTAACGTTCAGACCCCATCGACAACGGTCACGGCATCTGGCCCAGTTGAGGAGCACATGGAACTGATTGGAGCTCTGCTGGAACTTGGGGTGGAGGATAACCCTATCTGGGTATGGCTCCTCAGTCGCTACGACTTTATCAAGACAAAAATCAAAGCTTTTACCGAGCGCTCCAAAGTGGAAATCGAGATCCTTAGGCGCAGGCTTGCCGGTGGTGAGAAACCAACGCCCCGAGAAGTGGCGTCGCATCTTCGCCAGGCGACACGCGAAGGAAACACAGACTTACATGATAGGCTGGACACTGACCAAGTTATTGAGCTGTGGGAATGTATCCACACATACCTCACCAGACTTCTGTCGTTGCAGAGTGGCCTTCTTGGCGAGGTTGTTGATTTCTGGGAGGCAGCACAATCCTTCATTGATGGGACGAAGCAGAAACTGCTCCCGACTGGATTTGAGGGAGAAAGTCGCAAACATCATCATCTTTCTTCAGATAACGTTAGAGATCTGCAAAATGGTGTCATTGAGCTTGTGAACCTGATCCGGGAGAGTGTTCTGTCATTGTTCGCTGATCCTCCAATTGATGATGTCTCTCTCCTATTCTCTCCATTACCTCCGCCAAGCCCCAATGCCCCAATCAGGAGTATCACTCCAACGGAGTCTCGCTTCAAGCTTGACCCGAGGAATCTGCCCCATCCGTCTCCCAAACGAGGGGAGCCATGGGAGGATTTCGCATTCTGGCCTCCATATTCGAATTCACTGAGTGGGGTTCATTACCTTAGCAAGTTCCTGATATTGATTGGCACGGCGGCAAGCGCAATGGCGGCCCTGCGACCGGTATCAAGCGGTGGCAGTACGTATGACCAGTTGAAGACCCTTGTCAGCGTTGCTCGCGAACGGTGTGTCCGTGCTGCATGTGCGGCCTGGAACAAGGACGCGGAAAACTGCAAGATGCTGGAGGACTGGACGCGCGATCCGGAGAGGAGAGACTTGACCAAGATGCCGGGTCTTTTCGTGGCTTTTGAGAGTACGGTTCTCGCTGGGATGCAGAAGATTGTCTACATTTCAGAAGCCATGACAAAGTCTGACACTGTTGATGTGGTTACCGCGCCCCCAGCCAAGCTGCTGCAGATGGTGCGAACACAGTTTGTCAGCAGCGTGTACAAGGCGCTGAGCGGCCTGGTCGAGAATGCGGAGAGCCCTGTGAGACCGGAAGAGGACAGTGAGTGGATTCTTGTTGGGCCCGCAGTCTCGGTCAATGGTGCCGACGCTGCTTCGTCTCTGATTGCAGCAGATGCTGTGGACTCTAGGAATAGGGTGAGTTTGTATATTGTCAGTTATCCGATTGCAAGATATGCAGCTAACAGGAAATAGAACGTCCGCATGCTCCTTACGCTTTCGAATCTCAAAGCCCTTCAGGCTGATTTTGTCCCTCAGCTTGTGACAAACTTTGAGACCTCATTCTCCGTGAAATTGACCGAAGAAGCCAAGACAATTCGTGATGTGCTAAGTCAAATTGACGAGCGCCTCTTCCAATCTTACACCAAGCCTACCATCGCAACCTTACATTCAACGATCCTCGACGGCATCAAAGCTCCCGACTGGGTTCCCTCGACCAACCGCCCTGATCAAGTTCGTCCATACGTCTATACAACGATGCTTACCCTCGTCCTTGTCCACACTGAGATCACTACAACCATTCCCAGCACCGCTTCCGCTACTCCAGGTCGCACCTCGTCCAATGCAACAGCATCACTGCTGACCACCGTTCTTTCTCACCTTCTAACGCAAATCTCCTCCTCTCTTCTAGAGGCATTCTCCTCGCGGCCCAAATATTCCCTGCCCGCATTGATGCAGGCGACACTCGATACCGAGTTCATCGCTCAGACACTGTCGCAGTACGCTACGGAGGAAGCGTCCTCGATCCAGAGTCAGATCTATCTGGAGCTAGACCGTCGGACAACCAACGAAGCGAGGACCAAGCTGCAAGCCGAGCTCGGAGAGATGAGAGGCATCCTGAAAAGGCTAAGAGAAAGAACGAAAGGGGAGTTTGCTTGCTTCAAAAAAGTGAAGTCTGGGACCAGTACAAAGGCAACCTAGCCGTATTACCATCGATCTTCGATTTTCGAGGCTTGTCTGTTGTTTGGTGATCCCCAGTGGGGTCTTTCTTTTTCTTTTTCTTTTCCAGGTACTGGGATACCTGGGCTATGCTCAGTATTCGGCTCTGGATAGTTCGAGTGGCTGTGTAGGCTCTTGGGATCTATGTAACTCGACTTTGGATCCCAGTTGCCAGGAGCAAACGGGACCCACTTTATGATGATGGGGAGTAATGTTAATACCTTTCTCCAGCTGCGTGTTTGACCAATTCAAGGAAATATATATATTTTCGGTTATTACATTGTATTTTGGAGACGTGCGCACTCCATGGATGGGGGCTCGATCTCGTGCAAGACTACTATTAGCAAATGTCATCTCGACGTGGGACGTAAATGAAGAATGTGTAGAATGACCTCGTATTAAGAGTAACCTCCGACGAGGGTTGATGTCGAACGCCGTACGCGATTTGCAATTTGCTACGGTAGGAGTGTCGGGATCTTGCGTGAATTAAATTGATGCTTCATGACAGCAGCAAGAACTCAATCATAAACGTCGTTGGGTATCACTTTAAGTTTTCTCCCTAGGAAGACACTCATGTCTACCCCTACACCTGGCCAACCAGTCGTTGCACTTTGCTGAGCAGCACTTTGCTCTCCCTTCCAAGTCTCTTCCTCCCATACTGATCAGGCCTCTTTGCTCTGGCCATAGCCTCCCGTTCCTTCTGTTTCAATTCCTTCTCCTTTCTCCTGCGCTCCATCTCCTGCTTGCGCTTCTCGGCGATTTCCAGCTCCTTGGCGAAGGCGCGTTTTTGTCGTCGTTTCCGACGGCCCTGTTCATCGCCGCTATTGTTCGAATTTACAGGCTTGGGCTTCGACATTGCGTCAAGCATTGCCTGCCTCTCCGGATGCATTTCCATGCTGGCGGGTTCTGGTTGGGAGGCATGCTCCTCGCCATCTCTTCTGTTCTCCGCATTATTATTGTCTTCAGACTGCGACACTGAGAAGATCGGTTTGGGCGCGTTTTCGAGTTCCCGAGCCTTGATCTTTGCGTAGGCCTTTTTGACTTTGGCTTTTTGGATCATATCGCTCTTTATCTTCTGGACTGTTATAATGAAAGGTTGGTCAGCGGCGTACGTGATGGGCATTGCAAAGCAGCAAGTAGCAAACCTTTGCGGCGATATGTGCCATCCGGCAGATTTGCAGGGCCGACCGAGAACCCCTTTTTCTTTTTGGCGGGGGGCTCGGTGGATTTGTTCTCAGAGCTGGCCTCTGCATCGCGAGATCTCTTTGGAGCCATTGTGACGCAGCGTTCGTGTAGCAGTCGGGTTGATATCCGTTAGGTCGGCGGACGAGGCGTGGCGACGAAAAAAAGTTCTGGAGCAGAGGCCTAGCGCCGGCGCGAGACCAGGAGACGCCCGCAGCGGACGGCTGCGACGCTTGCGGTCAGGACGGGGAGCAGTGACTGACTGTCCTCAGGCTCGGAGAGGGATAGACGGACGATGGAGGAACAGACGTCGAAGCGCTGCTCTCTGAGGCGGCGGGGGACGCATGACGTGCGCGGCGCAAGGCCCGGATGGAGTCATGGCTCATGCCCGTGAGGACTCCGCAAGCTCGAGCCTCGACGCTGCGCCATCTCCTCCCCGGCGTCTCTCTTCCATGTCTCGAGGCCATCCTACCTCTGCTCCCGCTCGTGGTTCGCCATCTGGTAAACAGAGCAATTCGCAGCGCATACAAAGAGTATTCCTCATTCCGGCCTGCTCCCCCGGCCGCTCTTGTACATACTGTACTAGTACTATTACTTATCCCGGCGGTCCTCATACATGGGACTCTCCCCCCGCCACTCCGGCAGTGCCACTTCAGATTTGCTCGTTCCCTCGTCACTGGCTGACGGGGTTGCCACGTCCCTTGTTCTTTGTGAAATGTCGAGATTTCTCCTCTTTCCTTGATATACGCTTCAAACCGTCATGCCCATCTTCCAGGAGCCGGACCGTCGACAATTCCATGACTCGTGGTCTGCTGAACCCGGCAGCGACGATGAGGGCTCCAGACCTTCGAGATTCATGGAAGACAAGCAGACGGATGTTGAGGATACGAAAATGACTGGCACATCCCCCGCAGACAGCAGCATGGAGAACTACAGCGTCTCTAAGGTGCATACAGGTGACCGGGACGAACTTATCCAGCGTATCAAGAGAGGCCAGAGCCCAACTTGGGTTCCCAATCGCTCGGTAAGTTCGCCTTATTGTCCTGTTTCCCATGATGAACTGTGCCCCAAGAGCGGTACAGCGGAGTCCAGGATCCAAGATCTTCTGCCTGCTGTTACTCACATGCCTCTGGAGAGAATGCTTGTGCTACAAGTTCGTAATGTTCAGATTTTCGTTTCCGTTTCTAATTTTCGTCTGAAGTTACACAGCTAACTCAGATTAATAGTTAGGGGAGTATCTCAACCACCACGCCCGTCCTTCTGAGTCATTGGTTCCGGGTCTACAAAAGAAAGGGGACTCTGCACCGGTGAATGACAGAGAAGAGGGGCGCAATGTCAAGGACAAAGAAGTCTTGAGCTCGCCGGCTGAAATTGAGCGGCCAAGATCGGCTTTACACTCGGGGGATTTTAGAGAAGGGTCAGCCCAAGAAAGGAGCCAAGAACAGACGTGCTCAACCTTCGTCGGTCGGCCAGATGGCTCGCGTTATGGGCGCCTTGCCTCCTCCCCTACTACGCCATGGTATAGCCCTTCGATGTTCTCTCCTTATCGGAGGGGAAATGATACCAGTTCCAACGACGGACAGGCTACCGCGTCACCGTCCCGGTCGCGAGCGCCGTCATTGGGATCTTTTTCGTCAAGCTATGTCCTCAAGGCTCCAACGAGCCCCCTTGTATACCAGGCGAACAATGCTGACTTGGACGTTTCGTCCAATGTTGATCTGATGGACTTGTCTGGCAGTCCGGAGAAGGCTAATCGGCGTCGAACGTTACCACCTGAGACCTTCCGGCAACTAGAGTCTTCCCCGCCGAGCCAGTCGAGGCCAATCAATTTTAGCAGACCCTCTGCGCCAGAAAGACGTGGAGATTCGTTCCCTTGCCAGGCACATCAGCCGCGGAGGTCTCTGACCGCGGCGTATAGTCTCCAGTTGGCATCATCGCCTCAGACGCCAAGACCTCGCACCAGAAGACCGTCCTTTGCTTCAGACAGCTCTCCAATGCACCATGCCCCGATGGTCGGTTCTTACGAAGAGTCGATTTTGCGTGGCAGAATGTCTACGACTCCTTCGAAGCCGCTCAATTTTACTGCACAGATTGGCGTCCTGGGCAAAGGAAAATGTAAACCTAATCTTAGATGCCCGCCACATGTCACGGTGCCTTTCCCCGCTGTCTTCTACAGCTACCCAACATCAGGGAATGGACGGTCCATATCTGATGATAGTCCCAGCCCTTATGTTGGCTTGATCGACCTTGAAAATTCTCTTCCCGGAGAAGATCAGAATAGACGTCGCAGACGTCACGCAAGCCCGACCCGGACTGATGCCGATCATAGTCCAGACGATTCTGTAAATTATAGCGACCAACAGGAGCGTCGAACGCGGGAGAAGAGATCCAGAAGGTCGCAGTCACCGAAGGCTCCCCCGGGAGGTTGCTACAGGATCCCTCAACAGGGGCAGCTGCAGATTGTGATCAAGAACCCGAACAAGACGGCAGTAAAGCTTTTTCTGGTTCCGTATGATCTCAGTGACATGGAGCCCGGGACAAAAACGTTTATCAGGCAGCGGAGCTACTCAGCGGGTCCGATCATCGACATGCCGTTGAGTGCTCGTAAGAATCTGGGGACAGACCGTCCCGAGGCTTCGTTGAATCCAACGGAAGACCCGAAGGATAAGCCGGTTCTGAGATACCTGATCCACGTGAACATTTGCTGCCCATCGAAGGGTCGTTACTACCTCTACTCGACTATACGCGTCGTCTTTGCCAACAGGGTTCCCGACGGCAAGGAGAAGTTGCGTAACGAGATTCAGTACCCTGAACCGCGATACAGTCCTTACAAGCCTGTCAAGGAAGCTCCTCTTGGCAGTGCCGGTGCCAAGCTGGCTGCTGAGAAGGCGTTTCGAAGACGGAGCGCAGGTATAGGCCTTGGAGGCGGGTCTACGTCTTTGGACGGGGTTGCTCATGTGCCGTCGCCATATCCGCACCGTCTACCCTCCAGTTCCATATCGAAAGTCGAAGCTATTCCATTTCAGCTGTCGTCGATTTCGAGGAACCAGGAGAAGTCCTCCCCCGATACTTATCGGGACCGAGAAGACGAGGAGGGAGGATTGGCGCCGACATCGTCTCAGCGGCTCCTGCGTTCCAAGAGCCCAACGCCTCTCACAATCGTGCAGCATTACACTGCTTCTCGAGCTTCGGATTCACCAGGCATGGATGTGTCCGAAACCTCGACGGGACTTTACAATAAGCTGAGCAAGGGAGATGTCGGGTACGGTGGCTACCCGTACGGATCGCTCTCCAGTGGCTCTGACGCCGGAGAAAGCTTGCTGGCTAAACGGCTGAGAGGATTAGATGTTCAAAAGAAAGAAGAAAAGAGCGGGTGAAAAAAGGCCAGAATGGCACTTTTTTAATTTTGACCAGTCATTCAAATCCCGTTGACGGGGACTCTATATATGCTACGCGCTTCCTTTCTTTTTTCTTTGTTTTTTTTCTTGCGCAAGATAGTTGTTTTTGTTTTGGGAAAACTGACGTGTCACAGCTAGCATGCATACCTAATCTAGCAATTCTAAAAAGAAAAGTTCCCGACTCATCGGTCTCATCTCATTATATCAGGCGCAGAAGGCTGGGTATACTATACCCCCCAACTTAACTTGCTACTAACTACGCTGTCGATCGTAGCGAGTCGACCGAAATTCAACGCGACAATCGATCTGGATCTCTCTCTCTCTCTGGATACGGCATATTCCACTTACTCATTTAATGAACGTGTGGCACTGAACAACACTCTGGGCAGGTTCTCTTTTCTCTTTCTTTCCCCTTTGAAGATGGGCGCTAGGATGATTCATCCGTTTTTATCTTGGTTTGTCTAGTATATATATAGGTACATATCATCAAATCACTCTTGATTCACCGTTCCGTTCAGCGGAGCAATGCACATATTGCCTAACTGACCGAGAACTAACCTTTTTTCAAAGCCGAATCGACGTTCTTCTTCAGTCGATGAATGAATGTATATACTGGTTGATTATGGTAATCAAAATGAAATTCTTACTCAATTCTTTGGAATAGGAGTGTGGAAATCGTACATGTGCATACAGTACATACCTGGAGTGCTCCAGCTCCCATTTGACCTCTCCTTAGGCTACCAACTAGACCTTGTGTTGTATACCCCTGTTCTGCTATCTATCTAGATTGGGGTTCTGGAAGAGCCCGCTCAGGAAGACGAGCGAGTTCTCCAGCATAGTGGAGTAGCCTCCAGGCTATCAACAGAAAGTTTGTAATTTCCACAAGTATTTACTTTATTTACAACACGACTTCAAAATGCCAACAAGGTCTCTCTCTTTCGCGTACACACAGGGGAAGGGAGTAGATTCGAATGTCGCTCAAGGGGTGATTTGATTGATGAAAGGGGGATCCAAAAGGTGCTATGTAGCGTAGTGTAAACTTTGTCCACGCTGCCTTATATTTCCAAGATTAAATGCCGCTCCTTTATCCGCATCGCATCGATGCAACTATACTAACTAACCAGACCGGGGGAAAAATATGTAGCCCTGTAACCAGCGACACTTGCTGCCTGCCTCCAGGCAAAGCAACAATACACCTTCTACCGAGCTGCCTAGGTAGGTAGGTAAAGTCACCCAGCGTGTTCGACGATCTCGCTGACGAGCACGCCGTCCTTCACGTAGCTCTTGATCTGCTCGGGCACGGGGCACTCCTTGGTGTCCTCGTCCGTTCCCCCCTTGGGCGGAAGCATGATGTTGACGCCGGTGCACTTGCTGGTGAAGAACTCGGTGGTCAGGCTCTGCTGGCCCAGGTATATGGTGGCCCCGTCGACCTGTTCGAGGACGACGGTCGGGACGACGCCGTCGACCTGCAGCGCGAACTTGGGCGAGTTGATGACCTCGAGGCTGCTGACGAGGGAGTCGACGATGATGGAGAGGCCGCTGCAGTTTTCGATGGAGATGGCGTTGGCCTTGTTCGAGACCTTGATGATGGTCTTGTTGCAGCGGGAGATCAGGATGGACTGATTCTGCTGCGCGGGGATCTCGACAATCTCTCCGACGTTGTCGAAGTTCTCGACGTACCACTTGTTGGACTCGAGCTCCCGTCGCGGTGGTTTCTTCACGCGCATGCTCTCTGGCTTGGGCGGCTTCTTGCCGGGCACTGGCGACTTGGGACGAGCGGACGATATCGACGCAGCGCTGCTGCGATCGGGAACCGTCGAGCCGGCACGGAGACTAGGGTTCTTGTGCGTCATCTCCGATTTGTCGACCTTGCGGAGGTTCGCAGTAATTCCCTCTCCTCCCTGGTTTATTTGCGCAAAGACTGCAGACATGTCACCGGTCTTGGAAGGAGCACTTGGAGCGGCGGGAGCTGGTGGAGGTGGTGGAGGAGGTGGTGGTGGTGGCCCAGGGGGCGGCGGCGCAGCGCTCGAAGAACCAGAACCGGATTGTACTTGTCTGAGGGCCTCGAGGGCATCGATGCCGTTCTGATTCCAAGTCAGACCCTTCGGATAGTGCTTCCTGAGGTATGCGACAAGTGACTTGAAGATCTTGTAGTACGTTTGGATGTACTGGACGTGGGTAGGGTCCCTGGAAAGCGTCAGCATAATGCGCGCTGTCTTGCAGGCCTCGTCTCCCTACTTCTCTTTGTAGTCTTTCAGCACTTTGTTGCCGTAGTATTCAATACCCGGCACCATTTCGCTTACAAAATCTGCGGGCTTCGCCTCAAAGAACCAGCCCAAAGCGACAACGCCTTCAGCAACAGCACTCAGGTGGTTGAACAGAGGCGACGGTCTGTTCGATTCCCGGAGGTTGTTTATGGTATCCGAAGCCTTTTGAAGCTCAGTCATGAGCTCCGGAGAGGGAGTTTCCGGCTTCTTCGCTTTTGTGGAAACGTAAATATAGGTGCGCTCAGCCTGGAAAGCCTGAAGGACCGCTTTGGACTGCTCGTCCCGTCAGCTATCGTCTGATCGCCGTGTTCGACAGCCAGAAGGGTGGGGTTATCTCACCTGTTCCGCAACCGGGCCCCCGATATTTTCACCGAGATCCACGAAATTCTGGACATCGCTCTTGATCAAGGCATCGAAATCCTGGATCGCTGGCGGGGTTGGATCGGCCGCAGGAGCAGGAGGAGCAGGAGGGGGCATCGGCTTTGGAGGCTCCGGGGCGGTGCTCTTGGGAGAAGATACTGCCTCCGAGCGGTTGATACTATTTCCTCCCTCCAAGGACATTGCCATGTCCTCGAGGCGCGAAGTCGCGGCCTCCAGCCTGTCGGGAAGTATACCGGTCAGTGCATTGTCCGGACAAAGCACGCAGGAGTGAAAGAACCGAAAAGGAACTGGCTATCGCGCCGAGCAGCATATCAGGGGCATCTCCATGCGTACCGCTTGATTAGGGTGGTCAAATTGTGCATGTGGTTGCCGGTCGTCATCTTGCCCAACCCCTCGATGCGTCGAGGACACGGCTTGCGTGGACGCTTGTTTAGGGGGAAGGTTAAGGAAAGATAGGCAAGAGAGACGTCCTCAAGGTGACGGGTTCTCGTAGGAAAAAAAGCTCTGCGGAGCTGAGAGGACCCCAAGGATCTTTATAAGGCGCCTGTCTCTTGGATCCCGTGGTGTTGCAGGAGTTGCAGGACAGGTCCACGGGTGCTTGATGGGATGTTCCTGAGATGGCCTGCTGGAGCTCCATGGGGTGGGCCTGTTACCGTACCGTACGGCGCCGCGTCAGAGCTAAAGCGGGCGGAGCCTGCAAAGGCCACGATGCAAAATGACGTGCGTGTAATTACCCCGTACCCCTGACTCCTCCGTCTGATATCCCGCGCTCGCCGCTCTCCAGAGGATCATATCAGCCAAGTACTCCCACCTCTCATTGAAAGGCACCTGAGAGCTTGTTCCTCGTCATGGCCGCTCCCGAGACAATCACGAAGCGCTCGGGCGCTGATATCGAATTTTGTACCCTTGGCATGTTCATCCTTGGTATGATATTCCTGCATATATTTGCCAACCAGGAGATATATACTTTATATATATGTCTTAGTCTCGGATGATTAGCGCCATGCTAGTGTACATAATACTTCACTAACACTATTTGGATAGATGACATCGAGTTTGGTGTTTCTAAACCTCCGGTAAAAGGTGTCCTTGGCGGGGCAGCGTCGTTTGCCGTCGTTGGAGCTCGCCTCGTAGCCGGGAGAGAGTATTCGCAATCCGTGAGCTGGATTGTCGATGTGGGCTCCGACTTTCCTCCAGAAGTACTAGACGTCATCAAGTCATGGGACACTAGATGTGTTATCCGCGAAGACAAGGGGAGATTGACTACGAGAGCGTGGAATGGCTATGGGCCAAATGAGAAGCGGGGTTGGTCTCACTGACGCTCACGCATCTCATCTACAAACAGAATCGTGCTGATGAAATGCACAGACTTCAAATACCTGACACCAAGACTGCGTCTGGAGCCGCATATGCTCTCCCAGGAGCAGGTATTTTCGAGGACTTTCCACATGGTCTGCTCTTCTGCCCGTTGCATTTCTATTGTGCAAGGTATCTTGCAGAGGAGAGAAGAGCTGCTGCGCGAGGGTTACATCCCTTCTTCAGCCGCTGCAGCAGCAAGACCGATCTTTGTCTGGGAGCCCGTCCCAGACCGCTGCACTCCAGAGGAACAGGAAAGCTTCTTCGCGGCGAGCCGTGTGGTGGACGTGGTGAGTCCCAACGCACTTGAGCTAGGAATGATGTTCGGCCGATTGTCTTGGGACGAGAAGAACCAAAGTGACCAGGACCTTGTCAAGAGGATTCTGAAGTCAGGTATCGGCCCGGACGGCAATGGGGTACTTGTGATCAGGGCGGGGAAAGACGGTTGCTACTCATATTCTAGAAATCTGGGACTCTGGCTCCCTTCATATCACCAACCAGATTCATCGCAGAGTTCAGTTGTTGTCGATCCCACAGGCGCCGGGAATTCATTTCTGGGAGCGTTGGCCCAGGGCATGATAAGTCAGGGTAGACCTCCGGCACAGATGATCGAATCCATTCTCGGGCAGACCCCTGCCTGGAGAGATATGATCGATTCCTGGGGTAACAACGGCCAGATCCCTATGGCACTGATCTGCGCATCGGTAGCGGCCGGGTTTGTGGTGGAACAAATTGGCGTGCCTCAAGTATCAGTGTCAAAAGACGGAGAGGAACTCTGGAACGGAAGTACATTTATGGAACGAGTCCGCTTGTATACACAGCGACTGTATAAGACGCTTCAAGAGTCTCCACAAAGACACAACAGGCTGATAGATTGATCAACTAATTGACCAACTTTTATTCTTGCCGTACAGCGCGAAGCGATATCAACAAAACTGCTATTGCCGTCCCCAATCACCTTCTTCCCTAAGAAGATTCTTTATTTGCCGTTTGCTCCCTTTGCTGCCTCTCGTACTCGATTATTTGCTTGCTCCAGCTAGACGATCGAGAGGATGAGTATGTGCGATCGCATATTAGGAGGTGGGGTACACTGACTAGCGACTTGGAAAGAATCTCCCGGGCTCCGGCATTTTATCACGATGTTCTCGCTCTGCACTGATGCTCCAGGTCACTGCGCAAATCCCAAACATGACGGCAGCCATGATGGCCGTGTTGGCTTTCCAGTTCGCTGGCTGAGCGTACCAGCCTCCGGCGGGGGACCAGACTTCCTTGGGGTACCTGCGGGGGAGACCGGTTAGCGCAGCTGCGTCAATGCAGAAAGGTCGGGCATGAGACAGGCAGAATAGGGACATACGGGATCTTGCCACCTCCGCCCATCTTGAAAAATGCGACAGGATCGATGTGCTGGAAGGAGATGTTTGGGATGATCTGGGGTCGTTGTGTTTAGCTGGGGTTCAGGCCTTCCCCAGAGCGCAAGGTCCAATGGTCGTCCGCACATGACGGGGAGCGCGGCTATGCACCCACATACGGTCTAGCGCGCTTTCTCACACGACCGCTAACCCACCCGAGGCCCGTGACTTCGAAGCTCGAACATTATTTTTCACGAGCGACGAGAGACCACCCGGAGACTCCTTGCGACTCCCGTTCTCCCCACTCTCTCACTGCCAATTTTTTTTTCTCGTTCTCTTTATTGTAGGGTTCCTCAGGCGTACAGGATACCCAGATGAAAAGGCTGCAGCTCCTGCGATGGAGCAGTTCGGTCCTTTCGCCGCGGGTCCGGCCATGTAACCGCCTGCAGCAGAATCTCTACGCCGGACTACGGCAGCAGTCAACAGCCTCGCCTGCTCTTCAAGCCGAAGATGAGCAATTGGTCGACGAACGGCCTCCAGTTCCGCCAGCTGGGTCGCCACAGTCAAGACGCATCTACCCCTCGCCGCCTGTCGAGGCAGCCCGCGAATCCGCAAAACTCTCCGCGCTACATGCCCGACTCTACCTACCTGCTCGATTACCGATAGAGACGCTGGCACGGACTCTGGTAGATCCTTCAGCAGACCCGAATCCTGATTTCAATAACGAATCCCTGGCCACCCTTGGCAAAGACCTCCTCACTTACTATACCTCCGAATATCTCATTTGCACCTACCCTCGGCTCCCCTTGCCCGTCATCTTCGCAGCCATGTACGCATATGTCGGCCCCAAAACTCTTGCGGCCATAACGAGGGAATGGGGTGTGGAATTCGCAGCCGTGCCCGGCGGGGAAGTGGACCCGGGTCTGCTCCAGTTTAAGAGGGTTCCTCCAGGCACCGACCTCAATGCGGAGCCAGTGACGGGTACGACGAGGCCGAATGACCATCGGAAATCATGGAGGAAATCAATCACCTCAAGAATTGTCTACGATGATGAGTTTGGGGACCCGGTGAAGGCACCCTCAGACCCATTATCTTTCTCCCCCACCGTTCCCGATCCGCAGAGCACCGAAGGCGTGACTGCTGAGCAGGCCAGCGCAAACTTTGTCCGCGCGGTCATGGGTGCTGTATATCTGCACGCTGGCCGTCCTGCCGCTAAGCGATTCTTCAAGGAACACTTCCTGTCGCGGCACCTCAACATCTCCGAGCTGTTTGACTTCTCCCAGCCGACACGTGACCTGACGCGGCTGTGTGCCAGGGAGGGGTTCGAACGCCCGGTCGCTAAGATCATCAGCGAGACTGGCCGAAAGAGCAGACACCCCGTTTTCGTGGTGGGCATCTACTCTGGCCAGGACAAGTTGGGCGAAGGTGCGGGTGCTAGTCTGGTCGAAGCCCGCACCAGGGCCGCCGTCGCGGCTCTCAAGGGGTGGTACCTGTATAGCCCACTGAAGGTGCGGGTGCCCAGCTCGATGGAGGAGGAGGGTGCCAAGCCATGGAAGCCGGTCTATGTGGATCTAGGCGAGGTTATTGTGTAAGATGGCAAGAAGAGATGGTGCCAAGGATAAGGTGTCTTTTTTTTCCCCTTGTTCTGTCTGTTTCTTTGGGAACCGGGTGGGTAACAAAGGAACGACTACTCTCTGTTACAAAATCACGTCCTGTATAGTATGGGAAAATTGATTTGGTTTTTGCATTCTCCTTTCTTGCATTTGCTCCTTCCTTGGTCAACTTCCTCTTGGGGCTTCTGACTCTACATGGCCTTGGAACCGGATCGTGGACACGGATGATATCTACCTACATAGTGTGCACCTTCCTGCACGTCACTCTCTTTGCTGCAGCCTCCCCCGATACGCAGGCTGTGAACAGCCTTTGGCACCGTCCAGTCCGGACACTGCCATCGGAGTGACCGGATCTTGCGAGGGGGAGGACATTGATGGTTGTTATACTCGCATGAGTGGGCCCGAGATTGTGGCTATAGGATGACTGTATGAACGGAGCTAGTATGATGTCGACACGAGTTGCATTTCTGGAAGAGGTTCTGGTAACCTGGTGACGAAGGTCATGATAAGTGCAGGGCAGGTACGACATCCTTTGTAAGCTAGATGTATGTAGGAGGCGATTCCAAATCAGAGGTCTCTTGCAACGTGACTCGACATTAAGCGCGTATCGTTGATATCGACGATAGCAGCGATAATGCTCTGTTACTCTGAATAACGCAGACCGTAGCGACAACGAGAGAGGACCGGGCATTCGCCCTCCAACCACATGTCGTTACTCTAAGCTAAGAATTTGGTCTGATCAATTTCTACTTTCGTGATCATTGCTAGTACTCTCGCTGGCCGTCCTCTTCTTCTCGCCCTCTTGCCCTCCAAGACCATCGAGATACCTGCCATACTCCTCCCACAGCTCCCGCACTCCAACCCCAAACAGGCCCTTCCAGAAACTCTCCTTTCCGTTGTCCTTCAGTGCACCCCGGTCCCCCGCCTCTTCCTCCCTGGCCCGTTCCCCATCCCCAGACGCCCGGGCGTCATCCTCACCCACGTATCCGACGCGCAGCAGACGGTCATTCAACATGCCAACGGCGCCCGTCCCGACCCGGACGTCCTCCAACCACTCGAGGAAGAAGGCCGTATGCTGATATCCCTGGTCCCACCGGGGCGGTCTGTCCCTGGCACTGGCCGGCCGCCTCCAGTGCGGCGGCACCAGGCCCGCCTTGAGCCGGACAAAGTCGGCGACGCCCTCGATCAGGCCGCCCGGCGGGTGCGGGACGGAACCGGGATCGGAGCGACCGCCTCCGTCGTCGGCAGATGCGGGCGGCGCGGTGTGCTGGTAGCAGTGGACCAGCTCGTGGGTCAGCACGCCGGCCAGCTCGCTGGCGGGGTCCGCGAAGGAGGTGGCGCACCTGCGGATGTAGGACAGGGAGAAATGGATCTCCTTGTGGTCGTTGTCCAGCTCGGTGCCCGTCGTGTAGGCAACGCCGCCGAAGTCGCGAAGGATGACGGTCACGGAGCGGGTGGGCGGGACGGAAGGGGTGAAGAAGCAGGGCCTCTTCGTCTGCGTTGCCGGGGCGGCGGGGGAAGCGGAAGGGGAAGAAGGGGCATCCTGTGCGGTCGGGGAGGGGAACGGGGGAAGGGACGGAGGCGTGTAGAGGTGCCTGATGATGGCGGCAAGAGCGGTCTCGAGGACGGCCTTGACGTCCGGCAGGAGCGAGAGGAAGGCGGCCGAGGCGGGGTGGCGGAGGTCGTTGACATGGAGGCGGAGCGTTGGGGTCGGGAGCCTCGGGCCGTTGCCCGGGACATCCTCCTCCTCCCTGCGACCTGACCCGGGGGCTCTGTATACGGGGGACGGGGGTGCCGCAGTGGTGGTCATCTCAAGGGCGCTTGTGCGTGTGTACTCCGTATGGTATGCAGGAGTTCCGTATGTAGAAGGGATAGAGAATGCCTGGCTGGTTGCTTGGCAAGGCAGGGGGGGCCGAGCGGCGCCGGTCCGTCGGTCTGCGCCGTCAGGTCGAAGTTGAACCGCGGCAGGGCCAACCGTCCTGCGATGAAGAACATGCTGCCTGCGGGGTCCGCGCGAGTCTAAACAGGGCCCGACGTCGCGTGCCGGGGGTGGCTCTTGCCGGGAGCCTGTGACAGCGCCCGTCGGGGCCGGGAGTGCACGCGGAGCTCCACAAGGCTGGGGGAGCCGTCGATCATCGCGGCGGAGAGCCCTCGACCACTGACGTAGTCCGCGCCGCATGACAGGAGCTTGTTTCTCCCCTCTCTCGGGTCTCGAACCGATTGGAGAGGGAGGGTTTAATGCACTGTAGCAGCTGGAACAGGTGTGTTGTCTTCTCAAAGGCGCCGGTTCTGGCACGGGGCATCGTACGGTCTGCGACTCCGCTCACGGGATATATGTTCCCGTACGTCTTCCAATTTATATCCTGCATCCACGGGCAGCAGTACATACATAGCTACTCGATGCCCGAAGCATATGTATTTGAGACACGTATGTTCTACGCATTCTGCCAACTCAACCATTGTATTTTGTAGCAACCGGCCGCATTGGCTTGACCAAGCTGCAGGCTGTTCGGTCACGTTCGTGCGCCCTGTTCTCCCATGCGCGCCTACTAGTAGGTCTGTACCTAGAGCGTCGCCTCCCCGCGAAGCGTCCAGGCGGCTCAACCCCTCACCTGTTCCCGCAACACCGCCGCTCGACCACGGTTCGCGCAAAGTCTGCAGCGGCCATGGCGGGCAACAGGCAAACAAGGGCCCGAAGCCAGCTGACCGTCGCAGTGGTTCCCTCTTTCTTCCTCGTCATGTCCCTCGCAGTCGTGGGCGCCGTCATTGCCTGCCCGATAAGCGCGCGGCGCGACGGCGCCTATCGCACCTGCCCGCGCTAGCCCCATCGAGCACGTCCCACCCGGCGACCGTGCTCCATCTCCATCTCATCTCCGGCCGCTCCTCCCTCCACAAACCACCTCCTTCCTCGCCGCCGCACGCACGCCGCAGCTGCTCCTTCCTCTGCTCGCCGCCGCGATCGCGTCGTCCACAGGTATGTGCTCCTTCCTCCTGCTGCGAGAGGCCGTCCCCTCGCCCGGTTTATAACCCCGTTGTTTTCCCCCTCCTCTCCCCTCCTCCTCCACATCACAACATCCCCGTTCTCCATGCCCTCACACCCTCGTTCCCGCATGCGTTCCCTGCCTACAGCCTTCTGGCTGTGGTTTCGTGAGCGCGATCGCGTCTCTATGTATCCCTTGCATCGTTTCATCTTCATATTCCTCCAGCAACCGTGAGATCTGACACGATGGAGTCTTCCAGGCGTCAGTTTCCGCTCACGCTTGCTGAGCTGGTCATCATTCTCGCCCTCTTCGCCGCTCTCCATCCCCTCCTCTTCCTCGAATACTGCGGGTTCCTCGCCGCCCTCTATGTCCCGTGTCTCTTCTTCCTCCACGGACTGAACGCGTTCGCAATCATGGAGGCAAAGGCGGCCGAACTGGTGGCCCTGCTGAAGAGCAACAACCACTCGGTCGACACCAAGGTAGGCCAGCTGTCGAGTCTCAAATCCGACATCAAACAGAAGAATGTCCCCGAAGGGGCAGTTCCGTCGATTTTCGAGAGCCTGCGACTCGCCATCGGGTCCCAGCATTCCTCCTTGATCGGAGCCGGCTTTTCCACCCTGGGCCACCTTCTCCGGAGGCTGTTCATCCAGAACCAGCATCACCTCGTCCAGACCCAGAGCCGTAACCTCTACCCCTTGCTGGTCGAACGCCTCGGGGACTACAAGGAGCGAATCCGCACTCACGCTGCGCAAGCCTTTACAGATATATGGCCTGCTGCGAGTTCGGAGGTGGAACACCATGTGCTCGAGGTCGCACTGGTGGGAAAGAACCCGAGAGCCAAGGAGACGAGCATGATCTGGCTCGCAAATGTATGTTCTTTTTCGTGTCCCTTCTGCGTTTCGGCGCTCGTGCTGACGGTTCTCTGCGTAGATGGCGAAGCATTACGGCCTCTTATTCCGTGCATATGTACCGAGCCTGGTGGCCTGCCTTGAAGATGCGGACAGTGCCGTTCGCGAGACTGCCAAAGCGACAGTCATTGAACTTTTCAAGTACGCCTTGGCTTGCCGTCTTCGTCGCTGGTGGCCTGTCCGCTAATTCGGAGTTTAGGAACGCCCCGCCTCGAGCGCAGTCTGACCTGAAAAAGCAACTTGTTATCCTCGATGTGAGAAAATCGATTGCCAATGCAATCCTCGCGAGTATCGGCCTCGCGGACCAGGATGTTTCATCCATGCATTCTCAGTCTCGACCGGAGACTCTTCGACCCGCGAGCAGCTTTTCGCACTACCGCCACCGGGAAGAGATAGAGCGCCCAAAGTCGGTACTCGCTGTGAGATCTCATTCCCATGCCGATGCCTCTAGAGATAGTATGCAAGATGTCTTTCCTGCTCTGCAACCTCTCTTTTCATGATCTGACAGTATTCCCCCGTCTAGAGCCTGAAATACCGAAGGAACCTGAACTTCTACAACAGCTTGACCTTCCCAAATCCCTCGAGCTTCCGAAGGTGCTTGAGTTTTCGAAGAGGCATGAACCTCCGCTTGAACCAAAACCCCTCGAACTTCCGAACTCGCTTGAGCTTCCGAAGAAGCCCGAACCACCAAAGATTGAAATCCCGAAACAGCATGAGATGCAGAAGCAGCATGAAGTGCACCAGCCGCCCGAGATCCAGAAACATTCTGAAGCACCCAGGAAGAACGCGGTCAAACCGAAGCCGACCGCATCGCACGGTGGCAGCGCCGAGTCTGTCCAAGCCCCCGCGTCTCCTGTTGAGGCACCGGAGGACGACAAGATCGAACCACTTTACGTACATTCGCACAAGGAAATCGACGAGATTGTCCGCGAGATGCTCCCCCACTTTGAGGGGAAGGAGTCTGAACGGAACTGGAACGCTCGTGAGAAGAGCATCATGACCCTTCGAAGGTTGACCCGGGGCAACGCCCCCCATGATTATTCGCAGCACTTCCTTGGTGCTTTCAAGACACTACTCGATGGCATTCTCAAGGTGGTGAATTCGTTGAGAACGACCCTGGCGGCCAGTGGTTGTCTTTTGATCCAAGAAGTTGCCAGGACATGCGGTTCTGGAATTGACCCTATGGTTGAGATAATCCTTCAAGACCTGATTAAGCTCTGCGGAGCGATGAAGAAGATCAGCTCGCAAACCTGCAATTCTACTGTCGATACGATCTTCGCAAATGCATCCTACAGCTCGCGCGTCCTGCAGCACGTCTGGTTGGCGTCCCAGGAAAAGAATGCGCAGCTTCGTCTTTTCGCCGCCGGTTGGCTGAAGACCTTGATCAACAAGCAAGCTCGACACAAGAGCTCGGTGGAGCATGGTGGCGGACTGGAACTGATGGAAAAGTGCATCAAGAAGGGTCTGGCGGATGCTAACCCCGGCGTCCGGGAGAGCATGCGGGGAACGTTCTGGGTCTTCTACAAAGTGTGGCCCGGAAAGGCTAACGAGTATGTATTCCCTTGTGGTCTCTCTCTCTCGAGGATAGATTGCTGATGAGCACAGGATCATGTCTACTCTCGATGCTAAATCGAAGTCTTTGCTGGAAAAGGACCCAGCGAATCCGAACGTTGATACATCGTCGCACGCCGCCAGCTCGGGAGGACCACGACCTGGACTCTCCAGCAGCACATCGGCGGCTGCAAAGAGACCTACACTCAAGGAGACCATTGCGGCCCAGAAGAAGGCCAAGCAGGCTGCAGGAAAGAACCTGCCTCCTCGCCCCGAATCGGCTCAATCTTTCTCGGAAGCGAAGACGACGCAGCCAGCTGCTGCATCTCGCGCTCCCGCAGCCAAATCGTCGACCGTTCGAACGGTCCCGACCGGAACACATCTATCCTCGTTGTCGTCCGCACCGATGCGGCCGGCCATTAAACCTCGCCGACCCGAGATTTCTCGACCCGCTACCGCGGATCCGTACGCAGCTCGCCGGCCACCGACTGCCGGCTCCCAACGCAAGGAACCCAGCCCGGTGGAGAGCCCTCAGAAGGCTACGAAGGCGAAAATGACTGCGACTCCGGGGACCAAGTCCTCCAAACCCAGCGCGGCGCCAGTGAGCACCACGAAGGGCAAACCGAAACGGCTCGAGATTGCGACACTCAAATCTACCGATGCCCGTCCTATGATGAAACATTCCAGAACTGACTCAGATGAGATTTCGAAACCCTCTTCGGAGGGAGATGAGGACTTGACTATGGTCATGCCCGCCGTTTGCGGCCCTCAAGATGCGGTGTCTCTTTCGGAGAAGGACCCCGAGGGCCTATCCACTGAAACCAAACCTGTTCCAGAGAATGATGCAAGCGATATCTCTGAGGCTTCGCCGCCATCCTCTCCTGTCGATGAGCGCGCGCCGTCGACACCTCGCCCGCGTTTGAACAGCGACGGGACCACGAACCGTTCTCCGATCACTGCGCTTCGCCGCCCTAGCACCAACAGCGAGGACTCGGCTGCTTCTATTGCCGTATCTCCAAGCCGACGTCATTCCATAGGTGGCAGCGAAGACCACTCTTCTATGATACCAACTTCTACCGTCCGTTCAATGTCCACTCCCAAGGAGGTTCCGAGCGCCGATCCCGTGAAGGTCTATGAAGACCCCCAGCCATCGGCCTCCAAGGAAGCCATATCCCCAACTACCACGGAGACCCGGTCTCCGAAGGAAAACCGATCCCCAAAGGGAAATCGGTCCCCGAACACGAAGGAAAACCTGTCGCCTCTGTCCACTGTTTCCAATCGATCTGGCTTGAAGTCATCTAACGCTCTGGAAGAACTTCCATTGAATGAACCGGCTTATCGAGACAACAGACAGCTCTCCAGTTCGGAGGAATCATCTTGGCTTGAGGGAATTGAAACAACCAGCAGCGAAAATACCCATCGTCGCTGGAGAAAAATTGAGATTGCCGAGAAGCGGCGATCCATCAGTCCACGGTCAAAAGATCCCGTCAAAGCACGGGACATGATCGACAAGGCTATAAAACGAATCAAGGCGAACGCGATGGACGTTCACGGTTATCGAAAATTGCAGGGTCTTATTAAGTACCACGATTCGATCTTCACCGATGAAGAGAAGTACGACGAAATGCTCATGGCATTGCTGGAGGACATGGAAGGCCCTCCTGACGGAAAGCCGCGCCCAATGGGTCGGCCGTTGGATTTGAAGACACAGGTTCTCGTCACCATTCGCCTTATGTTTGCCCACAAGAACCCTTACGTCCCCGCATACTATCCCCGCCTGACGGTTGCGATGCTCAACGCACGGAAGCATTACGACATCAACTGCCACATTGTCAGTGGCCTGGAGCGAACAGTCGACGATGTCGTTATGGCTTGCAAGCCACGTGAAGTAATGGAAGCGGTCTTGGACCTCATTGAAACCGAGGAAAGGGATGACGAAGGATACCGTGCGATTGGCATGGGTATATATGTTATGAACGGTCTATTTCGTCGACTCAACAAGTCCGGCGTCCGCATGACCCAGCCTGTTCTGGAGCGTGTCGGAAAGTTTGCGCAGGAAGGTCTCAAAGACCCGCGTCCCGATATTAGGCGGGCAACTACTGAGCTGTGTGTGGAGCTGCATCGTATGCTCCGTGACGAACAGGAGTTCTGGCGACTAGTCGATTCTCCCCAGGGCGACTATCGCAATCTGCTCACATACTACATCGCGAAGGGATCAAAAGGATCTTCTAAGCCTGATAAAAAGTGATCGGGCTGTGGTTTATCTTCCGAGTTGGTTACTAGCGTTTTGCTTCGAAGCGTGGACTGATATCCATGGTGTTTTCTGGGTTGGCTATTGGCGTTTTCTGTTGTGGTTTTGTCTTGGATTGCGAACAGAGGTGACTTTACTAGGTCACGCCCGCGTTTCTACTGTTACAGTGTCAGTTATTGGTGTGCTTTTGTTCTTGTTGTTTTCTCCTCGAGTTGGCTGTTGGTGTTTCTGTTCCTTTTTGGCGTTTGTTTCCTGAGTTGGTTATGGCGTTTTCTGTTCTTGGGTTTCTTCTATAGAGTGGATTGTTCGTGTTCTCTGTTTTGTTTTTTTCTTCTCCTTGAATCGGTGATTGGTGTTTTATGTTCTTGTTTTCTCCTTGAGTTGGTTATTGGCGCCTTCGATCTTGTTTGTATTCTTCGTGTGTCGGTTATTGATGTCCTTTTCTTCTTGCTTTCTTGAGTTGTTGGTTACGTCTCTTGTTGTTTTCTTTGTCAGTTTGTTGTCGGTTTTTGTCTTTTGGGCCCTCGAGCCGAAGTATATAGTTATAGGAATGTCATTAGTCTTCCGGAGTCTGTTATCGCCCTTAGGTTGTAAGTAGTGCGGGAAAGCAGTTATTGATGGACAAGTTCACTAATACTGGAACTGTGCCACTCCTTTAGTCCGATGCCAAAAGGAGATTGGACAAGTTTCGTGACAGCACTGGATACCGACAGACTCCTACCAGTTGGAATGACATAGGAGTCGGGGAATCTGACTGAGGGTCGCTGATTTCCGCCGCCCACGAACAAGGGAGAAGAGCCTACTGCTTCTGTCTGTATGCAAGAAAATAATCGACGATCACTAACAGAGTTCCCTTGACCGATTGAATGTCGTTCTCGAGACAGAATCCTTCAGATTTACGGATCAGTCTACCCGTTCCAGCCGGACATATGTGCCACCCTTTCCAATTGCTCTGACAGACATCGACAATAACGGGCGTGACTAGACCCTGCGTGACAGGACTGTCATCGTGGAATTTCCGGGAGTGCCCATTTGCTCTGCCTAGAGGCCAGTCTAGATCAATCAATCAGTCCGTTGAGACCTATTGATTTTTAATTAGTAGCCCTGGTAAGCAGGCATCCGAATGTTCAGTCCGCACACAACCCGAAGAGGGTCATGAGTCCCCCTTTTTTTTGCGAAGGGTTCCATCGGCACATATATATATATATGTAGTTCGTGTTAGTGTGATGAGTGCATGTTCACTGTGTCCGGTCCGGTCCGGTCCAGCTGGGCTTGGTATCTATATAATAATAATAAAACTTGGCTTCGTGTCGATTTTTTTGATTTCGATTTTTTTTCAATTCGATTCCTCGATTATCTTGATTATCTATCTATCTATCTGGCTAGGGACAGTACAGTACGTATGTATGTAAATCTAAAAAAAAAAAGAAAAATGAAAATAATGAAAAAAATGAAAATGGTGACTAGTGTTATATACTCTGTATTCCGCGGAGTGAGTCTATCTATGGACAAGAAGATAGGTAAGTAGATAGATAGATAGTAAGTAGGAATGGCTAGCATAAACAGAAAACTGAACGAGAAGTTTATCATGCAGGAGACCAAAAAATATCATTATCAAAACCATCAAGAAGAATACAAAACAACGCAAGACAAAACCTCAAAAAACCAAAATAATGCAGTTGGTTGCTGCTCTATGTATGTGTCTTATCTTATCTCTATGGGCTGTATTGCCTGTCTGGCTGTCTGTCTTGTCTGTCTTTCCCGTCTGTTGCAGAACACAGATGGTCTTTTGTCTTTTTTTTTTCAACGGAAGGAGGAAAAAGAGAAAGGGAAGAACCAATCGTGTATGTGTATATACCATTCTATTTTCTTTTTTCCTTTTCTTTTTTGGATTCAATCGAGTCGCACTCCCTCAGGCCCGGTTTTCATTCATTCAATCATTTCATTCATGAGTCGACGACAGACTCCCCACGATGCTCTCAATCTCACCCGCCACCTCGGCGATCAGCGCTCTCACGTCGTCCTCGCCGTCAATGGCGCCGCTGCCCTCGACGCGGACCCCGAAGCCGATGCTGTCTGTCTTCGGGTCCAGCGCGATGTCGATGAAGACGTTGTCGTCGGGGAGGTAGGACGTGTCGAGCAGGTCGATGGACGTCGTGCCTCGAGGCAGGGGGTGCGGCGGACAAAAGTCCGTCGGGACGCCGATGGGGAGGAGCGTGAAGAGCGGTTGTGGTTCGTCGTCATCGGTTGCGGTGGATCTGGACGTGGATGTAGTGGTGGGTGCCTGGTGCCAGAGGAGGTTGACCCATGTGTTGAAGAGGCGGGTTGAGGGTGAGTCGTGGCCCGTCCAGCGGAGGATGTTGCGCAGCGAGCTCTGCTCGTACGGGACGCGGTGCGCCAGGGCGGACTGGATCGCGCGTGCTTTGTCGAGAGCGCTGGCAGGAGGCTGCATCTCGACGGTGAATGGGGTGACGTTGAGACATGGGCCGGACAGGTGCTCGACGTCCGCGAACGAGGCGGACCGTCCGGTCTGGTAGAGGCCGAAGGTCGGGCTCTGGGTCTTTGTGCGCTGTGCGAGAACGCGGACGACGGCGAGGATCACGATCGTCTGCAGACCGAGACCGGCGGCGCGGCAGGTCTTTTCCAGGATGGACACGTTCTTGATGATCTCCCATGCGCCGACGAAGAGCTGCGACGGCGGGTGGATGCTACCGTTCGTCGTTGTTGCTTCTGTCTCCGGCTTGTCTGCTCCGTTGAGGAGAGTCGGGCTGCTGGACTGGAGGGCAGATGTCCAGAACTTCTCCTCGTCGAGCTCTTGCAGGGACCGCACGGTGTGTTCGACGAAGCTCGGGAAGTCTGGGTTCGATTCTGGCGATTGGCCGAGGTAGAGTGCTGAGAGTTCGGACACGAACTGCGGCATCGTCCAGGCGTCATAGGCAGCATGGTTGATCAGAACGAGGATGCCGTCTTGGTCGCTGCCTCTCAAGAGGCGAAGGCGGACTGGAGGCGTGACAAGGGACGACGGACGGAAAGCTTCTTCCCTTGCCTGTGCCTTGGCAGCCTCGGTGATGTTTGTCGAGAAGGTGATGAATTCGAAGGTACCATCGTCGGCGCGTGCTTCCTTCAGCACGACCTGCACCGCTTCGGTAGGCGAAATGGCCGCGAAGCAGGTCCTGAGGATGGGGTGTCTCGCTCGAAGTCTGAACCATGCGTCCTTCAACCGTTCGGGATCGATCCTTTCGCGGCTGGAGTAGCTCCAGGCTGGCTCGAAGAGCGTGCGGCCGGTCTTGAGGAAGCTGGCCAGATGATACTCCTGGCCGCTGAGGCATGGGAGTATCGTCTCGACGAAGTCACTGGACAGTCCCAGCTGTTGAAGGACGTTCTGTTGCACCTTTTCATACTCAGGCAAGAGTGGCTTCTTTGGTAGACTCTCTTGCTGCGAGGCTGCGCTCGAGACACGCACGCTGATACCTCGTAAGGTGTTGCCCTGAAGAATGTCGGCGACGCCTGCCTTCAGCCCCTTGGCTCGACATGCTGCCGCGATACGGATAGCGGCGATCGAATCCAGACCGATGCCGAAGATGCTTGTGTTGGGCGCAATGACGTCCAGCGGAACGCCTGCGATCTCGGCGAGAACTTGCCGCACGGTGTCTTCATGCACAGGGGCCTCGGAGTCCTGGGGGACAATATCCTTGGAAGGCGCCTTATTCAGCTGAAGTGGGAGCTGATGAAGTTCCTTGGGGACAATGGTGGCGCATCTGCCTGGATGCTCGATAATGTCTTGGAAAGCGACATCGAAGTCCTCCAGAACCGCCCGCAGTTTTTCCTGTGTCAGATACTGCCCTTGGCAGGAGGCTCTAAGGATCACCCCGTTTTGAGCATGTTCAACCTCGACATTGAGTTTGTGCTCGGCCTGCGCAACAAAATCTTCCGTCTCGTATGGCTTCCAGATAGTCTGCTCGTCCAGTATACTGGGAGCCAAGTCGGCAGTCTTCTGGAACACAAAGAGTGTGTCGAATAGAGAGGCAGCGTTGAGATCATCTGCCTGTCTAAGAGCATTCTGAACGGCTCTGAGAGGGGCGTGCTGATGCTCTTGTGCGTCGGTGTTCAGTTGTTGCAGACGAGCCGCCATTGCTTTGTTGCTGAGGACCTTGGGATCGAAGGTGACTCTTTCAGCCACTGTGTTGAACAGGGGTCCAATTGTCCGTTCTGCCCCGGGGACAGGGAGCGAACGTCCCGCAAGGACGTGCCCAAACACCACATCTCGTTTACCGATTAAACGGGCCAGAACCTTGGCGTATGCCAGAAGGGAGACCGTCTGAACAGTGACCTCCATCTCCTTGCAGCTCTCGATAATTGTCGAGATGTCCAGGTCTATGCGACGTTCAGCAACGAACATCTCATCGGAAGACTCAGCCTCGGGTAGCCGTGGGAGTTCAACGACCTCGTAACCGCGCAGCTTTTGAACCCAAAACTTTGACGCTTCATCTTTGCCCTTCAACAGATGATTGACAACTTCGGTGAATTGCGGTCGAGAGGGAGGCACAAGGCCTTGATAGACCGTTGCAAGATCCTCGAAAACAAATGGCAGCGAGACACCATCATAGAGGGCATGGTGCATTGCAATAACGAGGTATTTCTCATTGGAATTCTTGATCACAGAGACTCGAAGTGGCGGGGTTTGGAACGAGGCCTCATCATCGAAGCGTAGTCGTTTCTTCACTTCAGCGAAGATATCAACACTAGATGACGGCAGATCGAGCTCTTCCCACTGAAGAGGTGGATTTGTATGCACAGCTCCGATCCAGGAGAATCCAAGCTCCTGGATATGGTGGAATGAAGTGCGCAAGATATCGTTTGCACGAACGACCTGTGAGACGGCCTCCTTGAGCCTTTGGATATCCACCGAGTCGGAAAGTCGAACCGTGTGAGGATAGACATATACTTCGCCAGCTGATGCAAGAGTCTGCGTAATCATTCCCTCTTGCAGTGGCGTGCATTCAAAAAGGGTCGAAATCGAATCTTCGGGCCCGAGAAGCGGTATTTGAGACTTGTACGCATCCAGTACGTGGACCCCATTCGTTTCGAATCCATTCGTGTGGGCTTGGCGCTTCGCAGAGGACTCTTCGATATGGGCAGACAAAGCTCCGACGCAAGAGAAGCGCATAACATCAGACGACGAAGCCTGGAAACCGGCTTCGCGCAGTTTGCGCGCGAATTGAATAGCCGTCACTGAATCGATTCCCAGGCTGAGGAAGGAAGCCGACTTGGAAACCGTCTCGACTCCCAAACCACAGAAACTAGCAACGAGTTCGCGAACTTTCGTTTCCGTACTTGACCAGGATTTGTCGTTCCACTGAGGCGAGTTTGCCGTAGAGTTGGTTTGTCTTGAGGCGGACAGATTGAAGTTATCCAAGGAAATGTCTTCTCCAGAGACTATACTCGAGAGAACCATGTCCATCTTTTCAAGGAAATTATTGGCATCGTGAGAGGAACTAAAGGTGGATGTGAAGGCGCAAGTTAATTGTAGAAGGTCCCTGGTGTGGTCTGCCTCTGCTTCCACGGCAAACGGATAGTCAGCGGGCATCTGGCTCTCGAGTTCTTGCCAGAAGTCGTGTCTCTGAGGCTTTGAGGCTCGGATATATGAGAACAGGCAGTCGAAAATGGAAGCCCCGGATCCAAGCCAACGCTGTATGTGCCTCAGAGATGTATGCTGGAATTCAATGGACTTGACTGTAGACTCCTGGACAGTTCTTATGACCTCGCTGACCGTTTTAAGGTTCTCGGTGTTCAGACGACCGGGAACAGTGGTAATGCATGGCAAGAGTACTGATTCCGCTCCGGCGACTGGGACTGCTCTTCCCGAGAGCACAATGCCATATGTGACGTCCGATGCATCTACCATGTCAGCCAAGAGCAGGGCAAACACAGCCTGAACCAGTGAGGGAGCGGTCGTCTGGAGATTCGACGAACGCTGTTCTAGCTCAGACAGCTTGAATCCGAGTGTCCTGCGCGCAAACATCGGACGTTCCATCGAATCTTCGTTGTTTGTCCTGAAGAGGGTGGGATGACAGCCCGTAAGGAATCCGGTCCAATATGTCTTCGACTTTTCAATGTCCTGGGATTGGACGAATTCCAGGAAAGCCTCAGGAGAGCCCCTTTCTGGGAGTTTCTCATTTGCGTAGCGCGCACCAATTTCCTCCAATAGCATTGAGAATGACTCGCCATCGTAGAGAGAATGGTGGATCGCGATGGAGAGGACCAATGGTCGCTTGGTGCTTGCGAATTTGATAAGTCTGAAACGCAGTGGAGGAACTGACGAGATGTTTTCAATGATCTCCCTGGCGACCTCTTCTTGATGAGATTCGGAGGAAATCAGCAAGGTTTCGACATCGTCCACCTCTTTCTCTTCCCACCGAAGCCGATGAGCATCACGGTCGAACACGACTTGTACGATGCCATCATCCAGAGAAGCGAAAGCCGTTCTTAAAATTTCATTGTCCCGGGCTGCGTCTTCCCACACAGATCTCAACCGGTCACCGTCGACAGACTCCGCGAGCCGTAAAGCGACATGATTTACATATAGTTGCGCTCCCTCGCTGTTGATTGACCGGGCTACTAGACCTTCCTGCAGTGGAAGACACGGTCTCACCGAAGATACTGATGTAATATCAACTCCCTTTGGCGGATCTTGGCGGAATCTGGCCTCGATTTCTCGCAACTTACGTCGAACATTTTCCGCGTTCGTTGCCTCCCCGTTGACCGCCGCTGAGCTTCGAGGCAGGCGAGCGAGCTGTTCAACAACCGGGTTGCTCATGACCGATGCAACTGTTGCTTCGTAGCCCAGACTTCGGAGCTTGACTGAAAGGCTTATGGCACTCAAGCTGTCCACACCGATTTCAAATATATTCGTTGCTTTGCCGACCACCGTTGGATCTGTCGAGACCACACTGAGGATTGCCTTGACCACCGCCTCTTCATCAGAGGTCAACGCGCGGCTGTTCGCAGCAGTTGCGATCTGGGCCATTTGGTCGTTACCCTGCAGAAGCGTCGACAGTGGGATATTTGACAACAATGCCTGGAGCTCCTTGACATTGGCCTTTCCGGACATTGGTGCCAAGGGGATGAACGTCACAGGGATAACCAGTTCGGGGACCATGTAGGCGGGAAGCTTCTTTCTGCAGGCCTCTTGAAGCTCTTTTCCTACGGTGCGGTAATCTGACTCCAAGAAAGCGGCAACGCTACCTTTCTCCCGCGGCCGAGCATCGGCGCGTGCAATGAACGAGGCTAGCTGAACCCTCGAGAGGCTGGGATGCTGGACGAGCATTGTGACAACGTCAAGTTTGACCGAGGCTGACGAACGGATCACTTCTGAGACCTCTCCTAGTTCGAGCCGCTGGCCTCTGATCTTGGTCTGATCATCTCCGCGGCCAAGGTATTCCAGGGAGCCATCAGCCATCATACGAACCATGTCACCTGTCCGATACATTCGCTGGCCGTGGAAATCTTCCACAAATCCCTTTGCGTCCGGCCTGTTGTGGTAACCCTTCGCGACAAGATCTCCAGTATAGCAGACCTCGCCTGTCTGGCCCTTAAGGGCATACGTTTCCGTACCGGGAAGAAGTACATGAGCAACGCAGGCTCCCAGAGGCAACCCGATATTCCTGAGGTTGGTTTCTGGTTTGACATGAGCCATGCTGCAACCAATGGTCACCTCCGTTGGACCGTAGGCATTAGTGAGAGCGACATGATCGCAATTGCCCCATGTCTCGACAACCTTCTGAGTGATCTTTTCGCCTCCAGCACTTAACCATCGCAGTTTTGGACACTGTTCCGGTTTCATATCCGCCTGGTCCAGCAATGACGGAACAAAGCTCGCGTGAGTGATTTCTAACTTGGTCAGCGCCAGATAGAGGTCATCCAGGAGCATCGATCTGTTGCCTGTCGCAGTCGCCATTCCATTACGCCAGGCCACGAATATCTCCGCCAGGTGAACGTCGAATGCTCTGCTGGCAAGTGCCAAATATTTCCCGGTACCCCCAAGTTCCTTCGTAGCAGGAGCGATGCTGCAGATGAATTCTGAGAAAGACTCCACGAAAGCAGAGAGATTGGCTCTTGTCACAAGAACTCCCTTGGGTTTACCCGTAGAGCCGGACGTATAAAGGAGGTAAGAAATGTCGTCCGACTCTGCACCATAATCCACATTTTCCGAAGGGAAGTCCTCCAATGCCTTTTGAAACGCTGGGTCGTCAATGCAAATGACTTTGCATGTGTCTGGGACACCAGAGAATGTGTCCGCAAGGCCGGATTCGGTGAAGACGAACGCACAGTTTGCATCCTCGACCAAAAAGGCCTTACGATCATTCGGGAGAGCCTCGTCGACCGGAAGGTAGGTATTTCCAGACTTGAAAATACCAGCGATAATTGGATAGGAGGCGAGAGTACGGCCAACGCAGATTGCAACCATTCGCTTCTTCGCACCAGATGCGGTAATATAAGCAGCCACACGATTTGCCGCAGCGTTCAGAACGCCGTAACTCATTGTTTCCGTCTCGACCTTGTCCTCTCTTATCACACTCGCAACCTCTACAGCAGTCCACTCTGGATGTTTCTCAGCGTAGTACTCCAGCCAGAACGTCGGACTCTTAGACACTGAGTTTGCAACCTCCTCGGTTACAGCAGGCTTGCAAATTGAGATCAACTCTTCAGGAAGATGATTGACAAGCTCTGTCACAGGTTCGTCTGGATGTGCCAACATGGCCCTCACTAATGCGTCCACTTGACTGACAAAGAGTGACAGGTGTTCCCGACCCATAATAGAGCTTTCAGAAGAGACATCTAAGAGCAGAGTACCATCCGCATTTTGAATGACATTGAACGCCATCGCATGCTCCACAGTCAGACCAATCTCGTCTTCGAGTTCCGACCATAGATGGCCTGATTGCTTCTGGGTTGCACCAGTCAGCGGATGGAAGGCAAATAGGCCTGGATACAACGCTTGGCCTCGAGAGCGCATCAGGAGTTTCTGGACTACTCGCGCATGGATGTGGCGATGTTTCCATGTTGCGACGGACAGCCGATGCTGCTCGGCCAAGAATTCTCGAACGGTGCCTTTAGGCCGGAATGGTACAGGAACAACCGATATTAGGGGACCTGTCACGTCTTCGAGAGACGAGTGCAGAACACGATCGGAAAGGGTCTCGCCAAATACAGTCCCTGGAACACCAAGATAGCTCAAGGAGACGCAGCCCCATGCAGCCCGGAGAATGGAAGCTATTGAAGATACTTCAAGCTGGGATGCTGCAGACTGCAATTCTGCTGCAGAGATACTCAGAGGACGCTGCTCAGTTATAAACTTCCGATCCTGTTTGACCCCTGACTTGACCCTCTTCCCTGTGAGATCCGGCCAAGTCGGCCCGTCAGGGTCAGCAAACTCTTCTAGCTCCTTTGACCAGAACTTAAGGCTCTCTGTGCTCTCCTCATCCCCTGGAAGAATGACTGAGAGAGCATCCTGAAGCTGGTGTCGTTCGGGTGCTTTTAGTTTGGATTCATTGTACGCCGATTGTACGTCTGCAGGGATGAATCCAAGAGAAGGCCCGTCGTGGATGGAATGGTGGATCGTAAGAACCATCACCCTGTCCTGGCCTTTGTCGAAGATTGAGACGGCCCAAGGTGGGTATCGGAAGTAATTGCGTTGGTGCTTCTCCATGATGCTGGTGATCCTCTTCTGCAGCGCTTGCTCAAACTCCACCGGCGTACAATGGTAGAACTCCCAATCCAGGCTCGGATTACTATAGATCAGCTGCAAGACAGAAAAGTCAAGTTTCTCAGTACTATTCTCCCCATCAACTTCCGCGACTGGGATAAAACCGGTTCGCAACGCTTCGTTCGCTCGGGAAACGCTCAACCAAGCCTGCTTCAGCCTCTGCAGATCGACACTGTCACTGAGGGAAAAGAAGTGGTTGCTCCAATACATGTTGTACGTCCCCATGGTCTCACTGAGCAGACTTTCCTGGATTGGAGACGCGCGGAACACGGCAAATTCGTCTCGAACTTTGGATGCCACGGCATTGTGCCATTTGGTCTGGAAATGCTTCAAATCGGATCGACTCTTCAGGGCCCGCTTTTCCGTAGATGAGATCGCCAGCGATATAAGATCCTGGACACTGGAACACTGGAGAACGTCAATGACTGACATTTGGTATCCGGATTCGTTGAGCCTTGAAGCAAGCCTGATGGCGCGAATTGAGTCGATACCCAGACCAGCAAGCCTGCTAGACTTCTTAACCGCCGACGGAGAAACACCAGCGAGAGAAGAGATTGTATCAACAATGACATGATCCTCAGAAGTTCCATTCTGACGTGTTTCAGTGGCGCTGGATGGGTTGATCATGTTCTCCCAACGCTCGATGTCGATAGAGGCATAGGCTCTTTGAAGCGCCACGCGGTCTGTCTTGGCTGACTGGGTCTTGGGGATATTCTTCAGGACGAGATAGACAGACGGAATCATATGATCTGGCAATACTGCTTGCGCACGTTCAATCGCGGCACGGCCCACTTCGACAGCTTTCTCGTTGAGAAGGAGCAGTTCATCGCCCGTTTCATCTGACATTGCGCCAGGAGCAGACAGACAGGCGACCACCACTTTAGCAGGCCGATCTGGTCGACTGAGAATGAGAGTCTCAACTTGCTCGACAAGCGGATGGCAACCTCCAAGTGAGAAGCTTATCTCACTTAGTTCGACTCTGATGCCTCCAAGCTTCACGAGGTCGTCAACACGGGTTATGTATTCCAAGGAGCCATCAGAAAGCATTCGAACCAAGTCTCCAGTGTAGTACAACATCTGACCCGCCTCCTCGTTCCAGACATACTTTCGTCTCGTTGTCTCCTCCTGGTTGAGGTATCCATCAGAGAGCTGCGGTCCACCCAGCGCGAGTTCTCCAACCGCATTTTTCATAACCGTCTTTTGATCTTTCGTCACGAAGACTGACACGGTCTCCAATGGCCATCCAATGTTCGCACTCTTGATATCTCGGTGCTCGTTTCCGAATTCCCTGACCGTTGACACGACAGTGACTTCTGCAGGGCCGTACGTATTGAAGGCACGCATATTGTAACCCCAGTCATCTGCGACGGACTGCGTCAACTTCTCGCCGATCATCGTGACGACTTTCAGCGTTTCACAAGACTTTCTCTGGATACCCGCGGCAAATGCTGGTGTTAAATGTGCGTGTGTTGCCTTTGTTAAATTGGCAAGCTTGGCAAACGAACCGAGCATGATCTCTCGGGTAGCGGATATAAGGACGCCTCCAACTCCCCACGTGTAAAAGATATCCTGGACTGATACATCGAACGTGTATTGTGAAAACTGCAGGCATCGAACACCGCCGGGTACATCTGTGGGGATGTCTTTCTGAAGAGACTTCATACTTGAGACCGCTGCAGAATGCTTAATTGGGACACCTTTCGGTGCGCCGGTCGTTCCGCTGGTCCAGATCAAGTATGCCATGTCGTTCGGGCCCGCAGGGGTAGTTTCTCGTTTCGTCTTAAACCCGTTCACTTCTGTCGAAGGAGTATCGACGAAGGTGCTGATATCGATAACATCTACCCCTGCTGGAACCGCGTTATCTAATTGTATGCCGTCGGCACCAGATATTAACAGCATTTTCGCCCCAGTCCGAGCAATAAGGTCATGTCGTCGTTGTGGAGGGGAGAAGGTATCAATCGGACACCATGCACCGCCAGCCTTGAGGATTCCGAGAATCGCAATATACATTGCTGGGCTTTTCTGGATGCAAATCGGCACTGGAGAGTTTGTCAGAGGACCGTAGCGGTCAACGAGGTAGTCGGCAAGGGAATCAGCCTTATGATTTACGGTGCCATATGTCCACACGAGATTGAGGGGACTGTCTTCATTGTCGAGGTCGCCCTTGAAGATTAAGGCCACATCTTCAGGGCGACTCTTGGCATGGTTTTCAAACTGTGTATGCAACAAGGCTCCTTGCAAGGTCTCTTCAGCCACCTTTGGCTCCGGGTTGGAAATCGATTTCAAGGTGGTTCTCGTGCTGGACAAGGCGTGCTGGAAGTTCGCTTCTGGATTTTTGAGGATGAACGAAACGATATCGCTCATCTGCTGAAGCATCATTTCTGCTGAGGTACGATCAAGCTGCGAGTCATTGAACGTAGCTCTAAGAGTTAAAGAGCCATCAGACTCAGGCCACACCTCGACCATGACAGCAAAATCATTTGCCATAGGCGGATGCTCAATTGAACTCCAAAGGTCGCTCGAGCTGGAGCCAGCATTGAAATCTTGGAATGCTAGAAGTGTGTCATAGGGCAACCGACCATCTGCCGTGACCAAGGAACCCAGCCGTGGCTGGAGATATGATAGCGTCTTTGCATTGAACAAAGCAAGGTGGCGTGCGACAGATACATTGGTCAACGTATCACTTGAATTATTTTCAACACGGCTGGGTGAGAGCCTGATCGGTATAGTAGTGAACGTGGGTCCGATGCACGCTTCCGATTCAACATCGAGTCTCCCCGAGACGACGCTGCCGATCACAACATCTTGTTCCTGAGTCCCGGTGTAGGCAAGGAGAATAGAGCCCCAGGCTGCTTGAAGCACAGAGAGTGGAGTCGAGCCTATGTTCTTCGACTGTTTCCGCAGATCGTCGTAGCTTGTTTGGGCGGTAATCTCGACCGCATCGAATACTCCTTTCGCTGCGCTCTGTCGGTAAGGAGTAACGGAGGGGAACAATACCGGAGAATATTGGTCCAAATGGTCCGTCCAGAATTTCAGTGTGCTCTCATGGTCAGCCAGAAAATGGTGCTTGACAATATGTTCTAAAGATGTCCGATAGCTGCGAGGTTTCCCGTAGTACTCTGCGGAGACGTCTTCAAGAAGGAGGTTCAAAGAGCCACCGTCGAAAATTCCATGGAACATACTCAGAACCAGAGTGGTCTTCCCAGGGAGATTGATCATCGAGAGTTTCCATGGCGGAGAATCCAATGTTATGGATTCTTCCGCCTCACGAAGAGCGATATCGAGAGACTCCTTCTCTGACAAGCCATTGCCAGAATCACATGTGTATATATTCCACTTCGGCTCAAATGCAGGAGTATTTGCTAGGATGCATTGAGCAAATGGCGCCATATCGTCATCTAGCCAACAGAAGACTGTGCGGAAAGAGTCGTAGCTGGCTATCACCGTATCCCAGGCAGTCTTCAGGCGTTCAACATCCCCGTGAGGTTCCAGGCGGACAATCGAATGATAAATATACGAGCGTTTGGCGTGTGTAGCTTCTGACGATCTGCGGAGGAAGCTGGCCAACATACCGGACTGTGTAGCCGTAGTCGGAAGCACCTTTTCGATTGCACTTGAGTCCACGCATAATCTCTCTGCACATATTATGCGATTCCGAGCATCAAAGGCGGCCAGCTTCTCCTGCAAAGACTGAACATCGGATTTCTCCGGTTGAAGGCCATTCTCAACTTTGCCTAGGGATTGCTGACGACGTCGGTGTATAGTCGAAACGAGTGCACTTGGCGTTCCTGCGCGAAGCACATCGCCCACGGTCAGACTTTGCACGCCGCTGTCCCTTAATTTCTGGAGGAACCGCATAGCTCCCAGACTATCTATCCCTAGAGAGTATAGACTGATTGACGGCCTGATAGCTGACAGATCTTCGTTTGCAGTGTCGGCCAGCAACCGGAAAACGAGATTCTGCAGCGTAGGATCCTCAACGGTTTCTGTGGCATCATGACCATCGTGTACGCCATTTGATTGTCCATACTCGGACGCCGCTACCAATTCTATCCCTTCCGCAGCGGCATTTTGTAGTCTCGCCGATATAGCTCTGCGATCAACCTTTCCAGAGCTAGAACGAGGAAGGGATTTGAAGAAAGCATAAGTTGACGGACACATGTAAGAAGGCAGATGACGCTCCGTGCTCTCACGCGAGTCTTGGACAATCTTCTCCTTGTCGGATTCAGCATCACATGGAACAATGCATGCGATTATTTGCTCGCTTCCTTGCTCGCCCGGTTCTTGCGGCGAGACAACCGCTACGACTTCGGTGACCCCACTGACAGTAGCGATAACTGACTCGATTTCCCCGAGTTCAAGTCGTCTGCCACTGACCTTGACTTGGTCGGTGCTGATTCGACCCAGGAATTCCAGAAGTTGACGGCCTTTCTCATCCCACACAATACGCGCCATATCGCCGGTTCTGTAAAGATAACCAAATTCGGGACTGTGGACGAAGGCCTTGGCAGTTTCCTTGGGGCGATTCAGATATCCTTTGCTGACCTGAGGGCCTCCAAGAGCCAGCTCTCCACAAAGACCGGAAGGAACAGCCTTTGGGACTTTACAATCTGGGTCGATGACAAACATGGAGCATGTGGGCAACGCTTCACCGATGATAGACCCGCGCACAGAACGCTCAACAGGTGCAAGAAACGTGCAGTTGATGGCTCCTTCGGTAGGACCGTAGGCGTTGACAAGCATCCTTGTTGGTTCTTTCTCCGAATCCGCAGACATGGTTGCGAAGTTATCTATAACTGTACGGTTCAGTTTTTCGCCCATTGTCCAGAGGTAACGGAGAGTGGTCAGGCGCGATGGGCGCAGCAGCGCAGCCAAACTTGGAGTTGCCATCATTACCGTAGCCTTTGCCTCATTTATTGTCGCCTCCAAATCGGTCAAAGTCAGACTTCGGTCGGCAGAGCACAAAGTAGCTCCGCTGCTCAGAGTCACAAAAATTTCCATCAGAGAAGGATCAAAGGTCGGTGATGCAAACTGGAACCAGCGAAACTGCCTAGCAGAGTCACGAGGCAAAGGGATTGTTGTCGCATGTGAGTGTATCGAACATGTAGCCGCGAGATGGGTGACTTGAACTCCTTTCGGTTTCCCGGTCGAACCGCTCGTGAAGAGTAAATAAGCGATTGTATCGTCTCGAATGTCGGGAGGTTGAAGCAGACTGACAGCGCTCTCTTGCAATTCGATTGGGCCATCTCTGCTCAAATCTTTCCACTTTGAGACTTCCGCCACGTTCACCCAAATAGATCTCGGTCGGCCATCGGAGTCATTCACTCCAGTATACCATGGTCCCGAAGAAGGCTCGTCTTCTCGGCCCAGTATGACAGGAGAGCCAATATCGTTGAGAATTTCCCGTACCCGTTGCTCTGGCGCATCCTGTGGAATTGGACAGAAAGCATAGCCAGCCTTCAGGACACCAAGGTAAGAGATATACAGTTCCGGCGACGTTGACATGTTCACGGGAATGATGCGCGGCCAATTGGTGACGGTATCTTGGCTCGACAGCAGTCCTCTGAGATGAACAGCGAGGTTTGTCGCTGCGGCGTTCAAACCAGCATAGCTGAGAATACTATGTTCTCCTGATGTTGTCCCAGAGGACAGCGAGTGGACGAAATCCAGAGCCGTAGCACCGGGTGTCCTTTGAGCCCACCGCTCAAATGCTGCATGCAGGAGAGACGCTCCCGATCCCTCGACCGCAGGTCTTTGATCGCGCTCATGATCCAGCGGTGGAGGCTTCATGAGCGGGGGGAAATTGATAATGGAGAGCTCCGGAGACTTTTCGTCTTCAGAGGCTGCGATCACGCTGAGATTCTCTGACGAATCTTGTAGATATGAGGCAATCGTCTTCAATATCTGTCCAAGCGCGACACCCGGGATCAATCCTCTGGGGCAAGAGAGAGAGATCCGCAGCGTGCGCTCTGTCGTGCCCGACTGAACGTGCAAAACGAATGACTAGATGCTTGTTAATTGGGAACTGTGATTTTTTTGGTCTCGAAAGGACTAACCTCGCCGTCCGTTTGCGAAATTTGGTTCTGCTGTCCATTTTCAGGTCGACTAGCTGAACCCAGCTCCAGTGCAAACTGGATCTCATCCTTATTGTAATGGGTATGACCGAGTTCGCGGAGCTCGCACGGACTCGGACTCTGGACCGAGGACCCCTCATCCGACTCTGCCTTGGAGAATACTGCGCGAGCAAGCCCGCGCCGTGATTCCGACCCCGATGAGAAGTCGCCGCTTCGTGAGACTACGAAGGCGAGGTCGTCGAGAGCCGTGAATCTGGAGATGAAGCGCGCATAACCCTGGAGAATGTCATCCACGACATCCAAGGGATCCAACGCGCATGACAGGTCTATGGAGGGGCTGAACTGGGGTGCGTCTCGGAGAGGCGCCTCAACAGCATAGCGGTCGACAGTATCCAGCGGAGGTATCTTCGTCACAGGCAGAGGTTCGACAGCAGTGGTCTCACGGTGACCATTGCTCTGAGGTGCTGAAGCGTGATCATGTTCGGGAGCTCGAGGCCCCTCACCATTGCGCAAGGCGTTACCTGCCATTTTCACCAGGGAGTAGTGGTATGATGTTCTCCGAGAACCAAGGCACCTCTCTGAGAAGACGGTTGATGAAGGAAACCATGGCCTGCTCTTAACAAGGAGCGGTCACGACGTTGCTTTTGTCACTACAAAAAAAATCATCTGATGATGGAAGCTCATGCGCTTTGGATCGGAGCTTCATCAGTCTGCTCCAGCAGATCCACAGCAGCATCGAATCCTTGTCCCACGCCGCAGTCGGCCCGACCGCAAGGGCCCTGCACGATTGCCAGGAACCGAACTTCTGCAGGCGTACAGACCACTCACGGGCGTATGGGGACGGTGCTCGAGACTGCGGGATCTCGAAATCGCAGTCATCGTTTATGCCCGAGCAACTCCCCTCGTGTACGGGGGCCGGAGCCAACCAATGGCACGACCCTCTGCCGCCCCCTCTGGTGGGGTAAACAGACGACCTGCCGTGCCTACGCGATGCGACGAGCGTGGGCGTGGGAGGTCTTTCCCGCCTCTTACGGAGCGAAAAATACCGGTTGATGGCTTGGCCCGCTGCGGTGCAAGGTGGGATGGAGACGCACGCCTTGTGTGGTCACGGCTGTGCGGTGGTGAGAGAGGGGCACCGCACGAGACCCGCCCGTCGTGCCGCTTTAACCGCCGTCGCCCCGGTCCGATGATCGGCGACGCTCGTCACGGTTCGTGGCACGCTCCCAATCTGATTAGATGCCGATCTGATTAGATAGTTCGAAGGCTTCGCCTCCAACCCCCATCGTCACACCATCGCACCCGAGGAACGCCCTCTGTCCGCCCGCAGCAGCACTACTGCAGAAAGCCACAAATACACCGTCCGTGTCCCGGTGCAGCGCGAATAGCCTGTCTCCGTCCAGGCCACTAAATTATTACCCGAAACATCCAGAAATCCTACCTGCGACCCTGCCACTTATGAGGCGGATCCGGGGCCGAGAGAAAAGTCGCCGTCATGATGCACCGCTTTTTAAAAAAATTTTTTAATCATTTTCTTTTCCATATTTCTTTTATCAACAGCACTTGGAATTCTACTCCGTACTTTTCTTTTGTTCCTCTCGTGTATAAGCCCCACATGACGGCTCCACAGAAAATTTTTTTTGCTTAGCCGCCGATGTAAAGATTATATTTGCAGACTGCAGTCAGACTGCAGTCACGGGACGATATCCATCATGATGTTTGGAAGTTGAAACTAGTGGGCGTAGTTCGGTCAACCTCCGGATCACTTACATCAAGTGCCGCGGCTAAAAGTATTATCAGATCGCGCGATATCCTGCTACGGACACAGATGGCAAACTGGGTCGGTCTTTTCGCCATGCAATAATGGTAATAACAATAATAGCATGGTCTGCAGGACCCTCGGGCATATCCCACGCCATACGTCACGGGTTCTCTGGACGCGAGATCGTACCTCGACTACCGGGGTGGGATGGTTCCGATAGAGCGCGGCAGGCAGACAGGGGCCTCCCACTCCCACGGGTAAGCCCGATTTGCATACGTGGATAAAAATCATACAATAATTATTATTGCGGACTCTCTCTCTTTTGAGCTGTGATTCTGAAGTTTGTAGCTAGAGGGGGGCATAGTCTTCTCCACGTCCACGAGGCTGTTCAAAACACGTATGTCATCCATCCATGGATCACCTCAGACAGAGTTTGCTCGATCTTCACCTCGGGCGAGCTGCTCGCTGTATGGACTTTTCAATATAGTGTTCCTCAACACTTTGTGATCGCGTGAACCGTCGTAAGATGGATGTACAGGGTTCTAGGTAGGAATTACGAGCAGTATGCTTCCACTCGACTCGCAAAGACGGATTTCCAATCGCATTTACTGGTCTCAAGCATGAACTATGCTTTACGCCATAGGCAACTTGACGCGTTCCAGTGATATAACATGAGAAACAGGTCATAACAGCTTTTGGAACGTAGGTTACTCTTAATGGCCCTGAATATTGGTCATTATTACAGGGTCAAGCGGTTTGGAAATCGGAGCCCAAGAATGCAGATGATTGAAACCAAGGACTTTTTGAGACTTTACAGAGATGTGATCGAGAAGGAGTTCTGATATGCCAGGTAATTAGGATCTACAAGAAATCCAAAGGCAGCAATATCGATGCATCAGCATGTCTGGTTTCCTAATGGGGAGGATTTGAAGACCTTTTACGCAGTACACCGCCCAATGTCACCCGATTCATCGGTGACCTAACGGTGGTCCTTACATCCCTTGACATCCTCCCCGCGGTTCACGATCATCTCCGTTTTAGTATTTCGGCCTGTCCTCCGGTTCCTAGATGCACAGTACAACGCATGAAGCGAAGATGATTATTCTATTCGAAAGCAATCCTTCATGCAATATCGGATGAAAAGCGTGTCAGAGCATCAATCTCAACAGCGGAAACGGAGATCCGCTGCAGGACACACCAAAGCCTCGACTAGCAAAAGACACTGCAGTATTCAGCGTAATCGAGAAAGGTGTTGAGTACAAATCTCGTCATTATTTTTTTAGAACTAGGAAGTGAAAAAAAGGAGGTGGCTGAGGGATATGACAGCAGCAGTGATGTGAGCAGTAAGGCTCACATCACTGCTGCTGAGGGCATAACGTAGCTACCATAGCATGAGGTCATGGGAGGATGCTATATGCGGAGTTCCTGCTACGTAAGCATATAACTAGTCATTTCGCTAGAGAGATCCGCCAGCAGGTGGTATGTTGTCACTTCTACCCGAGGGCTACCAGGCTAGGCGAAAAAAGGTGTATGGAGCACGGAGTACTAGATTATCAATCAGATTAGATTAAATCACATGAAGCAGGGGTCCGGCGGGAAGTTTTGCATGAGAAACAAGAGGCAAAAGACCTCCACAGATCCCTCGCGCCAACGGACGGTCGGAACGTCCTCGGTGAATGGCAACACGGAAACGAGACTTCCGTTCCCATCATCCATGGACAAGTCCGCCATATCTTTACCCATGGAAATTATGGAGGTGATACCTTGGGCGCCTTGCGGGCAGGGCCGTGTTCTCCATCGGACCGCGCTCGAGAACGCTCGAGTCCAGGACTCTAGACTCGAGAGAGGGGATGATTGTCAGATGCACCGGTGCGTCCTACGGATCTGCCGGGCCAGAGACAGATCGAAAAAGGCAAATAGAGTGGAGACAACAAACACCACCGCCCGTGTGGGCCGGCGAGCAAAAAAAGTTATCAGATGGGAGCAATCATGTGCCGCGCTCGCCCGCTAGGGGGCAACGGCCCAGGCTAGCGTGAAGAACCGTGGCATCTCGCTGCCCTAAACGTCTACAAGTAGACTGCGTACTACGGAGCCGTTACCCAACGTTCCTCTCGCCTCCGTGTTCCGGAGCCTTTTCCCCCATCTCTGGCTTGTCCCGCCGTTTCATGGCTGCTACAATGCCACCCATGATGCCAGCAGGCAGTAGCCAGGAAAAGAAAAATGCCTCCCCCCGAAAAAAACTTGGTCCCCGTCTCAAGTGGGGATCGCCATCAGCTTTCGCCTTTCGAAGCCCTGATGGCCTCACCGAATCGACTCCGATTCCTTGCTTTCTTGGTCATCGGGGCAGCTCCACAGATGCGGTTACCACGGCCGTCGGGTTCGTACGATGGCATGCCGGCGCTTCTGCGTGGGCTTTCCCTTGTGGGCTCATCGGACTCCGGAGTGCCATAAACAGGTCCACCTTCCAGAAAAGCTCACGATAATCTCTCTTTAGTCATGAAAACTGCAGAATTATTGACTAATCGCCAGCAATTGCACTGACTTGGCGGCAGCTCAAGCCATCCTTGGCTCCTTCGAGGAGCTCCGATCTTCTTGGCCTCTTTGGTGGGCACGAGAGCGTGGTCAACCCTCGCAGCTCTGCTGTTGTACGGCCCAGAAAGACTCGGATGATCTGTTCGAACCGGCCTTTTTACGGGTCTCTGGTGCGAACGATCCCCTTGAACGCTCTCTCCTTTCGATAGAACCAAGTCAAGGGTGCTGTTCAGCAGCTGGGTTCTCCTTCTTTGACCACCCAATTTCAATGGCATCGTAGCCGTCTACGCTCCCAACGGACCAGATGGCTGAAACGCCGCAGGGTGAGCCTGCAGACAAGCAGGAAAACTCCAATGGGACAAATGGAGAGCAGAGTTCCAAAAATGTACGTCCAGGCAGTTGTCACTCTTGTTTATGGTCCACCCCGTAGTTAGAAGCATCAGGGCTGACGTTCCAAGCGGTGGTCACCGTCGAAATTTCTCCCGACAAAGAAAAACCTCCGACAAGGGTCTGCTTATTTCCGTCTGCTGTTCGCGTCAGAGCCAACAGCGACAGATATTCTCCTCATAATCGGCGGAGTCATATTTGCGATCGCTGCTGGCCTGCCCTTTCCCCTGCTCGGTATCGTCTTCGGTGAGCTCATCAACGACCTGAACTCGTCGACCTGCGATGCATCTGGAAGCAGCAAAGCTGCTTTCGACTCAGGCGTGCGCACTAAAGTGCTGTACGTCGTATACATCTCGATCGCCAACTTCTGCTTCCTTTACATCCATTTTGGATGCTGGAGTCTGGTTGGTGAACGTCTGGTCCGGCGCCTGCGCAAGCGGTATTTCGACAGCCTTCTGAAGCAAGAACAATCCTTCTTCGATACCCTCCCCTCCGGCGACGTCGTATCGCGACTTGTTACAGACATAGAAGCCGTGCAGTCGGGCACCTCCGAGAAAGTGGGTATTTGTATAACAACCATCTCGTATTTCATCGCGTCCTATGTAGTCGCGTTCATCAAGGTCCCGCAAATCGCCGGTATGCTTGTGTCGGTTGTTCCTTGCTTCTTCTTAATGGCATTTGTCGGAGGTCACTACATAAAAAAGTACGCCGGCAGAATTACGGAGCACGTCAATGCCGCTACCTCAATCGCGTCGTCCAGTCTGTCGCACCTACCGTTGGTCCACGCTTTCAATGCAAACGAACGTCTGGAAGCATTATTCTCGCGGCATCTCAGGGAGTCGCGCATGGATGCTCTCAAGAAAGCGACCACTCACGCCATTCAGCTGGGTCTCCTATATTTTATCGCCTACTCGTCCAACGCGCTCGCCTTCTGGTACGGTAGCAGAATGATTTCAGATGCTGTAGAAAACAAAGGGTCGGGCGTGTCTGTGGGAGCGGTTTACACGGTGATATTTGTCCTCCTTGATTGTCCGTCATTCCAACAACCAAGTCGATTACGAAATGGAGACTGACCACTCCTCTAGCTTCTTTCATCCTCAGCCAGGTTGCGCCCTTCATCCATATCTTCGCCGCCGCAGCAGATGCCTCGGAAAGATTATTTTCCACCATCAATCGGCAGTCCGCCATCGATGGCACCTCCTCGGAGGGTGATCAAACAGCAAACTTCGCCACAGATGAGATTGAATTTAGAGACGTTCATTTCGCCTATCCGTCCCGTCCCGACGCTCCCGTCCTACATGGCATCAGTTTCAAGATACCCCCGAAGAAGCACACCGCTATCGTCGGGTCTTCGGGTAGTGGTAAATCTACAATTGTTTCTCTTCTAGAGAGATTCTACGATCCAACCAGCGGTGACGTCCTCATTGGCGGACGAAACTTCAAAGATTTAAACGTTCGCTGTCTGCGGGGCAACATTGGCCTTGTGCAGCAGGAGCCTTCTCTGCTTGACCGGTCGATTCTCGAGAACATTGCGCATGGTCTCGTTAACTCTCCTAAACATCGGCATTTGGCCCCCTTTCTTCTCGATTCCACTCTACCGAATCTGACAGAAAGGATTAGAAGCGGCGTTCCGGAGAAGGAAGCACTAGCTGCTTGTGATAGCAGTGTCTCTGTAATTGTGAATCTCGTAAGAAACGCGGCTGCCATGGCCAATGCACTACCCTTCATCGAAGCCCTCCCCCATGGATTAGCGACAAGCGTTGGAGTGGCAGGGAACCAGATGAGCGGTGGACAGAAGCAACGAATTGCACTCGCCCGTGCTCTTGTCCGAGAACCTCGTCTTCTCTTGCTGGACGAGGCTACAGCCGCTCTGGATTCGACCAGCGAGCAGCTGATCCAGTCCGCTTTGGCGAAGGTGTCGGAGAACATCACGACAGTGTCTATCGCACATCGATTGGCGACGGCCAAGGACGCTCACAATATTATCGTCATGCAGAAGGGACGTGTCATCGAACAGGGTACACATCTGGATCTTGTCGCCCGAGATGGAGTATATGCTGGCATGGTACGGCTGCAAAATGTGAGCGCTGCAAGCTCCATTAGTGGCGACACCATCAGTAGATCTTCGCTCGAAAGGGCACCTGCCGAACCCAACCCGTCTGACAAGGAGGTTTTAATTAACAATGCTAATTCCGATACCTCGGACGAGACAACCGCCATTGAAGAACCGCCATCAGAAAAGCAAGATGACGAGAAAGACCAAAAGAAATCGCAGCGCTCTACGTGGTCTACTATAAAACATACATTCCCTTTGATACGGCCGAACCTACTTTATATCTTCATCGGGCTTACATCGTCGGTTATCATAGGGGGAACTTACTCCGGTGAGGCTGTTATCTTTGGTCATACGGTGGGAAGTCTCAGCCCCTGCAAAGGGGCTGACAGTATCCGCCATAGCGGCCACCTCTATGGTCTGCTATTCTTCATACTTGCTTTAATTGTGTTCACGGCCTTCTGTATCAATGGCTCGGCATTTGGGTGGGCCGCTGACAAGATTCTGTACCGCGTCAGGGTTCTGTCCCTGCGATCCCTGCTTCGCCAGACAATCCAGTGGCATTCTTCCGATGGCCGGACACCAGGTACTCTGATCTCCTATATCACCAGCGATGCTACTGCGCTGGGCGGCTTAACTGGGACAACTATTGGCCTCATATTTTCGATATCGGTCAACCTGATTACCGGAATCGCCCTTTCGCATGCCATCGCATGGAAAATTGCAGTGGTGCTTCTTGCCACAATCCCAGTTCTTCTCTTTTCCGGTCTAATGAGGATCCGAGTCCAGGCGCAGTTCGCAGAAAGGCATCAGAAGGCGTTCGCCCAGGCCACTTCGCTTACTGTTGAGGCGGTGGACAATATCAAGATAGTCTCTGCGTTCTCCTTGGAAAAGGAATCGTATGAAGTCTACCGCCGAGCTCTACAGGCTCCCTACAAAGCAAGCCTGAAGTCGATCGCCTGGGGCAATGCGTGGCTCTCGCTGGCTTTCAGTATCAGCAATCTCGTCTACGCGCTGGCATACTGGTGGGGTTCGAGGCAGATCATGGCTGGCTTGTATTCGCAGACGCAATTCTTCATCGTGCTTCCTGCTCTCCTCTTCAGCACACAATCCTGCGGACAGATGTTTGCGCTAGCGCCTGACATTTCGAAGGCGCGTGTTGCAGCCGCGAACATCGTTGATCTTCTGAGCACCCGTTCGGACGTCGATGAGGTCGCTCCCGATCTTCAGGACGGTGCTCACCGAGACGACGCGTTCGTTCTCCGCGACGAGAAGACAAAGGATATCGAAGCAGATGCTGAAAAGGTCAATACCGGTGTAACTGAGTCTGCTAGAAAGGGCGGAATCGGCGTGAAACTCCAAGACGTCCACTTCACATACCCATCCCGACCCGAGCAGCCTATTCTGAACGGCCTCACCATCGACATCGCCCCGGGACAGTTCTGCGCACTTGTCGGCCCAAGCGGGTCAGGCAAGTCGACAACATTTGCCATGATTGAGCGGTTCTATCGCCCGTCCTCGGGGTCTGTCATCATCGACGGCGTCGACATCACGAAGCAACTGGGGACCTCCTTCCGGGACGACATCGCCCTTGTGCCGCAGGAGAACGTCCTGTTCGAAGGAACCGTGGCGTTCAATATCGGGCTCGGGGCGCGCCCCGGCCACGAAGCCACACAGGCCGAGATCGAGGAGGCCTGCCGCCTCGCGAACATCCACGACACCATCATGGCCCTGCCGGACGGGTACCAGACCGTCTGCAGCCAGGACGGGAAGCAGTTCTCGGGCGGTCAGCGGCAGCGCCTGTCGATCGCGCGGGCGCTGGTGCGGAAGCCGCGGCTGCTGCTGCTGGACGAGTCGACGAGCGCGCTGGACGTCGAGTCGGAGAAGCGCATCCAGGAGGCGATCGCGACGATCGCGCGGCACACCACGATCATCGCCATCGCGCACCGTCTGAACACGATTCACCGCGCGGACCAGATCTTCCTGATCGAGGGCGGGCGATGCGTCGAGCGAGGCACGCACGCGGAGCTGATCGAGCGGAGCGAGTCGTACCGGACCAACGTGCTCCATCAGTCTCTTTGAAACGATGAAGACGTTCGCTAGTACATAGAAAGAGTTAAGATGGAATGTTTTGTTATGATCTTCAGGGTTTATCGCTTATGCGGATAGATATTAATTGCTCTGTTTTTTTTTTTTTTTTTCCGCATTCGACGAGAAGGATCTACAAAAGCCAGTGCATTTTATTTTTCCCTGGGACTGACGTTCTACATGCCGCAGATATGAGATACATAGAGCTGCTTCCATAGTTATTAGTCCGTGGTGCTTCGAATTCCATTCTAGATTTACTGTAGATTCATTGCACTTGTTTCTCCTGGAGGTCCTTTCGGCTCGTGACTTGTCCATTCTCTCTCTCTCTCTCTCTCTCTCTCTCTCACAGGTTTACCTACTCTCTCCTTACTCCCTCCCCTTCAGTCCGATTCATATGTTGACCTCCAATGTGCAGAGAGTTATTTTATTTTCTCTGCAAGATTTTCGTACTGCTGTACATACATGTATGTGTGTGTGCATGTGCTGTAGCGAACTATTAAGAACAAAGCTGCCAAGCGCCAGATTATGATTATGTAGAAAGCAGAATTATATATATCTATAACAGTGTATTATAGATGGCCGGAGAGAGACGCTCCTGCGGGTTGCTAGAACCACAGAAGAATACCTATGTACAGTACGGTACATACTACTCCACGCCTCCGGGAACAGATAGATAGCGTTCTGCAGCGGAGCAGATCTGTTCCCAATGGAAAAGAAATCCCTCTATCAGACGCGTCATCTCTTATCGAGGAACCAGAAAACAAGTCTGCGAACCTTAATGTGTGTTATGCATATCATTATTATCACATGAAGCACAGCCCCCCAGGCTCCTTCTAGAATCTATCTGGACGAACAACGGCACAAGGCTGACGAAAATTTCTATTTCTGCATTCTGACACATTCCAGAACGATGCCAGAACCCGACATCGTCATCAAACAGAGGCATGTCTCAAGAGGCATCGGCATCACCGAGGGGACGCCACGGGCCGTCCGCACTCCGCGTCAGGCGTGCCGCGCACACACATGGGATCTGCCCTGTCCTCCGTCGGGTTGGATCGTCGCCCTACGCAGACCGGCCGGGGCGCGACGGGGGCACGCAGATCACGTGACCCGTGTTTCAGGTTCCTGGCGCCCGACCACGGAAGCGCTGCAGAGAGCAAGGAGAGAGGGAGCGAGAAGAAAAAAAAGCGGGAGGACGCGGGAGAAGGCGGGCACAGCCGCAGCGCTGCGCCCGTCGCTCCCAGGGAACGCACACACGAGGAGGGTGGGCAGCCAAGGCTGATATTTTTGCGCTCCTGTTACTCCGCCAAGGAACGATGCGACACGACGCAGGGACGGAGAAAGCTGAGATCCGTGGGCCATGGCGGGCTGCAGGTGCTGGCCCTGCGATCTAAAATCCGATGCAACGTAGCAATGAAATAATAATCATCCTCCGTAGGGCCTATGATTCAGGCCTGAGGGCCCCGTCCGTAGTGACGTTGGTCCTTTTTTCGCTTTTGTTTCCAGGGTCACTTCTGCAACCCTGTGAGAGTCGAAAGTGGCACAAGATTCTGGAACAGCAACGGATCTCCATGATAATCTTCATAATAAAGAACCATCAATAACGGTTCAGAGGTTGCAGTCCCACGACACATCGACGCACGCTGGGACCGCTGCCGCGCGAACACGGCTCCACCCAGCGCGGCATCGTGCGAGTCTCTTCCTCCAGCAGCGCGTTCACGGTTCCTATTGTTCCACAACTAAGCTTTATTTTTTTTTTTTTTCTTGCTCGCCAAAAGTGCAACGCAGGGCACCAAAGGGGACTGGCAAGGGACCGGGAATCGCTATTAATATTAACTGATCGTCGATTGTTTCAAGATTTTGCTCGACGGCCGACCTGGAACCAGGGCTGCATCCGCCCATTCTCCACGGGAAGCTTCCATATTTAGCTTCACGTCCCTTTGACGGACGGCAATTCCTCCATGGCAAAGCCAATGGGCTCTCATCTGCTGTCGCGAGAGAGTTCCTGCAGCTTTGGTTTCTTTCTTATCTTCCTGAAAACCCAGTCCAATTGAATAGTAACTAACCTCTCCGCAACACTCGTCCTCCAGGCTCCTGCTCTGTCCCGCCTCCGTGCCTGATCATACCATTGGCTCCCTCCTCGCCCAGGCGCGGTCAGATAGCCCGCGATCCCCACGTCGTCGATAGTCCGACGCCGGGCCTGCCCCTACCACCTGTTGCACGCCATCCAGACACGGGGGGCACAGGACTCCCTCTCCTCGAGATTGCATTCCCCTCCGCGGCCCTGAGCCGCCAGTCGACCCCTGCCAGGCCGTGCCCTCCCTGGGTTGCCCCTGGCACTCAAGACTCGCGGCCTGCGCGATCGCGGCCGTCCTGCTGTCCTCCATCCTGCACCCCCATTTGCTGTCTGTAAGTTAGCCCTTGGAGGGGTCAGGGTGACGGGCGTCTGAGCGAGACAGACGTCCTGCTGTCGCTGTCTGAGCACCGGCGGCCGTCTTGCCAGCCGGGAACCTTGCTCCACACATAACGCAGGTTGATCAGAGGACGGAGGGCGAGATACACTGCAACCAAAACAACAACCAGAGTGTTGGTACTGCGCTTGCTCCCCCGTGCAAGTGCACCTCCTTGTTAGAACGTCGTCCGTCTCGTTGCGGCTCGTGGTGGCTTGCTGCTCGCTTCGTCAGCAGTCAGCCTCAGAGCTCTCAACCGGGGCCCCAAAGTCCAGACTTCAACCGCAGGTCGTCAGAGCCGCCAGTTCATCCTCCTCATCGCCTCCTTTCCCGTTTCCTCCCCACGATCCACCCTCCTTCAGACAACCACGCTCGTTCCTGCATCTCCCTTCGAGATCCTCCAGTCCCCTCGCCTCCAGTTCGACCTCCTCCCCGCGACGCGCCCGCCCGCGACGGTCCGTAGGAGATAACCGCCAGCGTATCTGGTCCCCGATCCGGAATTCTACACGCCAGAGGTCGCAAGAGCGGCGCCTCAACCTCCTGTCAGACACATGCCTATTGTGGTGTCATATCTGGTGTGTTCTGCATGCTTTGGCCAGTTTCACTCCGCCCGCCCATGGAGTGCAGTTCAAGACCCACGGTACTGTACAGATGGCCATGCCACACTGTTCCTGTTCCTGGATCTGGACTGTCATTCTGCCTGTTCCCTTGGATTGCTGGTGGATGGTGAGCTGACTTCCGCCATGGTTCCCTCTCCAGGTTTCATGATCTCTTCGCTTGAATCCCTCAACCGCTGAACAGCCGCATTCGTTCCAGCCGTCGTGCCTCTCTTCACACCTGTCCAATATTGCGGAGCGTCCTTCACCGGGCGCCGAGTGCCTTTCACCAGGGGTGCTCCGCTTCAAGGATAGAGAAAACCTCCGCTCCAACAGAAAAAAAAAACGCTCACCGCAGACACCGGTCCTCAGGCACTGGCACTGCGCTCTTCCACCCCATTATCTCGATACCCCTAGGATCTTAATTGTTTCGGATGCCTTCACGCTCTTGACCTGCGTCGACCATCATACGCATTCGTTCTCGCGTCCGAATCGTATTCTTGACACGACAGCGTCGCAACACTGTCTCCAGCTTTCTTGAGGTGGCCGGGGATCACATTTGAGGATCGGGCTAGAGATGTCGGAAATGGAATCGTCTGCGGGGTATCCTGATTCCCCTATGGATCAGGATGACTTCCTTTACATATGTAAAGGCTGTGGAGAGGTATGGAATCATCGAGAGTCGGCTTCCTGGTGTCTGTCGCATTGACCGTGCTTCGTAGATGCTCGAAGAAGGAAAAGCGTTCGAACTTGGTGAGTTCCCGTCATGCCTCTCGATCTCTTGATTACTGGACAGTATCTGACTTCGGATCCAGCGGGTAACAGGTGGCATATCGACTGCTTCCGTTGTAACACTTGCGGCACTCTTCTCGACTCGGACGCGCACCTCCTTCTGCTGGGAGACGGTTCCCTCATCTGTAACAACTGCACCTACAGCTGTAGTGCGTGTGGAAACAAGATTGAGGACTTGGCATTCCTTACTGGCGACCAGGCGTTCTGCTCAAACTGCTTCAAATGTCGAAACTGCAAGAGGAAGATTGAAAATCTGCGCTATGCCCGGACATCTCAAGGTATCTTTTGTATGGATTGCCATGACGCGTTAATGCAAAGACGGCGCAAGAAGCGCGCTGCTGCCCCTCAGACGAAGAGGCCCGCTCCGGCTGGAGTGAAGTTGGACAAGTCTCTGCCAGAGCTTCCACCGAATGCTGAAAAGGAGCTAGAGGCAGAGAGGCGGGCGCGAGAGCCGCATCTGGAACCCTCGCCGGAGATACCATCGCGTAGCAGACAAGCGGATTACCGTGCCGCCCAGGACAGTGGCAGAATTGAGGGTTCTCCAGCACGCCAGCCGGCTAACCAAGGTGAGCAGCTCATTTGTTGCGTCTGTCATCATTGGACTGACGTTGGATGTTGCAGATAATTACATACTTCCTTCCAGCACTTATCGCAGTAATCGTCAATCTGTTTTCGCTCGCTCAGAAGCAGATGGCGGCGAAGAATTCCTCATACCTGTTGCTTTCGATCCAGCTTCAGAGGAACGTCGGCCATCTCACCCAGCCGATAACACGCATCAACGCGATTACTCTAGCGCGAGATCTGGTGGATCTTCCCACAAGGCATCGAACGATAGGCACGAGCATCCCGAGGAACAACCATCGCATGAGACTCCCTCGGAGAACGCCCCTGCACACATTGCGTACCAGGAGAAAGGCCGTGAACCTGCAGATATCGATCCGTCCCGTTGGCGGCAAGACGGGTCCAGCAGTCTTCCTGATAGGAACCGTCAACAAGACATCTCTTCACCAAGAAGCTCTCAGAATAACACTGACAGCGGCGACAGCTTCAAGCTGCAGGATGCCCCTAAGGGGAAGAGGTCCGGATCTGAACGTAACTCCAGGTTTGATCTTCTGAACCTTATGGAAGGCACGCCCACGTCCACGGCGAGCCCGGCGGATGGAAGCAGCCTCACAAACGCTCAGGACAAGGAGGCCTCGAAAGCCGTCGCGCCGGCCTCTCAGACACCCGCTCAGGATACAACGGCCACGGCATCTGCTCGTCCTTCAAACGAGCTTCGCAGCCTTCATGAAAATGGGTCGACGGAATCGACACGATCTTTCACCACTCCGGTTTCCACAATGCAGTATCCTCCCAAGAGAGGAGACTCGCTCGAGAGCAAGCTGCATCACCATATTCACAGAAAGGAAATCGGGTCTCCCCCAATGAAGCCAATCCCTGACCAAGGTGATGCTGGGAGTGAGAGATCCGCATCGATCTCTAGCCCACCCCAAGACATTACGTCACCTTCTTACAGGCCTGGCAGCAGCAAGGTTTCTGCGAGGACCGCAGGGGATTTCAATCGCAGCGATTCCCAGCAGCACACTCGCACTGAGTCCGCCAGTACCTTGCAATCGGAGTCTCAGCGCCAGATAGACCTCGGTGCTTCCCCAACGTTGGGGCTTCGGTACAGCACGGGAGGTGACTTTTCCATGGATGAGGAGCTGGCTCGAATCCTTGGAACAGATGACAGCACGCAGAATACTGACTCCTTTCTGCGTCGTGTTTCAAATTCAGTGCGTCACGGTCGGAGTTTTAGTGACAAAGGCTCGCGCCTGTCAAAGGACCCGAAATGGCCCAAGTCGCCTGTCAACGGAGCAACGGCCGCACCAGATATTAGCAGCCCGGGCGCCAGCTCTCCGGAACGCCGCGATGAGATCGCCTGGCTCAGAAACGAACTGCGCCGGGAGCGCCAGAGAGTGCTGGAGAGGGACCAAAAGATTGCAGAACTTGAAGCTGCGCTTAGTGCAGCCGCCGATGTTAAACAGGTCACCACAGAACTTCACGAAAAGCGCTCTACCATGGTTGTCTTGGATGCTCAGAAGGAGATAGTCCTGCGAGAACTCTCGGTTCTCACCGAGCACCTCGAGGCAGAGAAACACAGTGGAGCACCTCTGGATGTGGCCAAACTGACAAGCAATGTTCTACGAGAATTCGCCGAGGCGCTCCAACAACTGAAGGACTCGTTCGCCCCTCAAATTGAGGAACTTATACAGAAGCGCAACAATGTTGCCGAGGAGCTTGCGAATTTGACTCGCATGAAAGACAAGAGTTTCCAGGAATTCGAGCAGCTCTCGTCTAAGAACGCACAGTTGGCGGAATTAAACAACCAACTGGTGCACCAGATTCAAGAGCTGTACAAGGCCAGCTCGAACGAGGCTAAGAACGGACTCGGCATCTACTCTCACTCCAAAGAGAAGTCGGTGACGGCTATTGATGCTCTGAAATTCAGCGACCTCCCCCCTGGTTCCGCCCCGAATATCCAAGAAGAAGCCGAAGCCGCGGCGGTTGTTCCAGGAGGACCCCAGGTCGTTAGCATCCGCAAAGGACAGCCGAAGAAGTTCAATTGGAAGAAGGGTGGTCAGAATGTCGCGAAGGGTGTTACCAAAGGCCTCAAGGGCGCTTTCTCGTCCAGTGAGCCCAAGGAATCTGGACCTAACAGCTCGACGGCGCCAGGTCAGGAAGCTGCCTCGGGGCAGTCTCGATCTCACGCTCAACAAGGGTTTGGGTTCTTTGGCAATCAAAAGAACAAGCAATCCGCTTCGAAGGCACAGCAGAACGGTAGTTCCCAGCCTTCAGCCGAAGCTGCCCCTACTGGTATGTTCGGGTCCCAGCAATTCCTATTGCGCGTGACTGACTTCCTCTTTCTGCTGCAGGTCTTTTTGGCACCGAGCTCGAACAGCGGCTCGAACAGGAGAAGTGTATCATTCCGAACATTGTTGCCCGTTGCATCCAGGAGGTCGAACTGCGAGGTAAGTTGACATTCTATGTCTACTTTGTCTATCTCCAATAGACTAATATCCATCTTTTAGGCATGGACATGGAAGGTATCTATCGCAAATCTGGGGCAAGCTCCCAAATTCAAGCTGTTCGCGATGGCTTCGAGCGTTCTCCTGACTATGATATTTCCGATCCTGATCTCGATATTCACGCCGTGACGTCTGCCCTCAAACAATACTTCCGGAAACTGCCCACGCCTCTCATCACGTACAATGTCTACGATAAGATCCTTGAGACCAACGACATCACACCGGACTCTGCGCGCATTGAAGCATTGCAGAATTGCCTGAAGGACCTGCCACGTGTTCATAGAGATGTGCTGGAGTTCTTGATGTTCCACCTGAAGCGTGTTGTTGAACACGAAAAGGAAAATCTAATGAACAGCCAGAACATGGCCGTCGTGTTCGCGCCGACTATTATGAGACCGGAGACTCTGGCCCGCGAAATGACTGATGTGCAGAAGAAGAATGAAGCTCTGAAGTTCTTGATTGAGAACTGTCAAGAGGTCTTCATGGGCATGCAGAACTAGTCGATGAGACCAGGTCTCTCGATTCTGTTCTTACGTTTTCCGGGACTTTGTCCTGGGCTACCGTGGATTTCATTGCATGTCTACGTGTTCCGACTGGATGTCCCTAGCCCGGCGTTAAGGGTTTGCATCGATCAGACGTTACTTTCACGGTGAATGCTTTTGGAGCGCATATCGTTTCATTCCGCGTCTGAAGCAGAAACTTTGCTACCCCAGGGCACCCGAGTCCTCTCAAGCGATGTGTACATATATGATGCTCTTTGTTCACTTGCTTCCGGAGTCTCCCATAAACGAACATCCCTGTTCACGATCAGCATCTCATGGTCGATACCCCTGCATGTCTCTCCGGTTCCCGAACGTCGTTTCACCTTTTAATGATTCCGCAGGCCCGAAGCTAGTTAACTTTCTATTCGACGTGTTCTAGCAAGCAAGCTCTTTTTTCCCTTTTGTCGGCATTTTGCTATTAGGATTATTATACCCATTTTTTTTACTGGTTCCTTTTTGACCTCGGGAGAGACGATGCCTTTTCTCTCTTTTTGCTTAGCGGAATTAATTCCTGAGTTACCTCATTTTTTCCCCGTCCAGTTACTATTTTCAGGCGAGAAATGGAAACATTTCATTAAGCTTCTACTAGCACCTCGAATATGAAGGGGTCTCTCCTAGGTCACGTTTCCGACATGTCTCACCTGGCCCGTGCATGGTGCATTGCAGTGTGGAGAGATAGGTATGTAGCAAGAATGCTACTTTTTCTGCCGGAGTGCCGCCCATTTCTAATTATTATCGTTACTCTCCGTGATGATAATTGGCGGGCGGAAGTCTTCTTTTGACTGATCCGGATGGTCCGGTTATGAAATCCATTTGCATAACGCAAGTACCTAGGTATGTACTGTACTTACTGTACCTGGCTGCTCGGGACGCGGAATGGGATGTCATGGATGTCGATGGAACCGTGGAACAGAACAGGGACGACGACGGGATAATTGAACTTTATTTTCTTCTTCTCTCTCCCTTTTTTTATTTCTATTTATTATTTTTCTTTATTTTTATAATTTTTTTTAAAAAATTCTGCACCTTGCTTCCCACTGGCAGGATTTTTAACTACCCATTCATTCAAAGATGGACTATTAATTAGTGTCGATGAAGACAAGACAAGACGGACAGACGGAGCAAGAAAAAGAAAGGAAAATGGATTCGTTCAGTTCAGTTCAGTCAGTCCTGCCCAGCTCCAGTCCGGTCCGGTATAATTTCCTTTTTTTGAGAATGGAATTTCTTTGCCAAAGGTTTGGTCGGTTGGGATGGGATGGGGTGGGATGGGCAGCAGTTGGATTATTTATAATACTCTTACTTCTGCCACTCTACTAATATCTGATTTTTTTTTCCAGTATGAACGTAATTTATTATTTATTCAGTGCTAGATTAGATGACATTTAAGGCAGTATCGCGTCCTGGGGAGGGAGGTCCAAGTCTGGTTTACATTAGTATACATACATGCATACATTGATAGAACTTTTCTTTGTTCTTCATATACAAAATTATTGCATTGCATTGCATGCATAACGTGACATGACATGCACATGACATTATGTGCAAGATGACCTAGCTAGCTAGGTACGGTATCATTTACATCTCATACAGGAGGAGCCCCCGTTTGTTAACAACGTCTCCGTCAAGTAAAAGCAAACCCCATTAGGGGGGAAAGGTGAAAAAGAAGGGGCAATGCGGTGTAAATCAAAAGGTCTCATCTTCCAAGGCCTTGGCGCGCCCGATCACGCTGGGGCTCTGCTCCTCGCCGTACTCGGAGGTGATGTCTCCGCCGGCGGTGGTGAGCAGGTCGGTCACGATGCGCTTGGATGCTTCCTTGGCTATGGGTTTCGATGTCAGTAAAAATATATTCGGATAGGTTTGAATTCTAGTAGAAAGAAGCAGAAGCTTAAGGAAGGAAAAAAAGGGAAAAGCATACCAGGCGTCTTCATCAACCGACTCTGCGGGATATGGAACTGCATCGTCTTCGGCGGACTGTATCCGAAATCGTCGTCATCGTCGAGGTCGTCGTCGCTGTCCCAGACGGCGCGCTGCTTGTTCTTCGTCGGGGTCAGCACGCTGATGCCCGGCCGGGGGGTGACGCGCGAGAGGCTCGTCGCGCGCGGCTTGCGACCCGTCCCGCCGAGACCCTCCGCCTTCAGCGGTGAGGAGGCGAAGATCTCCTCGTTCAGCTTCGGCGCCTCGGGCTCGGGGCTAGAGATCGGGGAGTCGTCGAACGGGTATCGCGAGACAGGCTTGTTCTTGTCCTTGGGCGTCACGGTGAACTTGGTCGGGCCGAAGCCTCGCTTTCGGAGCGGCGTGGCCTGGACGCGGTAGGTCTTGTCCGCCACGCGGTGCAGGACCGGGTCCGTCGGTTTCTGGTACGGGTTCTTCTTCTTGGCCGTGGAGGGCTTCTCGTGCTCGTGGGGAGCAGGCGGGAGTAATGGCGACGACGTGGGTGTCGTCGACGTGTCCTGCGAGCGCTGCTTTCCGGGCGTCGTAGGTCGACCGTCCGCGTCTCGCAGTTCAGAGGTCGCGTCGGCGTCGCCGAGTTCGGACTGCTGCAGGGTGGGTTCATAGGGAATGGACGAGGTGGTGTGATCGTCATCGGCGGCTCTCCTCTGTTTCTGGTGGTGCTGGGCCCGCGGTGTGCTGTGAGACGCGGAGATGGTGAGAGAGGTGAGGTCGATGTCTTCATCTCGATGGCTGAGGTCGAGGTGCTCTGACGATGGGGACGCGGCCTCGTTGAGCGTGGTGTGCGTTGCGTCTGTAACGGTGGTGGTGTCTCCCTCTGCCGTCACAGTCTGTTCCTGCTGCGAGTCTTCGTTGTTCGGCTGCTCCTCGTAGCCTGACAGTGAGACATTGGCGCTCGCTTCGAAGAATTGCTTCCAGAACTGCGGAAGATGAGCTCTGTCAGCTTGATTGCCCCCTTGATGTTTTTTGGGGAAAGGGAATCTCAGCCAACCTTTGCGCCCTCCCAGACGTCTCTCGAGTGCTCCTTGTACTGCTCGACGATGGGAAGGATCCTGGTTGTAAGGATTTGGTGCGCTCGACTGAAGTTGTGATCAATCTCTGTGAAAACGCGCCCCGTGAGCAATTGTTTCTGATCCTCTGCGTCGAATGTAGGAACAGGGACCACTGTTTACCTTGCAGCGTTAGGGTGATCGACTGCTCGAGTTTCTCCAACTCTTCAGTGAGAGTCAGATTGCGTTGTGCCGGGGGCGCTGGACGCGACATATTGATATTGTATCTGTGCCAATTTCTGCGGTAAGTTTCAGAACTTGTAGACAGTCGAAGCCTGATACTGTCAATCTACAATGTACACAGTGAGTGGTAGATACGATGACATGCCGACGGTTGTCCCACCGCGCGCTGCGGTGGAGGCGGGATGGCCGAAAGCGGCAGCGATCTAGGGCTTGCGGATAAGGGTTCTGCGCATCACATGCGGCGGGGTGTGATTGGCGGGGATGACGCCGCGACTCTCCTAAGTCCGAGACAACAGGCTGCACCATTTCATCTCCCATCCCCCTCTTTCCCTTGCTCGACTTGACTTTTATTTCCTTTGCAGCCTCTCCAGCTTCTTGTCTGGAGCGCATCCTGACAAGATTTTCTTCATCTAAGCATTCAAAATGCCAGCTCCGTTGGCAAAAGGTCAGTTCTACTGCTCGTAAGATGATCTCCCCGGATAAGCCGGGCGGTGTAGCTGATATGCGTTGTCAATGCTTATCGACATGCTTCCTTGCACATGCTCGCTACTCGAGCTCTTGCATTTCATGCGTATTCTATGCTCAAAATCCATGAGTTGTGCTGACTTGCAGAATATCAGGAATCATCATAACCGTCTCCGTTCTCATCGCTGCCGGCATCGCCGTCTATGAAAGTCCTCAGTTTCGACGATGGATCAGTAACTCCCGTCGAAAGATTGCGGTTGCGCTTCACAGTATCGGAGATGAGATCCACCCGAGAGATCAGTCTCGGCCGCTAAGAGAGGATATTTCTATGACTGAAGAGGTTGGTGAAGCGGCTGAGGAGCGGAGGCGGAAAGCTCGGGAGGAGATCAAGCGTCGTGCCGCGCTGCTCGAGGCACGCCGGAGAAAGAAAACCGGCCCCGCCGGGACCTTTGACGAGCTTGTGGATAAAGACGGTAATTTGCGGAAATCCGGTGTATTTGAGGATGATGAGGACCCGTTGGCCAAATCGACGGCCGTCGATACCACGGGCGGCGCGCAGGCCGTCCGCAGACACGATGGGCCACCTGCTTACCACCCCGAAGTCACCGAGACTGGCGAGAAAGATAGGCTGCATATTGCCATTCCTTCAGAAACATCATCCAATCACCCTTCGGAATCTCTCGTTGACCTGACTCCCACCTCAGAGACCTCCCGTGTTGGTCTTGTGAGCCCAGGCCACCATGAGGAGCAGGAACAGGAACCACTCACTCAATCGGAATACTTCTCTATTTCTTCGCGGAGGTCATCAAGCCACACCTTGAGTGTTGCTTCGGACTTTTCTTACGCTCACCTCGGTCACCTGACGAGTCGAGAGAACCAGGATATCAGGAATCCATTCGCCAACCCACAAGGCCATGGTACTGACCATGAGGTTTCTTTTACGCCTTCGATTGCCAGAAGTGCAAGCCATATTCAGAACGAAACTGCCGATGCTTCCTCAGATGGTACATTGAGCGAAATCGGCTATCCAGCTGAGGGCGTCATCACTCCAACCAGCTGGTCTGAAATTGGCAGCGTAGTGAGCGGCGATGACGGCTTCCGTCGTTAAACTCCTCCTTTCTTGTCTCGTTCCTATCTGTTAAGACTCACTTCAGATACAGGAGAATGGACATTTGACGGTACCTACCATGGAGAAACAAACATCCTGGTTGAAGAGACTCCACCTGGGTTTAAAAAAATCACGACTATGCCGACGACAGATTAGCGGATCTAGGGATCTCAAGGCGCAAGGCGTATTTGGATTCTGGGAATGTTGCTTGCATTTTTTGTTTGTTTTTATCGCTTGTCTCTGCGGATACTGCGTCCATTAATCGAACACGGTATAGGTCAACGTGGGAAGGCGTCCTGGGTTTTTTTGCTCTCCGCGACACAGAAATCAGAAAATATTATGTACCTGTCCTGGATGTTGTCGATAACTTGAGTGCCGCTGGCAACTTTACAGCTCCTCACAGGGGTGAGTATATCGTGTTGTGCATTTTAACGAGATCGTACCGACGTGAATGCTATCTTGATGCGGTTATTGGAGACATGAAAGCCAATGCTTGCATTTATTCTACTTTCAAGTTAAAGCATTGACCCAGCCCCGTATACCTCCTTCCCAAGGCTGCATTCCCACTACCGGGGCTGAATGGATGTCGCTCTCCAAGGAGACAGGTCTGTTCCCAGACCAGTTCCTAACAGTTGAATCCCGCTAGAGGTCAGCACTAACATTGTGTTGTGATATTTCCATGCAGTAGTATGGCTGCAGGCATGCTCCTTCATCTATGCGTACTCTGTAAGCTGGCACCTTGTCTAGAGCTAGATCATAGCGCTGAAGCAAACTCGGGATTAAAATTCCAACTAGGGCTTTGTTGTTCTATCCAACTTTGTCCTATTACGATGAATGCACAAAGAAGTGCGGGATGAACAGGAAAAAATATGAATATTGGGAATTTGAGCATTTGGAAACTACCCAGCTAGTCCCTTTCCATAACAAAGGCTGAGAATTTCATTGGAGTAGATGTATGGTGTAAATCCCTGCCAGCAGACGCCAGGGAAGGGGGCAGCAAACATGCAGAGGCTCCAACTCGACAAAGCTGAAGTTTTTTGATGCAGCCGGTTGTTGTGTAAACAGTAGTTCCAGTCTTGGTGTATGAACGTGCACAACAGAACCGCAATCACGTCAGAGACCCTGCTCCTGCATGAAGGCGGTGTTGGTCTGAAGCCACCCTGGTTAGTTCAGAGATACGCGCTGTACTAATTGGGGACTATGATATGACCCCAAGCCCGGACATCTTGGCCTTAGAGCTTAGCCCCATACCCCGGTCCATTTTTTTCACGCCTCCTGATAATTTGTGCTCATTGGAGGTCAACTATCAACACTTCTGTATCTAAGGCTACCACTCCTCCGTCCCGGGATGCCGACCCCTTGGCGAGCATCATGATAAGGAGTTGATGGATACTGCGACGGTCCGAGCCGCATCTCCACTTTGGAAGCTTCTTGACTCGCGTGGGATTGGATGTCGCGTCGGGATCCTTCGAGGTCGAATGTTACACTGCGGATTTTCTGATAACGATCGATGGCGCTCTCGAGAGGGGCACCAAATCCGGCAGGATAAATACTGGGCCATTGACAACGCTGTCGCTGGTGCTTGTTGCTCTCGAAAATTTCCCCTATGCTATCATGTGGAGTTTTCCAATTGCGTATCTGAGTCGTAAAGAACGATGAAAACCCCCGACATCACAACCTCTTCGGCCGGTGGCAGCGATGCCGGCCCTGACAATGGTTACATCCCGCCCCGGAAGCGGAAGCTGTACGACCCGGCTGTATCTTTCGAGGAGTACCACTACTACGCACTCCAGACCCGGGCAGAAGAGGAAACGCTGCCCGAGAAAGCCAACACGGCCGGCATCCTCCAGATCATCTTCTCGCGGAAGCCTCAGCATCCAGACACGAGTTCTAGCGAGAGTCCATCACCACGGTCTCGCGAAAAGGACGTTGAACAGGAGCAGAAAGGCCCCCAAAATGCAGACTCGACCGGCGGTGCTGCACGCGCTGTCATCGACGACGAGGAGTGGACGAACGCGTCGAGGGCCATGAGGACTGCAACCGCCGGAGCATGTTTCTACCTCATCACCACCGATATCCTTGGGCCGTTTGGGGTTGGCTTCGCTCTCGGGACCATGGGATGGGGCCCTGGCATTGCTCTGTACACGGTGTTTGCGTTGATGGCTGGATAGTAAGCGCTGCTCTTTCCCCACTCCCCTTCTCTCTCGCTGGGAAAGCCGTCTCTGATCTGTCTTTTCAGCTCGGGCTATCTGATCTGGAAGTGTTTTATGGGCCTGGACTCCTACCAGTTTCCTCTGAAGAACTATGGAGATCTCGCCTTTCGCGTCTACGGCCAGACTGCCCGCCAGTGCTTCAACCTTCTGCAGTCGGTTCAGATCCTGTTCACCGTGGGCCTGTTCATCATCAGCAACGGCCAATGCATCTCGCAGATCTCAAAGTTCCGCCTCTGCTACGCCATCTGCTGCATCATCTGGGCCGTCTGCGGGTTTGGCCTGGGCCAGATCCGCACGCTGAAGCGCTACGGCCTGCTTGCAAATGCTGCCGTCTGGATCAACCTGCTGGTGATGTTCATCGCGATGGGCGCGATGGCACACAGCCCGCCCAACTATGCCATCGCGACGCTTGGTTCAGCCGGCGCGGCCGTCGACCCGGCATCAGTCACGCCAGACCCGGTCACCGGTGAATATCCCCCCGTCAGACATTACGTTGGTCTCCCGAACCCGAAGAGTTTAATTGGGAGTATCAACGGCCTCATGCAGGCGGTATACGCCTACGGCGGTGCACATCTGTTTGTGGAGTTCATGGCGGAGATGAGGAGACCGCGGGATTTCCTGAAGGCGATGTGGGCGGCTCAATTCTTCATCTATGCATGCTATCTTGTACACGGTAGTTACGTGTACTATTTCCAGGGCCAGTACGTCTTTCGTCCTTCCTTTCCAACTTCCATCACACGAAAATTCAAGGTCTGGCTGACATGATCCACGATGTACTGCAGATATGCCTACCAGATCTCCTACCAAGGCGTCTCTCGCTACGCACTGCAAACCGCCGGGAACACGCTCGCCGTCCTCAGTGGAACCATCGCAGCCGGCCTCTTCGGCAACATCGGCCTCAAAGTGCTGTACAACAACGTCCTGATGGACATCTTCCACGCGCCGCCCCTCAACACCAAGAAGGGCAAATACCTCTGGACCATCCTCGTGCCGGTCTACTGGACCACGGCGTTCGTCGTCGCCGCCACCATCCCGGACTTCTTCGGGCTGGTCTCCGTCGTGGCGGCTTTCGCCATCGTGCAGTTCACCTACTCCCTCCCGCCGTTCCTGGCGATCGGGTATTTCGTCCAGCGCGACGCCATCCAGGACGGGGAGGGGTTCGATCCTGCCACGGGCCGTGTGATACGGCATGATACCGGACTCCGACGCTGGGTCCGCGGCTTCTTCGCTGGGCCGGTGCTGATGAACGTGGGGAACGTGCTGTATATGGGAGCGGCGCTCGCGACGGCGGGTTTAGGAGCGTATGCGGGCATCCAGGGCATGATCGACGTGTTTAAGAACCCGCAGGTCAACGCATTTACGTGCACGAGCCCGCTGAATTTGAATGCGTAAAGTCGACAAAAGTTGGCGTCAAATCTCTGTTCTGATTTCAGATGGATTTATTATATCTTTTCTTTTTGGATACATTAAAAAAGAGCAGATCGATTATACCTACCTTTCCCTGCATCTTAGATCACTTGGATCCATTCTGCAACTGTCGATGGACGACTTCTCGCGACTGATTCTCACTTTCTTTTCAAATCAAATGCAGCTTCTTGATGACTCAGTCAATAGAAACCGGCTAATTGACAGTATGTATGAAGGCAACAGAGTGACTTCAGAAGCAACAGTTCGGAACAACGAAAAACTGGCTAGGTATCTAGTCGACTTCCGGGGACCTTCCTATCGGCTCTGCGTCAAAGGAAATCCCTGCATACATACAAGGGTCCTTCGTGGGCCAGGACTGTGTCTATAAATAAAGCTCCCGCACGGTGATGTATATCAAACAACGCTATTATAATGCCAAGATCCAAGGATTCGTAAGTTGCGCAACTAACTAACTAACTAGTTAATGCTTCGGTCTTACTAATCCATTTCTTGCAGATACCCCGGGGTGATGATGTTGTCGTCGAGACATGTGGAGGTGATGACGACAGTATAAATGAGAATGATCCACGATTAATGCAAGCATCCTTTTGTACTGAGCGATATTGACCGCACGCATACAGCCGGTCCATCGAAGCAACAGGCAACGACAACTTATGGTTACCTCCTTCAAGAGAAGATGATGGAAAGCGTGGATTGAGCTAGGGTTGCGGCAGAGGACCGGAGGAGTGACCGCTTGCAGGCCCGGCGGTTCGTCAGCGCAAGGAAAGCTGCCAGATGATCTCGACTCCCCAGTGCCGACACGCGCAGGCCGGGGATGCCATGTCATGCGGTGCCCTGCCAGCCTCCCGCCGTATCCGTGGCGACGTATCAGCGAAGACGCCTCCAGAGCGACCGGCGATGCCAAGGCGCGCCAAGAGACAGCGGGTCGTCGGATGCCGGCTAGCGACACGCCGTGGGGGCTGGTCTCGCGACCTTTTCTCGAAGCTGGACGTGTATCTATACAAGCCTCTGTCGGTCTGCAGGACGGAGGAGGACGTACCGACCCGAGTCTGGGGAAGGGCGGCGGTTCTCGACCGCTGCTGGCCGCCTGCGATTGGCTGCGCGCTCGGCGGTGGCGTCTGAGACGGCCCTCGCTACGCCCAACGCGGAAGGGCAGCACGCGCCGGCCTGCACCGCCAGCGACAGAGTCTCCGCTGCTGCGTCGCCTCTCCTCGTCGCCGCTGCTGGGATCTCGTCTGCGCCGGGACCTGGCGTCCTGCTTGCTCTTCCGCCTCCTATTCTTCATCAATCGCGTCCCTGCGCTTCCTTCCCGACCGGACCTCCGACGCCGATCCGATATATTGATACACTCCCCCCCTTCCTCCCTCCTCCTCGCGGCGACATTCCGCCAGATCCGCTCTGTCGGACAAGGACAAAACGAAGCCGTTAGAGCGCGGAATGGTTCGGCTTGACCGGAACCCGCCAGTCCTGATCCCTGAGACCGCCTGCTCGTGCATCCCCAGCTTCTTCGGAGGGCACGTCCGCCGCGACCATCACCCGCAATTCTGATATACATACGCACGAGAAAGGCCCGACGGTGCTCTCGCGATCCTGATCCTCGCTCGAGCCGTCCTCGTCGACATCATCCAGCCGCCGTGCGCACGAGACACAGGCGCAGTGGGTTCCAGAATGCAAGGGAAGCGGTGACAGCGCTTGGAGAGTACATACACATATATATCCGGACGCACGACCTCAAGACATGAAATATCTGGGGCGCTTAGCCCTGTGGATTGCCGCATTATGTCCCGCCACGACTTGGGCGCTTCCCCCGCCTCCGGGGTCGTCATCCGCCGAGCGCCGTGACAACGGGATAAATCCGCAGGAGGCCGCGGACCTCATCCAGAAGGAGTACAAGTACTTCCACGAGCCAGGCGGCGGCGACCTGATGGGCCACTACGACTCCCGCTTCTACCATGGCATCGTGTCCTACGAGGAGCGGACCGACACCCTGACGCATATGATCCGCGCCTATCTCAACTTCTTCCGCGAGAAAGGCCTGGAGACGTGGATCGCACACGGGACGCTGCTGGGCTGGTGGTGGAACGGCAAGGTAAGACGTGCATTCATTCCCCAACTTCTTCCTGCTTTCTGTTCTCCCTCCCGCCTGCAATCTGCATGCACCACCGCGCATGGGCTGACGTGGTATGCCGGCACCAGATGCTCCCGTGGGACTGGGATATCGACACGCAGGTGACGGACACCACCCTGGCCTACATGGCCGACCACTTGAACCAGACCGTCGCGGAGTACGTCTCCGCGGACGGCAAGGTGAAGCGCAAGTACCTGCTCGACGTCAACCCGTGGTCCCGGCAGCGGTTCCGGGGCGAGGGGCTGAACATCATCGACGCGCGGTGGATCGACATCCGGAACGGCCTGTACATCGACATCACGGGCCTGAGCCAGCTGCACCCGGACACGGAGCCGGGCGTCTGGCAGTGCAAGAACTTCCACAAGTACCGCACCGAGGATCTGTTCCCGATGCGGCTCACGACCTACGAGGGCGTGCCGGCCAAGGTGCCGTACAAGTACGACGAGATCCTGGTCCAGGAGTACACGGAGAGAGCCTTGACGGCGACCCAGTTTCACAAGTGAGTGTTCTTTCCCCCGCTGGTCTGATCTCTTGTCGACGGCATGGTGCTGACCCTTGGGTAGCCACACCTGGAACCCCGAGCTGAAGGAATGGGTTCCGGATATCCCGCCGGATCAGATGGAAATCACCAAGTAGGAAGGCGAGAACATCGCGACATGAGACAGAAGCATTACGCTCGACGAGCTCGCAAGTCCTTTGGCCTGCTCGACCACATCTTCCCTGGGTCACCTGACTTCTCTACGGCACGACTCGTATATTCCTGATCATTTCTCCAGCAACAGCTCTTCCCAGTACATAGCAGCGCATTGTTTCGCCAGTATATATTCGATTCTATGACCATACCATATGCTCTCGCATCTCGATCTATATAAGATTTTGGCAGAGAGCATCTGGCTTGTCTGTACTGCGTTTAACCTCTGTTCTATCCTTGTGAATAATCACATACGTGGTATATGTTTTGGACACTAATGAAGTAGTGATGCTCTTGTCATGATCTTCTTAGGGGATGGGGACGTGATCTGGAGGAAGGCTCATTGGAGCGGCGGAAGGTTGCATCTCGCCGGTCGTTTATATCGATTTTTTGGATACCTTGTACTGTACTAACTTGTTTGGAAGAGTTGGAAGTACATACAATGGAAGAACAAATTTTATACACAGTCTATCTTCATTGGCCTCTTGAAACTGTCTTGCATTCAATTGAATATCTGGATGATCTCGAGCTTGGGGCGACATTGGTTGAGGCCAAGCTTCGAAGGAACCGTGGGAAGGACGTTGTTCCGCGCGGGTGTCGAGCTTCCTGACGGGAGATGGAACTTCCCGTTCCACGGCCGTGGAGCCATGTCTGCAAGAAGTTTCTGAAATCCTGATATTATTGTCCTCGATCACCGAGGGCATCACGGTCACGTGCGCAGCGCCTCCGCTGACAAACGCGGCGATGGAAGGCGACAGACGCGGAGAGAAACCTCTTGTCTTCTTATCATCTCCCTCTCCTCTTCCCTTTGTTTCTTCTTCTCTCCTCGACTATTCCTACTCCACTCTGACACAATGGCATCCGCAGAGGTCGACTCGCCGCCTGGCGCACTCGCAACGAGCCACAGCATGTCCGACAGCCCGCCCGCCGCGTCCGCCTCCGCAGCGGCAGCGGACTTGTCCTCGGACTCGATCACCCTCACCATCCACCACCACGGCGCGCCGCACACCTTCTCCCTGCCCAGCACCGCCACCCTCCAGGACCTCTCCGCCGCCATCGCGGCCGACTTGCTCGTCCCGCCCGAGAACCAGAAGCTCCTGATCGCGCCCAAGCCAGGGATGCAGAAGCCCCCGTTCCCACCGACCCCGCTGGCCACCTTGCTCCCCGAGACTGTGACCTCGTCGCCCAAATTCAAGATCACCCTCCTGGGCAGCAAGGCGCAGGAGATTGAGGACCTGAACGCCTCTGTCTCGAACACGCGGAGACGACTCGAGGCCCGCGCAGCAGCCCTACGATCCTCCCGCGCGACCCCCTCATCCTCCGCCCGGCGAGTCGGAGGAATCCACACCCTCTCCTCCCTCTCCGATTCCCCAGACAACTACACCTTCCACCGCCTCCTCCCCCTCTCCTACCTCCCCAACCCAGAGCGGAGCCTCGCCTTCCTCATCCGCCTCCGCGACGACCCGGGCATCCGCTACGCCATGCAGAAACACCGCTTCTCCGTGCCCCTCCTCACCGAAATGGACCCCGCATTACACACCACGGACTCGTCCCGCACGCTGGGCCTGAACCGCAACAAGGGGCAGGTCATCGAGCTGCGTCTCCGCACGGACGCGTACGACGGGTACCGCGACTACCGCACGATCCGGCGCACGCTGTGCCACGAGCTGGCTCACTGCGTGTACAGCGACCACGATCGCGATTTCTGGAACCTGACGCGGCAGATCGAGGAGGAGGTGGAGCGGGCGGACTGGACGCGGGGTGGACATAGACTTTCTAATGAGGAGTTCTATAATCCGGCCGACTGGGAGGAGCAGCAGCAGAGGGGAAGGGAGGAGGTCGACGCGGGAGGGTGGACCGGCGGAGAGTTTGTCCTTGGAGGCCTCAAGGAGGATGCTGTCGGGAGGGAGCATGATCGTGTCGAAGGTCGCCCCGCCGGGGTGGAGGATCGGCGAGAGATCCTGGCGCGGGCGGCGGAGGCGCGGTTGCGGAAGGAGAAGGAGAGGGGGAGGGGAAGGAATCGGGAGGGAAAGTCATAGATCCCCTCCTCCTCCTTCTCTTCCTTATTTCCCCTCTCTCTTTACGTGTCTCTCTCATGCTGTGCTGGGTCCCGGCATATCTGCTTGTTGCGCCCTCATTTAATTCCCCGCTGATACGATTGACGTGATATGATACCCCGATGCCGATACCGATAGAGCAATGCGGCGGTTAATTATAATTGTGTACTTATCTAATTAATTAGATATATCCTGCTTTCTTGCCATTGGATGGATGGATGGATGGATCAGATCAGTCAGGCGCGGCGCTGTGGCTGTGTCTGTGTCTGGATTCTTTCTGATCTGATGATCAACTTGGAAGAAGAGACTTAGCATAGCAATAATAGCATAATAACATGGGAAGGTGAGTGAGTATAGAGTCAGAGATTGGCGCTGTGCAATTGACAGAATTGCATCCCCGCTTGTTTTCTCTTTTTCACTGATGATGACGGAGTGACGATCGATTCTGATTATTTATATTCTTCTTAAGGTTGTCCCAGTTCCCACTCTGATCTGATCTGATCTGATCTGATCTGAATAAGAAAGAGTGGATCGGATTTTGGATTGGATTGGATTGGGATACAACCCTTAAGAATATATGATAGAGGAGATTTCTGTCTGAATTGTGATCATCGCGCGCACATGCGCATATCTCCCACATTTTTTTCTTTTCATATAAACAGGTTAAGCTAACTAACAATAATCAGCTTCTGTTTCTGTTTTGCAGCAGAAGGAATGGAAGGATCATGATGGTGATTCGCAAGACCAGGACTGGACTACCCCTGGGGATACTCACTCACTCACCCATCTCGATGATGATGATGAATAAACCCCCAGTTAAAGATCTATCTCCCCTGTCTGGCTGCACAGTTAGTTAATGTTAATTCAAGCATGTTGCCGGTTAGTTTAGTTGCCGGTGAGTTGCCTGGCCAGAAACCCAGAACCCAGAACCCAGAACGCCACGGTAGTATGTATAGGATGGGGATGGGCTTTCTTCCTGGCTGTGATGTTATTACTAATTTAACTGGCATGGTAAATGAAATGATAATCAGTAAAGTAAGTTAGGTCGGTAGGTAAGTAGGTAGATAGGTATCTCTCATTTTATTTTCATTCCTGTCCCCCCCCCCCCTTTCCCTCCCCTTGTTCCCTGATGTGAAGTGTGTGTGTGTGTATGATGGCAATGATGATGACTGGAATTGATTCTTTGTCTGAATAAAAGTTGATACCATTACCCTTTTGAATTTTTTAGATGTGAAATAAATATGATGGAGGAGATTTCTGTCTGAGTTGTCATCACACACACACACACACACACATATATATATATACACGTGTTTTGTCTTCTCATGTTAAAATCTTAGTGTAATAGCTACATATATGAACAGAAACAGAATAAGCTGACTAATAATAATGGACTTTCCGTTCTGCAGGCAGCAGAAGGATCAGATCGATTGATCAATCGATCATGACCACCAGGTGACCAACCAAACAGATCAGGTCAGGTCGCATGGGTCTGGAGTCCTGGCCTGGCCTGTGTGACGGCGCTCAGGCATAGTAAATTATGCATCAACTATGGTAGCTAGTCTACACAAGATCCAGAGCATAAGGAAAGAAGAATTGTAGGCATGGTAGGAGTTCCAAGACATGGGCAAATTAGTGTAGCAGAACTCTGCCGCCTACTTCACCGCCTTCTGCCTGTCAGTCCACGCCGCGCCATCACAGCCTGGTCTGGTCTGGACTTGCCCCTGCACTGCCCCAGGGGCCACTCACTCACTCACTCACTCACTCACTCATCGCTAGACCTATGACAAACCTCCAGTAGTTAGGGCTGCTTGCTTGCTCTGGTGCCCCTAGATTAAATGAATGGGCTGGCTTCCAGTGCTTCCCAGGGGGCACATCTACATAGCGTCTTCTGGTTTTCCCCCTTCCCTCTGACAGTTAATTAAGACTCAAGGGACCCCCTCCGTCCTTGTCTTTACGTACACTTGATCCGTCTCCACAGCCCTTGGAGATTGGAAATCTGTGAGAGATAGATAGATAGATGGATGGATGGATAGATAGGCCCTTTTTGGGGGACTTTGTGTTCGAACAACGGACGTTAAATTACTTAGGTATTATTATTATTATATCTCAACGATTACATATCACTCTGTAAAGGTAGGGGGGAAAAAAATGCAACTATTACTATCATTACTACTGCCAAAAAATTTCAACATGCAACGTGCAAAAAATGCAGGTTCTCTTTTCCAACCCCCAGAGACCTCATCCAAGACCAAGAAGATGCTAAAGATCTAAACCTGCTCGTTTACAAACAACCCCGCCATCCCCTGCCCCGTCCCGATGCACATGCTCGTCACAAGCACCCTCTTCCGCGTCCTCCGCGCCTCGCTGAGGATCGTCACGATCTGCCGCGCCCCCGTCGCGCCCAGCGGGTGGCCCAGCGCGATGGCGCCGCCGCGCGGGTTGACCTTGGCGTGGTCCAGCCCTAGCCTGTCGAGGCAGTAGACGGCCATGGAGGCGAAGGCCTCGTTGATCTCGTAGATGTCGACGTCGTCCTTGGACAGGTTGAACTGGGCAAGCAGCTTGGGGATCGCGGCCGTGGGGCCGATGCCCATGATGCGCGGCGGAACACCGGCCACGGTGGCGCCGCAGAATTTGGCCAGGATGGGCTGGTTGAGCTCGATGGCTTTGGAGCGGCGCATGAGGAGGATCGCGGCGGCTTTTTTTTGGTCTCCATGTCAGTGTCATGTACATGTACAGGACCTTGGTCCAGTCCGGGAGGGATATAAGAGAAGGTACTCACCTCCATCCGTAACCTGACTCGCGTTCCCGCCCGTCGTCCGATTCCCCCACTGCGGGAATGCGGGGCGGATCTTGCTCAGCGCCTCGTACGTGGTGCCGTACCGGATACCATCGTCCCTCGTGAGGGTGACCGTCTTCTCCTCGCCCGTCTTGGGATCCTTGACCTTGGTCGTGATGGGCACGATCTCATCGTCGAACCACCCGGCCGTCTGCGCCGCCTCCGCACGGCGGAACGACTCGACCGCGTACCGGTCCTGCATCTCGCGCGTGATGTTGAACTCGTCGCCGACGTTCTCGGACGTCTGGCCCATGGGCTGCATGCAGTCGGCGGCCTCCTGGTTCCGGAGGATCTCCTCGTGGAAGGGGCGCGGGAGGCGGTCCCCGGAGGAGGACATGGACTCGGCGCCGACGGCGATGCCGATGTCGATGGCGCCCAGGCGGATCTGGTTCGCGATGTCCTGGACGGCCTTGAGGCCCGACGAGCAGAAGCGGTTTACGGACGAGGCGCCCGCCGTGTGGGGGATGCCGGCCGCGAGGGCGGCGGCGCGGACGAGGTAGGCGGCTTTGCCGTCGCCGACCTGCATGCAGATGTCGAGCTGTTAGCAATATCCTGTCTCCTCGGACTGAAAGAAGGGGGGAAGAGGCAGCTCACATTCCCAAGACACACATCCTCAATCAGCGCCGGATCCAGCTTCGACCGCGCAATCACCTCCTTCAGCAGCGCGTAGATCATGTAGTCGAGATCCGTGTCCTTGAAGCCGCCCTTGTTGGCCTTGGTCAAGGGCGTGCGCACCGCCAGCGTGATGACCACATCGTCAGGGTTCTTCTGCGTACTAACAACAGCAGCAACAACCGTCAGACACTGTGCAAATGTACCCGACAATGTGGATAGAATAGAACCGGACTCACATGGCGGCGACGCCGCTGCTGGCGCTCGAGGAGGGCCTCAGGTGGTTCAGGATGGAGGACAGCCGTTCCGTTGCCATGGTGGAGGTGAGCCGTCAGGAGTAGCTACTTAGCAGTGTTGAATGCTGTCTGCAAGTTCCAGCAAAATCAGAGCTTGTTAGCAGATCCAATGCCTATTCCAAGAGCAGAGAAAAAAGCATCTACAGTACATCCAAAAACACAAGCAGCAGACACACACAGAAGGCTAAGACGAAGAAGAAGAAGAAGAAGAAGAAGAGAAATAGGATAGAAACTGTAATAAATCCCAGTCGGAAGAATTCCTATTATAATAAAGTTCCGCCAGACACAGAAAATGCGGGGAAAGCACCTAGGTCCAGATAAATCCACGAGATGAGGAGGTGGAGCGTCGGATCCAGTCCAATGGCGACAGAACTTGCAAGGGGAAAAGAAAAGTCTGCCTACTTACCGGAATAATGATGACACTGGCTGGAAGATCGCAAAGACCTGGTATGGGATATCAGAGAGTAAGAGACGGGGGATGCGGAGGACGACGTCTCCGCCTCTTGTTGCACGACCGAGAGCGACAGGCGGACCGAGGCACTTGCGGCGGGTGGGCCGATGTACTCGGTACTTGGAGACGCTGCCGGCACAGCTGGGGCAGCGAGGTACCTGGTACCTAGGGGCGGTCTCGGCAACTCGGTCCTGATAAGTAATCACTTGCCAGGCAGACAGATAGCTATCTCCTCGACAGTCACCTACGGTACCTCTGCATCTATTCCCCATTGAATCCTACGTCCAGAGCTGAATGTCTCATCGAAAGCTCGTGATTCATTGCAACTTCCTCTGTATTACCACTACCTGTATGCTACCTATTTCTCCCGAGATGTCGACCAACCATATCTTCACTTTTCAAGGCATCTTCTATCTGCAGCTTCTCTCTGCTCTAGAAGGACGTCTGCTGTCATCAAAGGGGGAACGGAGGAGGCCCAGATGCCTGCTCCCAATGTATCGTGACCAGAGAAAGGGAATTCAAGAAGAAGAAAAACGAAAAAAAAAAACACGCGATCTACATCATAAAGTCTGAAAGAAAAGATTGCAAAATCCGCGCCATCCATCCGGACCTATGCGAACACATGCAGCCAAAGGTGAAAACTCGTCGTCAGTGGATCATCTACTCCTTCATCTCATCGCCCTCGCCCTCGCCCTTCTCGGGCTCGGCGGGAGCCGCGGCCTGCTCGCCTTCGGGGGCGGGAGCCGGGGCGTCCTTCATCTCCGTGTCAGCCCCCTCGGCTTCTTGCTTCTTCTTCTTCTCCTCCTCCTCCGCCTTCTTCTTGGCTTCCTCTTCCGCTTTCTTGGCCTCCTCCTCGGCGCGCTTCCTCGCGGCCTCCTCCTCGGCGGCCTTGATGGCGGCCTGGCGTTCGGCCTCGAGCTTGTCCTGGTAACGCTGGATGATGGGGCCCGCGATGAAGCGGATCTCCTCCATCTTCGAGACGTAGACGGCCTTGGTGGTGTCCTCACCCTCGTCGTAGAGCCAGTCCTGCAGGACCCTGTCAGTAAAAAAAAAAAGGCCACATCGATTGACTGTGGTGACGGCAGGTGAAACTCACCTCGGTCTCGGTCAGCTTCGCCCTCAGCTTCTCCTTCTCTTCCTCGCTGGCGAACTCAGAGTAAGTAGTGTCGATCTTGTCGCGCAGCTCGTAGATGAACGACTCGAGCTCGTTCTTCTTCTCGTCGGTCTCCGCCACCAGCTTGTCCTCCATGGCCATGGTGTTCTCACGTTCGATCCAGGCCTGCTTGGTGGCCTGGTCCAGGGAGGTGGTTCCGGAAACGATCGGCAGCTCTCCCTTGCGGACCTGCTTCTTGACCTTGCGGACCTTCTTGGGCTGTTCGGGTTCGCCGTTGGGAGCATCGGTCTCCATGGCCTGATCGAAGGGTCAGGAGAAGTCCCGATGCCCAAGGGGGAAGATCTAGGACTTACATCTGGATCCTTCTTCTCACCCTCTTTCTTCTCATCCTCTTTCTTCTCGCCCTCTTTCTTTTCACCCTCCTTCTCCTTCTCCTTTTCCTTCTCCTTGTCTTTCTCCTCTGGAACAGGCTCCTCGATCTCAACGTCCTCCACATAGTAACCAGACTCGACGTTCAGGATGCCGTGCAGGTTCAGTCTGGCCTTGAGCTTGCAGATCATGAAGTCATCGTTGGCATCAGCCTTGACTCCCTTGATGGAGAAGCGTCCGATCCAGGGGCTGATCTTGCCCGGGAGCATTTCAGGCTTGGAGTAGCGGGCCTCCAGGTCGAAAGGTTGCTTGCGGTAGAAGGTCAGGATCTTGGTGGAAGGCAGCGTGTTGCCTCGGTTGAAGACGGTCAGGGCGGTGTCTTCGTCGGGGATGTCGGGGGACTGCTCCCAGGTGAACTCGATGGGGTAGTTGACAATGTCGTGCACGGAGAAGTCGCGCACACGGAAGGCGGGCGAGAGGATGGCGCAGCTGAAAGTGCATCCACGGGCGACGGCCTCGTCCTGGTTGAGGGTGAAGGAGAGAGGCTTGCCGAAGAATTTGCTGATCGCCTCCTTGATGGCGGGGACACGAGTGCAGCCACCAACCATCTCGATGCTGTCGATATCCTCGGGCTTGAGCTTGGCCTCCGCAAGCGCCTGCTCCAGGGGCACGTGGAGGCGGTCCAGGAGGGGCCTGACCATCTCCTCCAGCTCCTCACGCTTGACGAAGGCGCGAACGTCAACATCGTCCATCAGCGACTCGATGTTCATGGGCGCCGCAGGGTTGGCCGATAGCACCTTCTTGAGCTTCTCTGCCGCGACGAGGGTGCGCGCCCAGGCCTTGGGGTTGCTCCGGATGTCGACCTTGAACTTCTCCTTGAACTCCTCGGCGAAGTGGTCAACAAGCGCCTTGTCGAAGTCGCGACCACCGAAGTGGCGGTCCCAGGCCGTCGCCTTGACGTTCAGCTCGCCCTTCCGGAACTCCACGACGGAGCAGGTGTAGTTGCTGTATCCAATATCGACGAACACCACCCGCCGTGGCTTCTCCTCCGCGGTGGGGAGATCAAGCTTGGTGATGCCGTAGCCGAGGGCAATGGCGGTCGTATCGTTGATGAGTCTCAGCGTCTTCAGGCCGGCGATCTCAGAGGCGTCGAGCAGGGCTCTCCGCTGGACATCGGTGAACCAGGCGGGCACGCTGATGACCACGTCGGAGACCGGAAGCTTCACCTCCTTCTGGGCGATGGCCTTGACCTTGCCCAGGTACATGGCCACAAGTTGCGTCGCGGTGAACTTTTCCTTCTTGCCCAGGTAGGTGACCTCGACACCCACCTGGCCGTTGACATCGCACAAGGGGGCCGTGGTGAACTGCTGCTCGATCTGGACATCGGGATCATCGAAGGTGCGGCCCAGGAGGCGCTTCAGGTTGCCGACGGTGTTCTTGAGGTTGGTGATCTCTTGCGTCTTGGCGGCCTCTCCAAGATATCTGCTCTTGGGGCCGAAACCGACGAGGGTCCTGGAAGCAAGGTCAGCTGGGATCCTCCAACAAGGAATTAAGGGGCAAAGGTTGGAACGTACGGAGTGGCTCGGTTCGAGACCTCATTTGCGATCTGCAGAATTGAGCAAGATCAGTCAGTCCCATGTCGTAGAAGCGCGAGTTTTGAGAAATGCCCAAGGCTAGGGCGGGTAGCAGGGCGGGGCCGAGGGAGGAGGTACGCACAATGTCGATACCCTTGTTCCTGGCAACACCGATTTTGGTGCTCTGGGTACCCAGATCTATGCCGACAACGCTCATCGTGGGAAGAGATCTATGCGGTTAACGGGGGATCTGGAGGCGTTGTAGGGGAATCGAAAAGGGGGGGGGGGGGGGGTTAGAGGGCGGAAGGGTCGTCGTGGTGGGCGTGGAGGATAGAATTTGCAGGGCGCGACTATCAGGTGGTGATAAACGCTGAGGTGGGCTGGGCTCGGCGGGGGAGGGGGGCTTGCTTCTCGTTCGTCGAGCGGACGGCCAGCACGGGCTCTCGCAGAGGTTTCTGGGAGAGAGTCGAGCACGCAGGCTCAGGCGTCAGGACAAGGTGGTCGAGGGAGTAGAGAGAGAGAGAGAGAGAGAGGAAGAAGAGAAGAAGGATGACAACGACTCTGACAAGGAGGTGTGCAGGAGCGCAACGGTCGAGGCCGCTGTTCTTCTTGCTGCTGCTGCTTTGATGAGGTCGAACCTTCTGGCTCCGTCTCGATCCTTCCGCCGTCACACCGCCTTGGCGCCCCGCGGCAGAATTCACGTGCGCGCCTCACCGCCGCCCGCGGGGCGCGCGCTCGCTGGCGGAGACAGGCCATTACCTAAGACAAACCCGCCAGCCCTCGTTGCTCATCCCGAGGCTGCCTCTCGAGAGGCGTGGCGCGAGCCTTGGGGCCTGCTGGCATCCGCTGCGATCGGGCTGGGCGTGCTTGGGTGCCCATGGCCGCCCTGCCTGCGCGCTGCCAGACCCCTCCTGCTCGCGGTGGTTCGCCAGGATCTGTCCCGGGCGCGCCCCACCGCTGGCCAGAGAGCCTGAGAGGCTGGGCTGAGCTGGTGACGTCGAGGCTGGTTGACGTAGCAGCGCTGCAAACACCCAGGTCCTACGACAGCAGATGGACAGACGTCGATGCCACTCGTCGATTACTACTAACGGACTACATAGAAACCAATGGTAAGAGTACAGTACATACCCCCCCCCCGCTACACCATCTCGTCGCGCTCCCGGGCCTTCTTCCGCAGCCACTTCTTGCGCAGCTTGCGCCGCTGCGACCCCGCGGGCGTCTCGGCCTCGGGCGGCGGGTGATCCGCCTCATCAGCGCCTTCCTCGTACGGCCGCTCCGGGCTGCTCCTGCCCAGCGGGCTGCGCATCGGGCGCAGCGGCCGCGACACCTCCAGCGTCGCCTCGGGCACGCTGAGCGGCGCGCTGCGGTTTGTCGGCATGGGCGACAGGAACGACGGCGTCTCCAGCGTCTCGGGCGCCGGGCTCTTCTCCAGCGACAGCGGCGTCCACGTCGCGCTTTTGGCGTCGTCGCCGTCGCCCGGCTCCGCGAGGAAGCTGGACGACCGCTGCGCCTGCCGGGCCAGGTACAGCTTCGCCTGGTCCTCCTCCCCCATGAGGCTCTCCACGCGGCGCGGCAGGCAGATCGAGTTCGACCCCGTCGTCATCGTCGAGTCGAACGAGTCGCGCGGGTGGAGGGGGATTCGTGGCACCTCGGGCATCTCAGCCATGAGCTGGGAGAGGGTTAGCCCTGAGTCATTCGCGTTGACGTAGTAGCCGTTGGGCAGTTGCTCGGCCGCGGCGAAACGCCCTTCGACCAGCTCCGACGGGTGGATCGGAACAGCCTCTTTCCTTTCGTCCCCGGCTCGGAAGGTGTCCACCTTGACATTCAACTCGTCCCCCTGTGCGATGGCCTGCTCCACGGCTTCTCGGGGCGTGGTGTTCTCGTCCGCCGCGGCGGCGTCAGCCCGCGGCCCTCCCCAGGTCCGCTGTCCCGCGGTGAAGATCCCGTACACCATGTACAGCCAGTTGAAGAACGGGTTCAGGATGAACATCAACGGGTAGAGCCATGCCTTGAAGCGCTTCAGCTTCAGCCCGAAGTAGAACATGAGGAGGTAGTTGAGGCCCAGGGAGACGGCGATGAAGCCGACCGGCAGGTTTTTGATCTTGTTGGACGTCGTAATGATCGAGATGACCATGATGAAGAAGAGCAGTGCGGTGGTCCGGATCGTATTCTGCATGAAACGCACCAGGCATAGCAGAGGATACCGTTTCCACAGTCGGATATCAGTCAGCATGCAGGCCTCGTTGGTGATGAATCCGAGGAACCACCGGCGTCGCTGCTTCAGGAGGCTTCGGAAGGTCTGCACCGCTTCCGTCTTGCAGAACGCACTCGTGCACATCTGGATTTGATATCGTTCCTTGGCTCCGATCATGAACAGGTGCGTGAGCCAACGGTCCTCCCCCAGATGACATTTTCCAAAGTCGAAAAGGTCTTCACACTGCTCTGCTTTGTCCGCAAAGTAATACTTGGCCATCTTGCGGAAGGCAGAAAATCGCAGGATGGTCAACGCCCCCGGGAGACATGTCACAGATCCGCAACCCGATTCAACAGAACGCTCGAAGAGCTGTCCGTGTATGTATTCCATATCCTGCAGGATTGTGATGAGCGAGTTCTTCTCGGTCGTAGAGGTGATGACGCCCGTCATCGCAAGCATATTATGTTTGCTTCCCGGCTTGAGCTCCATGTCGTACATGAAATTCTGCAGGCACACTCTGTCCAGGATGCAATCCGAGTCGATGAAAAGCACAAACAGGTTGTCGTGGCGCTTGAGATACTCGGCATAGACCTTGTCTATCAACCTAAATGTCTGTTTCTGACAGTGTCGCTTCCCGCCATGCTTAAACCGAGAGATTGTAATCCTCGCGCCTTTGTAGGTCACGTCAATGCTTGGCGGGTAGCTTTTCAATGACATCGGGATTCCAAGGTGATGCGCAGTCCTGAGGTAGAGTTCATCGACAGCGTCCCCGTCGTATGATAGGAACACATGGATACAGTATGCCGGGTAGTCGCAGTCCACAACAGAGTCGATTGCCTTGATCAAAACTGGCGGCTCTTCTTTGTAAACCGGCATCACAATAACCGTCTTAGGCGCCGTGCGATCATCTAGGACCTCCTTTATCCTCTTTGTCCGGCCCAAGGAGTTGGTAACTAGCCGATAGATACAAAAGAGCCATGGCACGATCAGAAGGACTGCGAATGTCCAAAAGGCGAACCACTGCAGAAATGATACCAGGCGCTCAGGGAAGTATTGAGTCACCGTGGCAGGCAGGGGGAGGGTGACGATCATCACGGGAAGGAAGATTCCTCTAGGTACCGCGAGCTTGATTAGCATCTCTTCAGGAGAGGGCACTGCCAATCTTACCGGAAGGCTGCAAAAAGGATCATCATAATCACCGCTAGCACCTTGATACTCCAATGATCCGCCTTCTGATAGACTTTGACGAGACAGTATAAGAACGCACCGAGAAAGAGGAACCACTCGAGGAAAGCCGCCAGCATTACTGGCCCGATTATCGAAACGTAGACAATCTTGAAGAAAGAGGTTAGAGTTCCGCTTGCATACGCGACCACTGAGAGATTTCTCGACTCACATCTTTGACCGGCCATGGTGCCGTGATCGGCGGCACCCCGTTATCATATTCGCTCATGATGTACCTAGCTGGGCTTTCCTCCTCAAGTATCCGACGGTAACAGGGTTGAGCTCAGAGATATGTCCCTGGTGGATCTCCCATCCGAGATTGAAAAGTATCAAAGAACAATAGCTGAGTGAAGGTCGCGATCGTGAGAAGCTCAATGGCAATCGTCCTTGAGACGGATAACCGCAGCGGGGTGGTTTGAGTCAGGGAATCAAGACCAGCTACTGAGTCTGCATACGAGCACTAAGAATCAGCAACTGCGCTCAACAGTTTCAGGCTACCTGTAGATTTGATGATATGGTAGGTGGTCAGGTGGCCGCGCGATTAGTGAGCAATATCCACACCCGGAATTCTCAAAGACAGCCAGAACCTAACTGAATGCCACGCGCCATATCTCGAAAAGTGAATCGGGATAATAGTACTTGAGGAGGACTTGCTTACCCCAGAAGAATGCAGGAATATCTTCCTCTGACTCTGGGAGTCCACGAGACTCCATCCAGCGTCTTTCGTCCCGCTGAGCTGGCAACCAAGAACCGATTGCGGCAATAGGCAATGATCAAGTAACAGGATAGTGTCCAGATGGAACTTGGCTAGTAAAGGTAACAATGTGACGGGGCATCGATTGCTGAATGGGGATTATTCACAGCAACAAGGTGATAAATAAAGGCCGACTCGACGGTAAACCGCATTAGCATGAGTGCACACATGACGCAAGAGGGGAAGCAGCATGAGGCTGTAAACGCAGTCGCTTCAGTAACAAGGCAGGAGCGTGGCCGAGTCCGCATCCTCCAGCTCCAGCAACCGCTTGCACTACCTTGGCGCACGACCACAAAAAGGTCCCGTGAGCAGCGTTGCAAGGAAGCGTGCCATTATTGTTCAACAGCTATTACTATCAACCTGCCTTGCTTGAAGATTACTACATACAACATATGCCTTTCTCCGGGAGTTGAAAGCCTGATTAAGATAAAGCCAGATACAAAGGATTAGATGCCTGCTGCGTATAGTAGTCAAGGACTGTTCCTTCACACTTTCTTTATCCTGTGGAACACAGGATCAAACGGTCTGACAGCCGCGCGCATATCCAATGCCTTTGTTACGAACAAGTGCGGGTGTCAGAATTATCATCCCGAAGTTGTACAGGGCACATCTGGCTTCAAGCTAATGCAATATAAGAGACAAGATGATTTATGAGTATGTATAGATACTAATATTTCAGTACTTTCATTGATCTTCGCCAGCGCCGCTAGGTATACACTCCATCGGCCAAGTAGCACCTAGGTAGGTAGGCTAGGTACTCTCAGTCAAGTCCAGATCTTCGAGGCCCCACACTGGAAGTGTTATGAATTGAGGAACTGTCCCAAATCTTCTGACGCCGAAGGGCTGGGAGATAGTACCTGCCGAAGGTTATTGGTGGATCTCAAAAGGGACTCCACCGGAATCTCGACTGCATGAAGTGAAATCATCGGTTTAAACTGACTTAATTTTGGAATACCGACTTTTTGTCTTCTTAAACATGCCACATCGACGTCTCCAGTCAGGCCAGGATGCTTGCGCAGTTGCGTGCCCTACCCAGCCATTGACCGACTGACAACACATGGCGCATCAAAGGTAGCATTGGCAGTACCACCCAACACCCCACAAAGTAGTGCCAAAAAAGCATATACTGTAACCAGACAAACGGCGCCAACGCCACATCACCGTGGCTTGCTCCTCATTGACGGTAGCAGACCCATGGATGCTGAACCTTTGTTCCAAACAACCGGTCTTTGTGCTCCTTGCGTCTCTGACCGGCCCCCGCGTCCCAGAAACTCAGAACGCACCTTTGTGGGGTCATCTAAGACGTTTCTATTTTTGCTCCTGGGGTTCTCCAACAGCTCTGGACAAAAGAGTGATTCATGCTATCATCTAATACAGAGTATATATACACTTCTAATCAGATAGGATATCTTCTGCCTGGAATACCAGTGTAGAAAGAGGCAAGAACGCGGATTCGACGACTCCATCACTCGTTCTCGTTTCGATCATCAAATGGCCAGCGCTTTTGGATCTGCGCTCTGATATCATTCGATTCAACCTACTCATCTGTCGCGGTCTTGAACATTCCACTTTGCTCCTTAGAAATGATTGTATCTCTAACTGGGCGCCCATCATTGACAGGGGCTCCAAAGCAACCTCGAAACTTTTCATTTTCCGTCCGCTTTTCTCTGTTTCCGCTTGGAGTCTCAGATATCTCTCAACTTCTCCCAAAGAGCACTCCAGCGGACAGTTGCGATGTTTTCCGTATCCAGTGTAAGCTTCATTCATGCCGGTAGCATTGCTTGAATCAGATCTGCTCTCAAGGTTACGTTGTCTCCTTCCCAGGGGTTTCCGACGCGCTGGAAAGCTTCTTTTTCAACGCGAGATACACATCAGTGCAAGTGTCTATGTGTTCCTTAGCAAACGCCGCTGTGAACGCGAAATAGCTGTAATGGAGCTGCGGTTGGCGGAAAAGTTCATTTGCGGCCTCTTGATCCTTCTGAGTGTGACGGCACAGTGCTCCTTATATAGTGAGTGCAATTCTAGGACTCTGTCCTAGAATCCTGGTCTTTTTGCCCTTAGCGCAGCGGTTTAGCTCTTAGAATGCACCCTAGGTGCCAGGCCGTGACACTGAGTTGCGTAATATTTTCACGAAGCAGGGGCTTAATTAGGTTTTCTGAGGCCTCATCTCCATAGTTTTGGAGGTATATCGGTGGCTGGCCTGGAACAGAGAGGAAGAATGGAACACTGTTGCCAATCTGTTCCTCCAAGGATATCAAATGAATCTGAAATGAAAATATTGTTTTTGATCTAGGTCGGGAGGGTGTATGGTTGGTCGATTGGGGATACATCTTGGCTCTGGCTTAAAATGATCTGCCACTCGCAAGAAATCTGGGAGGATTCTGGCATGGTCTGCAGGGTCCTCTTTTTGGTAGTCGTAGATTTCTCTGTATAGAGGTTCAAAAGGAAATCGACGTCTCGCGTACTTTGCAGCCGTGCTAGTTCCCTTCCCGCAACTACTCGTAAGATACCCTTGGAACACGAAACTGATTATATCCATACAACGACTAGATTGCTGGCTCACAAGGTCTTCGATCAATCGATAATAAGGTTCTCTCGGCAAATACAAAATTCTCCGATTTGTCCAGCTACTTCTATGTCACTGGCCTTGAGCCCTTGACTCCCGGGACCAGATCGTGCTTATATAGTATATACTTACATTCGCTCAGAGCCTGGTCGACAAGAGCAATGCCTCTATCTCCATGACTTCTCCGATCATTTTAAATCGCTGCTCTTCGGACATTGAATGCTAGATGGTTCCCAAGTTCCTTCCCAGCGATTTTCTCCATGATCATACATTTTGCACTGATAACATTCTCACTAGTGGCCGAGTAATCAAAGACACACGGCACTGGAATCCCATATAATCTACTCTTATAAAGCCCATTGTCACTACTTCACTCGAAACCGAGTAATGTTTTGGTATTGTTGACAGATAAGGGAGTCACGCGATGACTTGAACCCCATCTCGCATTGTAACCTCGAAGGGACGATCGAGTCTACCCTCTGCGAGCTTTCTGACGGATGATACAATGGATTCTGCAGCTGACTTTTGTTAAGCCCCGACAGCGCTGCGACAATGCAGAATAATAGTATCCATAATGCATCCCATGCAGTTTAAGCATCATCTTATCCAGTCAAGTATATGGAGAGGATTCCGCGGTACGATAGTCACTAGATTACTAGTAGACTAGGAGCTAGTAGGGCCCAGCCCTAATCAGCGCCTAATGATAACGGCCTTGCTTATGACAAGACCGCTAGGCTCAATCAGGCTTAGACGGTATTGTCCTCGGTCCAGCGATTTTCCGCCCGCGAAACGACGATACACGAGCTCTATGACACAATGAAGTATCCATTGCCACCAGCAGAGGGATACTATGCGATCTTGGACAGTAGCATGTATGGGCTTTCATATTCCTCTCCTCTCCTTAAAGAAATAAACTGATCCAGAGAATCTAGAAGAGTCGCAGGTCGCTGTTTTGGTTCTCGTGGTACGCGCATAACACAGAAACTTTGCTAATCAGCGTCCGCACCAAGAGCGCCAAAGCGGGAGCTGGCCCGATCCGGTGCTTACTGGAGCTTCCGATTGCTCTGCTCAGAAAATTTCCCCCCGCCGCGTATCGATCGTCGTGTTTTCTCCTCGAAACATTTGCCCTTTGTTATTGTTCACTCAGGCAATTACTTTTGCTGGGCTTCTTGAATCCGAGTGAATGTCGGTTAGGCTGCATTCACGCTAGCTAACACAATACTCGAGTGCCTTCACCTCTGGAGTCCTTTTAACTCTCCCAAGCTCATCTTCTCACCCTCCAAACGCCCAGCGTATCGCCAAATTCCCGCTTGCGGAATCGCGTGAGCTCGAATCTCTGTACGTCCATATCTCAGCTTCTCCGTGTGAGGAATATCACGGCGCTTATTCCTTCGCTTTAACTTGCTCAGGTTGAGAAAAGTTCCTCCCCCGTCCCGCCATCGCAGTGAGGGGGGCTTTTGCGCAGGGCGCCCACTTCCTCGATTCCACAGCTCTTTCCAACCCATCTCCCACTGCAACTATGTCGGACGAACAGAAGACGGCCGCTGCGCCCGTTGATCCCAACGCAGAAGCCGCAAAAGATGTCCAGAATGTGCTCGCGGAGCTGAAGGCCGAGGAGGCGAAGGCGGGTGAGGCTAAGGCGGACGAGACTGCGAAGAAAGATGCCACCGAGGAGAAGGAGTCTGCTGCCGCCGATGAGACTGCAGAGGAAGCTAAGATAGTCGCTGCAGCCGCGAAGCTTGGAGAGGACTCTGAAAAGACGGAGACAAAGGGCGACACCAAGACTGAGGAGCGGGGCCCTGGTGGCCCGAAGGGTGGCCGTGGAGGCCGTCCCAACTATCGCAACAACATCAAGTCTAACCTTACGTCTCAGGAACCGAGCAGTGACCCAGTGGCGATCAGGAAGCAGGTGAGTCTCATTCCAGACAGGGTCAATGGACCATCATCTGCACACCTGACCGCCATGCTGTGTTGATTGTTTCTAACGAGCCCATTTGCAGGTGGAATTCTACTTCTCGGATTCAAACCTTCCGATGGACAAGTTCCTTCTTTCCAAGGTCGGGGGTAGCGAAAACCGTCCTGTCCCGCTGACTCTCATTCATTCCTTCAAACGCATGCGCCGCTTCCAACCCTTCAGCGCCATCGTGGAGGCTCTTAGGTCCTCTGAAACCCTCGAATTGACCGATAACGATACCTGCGTGCGCCGTAAGGTGCCGCTGCCGGAGAACGTGAAGGATTCTCCCGATCCCAACGTCATCAAAATCTTCGAAGACAAGGCGATGAGCCGTAGCATCTATGCCAAGGGTTTCGGTCCAGAGGAACCAAGTACGCAGTTCGACATCGAGGCCTTCTTCGCGCCATACGGTCCCACAAACTCCATTCGCCTCCGGCGTACTCCTGACAAGATCTTCAAGGGCAGTGTCTTCGTCGAGTTTGACTCGGAGGAAACCCAGAAGAAGTTCCTCGCCCTGGATCCGAAGCCCAAGTGGAAGGGACAGGAACTGATCATCAAGAGTAAAAAGGAGTACTGTGATGAGAAGCTCAGGGAGATCGAGGCCGGTCGCATTAAGCCAAATCGCGGTCGGGGTGGCTTTAGAGGACGCGGTCGTGGCGACCGCAATGGAGAGCGTGACTGGAGAGAGCGGAGGGCTGAGGACCAGAAGAAGGGCTTTGACAAAGGGGGACGTGGTGGAAATGGCCGTCGCGAAATCCAGAAGGATGCCCGGTATGTTTGCCTCTCGTTGCATATCTGAGATTGTGGTCTCTTTCTCGTTATCACTCTGAGAGCTCTACTGACTTTCCGAATAGCGGAGTTCCCGTCGTTCAGAGCACCGTTGAGGAGGAGCCATCAAAGAAGGCCGAGGTATCTCCTACTGCTGGACAGAAGCGGCCCCGCGAAGAAGAGGCCAAGGCCGGTGAAAACGGCGTCGAGAACGGCGCCCACCCGGCCAAGAAGGTCGACGTCAAGGAAGGATGAAGGATAACCTCCTTTTATATACCCTCAACATCCCAAAAAAAAAAGTGTACAAATGCTTTGGAGAAACGGGCCATTTCATGCATTTGCGCTCAGGTACCGGACCTGTGATCTATCTCATGGCGTTATGTATTATTTGCTGATTGATTTTCTATTGTGTACTGCTCTTTCAATCTATCGCTTTTTTTTTCATCTGACATGTCCCTCTACGGCGGTCACTTATTTCTTATATTCCACCCCGCTTGCTTTCCGAAGGCCTCTTATATTCTGGATTCAGGCTTCCATTCCTGGTCGCACGTGAGGCTTTATTTAGAAGATGAACTAGAACTGCCATCTACGGCGGTCCTCAGCAATCCCATTAACATATTTGAGAGATTACCTAATCTACTCACAATTCCTGTTTTCCGTCTTTATCTGTTGACGGTCACTGCGGATTCCTGAGAGGCTTCAGAGCCGTTCTGGATGCGGAATGTTCCCGGGGTTGCCATGTCAATTGTTATAAACCTCGAGGTTTAGAGAACGCTCACGGCGCGATGCCCCAATTTTAGACCCATTAAAGATGAGCAGTTGAATAGGAGTAAAGGTGGACATGTTCTGGACCCAGAATACAGTCCCCTGTTACCGTTTATCTACCTATATCTACCGTACAGTCGACATCCCACACAACCATGTCCCCCGGAAGATATGACATCCAGATAAAAAAAAAATCAAAGATCACTATTTCCCCCCAACCTCACCCTCAAACTCGAGATCATACGCTAGCGTATCCTCGCACAATTCCTCTCGCATCTTGTGCACCCTGCAGATAGACGTTGCCCTCAGCGTCAGCTGCACCTAATTCAATTCACCTGATCCGACAAAAAAAATAGATTGAAACGGAAAGGAAAAAACCCACTCCAGATGCGCCGGATGCGCCGCGTAGCCGGCAACATGCTCCGGCAACTCCAGGACCGCCACGAGGCCCATGTTGAAGCCCTTTGCCCTGGGCACCGAGATGGGGAGGGGAGCGTTCGTGTGCAGAGAGATGAGGCCTGCGAGGAACCGACTTTGATTAGCAAGGTATATACATACCATACCTTAGGTAAGTACCGTATAGCATGATGGCATGGGCGTTTTTTCCGTTTCTTATCTGATCTGGGGATCTCGGGGGAGGGAACATACCTGGGATCTTGCCCACCATGGCTTTGGCCGTTCTCGCCCAATTGGCCAATTGCTCCTGGGTGACGCCTTGCTTGAGGCGGAAGAGGACTGTCCACATAGATGAAGATGATGGCTCTAGGTTAGCAGAAAGTTTCTGAGATACGGAGCTCGTGCTGTGCTGTGCTGTGAAGGGCTATGGAAATGGATATGTACAGCACCACTGTGCTAGATAACATAACAGTTCAAAGAGTACAGGAAGGGGCATGAGACTCACCAATGTGGTAAACTGGCATTTTGTTTTTATTTTTCCACCCTCGAGATTTATATAACGGAATACTCTGTAGAGTTAAAATATCATGAAGCAAAAAAGAACGATTTTTCTGGGTATCTATCATCCATCATATATCATCGCGGGTCACAAGAGGAGGAGAGGACAAGGAAGGGCCGGGCCGCGCAATAATACCCCGCAAACCTCACCTCCGCGGAGACGCGGTGGAGCAAATCCAATCCACGATCCATCGGACTGTTCCCCATCCGGCGGGATCGGGGGGAGAATGGAGATGATCCATTCAGGCTCAAAGATTAGCCGATAGGAATAGGATACTATCTATGCATGTCCGGTGCGTATTCCGAAATCCGAGCGGAACGCAGTAATGCTGATTTTCCCGGATTGAGGTTGAGGATAAGTACCTATTAGTTCCTTTTTTAATAATAATAATAATAATAGCATCCCAGTGCCATTTGTTTATAAAACTTCTCCGCGCTATCTATCTGCTTTCCTACATTTACCTGCTTTTCTGCTTCGGCTCCAGACTGCGGACTTCATGCTAGTACAGTACTTCCGTACCACGCTGAATATCCATATTCTTGTCCATAGTAGTATTATCATTGTACAGTACGATGAGGCGTGAACTCTTTAAACTAAACAAACGGTTCTCGCCGTTTCAGTCCGATTGTTGAGACGAAAAGACCTTGCCGTTATCAATAATCGGCTCCGACACTGCAGGCATAAATGCTCCATTACATTAGGTAGTCCCTTCTACCAAATCTAGTGACCAGTGATATCCAATGACCACTGCAAGTCCTGCATTTTTTTTTATCTCGTGAGAAGTTTCGATTCAATGGCGCATGTTCATGGATGTACATTACATGTTCATGTACATTAGTTGCCAGCGAGGCAAACTTCATCTCATAAACCTCATAAACCCTTGTTTTGTTTCCATTCATTATTGTACGGATCATAAATTTGTGAAAATTTACACACATCCCACCAGACGACATGTTGCAATTTCTGAACCATAGGTATCCATGAGACGCGATTATTAGGCTGAACCGAGTCGAGAGGCATTCATTCATCACTTCAATTCGATCTGGCCTTGCTCCTCAGATTCACTTTTTCTTCTTCGTCTTATCCACAACGTCAATCCACTGCGATTTCACCCCCCGCTTCGCCAGTGCCGTCTCCACCGCATTCCTCTGATCTCCTTGGACCAGGACCTCCATGACACCCTTGGGTGCGCCGGTCGCCTGAGCCACGCTTGTGCTGCTCGCGCACTTCTTCTGCAGCTCCTCAGCCAGGAAATTGGGCGTGATGCCGAAAACCTCCAATCCAGAAATCCTGGTGACTGTCTTGGAGCCGGTGCGGCGCTCGATGACCACCATGACTTTGGGAGGAGGACCCGGCTTGGGTTTGACGTCCGCGAGAGTCTGGTCAGATTTGAGGATGGCGTGGTACGGCGCCAAGAGGGTGTGATCCTCAACTATACGTTTGAGGAGACCGTCGCGGGTGACTGTCCCTCGGGCAATGGTGGCTTTGTCTTCTGGAGAGGAGGAAGTAAAGACTGTGTTTGCAAGGAAGGGATTGAGGTTGACAATACGCCGATTCTCCTCGGAAATTATTGGCGGGTCCTGGGAGGTGAGGTACTTGTCCAAGTAGCTCGAGACGTCAGAGTACTTGTAGTAGTTGTTAGGATCGCTGCTAGAGAGCGCCGGAAACAACGTGGGCGTCAGTTTCGAGGTTGGCCGGTAGAGTGTTTGCACGGTTAGCGTTTGGCCAACAGACGGGTCGCCGTCGCTTGCGGCAGCGGGATTTTTGCTCGCAGCAGTGGGTTTTCCGGTGCTCTCAATGGCATTCTTCGACGACAGCTTGTAGGGCACGAATTCCTCAATCTGCTTGTGGTTGAAGTCCACATCCACGATAACGGTCTCCTGTCCGGGGCGTTCCTTCGACTTGACAAGCCGCTGCTTGTCGAGATGTTTGATGAACTTCTTGACATTCTTCCAGCTAGTCTTTTTGATCTGATAGAATTGAGCCTGTTGGGGCGAGTATATTGGGAGATACGGCGTAACGAGACTAGAAATCAAGGCAGATGGTTGAATAGGAAGAGACAGCCCGTGATTCGGTGAGGAAGGATTATCTTTCTTGTGTTGGTAGAGAGCATATAAGAAAGCTTTGACAAAAGCTTCATCAATCTCTGCATTTAAATGAATTAGTATGATATCTTTCACTTATCGTGCCACTAGGGACATTCGTACCTTGTGTCGTGGGCTCTTTGTCTTCTTCAACCGGGACGTCTTCTGGCGGCTTCTCGGGAGTCTCACTCACGGTGACACCGCCGTCCTCTTCCGCCGGTTTTTCCCCGGCCTCTTCTTCTAATGTTAATTCATTCACGCCCTCTTCAATATCCTTGATCTCTTCATCCCATCCTTCCAGGAACTCCGGAGCAGGTTGGCCCGGCCTTGATGTCGAGCTCCAAGCCCACAACTCGTCTCCTTCCCAGTGCACGCCACGAACAGCATGGCCCTTCACTCCTTGGACCTCTCCAAGTCCAGCAATGTCAATTTCGCAAACGCCGACAAATAGGGGCACGGTGGGCTTGTCCAGGCTAGCCACCGCCACCACGGCATCCTTAACTGCCCCCTCAGGGAATGGAGGGCCGTTCGCCAGACCGGGAATCATGAGATCCGCTCCACCAGCGAGCTTTTTCATCACCAGCGCAGGTGTGTGCAAAAGAGGAACGAGACGCGGGTTATGCCATAGAGTATAGACTGTGGGGTAAAGACGACCGTCCGCCCCAGGGCCATGCTCTAATCTGAACCACAGAATCCTCTCTCCACCCCCTGGATGTGTCCCGACGTAAACAGTGCCTTGGACCTCACGAAGTTCCGGGCCTGCAGTCGTGGTGAATCGAGCAGATAGCGAGTTTTCTGGCAGAAGGGCATTGCGGATTGCTGTGAGGTTCGAGGGCGCCTGGGTGGCGGCGTCGCCGTTGGCTTCTGTCGACGGGACGCTGATCTTGTAATCCTGTATGATCTGGTCGGCGATCTTGCGCCGGTCGGAGGAGCGGAGAGGAGCGAGAGATTTGATCTAACAATGCGGTCAGCAACTATGTCCGACCATCAAACGCAGGTGGAGGACGGAGGGGTAGTGCGGGGGAGGGGCATACGCACTATGGGCTTCTTTTTGAACATTTCGACAGTAAGGGCACAGAAGCAAGTGGAGATACGGAAGGATAGCTGAGAAAGAGAGGGGATATCAAGCCAGCACGAGATAGTGCTGTGCTATAATTGGCGTGCTGGGAAAAGGATCGACTGCTTCATCGCGGAGAAGCTGCACTGATGTTATCCCGCGCCGACGCCGTCTCCGCTGCGCTCGCCTCCGCCCCGCCAATCATGCTCGCCGTAGCAGACCTCTCGCGTTCATGGATACCACTACCTAGGTACCTAGGTACCTGCAGGACTACCCAGTATGTACTGCGTACTATATGTACCTGAAGAGTTACGATTCATATCCACGACCATACGATGCGATCTACTGATGGGAAATCGAAGCACACACATGCGCCTTGGACAAAGATTTGAACATTTGCTACCAAGGACTAGCTAAGAAGGGAAGGAAGTGGTACATATACACTTGAAAAAGGGCTAGGGATACCTGATCCAAGCAGGATGTCAAAGTCGGCGACCATGCGCACTGTTTCAAACAAAAGAGGGCGGTCCTTCGTATCCGTTCAGTGCATGTCGTTTTCACGTTAGTAAGAAAGATCCCGAGCATGCTTCTTGTTAGAAAGCAGCCAATTCACGGTCGCACGCATCAGGCTGACGAATTCATCCGAGGTCATCGAATCAAAGCTGAAGGTGGTTCCCGTTGGGACAGCTGTAGCAACTGCAGTGGAGGCCGGAGTCGTGGTGGCGACGGCAGCATTCTGGGAAACAGTCTGGGTGACATCAACAACGGCAGTCTGAGTAACGGTTGGGTTGTTAACAGGCGTCGGGGTCACGATAGAGCTAGAAGCCGTCGAAGTGGTGGCCTTGGCGGTGTTGGAGGAACCAGAGCTACCAGAGCTACCACCGGTGTACAGAGCAGGGCCGGGAATATCGTAGCTGGTCAGGGTCTGGTAGATGTTGACCAGAATGCCAGGGTCCGTTGCCTTATAAAGCTCCGTTCCGAGGGTGCCGGCAGGGGTGTCGGTGCCGCTGCCTGTGACCTCAAGGTTGATACACTGGGGGTAGTTCTGAGCACCATTTGTATTTCCGGCGGAGTGGAGGGCAATGATTTCATGTCTCAGGACATAGTTGCCGGGAGCAATCGTGCTCGGGATGGTGACGGTCCAGCTGTTGTTATTGGCAATCAAGTTGTCAGAGGCCCATGTGCCTGGGGCGCTGCTGCCGTCAATTAGGCCACTCTCATCAATCTTGAAGAACTCTAGTTTGGTCTTGTCGACAGTCGAGCAGTCCCCGTTACAGGCGGCGAGGTAGTCAATGACCGGGCCCTTGTGACTCTCAGGCCAATCCGTCCACTGCAGCTCGACGGTCCCTCCAGCAGCCACCTTGGCGCTCAGGGCACCAGGCTCAGCACCCTTGTGGCAGATAATATCAGACGAAGCATAGCTACTGGGATCCACGAAACCAAGATCAGTTGCTTTGGTAGACCAGGCGATGACATCCGGCGGTGTCGACATGTAGGGGTATTGGGTCACGATATAGCCCCCGTAGCTGCTAATTGTTAGTACAGCAATGCGGATCTTGACATGAGCGTTACATACTAGGTGCCATCGGCTACGATTCCCGTAACATAACCGTGAGCGGCGGCCAGAGACGCATAGGTAATGGCCCCGGTGATCGCAGCAATCTTCGAGAACGACATTTTGCTGAACGGCAGGTTGTTCAAGACAGGCACGTTTGGATTCGATTTTGAAGGAAGGACCGGAGTAAAGAATGCAAGGTGGCTTCAATCGATGAAGCTGGGAACGAATGGAAACTCGAAGGTAAAGGATACCTTAAAGTCTTGGATTTCGAACGAACGAGGTGGGAGCTCGACGAAGGAACGACTTGGAAGGACCTGCTAGCCTGGCTATCGAACGAGGGATTTGGCCGGCTATTTAACAACATATCAGGGGCACAGAGAATCACAAGATCAAGAGAATTGTAAATACAAATTAGGTAAGTGGTAGCATGGGGCATCTGCAGGTGTCTGTCAACAAAAACAACATGATACAAGAAGTTTCAAACTCGATGGAGAGACACCGATCCACTTCGTTCAGCGGTAGGTCGAGACCTGCTCCGTGGAACGCATGGATAACGTGTTCATCTCGCATCCAAGATCAGACGATCCCACGGAAGGCGGGCCGGCCCGGTTTCCGAGCTTAGGAACAGATGTATCTATGAGTCTCTGGAGTCTGAACCAACGGTTCCTTGCTAAAGGGGGGAGAATGTATCAGATAGACGTATCTACTCGTTTGATGTCGAGCTCGGTACCTAGTCGGAGAAACATCTTCGCCTGCGAGTCAGAGCAACTCTTAGTGGCTGCTTTCCCCAGTTAGCGCGACCTCTTCAAGATCAAGGCCGATGATCATGCAGCGCACGGAGAACTGAGATCAAGGCCAAAATGCTTGATGTTTCTCCAAAATGAAAGGGACAAGAGCTAAAGTAGATAAAACAGTCCGGGGGCGCCGCCGGTCTTGGCACAACCGCTGTCCCGGCGCCAACGTTCCCCCGCCGGCGCGGCGGCTCTCTCTGACAATCCAAGTCTCACGTCCTCAACACCCATGCCATTTTCCCTCCTCTTTTTTTTTCTGCGGGACTACGGAGCAGAAGCGATAGAAGTGCTCTGGCGCTTCCTTAGCCGTTTCTATTCGCTGTCCACTCTGGCATGCTGTTCTGTCAAGCTTTCCGAGCCAGCCGAGTTCAAGACTCGGTTAGCCGAAACGACCTGCTGCACTGCTCCTTGGCAGTCGGAAGAATATCGGTATATCCCTTAACAATTTAACGATCCCCTTGGCAACTAGGTGTGTGGAGTAGATTGCGGAAAGCGGAACTAGTTACCATAACTGAATCCCACATTATATGCTTCTTTCATGTGCGGAGTACAAGATTCAACTCTGTATCGGGCCGGAATCATCTCTCTTTGACCTGCCCATCAGCAAGAGTCATTTTCGGCTGTTGTTGCAGACTGTTGCTACTGATTCTGATAATCATAGTTGCAGTCACTCCGGAACAGCCATGTAAACTAATCCATCTCCTGGTTACGCAGTAGGTGATGTCACTTGTTTCCAGGAACACTTCTTTGGTGAGGCACTTGGTAGCCGGAATCTGCTTCTCTTACCCCCTAGTTCCTGATCCGATGTTGCGGTCACTTTATCCACAAGGTTGTTTGGGGGTACGGAGCACTCCTGTATATTCTTAGGACGTCAGACCAATCCCACAGGTTGTTTGACACGCGCTGCCATTGGTCTTTGGCTGATCCATGCTGTTCTCGAGCACAGGACCCAGCAGGTCTGTTTCATCCAGATCGGAGCGATACCATGTGTTTTGAACTAGGGTTATTCGGATAACTTCCGGTCCTGTTAGCTTGACATATTCCGTATAGTTTCGAATAGGAGGGCCTACCCAATCTTTGAGGCATTAACTTGGCGTGCATGGTGGCACTCCACCGTTGGCGCTACTGAGCTATCGACGTACGTAGTATTCCATACTACTCCGTACCTGCGTCCGCAGGAAATCCAACGTGTTGCCGAGGTTAGATGGCTAGTACAGTGCCAAGTGAAAGAGCCCGGAATGCTTCGGGCGACGACCCCCAGGTAACCTGATCTTGGCCTGCTCACGTTGGACCTAAGCATTTGCCATTCCTATATTGCAAAGAATTAATTAAAGCTTGTCGACGGTACTTCCCGCAGGGCGTGCTTTCTTCCATTGCGATCTTCTTGACATCCTGCATGAACAGTACCATTCCCACGCAAAGGAAGGAACGAAGTCAAGAGATCTCCGCTGATCATTCAAGCAGAGCTTTAACCGGCACATTTCAATTCTTCCTTTAGCAGTCAATAATCATTGCGCGCAATGATTTGCCTAAACGCAATGAGTATCCATAGAGCCGATTCTTCGGATTACTCTCTTTACACATCATGCCGCTCGTTCTTGCTGTGCATCTCTTATCCTTAGTCCCTCTATTGTTTCTTCCTCTGAGCAGTGCGTCGGATGTCCCCTTGCGCCAGGTCAAACCCGGCAGGGAATCCTGCCACGGGCCCCTGGAGATCCCGATTCTGGATTCTGAGATGCTGGACCCAGTGAATTTGACCCAGATTGTGAAGCCCTTTCGGAATATGGCTGCGATGTACGGCGATTCAGGATACTCCGGCGGAACGGACGGTTTCATCCCCGAGGGCATTCGAATCGAGAAAACCCCGCGAACAAGACCTTGGAAGGCACCGCATGCTGAAAGGCTGTCTGTGATGCGCCCGAACCGAACCGGGCTGTATTATCGCGACCAGGTGTTAAATTACAGATCATATCCTTGGAGCACGATCGGACGTCTCTTCTTCGAGAGATTCGCAGGCAGTGGAGGATGGTGCACCGCCGCTCTCGTTGGGAGAAATCTAATACTAACGGCCAGCCACTGCTTCCCCTGGGGCTTTGGCCCAGGCAGGTGGATGCGGTTCGTACCTGCTTACAGCAACGGGACTGAGCCGTACGGCGGATCCTACGTGTCCCAGTGTCGTGGAGTCAAAAACACGTTCAACGTAACCGGCATCGACTATATAATCTGTCATCTCTGCGACCCCCTCGGGGAGGTCGCTGGCTGGATGGGCACGCAATGGTGGAGCGAACCTGAAGATTATATCGGGAGGCCGTGGAGGAGTTCCGGATATCCCGCCGATTCCTTTCAGGGAAATACACAGATGCTCCTTTCGAATGTAAACCTCACCGAAGTCGAATTTCACAGTGACAAGGGCAAGGAGTTAGAATCCGACATCTTCGCATCTCCGGGATGGTCCGGTGGCCCGATGTGGGGATACATAGACGGGGCACCCAAGATAGTCGGTGTTTGCAGTGGTAGCGAGAAGGACTGCAGCGAACAAGTCAAAGGATGCTACGGCATCGAGGGCGTGAAAGATATTGATACTTTCCATGACGTCTCTGCGGGTGGCAGGCTCATGACCGATCTCACCATCTACGGTATGACCCACTGGGCGGACGACGATGAGGACGATCAGAAACCAGGAGCAGGACGAGGCCGTTGATGGTTGAAGGTCATGGGTTTCAAATCCACAGAGAAGTAGCTATCATCTTTGATGCCATGCGTCAGATGTACCAATCATCAAGTAGTGCCTTCCAGACTCTTCTCCGTCCTTGTAGCCAATGGGAAAGTTTCTTCATTGGACGTTCTCAATGTCTACAGATCAAATACGTCTGTTATTCCTGTGAACAGATAGTCTTCTCAAAGTCAGACAATAGTCCTTGAGTAACTACCTAATGCTAAGAGCATCTGAAGCCGATTGCAGGAATTACCATGGTTTGTGTCAGAACAAAGCGGCCTGTGCTGAGAAGGATGGTGGTAGGAAGGTGATGCCTGCAGTTGGTTGGTTAATTACCGCGACGAGCGACGAATATGATAGCGAGATATACCCCTCTGTGCTTTCTCCGGTCCGGATTGCAACGACGGCAGGGCAGAATATTGAGCACGGGGGCGTCCAGAAGCTCTAGAAATGGCACAATCGGCCATTAATGCCTTTCTAACCTCCAGGACATCCGTCAAATTCCCCGAGCCCGATCCTCACGGATATATGTCCCCAGACAAGGATGGGCTTTAAAGACAGAGTTAAATGGACATGTCTTCCCGAGTAGTTCGCAGTGAGAATGGATCCATCTTCTTGACGATCCCCCCGACAAGTGGCAGGCATATGCATATTGAGATATTATTTTCAGCGGAGAAAACTTCCGCATCATTCCCGCAAACTTTCCGCTGGCTGTCACCAACCACGGTAGAAATTAAAAGAAGCTCTTCATCGCTGCTGTGACTTGGGTTTCTCCAAGACAAACATAGGATTGCCTAGTTCCCGAGGAATTGTAGATCTACCTGTCCAGTTGGCTTCGAGGGGTCCCAGATAAGACTGGCTGAAGAGGGCAACACGAGGACAAAAAGGAAAAAGAAATTCACCTGGACTCCATACATATGATAGAGCCAACGATTACCTTTTCCCTCACCGAGTAGATCTGAGTGATCTCGAGGCGACTGCAAGATGTGCGGGCTGCGAGCAGACGATATCCGAGACCGGCCACTCCGCACGGTCACCTCGTGGGGACAGAGCACAAAGTAGCAAAAACGAGCACGCCCGTTGGACAGGACGCTGCGCCGACGGGCGGGGTTCTGATCGCGACATGAGAAGGCCTGGAGACGGCGTTGTAAGGGAGCGTCCGTTGTTGCTGACGGGCCGTCGGGATGATTCGTGGTAGCCCAGACGAGTTTAGCGGCCAGGCGCAGAGTCAACTCGACCTCACCGCGCAGCGCAGGGAGCGGCCCAGGCAGGACAGCAGAGACCGCCTCTCGCCTCTCCACACTTCCTCGTCGAGGCAACCAGGGACACTCTCCTCTCCTTCGTCCTCTGCCTGTCAGGGAAGGCTCCTTGACGGCATCCGGGCACGCTCTGCGCAGTGTCCGCGGCCTCCCTCGGGTCTTTTCCCTTGAAAACAGTGCGCACCGTCTCGGCCACGCAATTCCTTATCCGCCCGCCGTCCTGGACGTCTCAGCTCCTCGATCATCGCTCACTACGCCCCTGTGTCCTCTGTTGATATCGGAGTTTGGATTCGTCTGTCATCCTGCAAAGCAATTCAATCCTTCAGGGCCATAATCGGTAGAATTTGGAGGACCTACACCGCGTGCAGTCTGTGTTTTGCGCGTCCTTATCGATTCCACGAACCTGTCCAATACCCCTCGGTCTCGACCAAGCGACGAAGAAGCCTCCGAAACTGTCTGTTTTACGGGGCGACGTGGGATGCATTAGGGCTATATAATACCACTGTGTCTCTCGATCGCTGTACAAGGAGAGGATGAGACCGGCGGAGACCCCATCTTCGCCCGCGTTTCCCGTTCTGGATCCGTTCATTTTAGACAACGATATGGACAACCCATATCAGGATAACGACATGGAGTTTCTTAACCCCGCCGCGCTGCAGGCGTCGTCGTCCGGCGCTGGCCAAGACTTCGACGACATTTTCTCACAAACTTCCGCGCCTCGAGCAGCTGGAGACGCGAATCCCTACCTATCACCTCCTTCCGATCTATCAAAGAAGAGACCTTATCCAGATGAAGAGGATATGATGAGTCAACCTCACCCGTCAGAATCGGACTCGGGTTCAGATTCCCCAGATAACTCGAGTCGGAGCTCCTCGTCAGAATCGCCTAGAAACCATCGTGAGTCCTCGGTCGCCTCGACAAGCTCGGGCGTCCACAGCGAGAACGCGACGATGACGGCAGGATACCCTTCGAATGGGTGGTTGAATGCGGATTATATGCAAATGAAGGATGAACCGCTGTTTGGATTAGATACCGACCTACCGCTTCTTGACGGGACATTCGCAATGGATACGGATCTCGAATCGAGCAATAAAGCTATGGACTCCGCTTTCGACTTTGAGAGCGCTGCAAGTAGTCCCAGCCCTCTGAAGACCGAGGCTGCTGCGCCTCCGAAGTCGCAAAAGCTGTCGAAAACTCAATTGCGAAGTCCGTCGAATCATGCGAAAACTCAATTCACGCAGACCAAGACGGCGTCTCGCGTAAGTCCTTACGTCCCTTTTTTTGGAGACCCTTACTTATACAATTGTCTAGCTTCCAACTTCAGGCTCCCCATTCTACTCTAAAAGTTCGAGAGAAGCCTCTCCCATGTCATCAATGTTACCACGTCAAGGGAAACAGGCTTCTAACCAATGGGACGGTCGTTCTCCGTCGTCAGTCCTGGAAGAGACATTTGGAGGTTTCAACATGAATGGTGGATCTCCACTTAATCCTGCATTATCGCCGAGCATGAACTTTAGGCATGGACTGCCCTTTGGAACGTCGGAATGGTCTAAGGAGCAGATGATGGCTACGAGTGACTACGCCCCGTCGCCGCCTCAGAATAATCTAAAACCCGAGACTCCATTCCGTCACGTATTGACTGTGCATCCTACATCACTGAAGTCGCGGGTGGAGACACAGATTCCTATCAAAATGACGCTTTTCCCATTGCCTCCTGGCGTGAAGAAACTGCGCTTACCGTCCCACACCATCTCTAAACCGAAATTTCTCGCAAAACCAGATACGGAGCGCTCTCCCGAGATTCTTGAACTGCACGTCAGTCTTGTCTGCACAAGTGCGATGCAGGATCAGGAGAAACTCAAGAGGGCGTTTGCGAGAGCACGAGGTGAGTCCTATGGCCGCGCTTCCGGCTCAAGCCCCAAGTCGGCCGACGGATCTCCAGAAGAAGACTTGAAACCGTTAGATGGGGGCGAGGTGAAGATTTGCAGTGGATGTATACAACGCGAGCGAAAGCGGGCGTCGCGGAAGAAGCAAAGGAAGCCAGATGAAGATGAACTATTTCAGAAAGACGAGGAGAAGCGAGTCATTGTTTTCAACACCAACGAGATAAAGGAGTGGTCAGAGCCGTCTCAAAACACCATGCCTGGGTACACCGATATGTCAGGACCCGTTGTTCCAGCTGGAGCCATGCAGGTCGAGCTGCCCATGCGAATAGCGTGTTACTGCAGACATCAGAATGAGAAACTAGGGTTCCAGTACGCGTGACCTTTATTCTTCACCTATGGATTTTGTGACTAATAATCTATCCAGGGTCATCTTTACCATCAAGGACTACAAGGACAATGTTATCGCACAAGCAATAACGAATTCAATCATGATCACGGATGATCACAAAACTCACCCGCCCCCCGCGCCTGCACCTCCCCCGAGTTCTGCTCTTCCTGACGGGACACAGCTCCCAGGCGCCGGTGTGTTCGTCTCTGGGCCTGGTTTTGATGTTACTCGTTCAGCAGCGGTCGGACAGTCTTCTTTCCACCTATCTCATTCCACGACAGATCTGCAGGGTCTTCAGCAGAAATATAATTCACAGTACCCACTGACACCTAGCCCTTACGCAATTCCTCAAAATGGGGCTACTGGCACACCCACGTCGCGTAATCTTTCTAGGCAAGCCTCTCCCTCCGGATTCCAGGGGCCTTCGAGCAAGCGCCGCAAACACAGCAACTCGGGAAAACTGCCTTCTGGTCTAACCATGACGAAACTCGAGACATCTCAATCCTCCAATGGTCCCTCGGCGACCCCGGCCGCAGGCAATGGTCTGCAGCTCCCTTCTACTTCTCGTTCCTTTTCATCGCCTGCAGAAAGACCTTTTGCCACGCCGTCATCCCTGCCTGGTCAGTTTGGCAATGGCCCACCGACCCCTAACGGCAACGACAATCCCTTCTTCAATCCTGTCAGCCAGCATCAGAATTTGGATAATCTGTCACAACAGCAGCAGCAGGTCTCAGCACCTAACTCAGCACATCCAAGTCGTCCCGGAACTCCAGGCGGCTCAACTCGGAACAACTTCCAGGACCAGAGTCTGAATATGAATCTCGGACCTGGCCCAGCCAACCAGATCTGGCCGCCCATGCCGAACCCTGGTAACCGGATGCCATCAATCATACATAAATTGGTTCCTGCCGAAGGTTCTACCACTGGAGGGACGGAGGTAACGCTTCTAGGCAGCGGCTTCTACCCCGGCATGGAGGTTGTATTTGGCGACACTCTTGCAACTACCACCACATTCTGGGGAGATAAATGCCTCAATTGCCTTACACCTCCAGCCCTTCGGCCCGGCCTTGTTCCTGTTGTATTCAAGCATGAACATCCAACCTTCGGGCGGATGGGGCAGCATTCGCAGCATATCATACCGAGGCAACAGCTGTTCTTCCGCTATGTCGATGATAGAGAGCTTCAGATGTATCGCTTGGCCCTGGGAATTCTTGGGCAGAAGTTACGAAACCCAGCGGATGCATTCGAGACGGCACAGCGGATCATGGGAGGAGATCCGAATACACTGTGGACTCTTCAAAATGATCTGCAGGGCGGCTCTGGTGGCCATCAGCGGCAGGTTCCTGGCTTGAACTCCCAAGGCAAGACGAGTGAATTGGACGAAAAGATGCTCACCTACCTCGAATTCCTTGACCTCGATGAAAGCCCCCGCGCGCCTAAATATAACTTACGTTGCGCAACAGGCCAAACACTCCTTCACTTTGCGGCCTCGCTGGGCTTAACTCGATTCGTGGCTGGGCTGCTTGCACGAGGCGCAAATCCAGATGTGCAGGACAACAACGGAAACACGCCTATGCATCTGGCCGCTTTGAGTGGTCATGCTCATATTGTCCATCGACTTCGGTTGGCTGGTGCAAACGCTGCTGCCCGAAGTATCAGAGACTTCACACCTGCTGATCTCGCAACTTCGCTGGCCGCTTACCAAGCGGCGGTGATCCCGGCACGCCACTATCGCTCACGTAGCGCCGGCTCGTCTCCGTCATTACGACGCCGGCCAAGTAGCTCTGCTTCTCTCAACTCGTTTTGGGAATCATCCTCCGCATCTGGTTCTCTCGATTATGCTGTCGACGATTCGGACGATTCTGACGACGATGATCGCGAGACTGATGCCGAAAATTCCCGCGAGTCCGACTACTTCTATGCATCATCGCGACGCTCGAGTCTTCACCAGGATGTGAAGCCCTCGCGGTTTTACTCTCGTTCTCGAGAAGAAAGTATCCAAGACGATCGCGTCCACACTCCAACCGAACCAGCAGCGCCGGTTGAGGATGCCCGGAGCTTCTCACCTCCTGCTGCTCTGCTCGCCTGGCGAGATCATCTCGCTGCTCAAATCCACCAGTTTCAACAGAGCGTTGGGAAAGCGTTCCCTAATCTTAATCTGCCTGCTCTTCCGCCGATGCCAGCATTGCCTGACTACCAAGCCTATCCAATGATGCGGCGCATCAGCAATCTAGTTCCGCACAGGCCTAGCACGTCTTGGTCAGCGAAGGACGGCTGGTGGGACCTCTTGACTGGTAATCTCACGCCCAGCAACTCCCAGCCACCTTCGCAGCCACCTGCCTATGATGAGCTCTACCCGCACAAGGAAGAGGAGGAAACGGAAGAAGATCTGAGTTTGAAGAAGGAGTCAGCGATACAGGCAGCGGCTGATGCGGCAGTAGACCAGCACTTCGAAGCAAAGGAGACGAAGGAGTCAAGGGAGTCAAAGGCAAGTACGTCTGGAACGAAGGCGGTCCACGAAGAGATCAAAGACATCAAGATTGGCCGCAAGTCGCTATCCCGTGAGCAGCAAGAACACCTCAGGCAGCAACAGGCGCGGAGGATGAAAGGGCTTGGAAGTGACCGAAACCTCTACTTCTTTTGGGTAAGCAACTCGATATTCAGATCTTCCTTTGTCAAGCTAACTGTTCATCTTCTAGATTCCTCTTCTTCTTTTAGTCGTTTGTGCATCGCTTAGGAATTATATCCCGGGTATTTGGCAAGGGTTTCGTGAAGGTTACGAGTTCGTGAAGGCTCATTACAACGGACGAGCAGTGGAGGTCTGAATTTAGGGTCTTTTGCGATGTGTTTCTTTCTGCCAGAGCGGCTCTGTTCCCTCTGTCCTTCGATGTTATCTTTCTTTCTTCGTCCTTCTTTCTTTTGCTTAATGATGGGGCATGACTGTTTACTTGGGAGGACTTCGGTTTCAGGGCGACACTATCGTTACTGCGAGTTTCGATTACTTCCGTTTGTTGCATGGATGTACAGATCTTACCACCCGGCGTACGCTGTGCGAGGGCAGGGATGAAATTAATACATAGGCAATAGCCATTACTTAATCGCTATTCGGACAATCGTCAACCCTCCGTAGTCAGCTTGTCACGTAGTGCTGAGGCTCCATGCGCACAATCCTCGACGAGGCGGGAGATGCCAAGATGTGGTCTGTGCGGATATGGGGACGCTGCGCGGAGGGCGAGCGCCGCAGAGAGGACACCAGCGTGCTCGCGATACTCGATCGCCTCGTCGTCCGACGGGAGAGCGGAATGCTGGAAGGACTTGGCCTGCTACTGCCCGACTAGCATTCGGGAAATATGGACACATCACCGCAAGCTGCCTCTAACAAGGTGACCGGTACGTGAGAGAGCTCCCGTTGGATTCAAGGTTCGCTCACGCTTGCAGTTGAATGTACCGATCCTTCTGGTCTGCTCTCCGCCGTCCAGCCTCTGATAGCAGAGAGGCTGCCCCTGAGAAATCTCCATTGGAAGTCCCCCAGTCGTCCCGTCCGCTCGATCGAATCGCTCCACATCGACCTCGTCCCCGCCCAACATGCCACCGATGAGCAGAAACGCTCCAGCGATGCAGCGCCTGCGGCGCCCGCGCACCGACGACACCAGATCCCCGGACTGCGCCAGACCCCCTACCTGAAAATCTACCTGCTCCGCTGCGACGACAATGAGACCTACAAGTCAACCTCCAGGAAGTTGCTGCGGGAGTGGATCAAGACACACGCCTCCACGCCGCAGTCCAGCGGTGCGGCCAGCAGCCAGGAGAACCACGATGCGTTCGAATGGCTCATACTCCACGTCGTCCAGGATGGGGAGGCTGCAGAGAAGACCGGTTCGTCCATGTGGCCCGGTCTGGGCTCTACGTCGGTGCTCGAGAAGATCAAGGCCGACTTTAACGGATCGTCCAAGTCCTCGGTCGACCGCGTGGCTCAGATACGGCTCCCAAAGCCGGGAGCAACACAGCGGCCTTCTGAGCTCGACGATCAGCTGGACGATCTCGTCGAGAAGATGAAGAACTCCATTCTAACCTCCTTCGACCTGCGCGTCAGTCAATATGAGGAGGACATTCGCGAGAAGGACTCTCAGCGGAGTCTGCCTGGGTGGAATTTCTGCACATTCTTCATCTTGAAGGAAGGTCTGGCCAGGGGCTTCGAGAACGTCGGACTGTTCGAGGACGCTCTGGTCGGCTATGACGAGCTCGCCGTCGGTTTGGACACCGCCGTCCGTGAGCACGTCTTCGGGACAAGCGATAAACATGGAGGCACCTTCTTGCCCTTCAGCAAGGATTGGAAGGAAAAGGCCGAGAAAGCTTTGGGGGCTATTTCACAAGGCTCGGCCAACGCGGGCGATGACGGTCATGACTCTGACGATTCTAATGACAGTAATGAGGACGAAAATGGAGACGCTACGGTGACCGCGGCCGTTGATCCGGACGATTTCCCTCTTGATGCGAACAAGAAGCCCTATCGAGAGAAGATCTTGGCTAACGACATTTCCATTTTTGATTTCCGAACCTACCTTTTCTCTAGACAGTTGACCTTGCTTCTCAGAGCAGCTCGAGCTCCATCGTTAATGGCCGATGAGAACGAGGCCGGCCAGAAGTCTGGTCAGAAAAATAAAGAAGATCTCGCTCGCCTTGCTGAGGCATGTCGGAGGGCGACGGAGTTCATCGGGAGCGCTGCTCGTACCCTCAGATACGATCTGGAGTGCGGTCTGGCAGACGTGAATAATGACGCCAAAAGTGTAGTGATCGACAACCTGGTCTCCTCTTGGACATATGCTGCCGCCTCCCAAGTACTCTCGCAAACTGCCACACCAGCCCTTCCATTGCCGGAATCTTCTCTGAGCAAAGCCAGAGATTCCAAGGGAGCATCTGTCGAGGCGGCTTCTACCGCAGAAGCTCGGCAAGACCTGCCCCGACGGTCGAGTTCCCTATTCTCTGGACCAGGAGGCAGGTCGCCTCGACCGACTCAGGAGGCTTTCCCGAGCGACGTTCACACGCGGCCGTCCCTGGCCACCCGGAAATCTGCCAATGCTGTTCCTCAAAAGACAGGTTCTGAGGAGCTAGCTTCGGGAAGAGGCGAGTTGTATCTCCTTGCGAGACGGGTTCTGGAGGATATTGGCCGGCGGCGTGGATGGGCCCAGAGGTGGAAGGATCTCAACCTGCTTTTCGATGATTCAGAGGCCGGAGAAGGGGATATGGAAGAAGTCTCGCTCGAAGATGACAAGGATCAGGCGAGCAAACCGTCTAAATCAACCCCAAGGGTGGTATCTCATCTGGATGGCATTGACCTGCCTGTATTAAATGCCGCTTTTGGATCCAGGAAGAGATACCTCCTCCTGTATGAGGAGCTCACTGACCAAATATTCCGCCACTACGCCGCGGCAAACCGAACAAACTCGGCGGAAATGGCAAGGGTCGATATTGCACTGTTGAGGTATCGCCAGGCCGATTACGAAACTGCTGCTTCCTATTTCAACCAGGTGGCTTCGTTCTACGGCAACAAGCAATGGCCGATACTAGAGGGGTCGATGTTGGAGTTGTACGCGCGCTGCTTGAAAGAGTTGAAGCGAAATGATGAATACGTCCGTGTCCTTCTCAGACTGCTTGCTAAATATGCCGCGAATAGGGAGGCGAACATGACGGGAAGGCAGAAGAAACTGGTCGCCTCCTCTCTATCAATGGAGCCTAGTTTTGTTGCTAGCTACGTCGAGGAGCTATTTAGAGCATCTAGTGCTCTTCAGAAAGAGTGTTCGACTTCCTTGACGGACTTCTTCGGAGACCTTGAGGTCAATCCGGCAATCCGCCATTACGAGGACAAGGATGGGTTTAAACTGCAGATGTCCTTGCGATTTTTTCTGCAAAAGGAAATCAAAATTAATTCCGTGAAGATACGGCTCGTCAATGCCAACCGCTCTCTGGGTAATGAGGTTTGGTTAGAGAGCTCGGAGGGATTCGTGATCAAGCCATCATTGACGAAGCTTCTGATCGGATCCTCTGTAAGTTGCACCCACGGATGACTGACTGGTTACGTGCATTTTTCTGACGCTGTACAGATAACCCTGCAGGGGAAATATTTTGTGGACCGCATTGAGATGCGATGTAATAATCTCGCTTTCGTTCAGGGACACGGCACCCTTCCTACTTTCCCCCCAGGTTTCAGAGACACGGAGGAGACTGAAGAGGAGAAACGGCCGTACATCTACTGCTACCCACCAGCCAGTGGACTCGAGGCCAGAATAACCACTCCGCATTACATCAACCTGGAAGAGCTCAGGACCATGGAGATGGAGATTGAAAGCGGCTGGAACAACATAAAGAAAGGCGTGATCCGGGTGAGGCCAGCGACTGCCGGTCTTCGCCTCAGGGTCGCAGAGGCGACAGTGGTGGATGGCAAGATCAACGTTACAGCCAACCAAGACGCTGGAAACATTGAATTTACGGAATTTGGACCGGGATCTTTTGCCAGGTTCAGGATACCGTACACGATTGAGGAGAACCACACAACGCTCTCCGCGAGGCTTGAGATTGTGTACGAGACGGAACTCGGCCGGTTCTCCTACATCTCGACCAGCACGATTGTCTCGACCCTACCCGTCAACGTCAATGTGCAAGATCTTTTCAAGAATGACATATTGTTCTCGAGATTCACCGTGAGCCCTGCGATGCTGATCCCTCTCCGGGTCCTGAACTGCCACATCCCGAGCTCCGAGTTCTACGACGTACAATCCAGCATGACCGAGCCGGTCGCGCTCGACGTCTTCCCGAAACAGCCAGCGTCCATCCTTTTCAAGATCAAGCAGCGAGAAGGCAGCGGCAGGAGCGCGCAAGCGACGCGAAGCTCGTCGAAACGCTCCCTCCGACTTACCGTGGAATTCACCTGCCTCGACGAGGAGTGTCTGACGGTCGTCAGGCGGAAGTTCAGAGCGGACATCGAGCAGAGCAAATTCCGGGACCTGTCTCGGCTGCTCACCCCCCACATCGTGGAAGCCTTCCGCACGCAGCTGTCCACTTCCGACATGGAGGTGATTGGGCTCGTGAGGGAGGTCGAGATGCTGCCCTATGAGAAAGTGCAGTGGGATACCGTGCTGAGCTCGCTATCCGGATCGCTGCACGATGAGGTCAAAGCTTGGCTTATGGAGTGGCACAAGGTAAGAAGATCCAAAAAAGACCCATATATCTTCTAGATATCTACCTCAAATCTTAGCGAGAAAGTAAATAAATGCTGACTGCAAAATAACAGAGCAACCCAGTTCTCCAGCTCCCGGACCCCAACCCGTCGATCCTCAGCAAGCGCATCGTCATCCCTGTCGACGTGCCCGAGGTCCCGGTCGTCCACACCGCGGAGCTGAAGCTGGCCAATCTGGAGGATCAATCCGCATATGCACAGCAACACGCAGCGGTCGGGCAGGTGATCGCGGCGGAGCTGCACCTGCGGCACACGCGGCGATGGAGTCATTCCCCGCCAGACGGCAGCCAGGAGAGCGGCGGCAATAGTAACCTCGAGTTCTCGTACGAGATCCACGCCAACCCGGAGCAGTGGCTCGTGGGCGGACGGAAGCGAGGGAACTACACCGCGAAAGAAGGCGAGACGCAGAAATTCGCCATCATGCTGCTGCCGCAGAAGGCGGGACACCTGCTCCTCCCGGGGGTGGAGATCAAGACGTTCGTTGCGTCATCATCGTCACCGTCATCATCGTCGCAGCAGCACCAGTCTGGTGCTGGTGGTGGTGCTGCTTATCCCGCAGCGGTGCAGCGAAAGCAGATCCCGTGCGAGGTGGACTACCGGAGCCACGGGGAGACGGTCCTAGTGCTGCCGGACCTGAAGAAGACGACCGTCAGCCTGCCCGCGACGGGAGGCTCCGGCACGGCTGCTGGTGGTGGATCCTGGCTCGTGGATTCGGAACGCAGGAGGACGGTCACGTCGTCGTCGACGACGTAGTCGTAGTCAGTAGTAAATAATAATAGTGAGGTATATACATACCTACCTACCCTAGTAGGTATATTGTATATACACGCCTACGTAGGTCCATGTACATGTATGTACATACACTCTATACCCTTTGTTGGTTACGTTTACATTTATTGATAGATTTGAATTGAATTGAATAGAGGCATTTTCAAAGACAGAAAAGGACGTTAGATGTTACGAATCTATCGAAGAAAAACTATATATTCTAGTCCGGATGATCCGGGACTTGTACAGTACATTATTATTTTACAGGCATGAAGTATATTATAGGGTGGAGGAACCAATAATATAATAATAACAGCTGCTGATTTAATAATAATAATAATAATACTTCTCGTTGCGGAACCCATCGCTCAAAGTAAGGTGAGGTAATATATGCTGCAGCTACCTGAGTAAGCTAACTGAGTGTAGGGCTTAGGGCTTAGGGCTCAGGGCTACGACTGTCGTACCGCCGTACGATTAGTACGTGGGAACTTGAAAAATACACACTAGCCGAACGGGACCCTCCAACCGTCAACGTGGCAACGTGACTCCTCCGTACCTACGGGTCTCGACGGGGTCTGAGTCGTCTCCGCCCGGAGCAACCCCCTTCACCTAGGGGAGGTCCCGCTCCTGGATCTAGGTAACTTTTTACTTACTATAAACGTCCTAGCGCCACCAGAACAGCGGGACCCGACAGAACGCCCCACCACTCTAATTTCTCAACAAAATCGAAGATCCTCCCCAACAATAATGGAGCAACCATATCCATACGGGATTCTGAAAGGGGCAGAGAAGAACCAAAAAAGAAGAGGGCGGGAATTCATCCTGCCACATGACGTGATCTGCCTCGGTTTCTGCTTTTCTCTTCTTCTGCATTATTGAGTTTGTGACTCGTCCTCCTCTTTTTCAAATAGTAATCTTTTTTCTGTGGCTGGTTCATCTGCAATTGGGGCCGGGATTTGGTTTTTCTTGACGGTTTACTCGTCGACGGCGCAAAAAATCAATAGTTGGATCCTTACCACGTTGCTCCTGTCGGTGTTCTCTGTGGCTTGTGCCACCATCGTCCAGGAGTACTAGAGTAGGACGGTTGGAAGCAGTGGCAGATAGCGTGAGCTCCACACCACCGCTTGCAGCGCAGGTTCCTGTCATGATTCATCAATCAATAACAATGCAAACTATTCTCTAATCCTTGTTCCTTTTCCCTTCCCGTTGAAGGAGGCGTACTCCATAGAACGGATAAAACGAAGCCGGAATGTCCCACGGTTGATCGAGGAATCACATGCGTCATTAGATGCCTCCTGATGTGCAGTAGTACTAGTAGTAGTATGGATGGACGGAGTACGTTACCTAGGTAAGAATGAATATCGAATCAGTTGGCGGAGACCCCATAGCGAGCTTCCCCATACACACATGGCCATCATGGTCAGTATTATTATTACAGCATCCGCTCTGCACCCTAAGCTTTCATGCTCCATGCTGACACGGTTCTCCTATTCGCCTGCTTATGTAGAGGTTGGATTCAAATGTATGTGAGAGACAGCCAAAGCAACTTGTCTGCAACTCGCCCATATGCTGCTCGTTTATCGTAGAAGTCAGTCCAAGCCTATGTGTATAAGCGGAATTTCAATAATGTCTAACAGTATTATTCCATATATCAGTGACAGGACTTGATAGACCGACTGGAGTTTCGAGTTTCACATGGAAGCCGACCCTCTTTGGCAATTGCGTCTCTCTAGTGCTTCGCAGCCGAATGTTATCATTGTCATGCCATGAGTTTTCCGAATCAACTAATGCATTCTGCAGTCTGATTCTGCAGTCCGAAGTCCCTTGCGACTTTTGCCTTTGGCAGTCTTCTGTGGGGTCCAAGAGGAACACGTGTGTTTCCCTTTCTCGGCCTGTCGTTGAGGACTTCCCTTCAGAGGTTGATGATTGGCCCCGGCGGAAGGCGGTGAGTACCTGCCGGTACCTGGTAATCTTTCCGTACGTCACGCTGCGGAGGCAGGTATCGCCGAGTTTCATGCGCATGACAAAAACACCAGCGGGAACCTCACAGCGTCTTGCACGAGATGGAAATCCCAGAGCATGGTTTTGGTCTGTCAGTCATGGTGACTCCTCGGTTGTTTTCATATGCTGCGTCCCAGGACTGCCGACTGTGTATCCTGGCCCTGCAGGGAAGATAACAATCCCTGCTCTCTGCCAGATTGCCATGTGTGAAAAGTCGTTACGTCCTGACTTTTGGTAGGTTATCGATAACAGCCAATGGTTCATATCTGGATCATCCTGTTCAGCTGCGTGGAACATTGCCACCGCGTCCGGCGAGGCACACAATTCTCTGCATTCTGCTTAACGAGTTTGTGTGATGGATGGTGGAGGAAACTGCTCGCGAGGGACCGCATCCTGCAGCGGTCCAGCAGGGGAGGAAAACCAGTCCCTTCAGAGTGACATGGCAGTGTTGAACTGGAGCCCGGTCGGCACTTGGTGTGCGACTGCTTGATCGAGTCCAAAGTAAGAACTGTAAGATGTTCAGAGACAAAGAAGCCGAGCACTCTCATAAGGAGAAATCAAGTTCCAAATGTAGCGCATTCCGTCCGACGTGAACTTCAGGGATCTCCCCAATAACAAATTCTGCTGGCGATCACACCGCTTGGCCCTCGATATGCAGGCGGTTCAACGTCTTGAAGAGTGCACTGAAGCTTCAGCTGGTCCTCCGACATTGTTTCAGACATCGAGTACAGTACTCCAGGAATCAGGATCGCTTGTCGACGTTCTTCGGGAAAGCCAAATAGATGGTTTCAATTTCGGCTAAACCCCGATCAAGTATCGCTGGAAGACCGGCGACTTACGCTCCATACAGTGGGAAAGCCGGCCTTGGAATCTAAAAGGCAGGTTGCGCGACGGCGAACGGGGTCTACGACAAAATCTAGAAGAAGGTTATGGAGCACGCCGATCTAGAGCCGTGGCTAGCGCACATGGCAACGCACAACGTCGGCACGGCCCACCTCGGTATCGAAAATACCGCTCGCAACCACAGAAAGAGTCTTGGCATCGAGTATCACGCTGGCCAGCGTATCGGCGGGGAAAGGGAAGTCGCGAAAAAATACCGCGAACGTGAAGGTGAGCCTGGGGAGGCCAGGCCGTCGCGCGGTACGGAGTAGAAAATCCCAGCGGGACGGCCAGATACAAAAAGTACAGCAGGGTGGCTTACCTGACAGTCGCTCTCCAAGCGCTTCCTTTTTCCCTTTCTCATCCTGTCTCTTGCACCTCTCTCCCCAACCCTCCCTCTCCTTTCTCTCTGGTCAGGGGGCCCAGAAGCAGAGGGCAATAACCTTCTCGGCAAGCGACATATCTTCGATAGCCCCCCAAAGCTTCCGCCCACCATCGCGAGCGACGAGGTGGTCTACCCGGATAACCTACCGTCGCCTCCGTTTCGCAGGTAAGTGACAATAATAGCATTGAGACTTCACCTGCCTTCCATTATTAAATTTTGATTCTGTCTCCGCTCAATGCTCCGGGCCACCATATGTCCACCCTGTTTCAGCCAGCTAACGTTAACTTTGGCCTGGGCGCAGGTCGGTTTCGCAAGCTGTCTTAGATGGGAAGCTCTCGAACAGCCTTCTAGAACCTTTGGCATATCAGCAATCGTGTGCCATATACATAGATCCCTACCTTGCTGCGATCCTCTCCGTGTCGGCCACCTCAGATCCTCCTCCATAAGACACTTAGGACACGTCCAATAGTCCAACCAGAATACAAATGTCCTCCACGGCTATCTCAAAGGGCACGGCGCTGCAGCGCCACGCAACTGCGGATTCTTCCGCTACCAGCTCCGTCTCGGTCTCTCCTGTTGACAGTCCTCGTCCCTCTCCGTCCTCAACATCACTGTCATCCATGGCTTCGGACGCTGAGCCTCGCAAGACCAAGGGCAAAATGCTTGACACGTACGGCAACGAATTCGAGCTTCCGGACTACACGATTAAGGACATTCGTGATGCCATCCCTGCTCACTGCTATGAGCGCTCCGGTCTCAAGGGTATGTACTATGTGGCTCGAGATGCGGCCTCTTTGGCGGTCACTTTCTATATCTTCCACAACTATGTGACACCGGAGACGATTCCTTATATGTCCGTTAGAGTCGTCCTGTGGGCTGTCTACACCTTCCTCCAAGGCCTGTTTGGTACCGGGTTGTGGGTTCTGGCGCATGAGTGCGGGCATCAGGCTTTCTCGACGTCAAAGGTCCTCAACGACACTGTCGGGTTTATCTTGCATTCGTTTCTGCTGGTCCCTTACTTCTCTTGGAAGATCTCTCATGCAAAGCACCACAAGGCGACCGGAAACCTCGCCCGTGACATGGTGTTCGTTCCCAAAACCAGGGAAGAGTATGCATCCCGAATTGGCAAAGCCGTCCATGAACTGTCGGAATTGATGGAGGAAACCCCTCTCCTCACCGCTACCAACCTCGTTCTCCAGCAGCTGTTTGGATGGCCAATGTATCTCTTCACCAATGTCACCGGCCATAACAATCACGAGAAACAGCCAGAGGGTCGTGGGAAGGGCAAGAGGAACGGGTTCTTCGGAGGTGTCAACCATTTCAACCCGTCGAGTCCTCTGTACGAGGCGAAAGATGCTAAGCTCATCATCGCGAGCGATGTGGGCCTTCTCATCATGTGCGGCATCCTGTACCTTCTCGGAGAGAACTTTGGCTGGCTCAACCTCCTCGTGTGGTACGGAATCCCGTATCTCTGGGTGAACCACTGGCTTGGTGAGCTCCTCCCTTCCATCAACACCATAGCGATTCCGTGTTGACGTGTAACTACAGTTGCCATTACCTACCTTCAGCACACCGACCCTACTCTCCCTCACTACCAGCCTGAGGTTTGGAACTTCACTCGTGGTGCTGCTGCCACCATCGACCGCGAATTCGGTTTCATTGGCCGTCAGCTCCTTCACGGTATCATTGAGACTCACGTTCTGCACCACTATGTCAGCACCATCCCATTCTACCATGCCGACGAAGCGAGCGAAGCCATCAAGAAGGTTATGGGCAAGCATTATCGCTCAGAGGCTCACACCGGCCCAATGGGCTTCATCAAGGCACTCTGGACCAGCTTCCGCACGTGCCAGTGGGTTGAACCCACAGAAGGGGCCGAGGGTGAATACAAGGGCGTTCTCTTCTTCCGCAACAGGAACGGCATCGGAGTTCCTCCAGCCAAAATCCCGCCGCCGGACAACAGTTCGAAGAACTAACGGGTTGAGTGATGACGTGACGTATCAGTTGAAGGTCGACGAAAAATCGAGTCCTTCCGTGGTACTCTCGCCGGATCGAGCGGCCACGATGCAGCACTCGTATAGACCGTATGCTCACTTTCAAGGCGTTGGGAGTGGTTCTGCGGCTGCTGTTGAAATACATTCTCGTAATGCGACTGATCTTCGCCGTGCCGTCTGTGTCCACTGCTTGAAGTCGCTGCGATTGTTTGTATATCAAGGCTGCCGCCTCTGCTTCTGATGTTTGACGAACAGGTTATTGGGTTCATGTTTGCTTTTGCATTTTCGAACTGCATCTCAACTCGCTTGCAATAGGTCATGTCGAAAAAAACTCATGCTGTCACCGGACAGGCACGGCAGGAGGCGGGAAAGTTGTAGATAGAGAAGACGGTGACGGGAAATAGAGATAGAATAGAAACAGTCTTACGACGGGCAACTTCTTTAAGCATATCTCGTGTAGCCGTTTTCTTTGGTCTCTGAAAACGACCAACGAATGTGAGACGCAATGTAAACACCTCAGTTTCGAGGCGAGGGATACCAGAGCGCGCGGGATTTATCAGGAGACGATGATCATCATCACACTAGCCCATTCAGCCCCCAAGTCGATGAGACGAAGCGGCCAGGAGCTACACGGAAAACCCGGACAAGCAGCTCCGGACTCCGTCTACTACATGAGATGGAGCCGGGACGTTGATCATTGATAGAGAAAGAACAAAGAACATGCAAACTGGACTCTCCACCATCACGAGTCCGCGAGTCTGATGATCTCCAGCTAGACTGTGATGACCGGAAGTCATCGAGGTAGCTGGAGAAGATCAATGATTATTAAAGTACTTGGATGCGTCAGACCTGAGTGCGGGGTTAGCTAGGCTCAGGCTTCCGCGAGCAGCCGGACTGCGTGCATGTGCATGTGATTGCCAGGACATAACAACGGAAGGTTCGACATGCGCCGCCGTGGATGCTGGCCCTGATCTTCTTTCTTGGCTTTGGTCCTTGTCTTTCTTCTGGCTCCATGCATTCATTTAATTAAAAAAAGGCTTACTTGAGGAGGGCGGACTCACGATTTTCCGAATTTTTTATGTAGAATTGGATTGGATAGCACTCAAGGAAGGCGAGTACGTAGATTACATTATTCATTCACATGATCTCCAGGCGGTTCAGTCGATTCCTTCCCCCAGTCCGGACATCGTTGCGTCAACAGAACCTTCTCGACTGCTGGGATGACCTCTCCAGCGTTCTCTCCAGAAGAACTGTTTTCATATCCTTCACCCTGCTACAATGGCTTGTCTTTGACCCCCAGTTGTCTGGGATCGCTGCAGCCGGCATTATTTTCAGGGATTCGTTGCACTTCTTTTCATGGAATGTGATGACGGAACGGATATACCTGAAATTCTTGCTGCTACATCTTGATAATAATATGCTTCTCAAGGACCGCTGCATATGTCAGGGTGCAGTTTCTCTTGGGCGATGAAAATGAAAACATGGACCTGCTGACATCGTCAGAATGAATCAGGAGTTGGTTCTGGAATTTTTTTTCTGCCCGGGCTCAGGACGTTAGCGGTCTCGCAGTATCAATGGCTCGGCAGCAATATACCATTTCATCCATTGACTTCTCACGATGGACATTTCTCTTCTCTGCCCTATTCCTTTTATCGGTGCCTGCTTAGAGTGGGAGTAGATAATTTCCTTCGTTCCGCAGAAAGTAATGTACTGGATATATGCAAATCATGAAGACAAGTTACAGTTTCCCCCGTATCCAAGCATGATATCTTCTCGCATTCGCATTGCATAAACAGTAGTTGCGTTAGGACATCCATAGATATATCAAGGTCTAGCTAAGTAGTCAGATCAACCCACAACGCTCCTTATGCCACCCTTCCATATCTCAAATTCGACCTCATCGCTGACCTCACTCGTTGCCGTCCCTTCGTCGCTCGTCTGCTTTCCATCTGACGTGGACGTTGTTGCCCCTGCAGTCCATGGCGCGAAGACAAGTTTCATTCTCCGTCTCGCGGTCCGCTCAGCTGCCACTTGGGACGATGCTGGGGTTCTCTGTCCCGCTGACTTTACGGCGGATCTTGCAGCGTTGCCTTCGAGCTCTGTTCTCGAAACTGGGTCAGTCAGACTCCCTCGACTTCCCCCTTTGGTCGATGCCGCAGCATCCTCGTCTGCATTTGCATCGTCCTCGTCTGACGATCGCGCCTGAGTTCCAGAATTCATAGAAGAGGCCGCCTGGCTGAGAGTCTCGAAATGGTCTAGCGGCGGAGGTTCTTCATCCTCTTTCTTGAAGGCAATACGGCACGCTATCTGCGTCGACCAGACGAGGCCCAGCGCTGGAGTCTTGTGCGAAGGTGCCGGATAGTAAGAGAGATCCTGATCAGAGACGAACAGCGGCACATCCCCCCAGCCCGTGAAGAATCGCTGCTGGTGCACGAGACTCAGGATCTCGTTCCGTGCCGGATTGCCCACGAGGTACGAGCCATCGGTGTTTTCCTCTTCTGCGTACTGCGACGATGGGATAGCGGGGGAAGAGGATGGGATCGACGAGTGAGGGTCCAGATTGTTGCCTCCTCCTCCTCCTCCTCCCTCAACCTTGCTTCTCGGCAGAGGAGAGGCGGCGCCGCCACCGAATTCACGCATCGAATTTGAGACCTGGCCTGTCCTCAGCCGTGGATGGCCATCCAGAGTGTCGAATCGATCCGAGACTTGATTCGCAACCACGATCGCGATGTTCTCCTTCACGGCAAGGTTCCGCAGAAACTGGCCCAGTTTCGCCAGCTCCCCCGACCGTGTCGATATGCCAAGGATATCGTTCGACGTGTGCTCGGCACGAAAGTTGGCGGCGATGGAGTCGATGACAACGAGGCCAACATTGTAGCGTGAAACGGCCACGGGTAGCTGGTAGCTGAGGATGTGATCTTGGGTCTCGAGGTCGATGGCATTGATGGAGAGGATGTTCTCGAGGGACGGCGCGCTTTCGGGAGGGAGTGTGGACAGGTAAGGATGTGTTTTGAGGATCTCGCAAAGTCTGCCCGTCGCTAATGGAGCCTCCGTCGATATGTATATGGTCCTTTTCCCTAGGCCTCGTGGTTGGGGAAGTTGTGCCGCGAGGAGGAGGCTTAAGAGGAACTGCGTTTTACCGCTCCCACTGTGAAAGATACTCCTCGGTAAGCAGCAGTGCATGAAAATGTACCCGGTAGGACCCTCTACGGACCTCTCACCAGTAATCTCTGTCACGTATCCCGTAGGTATTCCGCCATCCAGAAGCGCGTCCAGCGCGGGGTCGAGAGTGCTGATCGTGCTCCATCGCGACAGGTCTAACTTCGTAGAAGGGCCTGGCTTGAGGGATGCCTCATCGTGACTTTTTGACCTCGGATCCGCATCTTCAGAGCTCTCTATCTCGGGCTGTTCCTTCTGAAATCCAAGATCCCGATGCAGCGCCTCGATGATCTGCGCGCAGAGCCGGCGGACATCTGCGGGCGGTACGCGCGCGCGTTTCGCGATTTCAAGGGTTTCGAGGGTAATGAGATCGACGACGGTGATCTGCTTCCTCTCGAGGGGCGGGAGGATATGGCTATAGGGTTTTGTCGGGAATTCGGGTAAGATCGATGGGAGATCCATGTGAGCTGAGGATGGGCGACGCCGACGCGGGATCCCGTTCATTACGGAAAGTCGGCGCGTTTGGATAACAACGCCGATTTTGGACACTTGAAATAGCCGGCTTCTACCTGCATCATCTTTTTTAGTCCTTATGGAAGGTTTATAGACTATTTCTGTATTTAAAGCCCATATGGCTACTGCCATTGGTTTATCTTAAATTATGGAAGCAATTTTGAGATCCGCCGTTGCTGTCTGGAGACATCAGATGAGACAATTGCACGACACTGTACATTGTACCTGCAGCATGGAAAACACGCCATTGGAATTTTATCAAATGGTACCTTTTGGATTCGATGATATAAAAGGAGCCTGGTAGAGCCACGGGCTCCATGTCATAAATAATAACTTGTCGGGATGAATCATTCATCAAATGGCTCTTTATATATAATTCCATAGGGTAGTAGCATATAAAGCTGTACACTATATGCCTCGTCAATATTGCATATTCAAGCAAATCTACATATCTCTACTGCTGATACAGTCACTAACTTCAATTTCGACTGTCCATACATAGATAATCACTATGACACTCAGAGAAACTATCTATACTTTTGGTACGTCTACCCACCTTTAAGGCTCCTTGTTCCCCAAGCCGCTACTAACAATCAACAATAACCATCCCTGACTCTCATAGAAACTGAACCCACTAACATCAAAGGGCAACCCATTCAGGACCTGACCAAATATAAATCAACACTTTGTTCCTCTAGATAGGAGTACTCCCCAACTGGATGTTCCACGCACCCTGATGATCAAACAAGCATAGCATGTTGCATAAGTAACAGTTACCTAGGTAAACTACCTGTTCACAAGACCTCGCAGTTCAAAGTAGGTAGGCAGAAAAGTCTGATTTTTACTAGCCTGAAAAGTCATTCTCCCTCACAGACAACAGATGACAGATGACTACGGAAGCACTCGCGGCAGCGGCATATTTTGTTTGTTACCTTCACTTCTCGCCTGACAAGGATGTAGCGGTAAATCTCGAGATAGATTGTCACTCGTATCTGTCCGGATGATCAAGGTTAAGAGTTATGGGTTACAATCAGGTATTTGCGGATGTTGCGAGATGAAACAGAGTCACACGAGTCTCAGGCTGTGTTTGTCAGGGTTGTGTTTGTCCATTCGATATCCAAACACTTCACCCGGAGGGTTATATATCACATCGATAAGGGGGTCTGAACAGCTGTTCCTGTCTTGATATCGCTATTTCGGTCCACAGGAGCGAGAGGGGAGGCAACTGCGGTCTTCTTTACCAGAGCAGGCGGGGAACGAACCAACGTCCAATTAGCAGTGGGAAAAAAAGACCTACTCAGTTGCGGCTGCAGAACCAAAGTTGCTCTCCTGAAAAGAAGATACCTATGAAGGGTGATGACTGATAGATCACGACTGTATAATTATCGAGAAATGAAAAATATTCACAAGTGTCCTGGAGCAGACCACACTGCCATCCAGGATCATCCTGAATGAAGAACAGAAACAGACAGACATATTATTCTCACTCATTATTCTTGAAATTAAACAGCGATCAGACATACAGTTCATGCGCCTCTAGATGTAAGACATGCAGGAATGTAGGTACCGCTTTGGAAAAGGCCTCAAGAGAAAGACGCGTGGACACTCCCACGCGTGGAATGTAACAGAGGCTGAGCGCACAGCCGCGACACCACGAAGTACTTCTCCCTTGGACCTCGGAACCGGAACAGCCCCGTGCCGTATGCACTCCATACGCAAGGACTGTCCATGCCTGCCGAGGGCAAGGCATGTGCCATGACGACCATCCACGATCCATTAGTTAGATAGGTCGGCTGCAAGGCAAATCGTAGGAAGTACGCAGTGATATAGAGAATAATAAGACGTCCAAAATTAGCAATTGACATAATGCCGACATGTTCTCAAGGACAAGATGGTGAGGTCCTAGAAAGGCACTGACTGAGTAGAGATATCATACCTCAACGGAAAAGGAAAGGGAAGGAAACGGAAATAGTGCCAAAAAGAGAAAAAGGTATTCCTCCACTGACGTCACTACTCTTCGTATATCCGAGATAGTGATCATCGCTCGGCGAACAGATCGGGTATGTGTAGATAGACAAGAGGACATGACATATTAAGTAAGCACGGCGAGCCCAAAGCTCATCGTGGTTTAAAGATAGCCGCGCCTGGCACCTGCTATCCACGTGAGATGGCAATGGGAGCCTGTTTCAGTCCTAGGAGAAACATTAGACTTGTCACCCAGGGCAGCAATATCAGCGGATTCAACGCTTAGGGAAAGCTGCCCGCTTTCACAAGAACAATGTCACAGGATGTCACAGACTGCTTCTCCGAAAAATGCGCGCATTCCAGGACGTAGGCCTTGATGCTCTCCATACCCACCTGTGGGGTAAAGGTCTCGGGAGTGATGTCCCCCTTTTCTTTTTCCATGGCAAAAGGACGTTTTCACAGGGGCCACAGCAGACGCCTCATCGTGGCCTGCTTTCTCTGAGGATCCCACTCGATTTGATCTGTCACATCGGGAGGGTTCACGATTCGCAGCCGCGTCCCTGCGCACGTGGCTGGCAAAGTCGACTGACCATGCGCGATACAGCGAGCGATGCTTCCGACCGGACAGACCAGATCGATAGGTAACGATGAAGAAAAGAAAGCACTATCGAGGATCTATGCCGTAGATGGTTCCTGAGATTTTGCTCATCTCATCGAACGTCTATCCCATCGGCGCAGCCACCACCGGTCCCGTGCCCTTGCCTTGCTGGTCAGGAGGCGCTACTTGGATGGCATCGGCGGCGCAAGCAACGATGCTTGTCCAGTAGTCGTGAAAGCGACGTAGTAGCCGTACATGTTCGTTCGGAGGTTTTGCCACTGTCCGAATCGTGGCTTTGACAGGGACCCTGGTCAAACCTAGCAAGCTCGCTTGGATAAATAATGATTTCCAATGGCCGCAGGAGTGGTGATGGGAGGGCTAAGCAGTGGTGGAGGGTGGCACGCCGATGTTCGATCCCTTCGATCTCGATGGCTGATTGGAGATGTCATGCGGCAAAGAGGCAGAGGAGCGGGGTCGAGAGCAGGTTAGCAGCAACCCCTTCCAGCTCTCGCTCCGCTGGCGGAGCCGTTCTCGTCGTCCAAGGCTCTCCAATCTCTCTTCCTGGCGAGGAGGACGGGCGTATGACCGACGAGAAGATGGTCGAGAACAAACGGTGCAGTGCAGCTGTAAGCGATCTGTGCCAGCAAATCAGACTTGCCCTTTTCCTCCCCGATAGACCTGAGTTGGGACCAACGCGATCGGTGCGTGTTTTTTGTCCGCGGAGTACGGAGTACTATGAGACAAGACGAGACCTGGGAAGCTTGCGACAGCAGATCTGGTCGAGAAAGAGAAGGCCCGGACGTCTTCTTCTACCGGACAGCCTCTACATCTCGGACAACAACCTCGCTAGCTAGAGACAATGGAAGAAGACCACCTACCCTTGGAAGATCTTGCATGGCTGGAATTGGTTAAGGTCAGGATCTTGTTTCCCCTCCTAGCCACTGCTACTTGGTACTATTGATCGAATATCGAATGCAGATTGCATAGTGCATACGGATACAAACTGCCCGGGCGTATCTACGGTCCTTTTTTTAGGAAACTTCTCTGCGACCACGAAGCCAATTGGTCGACTTACCCCGTACTCTGTACAGCGATCCAGATCAATGCCCACTACCCCATAAAATGTCTAGAACCTGCACAAAGAAACCCAGCCAGAGCAGCGAGAAGCTTGTCTCAGCGGTGACAGTTGTGCAATCTCCACACTGGGTCCAGCAGCTACGTAGCCACGCTTGTCTCCCTTGAACGATGAACTCCTGCTTTAAACTCGTGCAGACCATCCTTTAAGCGCGGGTTTAAAAAAGATCGCTACAGGATTTGACGACGAAAGCTCCTGACTATTCATGCTCATGGTCTATCCTGTCAGATTCCGCCTTCCTATATCTGGGAACCATATACGAGGTACTTAGTGCGTTCCCAGTAGTGGATTTCTGGCTGTCTTAGATCTCCCGAGCCTGCGGGAGCTTGGGAGGAGATAACAAGTGGATTATGGTCAAGCCACGAAGGAACTTGATTATTACGGAGCACTCGGCATTTATCAAATTATTAGCTGCCGTTGTAATCTTCTCTTCTGGGGCTTGGCCCCTGCGCCGTCGAGCGTCGCCGTTGAGGAGTGAACCTCGGTGCGCCAAAGCAGATCAACAACGGCGTACCCGCCACAATTAACTTAGCCGTGAATTGCTCCGTGCCGTGCGGGTAGATCCGACAAAGTGGATAATTCCCATGGAGAGACCAAGAATAAAAGATAAATCATGACTATGACGCTTTACCTCCTCCGGATGGGCCATGGCGTTGTCTCGTCACTCCCAAGTCGCGAGGGCGGCTGGGACCTGTTTGGGCATATCTGCCAGGTACCGAGCCCTCACTGCCTATCACGGCCTGTGCGGAGATTGTATCCCCGATTCCCGCGAGTGCAGTAGTACGGCGTAGTACTACTTGGATGTTGCCGGTGTCACTATCCGGCAGTGGGTAGTGTGCTGCTGCACAGGGAGATCACCCGATAGGTTCAAGGGCCCAGAACCAGATTTACAGAGGACAGAACTCCTAGACAGTGCAGTGGTGCATGTGTGCGTCTGCCGAGTGGTCACTGCGCAGACTGCCTCCTACTTAGCTTTGGGCACAAAGGTCAAAGGTTAATGACGATGGACAGCACGATATCTCCAAAGGGATGGCACGTCGATCTTCTGGATTATTATGTGGTAATCATGAGGAGCTACAACTGAGAAAAAAAAATCGCCAGATTTGTGCGATCTGTCATCCAAGGAACAACGTCGACTAGCGGATGCGTTTGTGCCCTGATTTTCCATGGGCTTAAATTAAAGAGCTCAAGTGCCCACCATCTCCCACGCATGGTCCAGCAGTGAGGCACTTTTTTTCACCTTGGACGGGAGCGCATTGTTGTTTATGCCGGGCGGGATCTTGTGCACATCGCGACGCTATTATTGTACAGACGGATATAATCCCGCACATTGGACGACTCGACATCTCGGACAGGGTGGATGCAGCTGTTCAGCAGGAGGGTGGCCGCCAGAGCTGCACGAGGAGCACCTCACTGCTGTGCCGCAGGGACCTGGCCCCGGAGCGCAACGCTGAGTGGCCACGACGCCCGAGCCAGGATATTTCATGAAAACCCAACCCTGCACGCTCGACTGGGGTCTTGGGGATGGAGGTTGGTCCGGAGGAGAGGTTGTCCCAAGGCTGGGGCCGTCTGGTGTCTTGGGAGCGAGGGTTCCTCGACGCCGGACGCCTTGGTGGTCCAGCGACTGGCCGACCTGCCCAACTCGGTGCAGACATGGCGTGTGCAGATCCAATTTTTGAAGGGGGGGGCCAGAGGGGGCCGTCGGGCGGCGGGTGCCCGCGCCGTCCACGCCATCATCCATGATCCATGAGCGGTTTGTCTAAAATCGGAAGCTCCCAAAAGGACACCCTGTTTACCCCGTCCTGCGTAATCCTACGAGGATTTAGCTCGCCCGTTTCGAGGCGCCGGTGGGAGCCACGGGCAACGGGTGTGGCTCTGCCTTCTCGCTGGCCGCTGCGACGGTGGTCGGGAGAGTTTCCCCTCCAGACAGCGCCACTGCCAATCGCTGCACTTGCCGGCTATCGTCGCTTGACCCCTCCCGGCCTGGCCCCAGATCTTGGTGTCCTTAGGCGCTCAGGGGTTGCAGCGCTGGACGAGGAGCGATCAGATCATCAGAACATCTCAGAGTCCGTCCAGACCGTCGAGGCGGACAGCATGGCCTCGGTCGAGCAGCAGCGTGGACAGCACATGCACGGGGACGGCCGCTGACTCTGCTGCGACGCTGCGACTGGCGTGCCGAACCAAGGGGCCGGGAGTCACCGCACGACCCAGCAGAGCAGTTGCTGGGTTGCGCGGAGTCGGGAGTACGAGGTGCGGGCCTGGGGGTTCGCCCTTCTTGGACTCCGGTTCGGGGGGGGGGCGGCGCGCGTCGCTCGTTCGTCCCACGGCCGGCGCACGGGCTGCCGCGGTCTAGCTCCAGCCCCTCGGCCTATGGGCGCGCGCACCGCACGCCACCCAGGGCGCGCCAGGCCGTTCTGGGCAGGCGGACCAGGGGCGGCCGCCGGCTAGCGCGCGTGCTAGCCGCAGCGGGCCTAGGCCGCGAGCTTGCGCGGCGGGGCTCCAGGCTCCAGGGCCAGGACCCATGGCCGCGCCCATGGGCCGGCGCCGGCGCTTAAGGACTCCGTGCACGCTGACTGGCCCGGCCGCGACCGACACGACACCGGGCGAGCTGGTTCGCTGCGCTCCTCGGGCGCTGGCTGACTCGCCCAGCTCGTCCCTCTCGCTCCTCCCCTTCCCCATACTTCATACTCGTCTCATTATTATTGTCTGGCCTCCTTTTGACCTCACCGTCCGAGCCCCTCGTCGCCCTTCCCCCCTTCGCCCTACGGGTCGCCGGTCGTCCATCCTCCGTGCATTGTTTCCCTTCTATCGACGGGGTGCTTTCTCCGTCTGCCCTTCGCCGTCCCTCCGTGTCCCACGGTCTCACGGCTCACGCCCTGCCAGCACCTCCCAGCCGCCCTGAGGTGGTGACGGTCGTTCCACACTGCCGGTCCATATTACTCTTCGACCTGCACTGCCCATCCATCTTGTCCGTCGAGTCCGACCAAAAGAGTATACAAGGGATGATACTCTAATCGTCTATCGTTGGGATTGTTTTTTTTTGGTCGCGTTGTCGTCGGATGTTCATCTCCTTCTGAAAAGCTAAAAAAGTACGTCGCGTCTTTTTTGATCTTGCACCATTTGGTTTTCGTCCCATCCTCGCCCATGGCCATGGGATGTCCTCTGCACCAGGACCTCAATTGAAGCAGGCGTTCTATCGAGTTCGAGCAATGCTGACCTGATACCGACCGTAGAGGACTGTCCGTTTCTGACATTCACAAGGTCAACGCATCACCATGGCGACAAGACCGCCTCTCGCGCCTCCGCCGAACGAGACGGAGAGCTCCTTCAGCAGAATCACCCGTGAGGGAAGGAAGCTCACGTACAAGTTGACCGTCATCCAGCAGCCTGAGCGTGCACGAGCCTGTGGTGCCGGTGCCAAGTGTATGTCTCGTGTTCCCTGAGAGCAACGTCCAACGTCGAGCTGACCATGGCCTCCTGACAGCGTCTGCCGACCGACGGCCCGTCGACCCTCCTCCCGTTGTGGAACTCCGCATCTACGAGTCGGACCCCAACAATGACATGCACAAGACTGACATCACCTTTGCCTACAACGCCAATTTCTTCCTGTTTGCTACGTTGGACGCGGCTCGCCCCATCGCCCATGGGAGGGTTTCCGGCCAGCCGCCCACCTGCCCCGTGTTGACCGGTGTGCCGGTCGCAGGAATAGCATACCTCGACCGCCCAGCTCAAGCCGGTTACTTCATATTCCCTGACCTGTCCGTTCGCCACGAGGGACTATATCGCTTGACTTTCAGCCTGTATGAGGAGGTCAAGAATCCCAAGGACGCAGATAAAGATTCCCCGCTCCCCGTTCAGGACAACCTGGCGCCGTCGAATCCCATGAAACCATCCGCACCGAACACGTACCTGCACTTCCGTCTCGATGTCAAATCGTTGCCGTTTACCGTCTACAGTGCCAAGAAGTTCCCTGGGCTGGCGACGAGTACCTCTCTGAGCCGTATCGTGGCGGAACAAGGCTGCCGTGTCCGCATCAGACGTGACGTCCGGATGAGACGACGAAGAGACAAGCAGAAGCAGGAGTACAACGAGTATGATGAAGAGAGGGTGTACGCGCGGTCGGACAGATACTCGACTCCCGAAGCGTACGTGGCAACCCCGATCGAACGCCCGCGATCGACCAGTATCAGCACAGTCGATGGCCCTTACGCCTATTGCCCGGAGCCTCAGCGGCGGCCATCCGTCTCCGAGTACGGCTACCAATGTCCGCAGCCTTATCAGCAGCCCCCGGCACCTCCCGTTCCTCCTACTTATGCTCCCTCGTCTCAGTCGCACTTGTCCTTTGGCTCGACTCAGTCGCAGTACCAAACCCCTCAGCTACCTCCGACACCGCAGCCCACAACGCAACCGACGCCGTCGACACCGTACTCTCCGCACCCCGCGTCTTCTCACGGGAGAAACCCATCCAACAGTTCTGAATATGAGAACAACACCCCACAGGGCTACCCATATCAGCAGACGCGGCCGCCACAGCCTGAACGATACGAGTACCCGAAGACTTCCCTACCGCCCCTTCGCCTAGAACCTCCTCCTAGGATGATAAACCTTCCACAGCCCCATGGGGAATCCCGTTCCGGTTCGTCTGACCCCAGCGCTTATCAATCGTGCCCACAGCTTCCGGCTACACGCCCGCGGACGCCGGTCAGCGTCACATCACTCCCGCCCCTGAAGACTCTTTCCGGGGAATACGTCAAAGCTTTGCCGCAGATGAGCAGCGTTCCGCCAACTCCCAACCACGACCCCGTCACCGGCAAGCGGCTACTCTACGAGACGGAGGCGACATTGTCGAAGCGCTCGCATGAGGATTCGTTTGGCCACCAAGAGCGTCCGCTCCAGAATGGCATGCGTCCAGACACGGATACGTATCCTACCGCGCACCGGAATGGAATGCCCAAGATCAATCGAAGCATGCTTTACGAGGACCTGGGTGCCGACAAGTCACAGATGGAATACAAGCGTGCAGACGGGAGCACAACCTCGAAACTTCCACCGTCCCACAAAGCCTGAACCATGACCGAGGCCGGGCCTTCGATTACGTGCATTCATTGTCTATTTTGAACTTTTTTTTCCCCCCCAATAAGGAGTTCTCGCTCGGAGTCTGTCCTGCCAGCTTTCCCTCGAGCAATGTAGGGAATCCAACTCGCCCATGTCCATGCCGGATACTCTCTGTACATGGTTCCTTGTCTGCTGTCTCTCTCGAAGGCCTAGTGTATGGCGCGGTCACATTCGTTTCCTGCGCTCATCTCCTTGTCTCTTCCGAATTTACCCTCCAGTCCGATTGGACTCTTGAACTGTTGTTTTTTTATTATTATCCTTCTCCGCTTCAATATCCCTTAGGGATCCCCCTCCCCTGGACGGTTTCTGGGAGACTCCCGGGGTTTCGGCAGGAGGAGCAAGCGGCCATTCTGTTCTCTGCGTCCCCCTAGACATCCGTTACAAGTGCGTTCTTGATAGGTGATCGGATACCCCGTTGTCTTTCCGTTGGGATGGTCGGCGAGTCTCTCTCTCTTTTCTCTTTTCTTCTCTTTGATTTCATTTCCCATTTGAGTGCTGGAGGCTTTGTAGTTGTCGCTGTCGTTCTTCGGAAGCGTAATAGAAAAAACCACTTCTCGAAGGGGGGCAATGAAAGAATTTGTTTGAATGGGCGGTTGTTTTTAATTCCTTGTTTGGGATTTGTTATTTCTATTTTCTTACGGGGGGACCGCAAAATGTTTCTGGGATTCGTCTGTCTGTGATTTTACTTTTTTGCCTTGTTCGTTTGGCTGTGCCATCGACATGCTGTGTTTATTTGACAGGAACGGCATGTCTCTTAGGGGCTATCTATCAGGTGTCTGTGAATCAATCAAATCAAATCGAATCAAATCAATATCCATCTAGATCGTACAGTTCCCGCATTTCTTCCGCCTTTCAATAATAATAACAATAATAGATAGAGTATGCCGCCCGGACCGACAAAGGTCCCGTCCAACTGGCACTAGGTAGAGAGAGCTCTGACCCAGCCGTGTAAACGCGAGACATTTTCCCATGGCTATGGATACTTTCTGCACGGGCCCAGGACCGCACGATGCTTAAAACATTTGTGGAGAGAGAGAGTGTGTGTGTGAGACGTTCCCATTGCGGCGGACTCCCCCTGCGTTTTATCTGCAACGTGTCGACACCCTGGAGGGCTCGAGCTTCTCTGCCATCCCTGCAGCACCCACATGTCAGCCGCGTGCGCGGGCGGCACGACCCTTGCAGATCGCACGTTGCTGATTATTACTCCAGATCTTTGAAAGACTTCCTCGACGGTCGCAGCGCCAGGATCCTAGACGCGGTGCGATTATCTCATAACAACAATCGACGTTGTTGCTGCTTGGGATCGGTGAAGGGGGGTCGGGGGTCCGCCTTTCTTTGATTTGGTACGGATGTAAACAAAGCCAACGGACTCGACATCCCTGCACGCGACTCGACTCATCGTCGCGTCGCCTCGAGCACGTCTCTCCTCGTTCCTTTCACTCTTGTTTTTTTGTTCCTTTTATTTCCAGCTGCGATCAGGCGCGAATTTGCTACGTCCTGCGAGCCTAGCTGGACGCGATTTCCCCCGCTCCCGACGGGACGGTTGGAATTTCAATTGAGGCGGAGGGATGACGCGGAGAGAGATCGATGCCGAGGTTCGTACGTACCGCGCCTTGAACTGAACTTCCTCGAAGCTCCAATCTTTGAAGAGCAAAACAGCCCAAAAATGAAAAACTGATGATTGTCTTTCGTCGCGTCTCCCTAGACTGCTTACCTCCAGGTCGATAATCTCGACATGGATCCTCTCCACGCGGACCAGAAGCTCCAGCAGGCGATCCTGATGGACGACAGCGGCAGCGATGTCTCCTCCTCCTCCTCCCCGCATCATCACCACCACAAGCGCAAGCATTCTCACTTCAGCTCGACGAGCGTCTCCCAGACCACATCCGACACGTCGGGTCGCTTCGACGACGCCGAGGAGTCGGAGGAATTGGAGTCCAACCAGAATGGCTACTTCTATGACGATGCCTACGATGCCACCGGCTCTGTCCATTCCGCCAAGCGGAGGCGCTCGAACGACTGGCCCCTTCGCGACGGAGGGGTAGTCTACAACGAGTACGGTATGCGCGTGGACAGTTGCAGCAGCAACAGCGACAGCAATAACAACGGCAGCGCAAACCGCCGGGGCTCTCCCCGTTCCTCCACTTCCAGGAACAATTCACGCCATCCTAGCTGCTCGCCCGGCAACAACCGTGCTCGCCGCTCGCGGTTCATCGAGGGCAGCATGAACGACCGTGTCAGCAAGGCACCGCCAAGCATTTTCATCGACGAGCGTGCGGCGGCAATGCAGCAGGCCCAGTCCCAAGGTGGTAGTACGAATGCTGTCTCCGCGCAGAAGCAGTCTGGCATCTTCCGGTTCGGGAAGGCCATCGCGTCCGCATTCAACCCGTTTGGCATGTTCGGAAACGTGTCGGAGATCTGGAAGAGTTCCCAGGGCGGCGTCGCCACCCCCAAGACGCAGAAGGAGATCATGAAGGAGAGGCAGAAGCAGGCGCAGAAGGCGTACGAAGAGCTGAAGAAGTCCGGATTCAAGGGCACGAACAAGGGGAGCTATCTGCAGCAGTTGCAGCAGCAGCGCAATAGCAATAAAAATAATAATACTGATAATAATGGCGTTGATCCTTCCACCGCGGACCAGACGTGGAAAGCTATTCAAGAGAAGATGGAGCACAAGATTCATAATCCAGCGCGGGGCCACTCCCGACAGGACTCCTCGGGTCTTTCTGAGCAGGAAGGGTGTCAGACAACAACATCCATTGAGACCAAACGACATGATCTCACAGCGTCGCTCAGGACGTCTTTCCACGACCTTCGCAAGGCGAAGTCAGCCTTGAACATCGGCAAACGTCGCGATGCCTCCCCTGTTCGATCCTCGCTTGACAGGAACTCGGAAGACTCCCAGCAGCGCCCTCCCATGCGCAAGCAACAGTCCCGCAAGGACCTGGCGAAGCAAGCGAAGCTCCTCAAGAAGGTCAGCAATCTGGAAGACAAGCTCGAGCGGGCCAGACGCGAGCTCCGTGAACTCACCGGCGAGCCTGAACCACCGGTGCCGGCGCTGTGTCTTGACCACTGTCACCATCATCCTCAAAAATTCGTGCCGGGGGCCCTTCCGTCTCTTCCCTCGGAGAGGATACTCAGGAATCAGCTGGACTCGGCTGTTCAGACTGATCCCATTTTTGATTTTGATTTTACTCCCGTTACACCGGCCAAGGACGTCCCTCGTCGCGTCGAGGGGGAGAGCGACGAGGGTGCGCAGGACGAAGAAGAAGTCCGTACCAAGACCAGGAGACCTACTCCGGGGCCGAAACCGCGAAACAAGGACCCTTCTACCACCACAAAAGGTAGTCCTTCACTGAAGAGGAAGTCTCAGGTTGATCCTGGCTTGGACGTCAGTCAGACAGCGGAGCAACCTGGCCAGAACGAGCACACACACTACAATGACGCGGACTGCGAGGTGGCATCGACGACCAGCACTACCAACAAAAACAAGCCTATCCTGAAGAGAACGCCGCCCAGAAAGGCAAAGGTGCACAAGACCGCCAAGGGCGACAGTCCCGGGTCTGTGGAGAGAAAGCTGGCTGAGGCTGCCGAGGCGGCAGAAGATGAGAACCAACAAACACCAAGACCAGCGAAGTCGAAGTCGGGGACCTCCTCCTCTCGATACTGCGGACCGGGACGATCGCCGCCTCCTCGTCGATCGAAGAGCCCGGCGTCCAGCTTGAGGAATACTCTAACTCCGTATCTCAAGGCTAGGAAATCCAAAGTGGACATGCGTGCAACTGCTGAGGGTGATAACGATGATAAGGGAGCAGCCAAGAACGAAGGCCAGCAGCATCAGAATAATCTCTACCTGAAGAGCCAGAGCCGCAACCAGAGCGTCGACCGGTCTGCCGTTGTGGCTACTCCGGCGAAAGGCCATCATTCAAGGAAATACAGCGGCGACGACGAGGAGAACATCCCGCCCGTTCCGCCCGTGCCCAGGGATTTCCTCGCGGACGCCGCCGCCACCAAGGGCGGCACGACCCTCGTCAGGAGCCTGGAGATGATCCGCGAGGCGGATACCAGCAACGAGGAATTACTATTGAGGCCGGAGCAGCGGCAGTTTTCGAACAACCGGGTTTCTGGCGCTCGTGCTCGTGCCGGTGCTGGTGCGAAGCAGAATCGGAATCAGACGACGACTGTTCCTGATGACTTTGAGTGGCCGGATGATATTTTCTAATCGTCCCTCACTGGAACTACGTGATATTCGACCTTGGAAACCTCTGTTATAACAGTTTTCTGGACATCAAAGCCTTTTCTTGACAAGCTTGCACCTTCGCCTGGATCTATCGGTTTTCTGGCACCCTTTTTCTTCACCTTCGTTTGATTCTGCACGCCATCCATCCTCTTCAACAATTGTCTGTCCTTCTTTTTACTCATTCTCACTCAATCCAGCCAGCATCATTCACCAAGTTCATGCTTCGATTTGAACGAACTAAACCCTCTCGCCTTCTCTCACTCAGTTCTTCTTTTCTTTTTTTTTTTTTATATTTCCACGTCATGAAAACAAGCAAAAAAATACAGCATCCAATCCCATCCCGATTAACGAGAACGAGAGAGAGAAAACGTTTTCGAATCCAGCGAACGGAACGGAACGGGAACGGGACCGAACCAAGCCACGCGGACCTTTTTTTCCCTCTTTTTTTTTCACGACTTTAACAACTTTACTTTTCTTACGACGTACACGGTTATGGTTACGAGTACCTGACCTTACCTGACTTTTTTTTGTGTTTGTCTTTGCTCGTCCTTACGAAAACCTATCCTTGACACACACACATACACTCACCCACACGCTCTCTCTGGTTTATCACGCGGCGGTTGCTTGATTGCTGATTGATGATTCTGGTGGAAGCAGGCAGGGTCGGTTGAGGTAGAGACCTCTCAGGCGTCAACGGAACGGTTGGTTTCAGATTCAGATTCCATTCATTGGGGGGGGGGGGGGGGGGGACGAAAAGGAAGGACAGGATGTCTTTTTTTCCTTGCCCTGCTTGATTTTTTTGTCATGAGTACTCTCTCGGGAATAATTCCTCTTTTTATCTTGCTTGCTCGCTCTCTTTGGCTTTTTTTTCTTCTTTTCTCTGGTTTGAAAGTTGTTTGTGGTTGTTCTTTTTTTTTCGGATGTATGTTTGAACGAGTCACGGAGACGATTGCATGTATGCATGTCTTGAGTAGGAAGATTTCTTTTTAAATGGAATTGTTTCGGTTCTTTTGAAAGTTAATTTGTTTGTCGTAGATCTGTATACCATATCTGAGAGTTCAGGCTACCCATACGATGACTTAATGTATGGACTACGTAGAAGGGCTACTTCCCCATGAGCCAGCCGTTCGATCATTATCTACCCGCATGACTCATCCATCACTTGAGAAGTTTCTCAATAGATTGAATTAATTGAAATCTGGATTAAAACACAGTCTCTGTCGTCATATGCTCATTACACACACTACATTACATGCCTTAAACTCTAGAAGATCGCCGTCGCATTTGCATGGGAGCTCACGCCAGCTGGATTGCCAAAACAAAACAAAACGGGTTAGTTACAAGGCTCAGGAACAAGGCACGAAGGGAGATGAATTAGGTATAGTACGTACCAGGGACGTTCGCAGGCGCACTCGTCAGGAAGAACGTCCACCGGTTCAGCTCGCGGCACTTGGCCGCTAGCCTCTCCAGGTTCCACATCTCGCCCAGCGGCATCCCCCAGAGCGACAGGATATACTCGTGCAGGTGGTACGACTCCTGCGTGGGCCAGCGCTCAAAGGCCGGCGCGTCGCCCGCTACCGCCGCGAAGTAGCAGTCGTGCAGCCAGTCGAGCATGGCCTCCTCCTGCTTGACGCCCGCCCACTCGACGCCCCCCGGCTTGGAGCTGTCCTCCAGGTGCATCGGGCGCAGCGCGGCCGCGGTCCGCTCCTCGGGGGACAGCTCGTAATACCGCTCGACCCAGCCCGAGCGGATCAGCAGGATGTCGCCGATCTTGATGTCGCCGCCCTGCGACTCCGGGCGGATGTCGATCCCCTGCGCCTGGCCGCATTTCCGCAGCTCCTCGAAGGAGATGGCGTGGCCGAGGTACGGGTCGTAGGTGATGCCGTTGGCTTTGGCGTATCCCCAGTAGTCGAGGAGGATGCCGCGGCCGGCGATGCCGTGGTTGGCCCAGTGGTGGATGCTGCATTTGAGGTTGGCGTTGGGGCCCGTGATGTCACTTCCCTTTGTCTAGACAATCGTAGTGTTAGTGAACAAGATTTAGAATAAATTGCACCTTTATGGTAAGAAGAATGGTAGGTAGTTACCCCGTTGTAGAAAGTTTGCGTTGGGACATGGGCGAACTGGGAGAACGTTAGCCCTAGTGACGGAGACTGATACAATACATAGATATCCACCCACATGTCTGAACCCATCCCACTGGGTTCCGCTCTGAGTGTTCAGGTGGTACAGATCATCATAGACAACATTTTCAACCAGCGTCTTGATTCTGTGGGCGAACTTCTCACGCTCGAAAGCCGGCGTTTCGGGGATATTCAACGGCAGACTGAAAGCAGAAGATACTCGTATCAACATACATGAAATCCAGGGAACACAAAGCATGCCTGAAAGATATACTCACTCCAACGGCACTATCTCCCCGGTCTTTATCTCCGCAGCAGCTGCCTTCACCCTCTTGGGAGTCAAGAGATTCAATCTGCCAATCTGTATGGAAAGAGAGACCAGTCAGTAAATGTCAATATCAGTGTACACGTAAGTCTGCGAGCATACATAGTCGTCTTTACCCCAGACCCATGCGGCTCCCTCCGGAGCCCCGGGAATCTTCGGTAGATCCTTGCGAGAGGGGAACTTGGTGGAATCAGGATTCCAAGGTAGCTGATCTGGAGATTGCTGGTCGCCACCACCACCACCTAGGTGGCCGGTGGTCTGTGCGAGTCTCTGACCGGCAGGGGACATTTCTTCGACTAGTTATGCAGGTAATATGAGATAGGCGTGATGTGAGTGATGATATATGATACGGTACTACGAGAGCTGGCGGAGAGGAAAGGGGACGTTTGAAAGAAGAGCGAGAAAGGACGGTGAGGACCTGGGTAAATGGGGCGAACCGAAGAAATAGAGACCATGTCGTCGCCATAGCTCTTGACTATCCCCGGATCTCCTACAACGGAAGGTGGAGTCTGGATCTTCGGGCAATATGTGTGGGGTAAAATCCATCTCCGCAGTCGATCAACATGTCTGGTCAGAGTATATCCGACGCTCGACGGGATACCCGAGACAGGGGGCTTGCTCTCACTGTACAGTATCTAATATCATAATCCAGAGGTTTACCTGACGCACAGCATCACGAGGCGGCCAAGAGATCGTGCCAGTACAATGGGAGCAATAGGAGCATCAACTAAGAGATGAAACCGGCCTGGGATTCGAGGGAGAAACCTGTTGTCTCAATGTCAGTTCTTTCACGCCCGACAATAATGCAACTGGAATGTATCATGCCTTGATTCTTGGTCCTCCGCGCTATTCTATCACTCGGCGATGTGAATCAGCACCTCATGCTCATGGAACTAGCATATTGGCAGACACTGCTCTACCGAACCCCGCAGACGAGATCAACCGACAACTGCCGAGGAGACCAGTGGGAATAGGAATCATCCGGAAATGCGGTCCGGTTTGCTTCGACAATAGCCGGGAAAGTATCTATTTCCTTCCACGTTCTGGATCGATGGTAGTTTCAGCGACGACACTGTACAGGAGCGAGCGGAGTGTGCAGGACAGCATGCAACGCGACAGGCGCTGAAGAAACGAACAAGCCTTTTGCCCTTACCCGCCAGGCACAGGAAGTAAGCATGATCGCGCACGCTAACGTGCGCGCGCCTTGTACGGATGAAGCAGTTTCGTACTCTCACCTGCGCAGTGCGGTGATGAAGTCGAGGCCCGAGGCGTCACCACGCTAGCAAGGGTCTGTCCTCCATCAAGCAGGGACCCTTGATCACAACTACAACCTTCATAACCGGACACCTTATGGCTACTTGCACACAAAAGGAGCTGTATAGACCAAACAGGGCCATTTTTGGTTTTTGTTTGATCGACTGAACGAGTCTATGTTACAGAAAGCGTTACTGCCCCGCCACATCTCCGGTGTCCCATCATAACCAGTGCGTCCCATCCATAGCAAATCATTCTGCACGTCAAAATAGAGGTCACAAGGAACTTCCGAAGATAGATGCTGAAAAAAGGATATAAAACACAGGGAACTGAAACTCCGCGCCGTAAGGGGAATACTGGCTGAAGAGAAAACTAGAGGCATGCAGGACATGAAAACAATTCACAAGGACAGGCCATGCGAAGCAAAGTACAAACAGGCGGCTACTATGCGGCGCCTGAGAGTATCAATTCTCGTGCCAACGTGTCCATACCCCTTGTCCAACTGCGCCGGTTAAAAAAACATAACAGGGAAATGCTCGAAAAGCAAAAGGGACGCCTTGTGCAGTCACAACCAACCCACTCGACTAGGAAAGCTGAACGCCAGTACCGCTAAGTGAGTCGACGTCGCATGTAAAGACGAAAGCATCATCCGTCCACGCGGCATGCCGATTTCACCGTAATCATGTCCATGCCAAAAAAAAAAGAAAGCAATTAGGAAATTACATCATGCCGCCACCGAGACATCACAGTTCGTATCTGGAGCTCCAATCCATTCCGACGCCAGCACATCCGAAAAGGAGCATACCTTTACCAACCAACACAAAACCCGCCCGGAAAAGGTGACTGCCGGAGATAGTACATCAAGGAAGGCAAAGAAGAAAAAAAGACATTAGGTCTGGGCAGGCACACCAGTGGCTTGAGAGGTGTTGCGGCCGCCCCTGACGGCACCTCGTCCTCGGGCGTTGTTGTAACCGCGATTATAGCCACCTCTGCCCCGGGCGCCTCCATAGCCCCTTCCCCTATTACGGCCCCTATAGTTACCGCGGAAGCCATCGACACTACCCTGACCGAAGGTCTCAATGTTCTTCTTTTCCTCTTCGCCGCGCCATTCTTTGCCTCTGGCGCCCTTTGCTTCCTCCCGATCGCGACTCTCACTGGAGATATTATCAAAGAACGAGGAAGCTTTATTGTAGGCAACAGTCACAATTGGGAGGCCAGTCTTGGTGCCGTTGGCCTCGCCGTTGACAGCTTTCTCACCTGGCTCGCCTAGTGTAACACCAGACGCGATAGCCTCCTTCACCAGGTCTTGTTTGTTGAACTTAGCATTTGCAGATTCAAAGTCGTAATCGGTATCCGGGACCTCGATTTTCTTAACCTGGGCCTGATGCTGCCCACGACCACGACCACTTCGGGCATTTTGCTGGCGGCCGCGGTTACTATCAAACGGTTTCATCTCATTCATCTTCTTGGTTACACTCTCAACCGTAGCATCAGCTTGCTGCTGAGGCTTCTTCTGAGAGGTTGGCTGCGGCAACTTTGCCATGGCAGCGGCGACGGCAGCAGTAGCTGCGCGAGTGGCTTCAGTAATGGCAGCCTGAGCGGTGCCTTGAGATGGGGCATTTCCTGAAGCGCTGGCAAGAGGCGGATTAGGCGCAGCTGAAACCGCTGGCTTTACGGTAGGATTCGAGATCGGAATGGCGGGAACCACCCGATTATTCTTAGGGCCAGTAGGTGGCGCCTTAGACGGTGTAGTTGGGGCTGCAGTGGCTGAAGTACTAGGTGCCACGGTAGAGGAAGCCTTGGCAGCTGTGGCACCTTGCGAAGGAGCAGAGGTGGCAGGCGCTTGCGTAGCTTCGGTTACGGAGGGTTTGGACTCAACAGGTGGAGGTGGGGGATTTTGAGTGGCAGGAGCAGGGACGGGTGTCGCGCTCTTGCTGGCAGGCTTGCTCGGGCTCTTGTCACCAACCGGGAGCTCGGACGTAGGCTTCTGGACATTTGCAGGGCCTGCTCCAGGAGCGCCAGGACGTTGCTGCTGTTGCTGTTGCGGCTGCTGCTGCGGCTGCGGCTGCTGTTGTTGCTGCTGTTGCTGTTGACCTGGAGGTCCAATCGGCATCTGGGGAGGGGGGAACTGTCCTGGTCCCTGAGGGAAGCCCTGGCCTGGTGGAGGATACCATCCTGGAGGGGCGCCATAGGGCATATTCGGGAATCCCGGTCCTGGAGGGTAACCAGGGTGTCCAAAGCGTTGTCCGTAAGGTGGATAGTAGCCCTGGAACTGAGGTTGCTGAGGATAGCCAGGAGGGGCTTGGCGAGGAAGTTGAGATTGTTGCGGTGGTTGAGAATATGGAGGGCCCTGAGGAGGGCCTGGTCGAGACATACTCTATCAGAGCTGGTTAGTACAGATAGACACCTTGTAAAGAGAGGGAGTAGGCATCGCGAGGTGAACAAGATCATAATCAGAAGGAAGGCAACGGAAATATCCACATTGATTTTTTTGCGCATTCAGAACAGGTCTGTGAATTTACATCCGCAATATTTCATCATATGATCATGTGGCCCAACTTGGACAAGCCGGCACAAAGGGAGGATGGACCAAGTGTTGTGTGGCGTAGCGGGAGGTTGTGACTTACTCCAAGGATGGCAGGGTCGTTTGGCATCTGAGGAGGCTCAGGCTGTGTGTTTTCCTTCTTCTCCTCGGCTATACTGATGTCTTTCACGTCGCTACCGCGAAAGACTATGTATTCGTACACGGTGGCGGACGGGGCAATCTCCTCGGCGGGGTTGCCTCGCCTCCCCTCGGTGCCATAGGAAACGACATTTTCGAGGGCAATGGTGGAGGCCTCGGGGTTGATCTCATGTAATGTGCCAACATAACTAGGTGGACGGTCAGCTTTGAATTCTCAAGACCTTAGGCGCTGTGGGATCGCGTACCGTATGTCGCTCTTTGAAATCAGGTTGAACCGTTGACTGCCACCTGTTGGTTAGCTTTCCAGCCCAGCCGCACAAATCCAGATTCACACAGAATCCAAGGGACTGACTGACTGACCCTATTAGATGGTTTAAATCCATGGTGGCGGAGTGCGCGTACTCGCGCGGGTGAGGGAATGAAAGAAAGGTAGCGAGTGTGGTCGTGAGACGAGAAGTTGGGGGGGGGATGAAGAGTGGAAATTCCTGCTGAGCTGTTTGTGGTGAAAATGAGCGGCGCTACGGCGGGCGGCAGGAGCCGAGTGAGCAAGCAGGCAGCCTGTCATCGGAAGCCAAGCTGTACCTCTGCCGCTTCGGTATCACCTGCAGGCTGCCCGCATCCCGCTGTACGCCCATCATGTTGCGCTCTTCACATCGTGATGACTTCTTTCTGACTACGTTCGTGAAAATTAAGCTGGCTTTGTGTTTATCTGACCTTAATTTTTACTAATTTCCCTTCGCAGGGCCTCTTTGGAGGAAAGCAAGCGTAAAGCAGCCAAATCTCGAAACACAAATGGAAACCCAATCAAGCTCCAGAGCAAGATCCTTGCAGTCGCGGCGGATCCCTTGAACAGTGGGTCGATCTACGTGGCCGAGAGCGCTGGAACGGTTAGAAGAGTCATACTTGAAGTAGGTGCGCGGCGTCTTGCTTTCTCGAAGCCTCGAAAGCATCGGCACTAAGCCGACTCGTCCATTTGCAGACAGGTGAAATCTCTGCCGTATACAGAGGACCAACTGCCCCTTTGACGAGCGTCTGCTTCAGCCCGGACGGAAAATTGGTATTTGCAGGGTGCTGGGACAAGACAGTGTGGAGCTGGGATGTCACCTCTAGGCAGCCAAAGCAGAGATACCAAGGCCACTCCGACTTTGTGAAGTCAGTCCTCTGCGCCAGAGTCGCAGGTCAGGATGTCCTTATATCTGGCGGAGCAGATGCGGAGATCATAGTCTTCAGTATCTCCACGGGTGAGCGGCTCCATGTCCTCAAGGGTCATGCGAGGGGGGTCCAAGACCTCGCCATCGATCCTGCTTCTCTTGACCCAGATAGCTCGAAGTTTGTTCTCTTCAGCGCTGGGAGTGATCGGGAGATTCGACGCTTTGATATTCCCCCGGGTGCCGGTGACTTGAGCGGCTCTGAGCCGCTTATTGAACATGAAACCAGCGTTTACAAACTGTTCTTTGACGCTGACGGTGATTTGTGGACTGCTTCCGCCGATAAAACTGCCAAATGCCTTATACGAGACAATGGCTGGAAGGCTGATTTGGTACTCGAGCATCCCGACTTTGTCAGAGACGTAGTGGTGCACGAGCAAGGAGGCTGGGTCATCACCGCATGCAGAGACGAGGAGGTTCGGGTGTGGAATAAGGCGGTACGTCCCAGATTTTCATTTTCTAGGTTGATCAGTCTTCTGACTGGATCAGACCGGCGAGCTCTTTCATACGTTTTCTGGCCACTTTGAAGAGGTAACGGGTCTTCTACTGGTTGGGCCGACAGTCGTTAGCGTCAGCATCGATGCTACGATCCGCCAGTGGTCCCTGAAGCCTGACGAGCTCCGACGCGCAAGGGAGGAATCGCAGAATAAGAAGAACCCAAGCGAGGAGGATGGAGAGCCTAAGATAGAATCAATGCTGACGGAGGAGGAGGAACGTGAACTTGCGGAATTGATGAACGAGAATGACGATTAAGTCGAAGGGGACTTTGCCTCAGGACGGGGTGATGATGGCTGATGATGTGACGATCAGAACAGTAGACATCAAGGACCATCCGTGTTGGAGGGCCGCAGAGATATGTATGCCACAGTCTCCGTAATGAAGTCATTATTGAATGATTTGAAAGATCACTCTTGGCATAACCCGCCATGCAGCGATCGAGATCCACCAACTGCTGGCCTGCGCGGTGCGCACGCTACTTGTCACGTGCCTTGAACCTGATGTACCAATGACGCACCGCTTGTAGACGATCATCCTCATCTGGCAGAAGCGGGTATAACCCCGATGCATCGTAATCTCCAGCACGACGAGAGGCATCTCAAACTCGTTGGTCTCCTTCTCGCATGGGTCGCTTTGCGACTCCAAGGAAGTGTCGGATCTGGGCCTTTCGGCCGTTTCTAGCAGCGAGATTACTCCATCCGGTGCGGAACACGGGCCTGCTTCAAGCTCACTTAGCGGCCCCACGCCCCTCTACTTCCAGTCTGACCTGCCGGCATTCTCACCGGCTCCTGATCACGGGGACATCTCTCTGCTCACACGTCGTAGATAGCGGTGTGTGGGGTAACTCTCGCAAAATGGCGACTCTATCGGACATGCATGTAGACGAACAAGGGGGTGGGACAGAGCCAGGGCCTAAGCTGGTCAACAGGCTCCATGAGAGCAAGTCGCCATACGTGAGCAACCCAGATTCTGGTGTATCTTGAAATTCAGATGCTAAATACACTGCAGGTTAGGGGCCACATGCATAATCCTGTCGCATGGCAGCCCTGGGACTCCCAAGCAATCGACTTGGCGAAGAAGCTCAATCGCCTCATCTTCTTGAGCATTGGCTACTCAGCATGTCACTGTCCGTGATCGCACCCCTACAAACCCACCCGTTAAGCAAGTTTCTGACTCTCCATCAGGGTGCCATGTTATGGAAAAGGAATCTTTCATGTCTCCGGAAGTTGCTTCTATTCTGAACGAATCGTTCATCCCGATTAAAGTCGACCGGGAAGAGAGACCAGATATCGATGATGTGTACATGAACTATGTCCAGGCAACCACAGGGTCCGGGGGCTGGCCGCTGAACGTTTTCCTGACACCAGATCTCGAACCCGTTTTCGGTGGCACGTATTGGCCGGGGCCAAATTCCAGTTCCCGCCCCCGGCTGGGCGCTGAAGGTCCTATCGGATTTATTGACATTCTAGAGAAGCTCAGAGATGTCTGGCAGAAACAGCAGCAAAGATGTTTGGACAGCGCGAAGGAAATCACCAAGCAGCTCAAAGAGTTTGCGGAGGAAGGGACACATTCTCACCATGGAGAACGTGAGGCAGGCGAGGATTTGGAAATTGAGCTCCTCGAAGAGGCCTTTCGACATTTTGCGACTCGGTACGATCCTGTCAATGGAGGTTTTGGCAGAGCTCCGAAGTTCCCTACTCCAGCAAATTTGAGTTTCTTACTCCGCCTGGGCTTGTATCCAAGCGCCGTGTCGGATGTTGTTGGTCAGGAGGAGTGCGCTCAGGCAAGCGCAATGGCAGTAAACACCCTTCTTAAGATGGCTCGTGGTGGGATTAGGGACCACATCGGGCATGGATTCGCGAGGTATAGTGTCACCGCTGACTGGAGTCTGCCTCACTTCGAGAAGATGCTCTATGACCAGGCGCAACTTCTGGACGTCTACGTAGATGCGTTTCGGTTGACGCACGAGCCTGAGTTGTTAGGTGCTGTCTATGATCTGGTCGCCTATCTGACGACCCCACCCATTCAATCACCAAACGGTGGCTTCCATTCATCAGAAGATGCGGACAGTCTGCCAACTCCAAACGACACAGAGAAGCGCGAAGGCGCTTACTACGTCTGGACATTAAAGGAACTTACGCAAGTACTCGGGCAGCGGGATGCCGGAGTCTGCGCCCGCCACTGGGGTGTGCTTGCCGACGGCAATGTCGCTCCGGAGAATGATCCCCATGACGAGTTTATGAACCAGAATGTCCTGTCCATTCAGGTGACACCTAGTAAGCTCGCGAAGGAGTTCGGCCTGAGTGAAGACGAAGTCGTCAGGATCATCAAGTCAGCCAAACAGAAGCTGCGCGAGTACCGTGAGAGGACTCGCGTTCGTCCTGACTTGGATGATAAGATAATCGTCGCATGGAACGGACTGGCCATAGGAGCGCTTGCGAAGTGCAGTATCTTGCTAGATGAAATAGATAGTGCAAAGGCTGTGCAATGCAGGGACGCAGCAGCTAAAGCCGTCGACTTCATCAAGAACAACCTTTTTGATAAATCGACAGGACAGCTATGGCGCATCTACCGCGCCGGCAGCAGAGGAGACACGCCTGGATTCGCAGACGACTATGCATATCTAACGAGCGGGCTCATCCAGATGTATGAGGCCACTTTCGACGACGGTTACCTACAAATGGCCGAGCAGTTACAACGTAAGTTCTCTTTGAGTAACCTCAATGCTCTGCGGATGCTAACAGTAGTTCTCCAGAATACCTCAATACCCACTTCCTGGCCCCTGGTTCAAACTCGTCTACGTCCGCGGGCTACTATTCTACACCTTCGACTCTGACACCAGGTGTGCCTGGTCCGCTTCTCCGTCTGAAAGGAGGCACAGAATCCGCCACGCCATCCGTGAACGGCGTAATTGCACGCAATCTCCTCCGCCTGTCTGCGCTGCTCGAGGATGAGGGATACCGGAAACTTGCCCAACAGACCTGTAATGCGTTCTCCGTTGAGATCATGCAGCATCCTTTCCTCTTTGTGGGGCTCCTCGACGTTGTCGTCGGTCTGGAGCTCGGTGTCAAGAACGTCACAGGCGTGCTTTCCACCGCAGACATCACCTCTTCGACTGTTCCTCGCGCAGATGGCATGGTCAGCAAAACTGACGAGCCTATTTCCGCCAGAGACCTGCTCATCAAGAAAGTTCGGGATGAAGCAGGTCCTCCGGCAGCCACGTCCACTGCAACAGTGGCACTTGTGGATATCCGAAAGCCTTATTTGGACAACATCGTCGCCAACCAGTCGGCCTGGCTGATGTCCCGAAATCCACTGTATAAAGATCTCAGGGCCGGGGAACCTCCAAAGAATTTCATGCTTGTCTGCGAGGCGGGAAGCTGTCGGACCGTTGATATATGATTGTCTTTTCCCCTTTCGGTCCCGGGAAGAAACCGCGAAGAAGTCCTTGCACAGCGAGTAAAGCTGTGCGTTCGCCATTGATCTGTCGTCTTGTCACTATACGTTTATTTTCTGTATTGGATCTCACATGTTGCCTGTATAAGATGCATTGTTTGGGTCCTGTAATCATCTACTTGTGTACTGTACGGTTGGAATGTCTGCTAGAAAGTTGGCCATCTCGAGTGTGACATATGCGTGTACTGAATAGGCAGAATCGAGGCATTTGTACAGTGCTATCGTTCCGTCAAGAGAGAGTGCTAAGTCTAGGTGACAGATGGTATAGTGGACATAAATATATAACCACATGCATATGATGCACGACCGCCCAAAAACTGACATGTTGAGCGCCCCGAAGGCGGCTGTCAAGGATATATCTCGTCTATTTCTCCACAAGGGCGTCGAGCCACAGAAATAGAGTCAAATCAGATCTCTGTTCCTCGGGTATCGACGGACGTAGGACGGTGATATGTGTTGTTGACCCGATCGCTGCGCAGAACCCCTCCCGCGCCCCCGGCGATTTCCAAAAAAAAAAAAAAAAAAAAAATTACAAAATAGCATGAAAGCCCACTATTATCATTATTACTGCGTTTCCCCCCCCCCCCCCCCCTCTCCGCGACTCCCCAGATCCTAGCATAAGCCAGGCTGTGTCCAGTTCTCTCGGATTCCGACCCCTGTGATGATCGATACCAACTCACGCCTCACGCTGACATTGACTCCCGACTT
>Ga0207841_1000063_pt1 | contig 180023 bp, 148 predicted proteins | sample HigsolmetaGSP18D_FD_184846 | JGI IMG/M metagenome (GOLD analysis project Ga0207841, IMG submission 184846) | High solid enriched microbial communities from the Joint BioEnergy Institute, USA - SP1-8-D (SPAdes) | ecosystem: Engineered > Bioreactor > SSF (Solid state fermentation) > Aerobic >...
TGTAACTCTTTGTTTTCCTGTGCCAGAAGGACTGCATTATGCATTGCAATCTGACAGCCCTTGACTAGTTGATTAAGAGCTTGATTTGCAGGACTTGGTGGGCTTTGAGAATGGTGTCTCAATAGGTGCTTAAGAGCCTGGGTCTGAAGCTTCCAATTCCTTAATATTATGAGGTGTCTCAGGGACCCAGGATGCTGATTAATTGCTATGAGATATAGTAGGTGGTGTTGATGTCTTCATCTGAATATGAAGTTATAAAAGCACTTGATCAGACTGATATGGAACTAAGCCAGTAACTGCAAATCCACTGCAGATATTGGATATAGATAGGGCTTCTGTTTGTGCAGATTAATATACAATCAGAAAGTCTTGTTTATTAATATAATTGATGTCAAAATATATGTTTTTTTCAACCTTTTGCCTATATGCCTTTTTCAGAGGTGCAAAGCAGCCAACATCAAGTGGTTGAAGAAGATGTGAAGAATGGAATGGCATATATAATAGAATAATTATATTCTGGATGCAGAATTAATTAAATTCAGGTGTGATATAGCTTCTATGGCCATTAAAAATCAATAATCAATATTTTTTAATTGCATGGGCATAGGTATGCTTATAGAATATCTCTTTAACTTAAAATAAGTTAAGTTAATTATTTGTTCAGCCATTCTCACTGACCTCAATTATTCAGTCAGATGGTATATTTCTATACTATGAAGCTTGATGCATCTTTCCTACAAATATAATCATGGGAGGTAAGGCCCATCCAGATAAATTAATTAATTTAATAACAATCACCTATTTGTGATTTCCAGGCTGTATAGATCTGGCACAGCTAGATCAATCTGAGCTAGTGATAACTTTAGCAATTGATATCACACCCATTTGAAAGCCAGTTTTATCAAAGTTATAAATATCTTGATCAACCACACCATATTATTGAATAATATCTTGCATGTGTTGAAACCATTTATGGATGATTTTTGGATCTTCACATTGAGCCTGTTAATAATTATATTTGTGGTTATATCTTGATTGAAGTTTCTTATAGTATTTAATAAATCATTGTACTCAGTTCTTGCCAATAGTGGTTGATATAGATGCTGATTTTGAACACTCAGCTAGTAGTAGATTAGCCATCTTCTGTACAGTGGCAGCATGAGGTGGCATATCATGTTTATCCATAGATAATATCCATTCCACAAGAGTAGATTCTTCAATAGATGTGAGTTTTTGGCAATTTGGTGCTGAATCTGCATGCAAAGTGCGGCCGTGAAGACATGCTGTCAAGGTAGATTTTGACACATCATATGCTTTAGCAGCAGCTCTAATACTAGAAAATTGACCATTTTGATAGGCTCTAATTGCCAGAAGAAATCTGCCTTCTTTAGAGCTATCTTGATCACTCTGCAGTGCTGACATCTTGATTTGAATTTGTTGAGTATATTGCATCGTGTGTTGGGTAGCCTGTTCGGTGGTGTGGCCTGCTCAGTGGTTGACTATGTTAGCTGTGCTAAATCTATCAGCAAAGCAATCTCATAATCAACTAATTAAGAGCTCTATCAGATTACAATATATAATGCTGTTCTTCTTGTGCAGAAAATAGATAGCTAAAAACTGTCAATCAATATTAAAAAAAGAGAAGTACATTTAGATTCTATATAGCTACTGAAGACATTCTAATAACTGCAGAGAGATTATAATATGCTCAGCAAGCTAATCAAGTATATAAAGAGATGATTAAGCAGTCTAACATAATCCACCACTGAGCTGGTCAGCCACAACACCAACACCAAGTTTTTGACTATTACTACCACCACTACCCACTGTCTCTACCTAATAGCTGATATATCTAGGGAGGAATATCTTCAATTGGTTCTTCAGGCCTATAAAAAGAGCCAATTTCCATCAATCCAAAAGGTTGCAGATGCATTTAACATGCTTAAAAGCATCTTAATAATATGTGTTAGTGGGACTACTTCTCACAAAGATTTAATCACTAATTGTCAAAAATTGACAGAGACTGAAGAGAATACACTTTCAATATAGATTTTAAATATAGACTGATGTGGTTTACCTCCACAAATATCAACTGTATGCTATCTGATACAGTTATTGCTATCTATTTGATTATTATCCTCCCAAAGAGCCTTCATCAGTAAGAACTAGATAAACTGATATATCAAGCATTACAATGAACTTTGCTCTAAATACAGCTGAAAGTATGATTACCAGCAAGCTAAATATGAAGATCCAGAGCTGATTAAGAGGTGGTTTAAGCAGTTTTATAATACTATTTAAAATTATAGAATCCTTACACAAGATATCTACAATATGGATAAAACTGGCTTCCAAATAAATATAATTTCAACTGCTAAAGTTGTCTGTGGATCAGAAATATGAGAGAGTCATGCAAGAGCTATACAACCTGAGAATTATAAATAGATGACTGTAATTATTGTAATAAATACAGCTAAATGGGTTTTATCTCTCCAGATTATTTTTGCTGCAGAAAATCACCAATCTTGTTAGTATTAAGTTGTTCCAAATGACTACTGAATAGCATCAGCAAGAATAGTTGGACAAATAATAAAATAGATCTTAAATAGCTTCAGGAGACCTTTGAGACATATACAGCTTCATATATAGTTGAGAAATATTGTTTTTTGATTCTAGATAAATATAGTAGCCATGCCACTACAGAATTTAATAAGTTCTGTATAGAAAGGAAGATAATTTCTTTATATATATTATTATATTCTTCTTATCTGCTATAACTGCTGGGTATAAGCTGCTTTTCACCATTAAAGTGCTTATATAGCCAGAAGATTTAGAAGATGATGCAGAGAAGTATCTATTCTATTAATAAAAAAGATTTTCTATATGTTTATCCTGCAGTCCATCAATGAGCTTTATCAGCATTAAACATCTAAAGTAGATTTGCAGTAACTGACCTGATTTTATTATTCTCTAAAAGAGTTCTTTTAAAGCTTTATATTTAGCTTAAGACACCAACACCATCTTCTACAGCATATAGCAATCAATCTCTTGGCTCAGATAAGACATCAACTAATATATATCAACTGGACCAGTAAAAGAAGCAAATTCAACATCTTTAAAATCATCAATTATTATCTTCTTCCACTATAGAACAGGCAGTGAATAAGATGATTAAATATGCAGAGATTATTATATAGAATGCTATTCTATTATAGTAAGAGATTCATCAGTTTTGCACAAAAAACCAACACTAAAAAAGAAAGTGACAAGCATCTAGATATTTTATTCAAGCAGAGAGAAGCTTAACAGATGCTAAAAAGCAGCAAAAAGCTTAAGAGTATAAGCAACTGTAAGAATTATCTCAACAACTATAGAGACCATCAAGATACAGTAATTGCAATCAAGAAGGCTATAATTAGCTCAAATATTTTAATAAATAGTGCCTTTTCTTTTATATAGGAAAATATAATAGATTTTGTTGCTATTAATAATCTTTAAGATTTTTGGTTGTGTTGGGCTGCAACTCTTGGCTGAGGACTGACCAGCTCAGTGGTATAACCAGCTTAATAGTGGATTATGTTACAGTCAGAAAAGCAGACATTATTATCATGCAGTGTATGTAATTTATTAGAATATACTGCTAGAACATGTTTTAGTCACAAAAGAAATAATTTCTAGTATATATAGATGATTCAATTCATTTATTGTAATATAGCTTATAAAAAGATGTGTTGCATGGTGGAAGACTAACTTGTCTATCTGATTAACTTGCTTAACATAATTCACAAGCAAGTTATCTACTCAAGCAAGCCACCTACTTCCCAATACACAACATGTTCAATGAAATTAACTACTGAGATGTCTATAAAATCCATCAAAAATGCCCTCATCAAGAAGGCAGAATATCATTGATCATTGATAAAAAAGGCCAAATTTCAAATATCTGAGCAGCTGTATATATATAATATCTCTTACTTGTAACAACAAGCGTAGATAACTAGATCTAAAAGGGCCGTTGGTTTATCTTGAGGACAGAAAACAAGGGGGTGAGCAATATAAAAGTGAGAATAGACCTGTATTACTAACAATATCTATATAACAGATTGCTATGTGAGTTGACCACAAGGGTTGGAATCTGTCTGAAAGGAGTGTCTTTATATACATGCTGTTTTCCTGAGTCTCCAAGGCTTGTAGAAAGGCTCATAGTCTTGAATTATTGAATTAGTAGGATTCTGAACTGATCCTCTAATCCCCAGATCAGTTGAATCAGTATGCCAAGAGTTGATCGCACTGATCCAGTCACATAACTATTCTGGAAATAAGTAATTCTGTTCTCTGACTAGGATCTAGCAATGCCTTTGTAACAGTAGGCTATTCTCTAATAACAGTTAGTTTTCATCTATCTCTACATGTTTTGAGGTGATAACAAATCCTAGAAACTCTACTTTCTGAATGTGTTATTTATATTTCTCTAAAATTATAGAGAGCTTTTTATTCTATAGAGCTCTTAGAACCTTTTTTATATATTCTTTATGCTTTTCCAGAGTTTCTGAGTAGATGAGAATGTCATCAAGATAAGCTATATAAAAAATATTTAGATAGTCCTACAAAGTGTTGTTAACTAGGCTCTGAAATGTAGCAGGTATATTAATAAGTCTAAATGGTATAACTATATACTTGAAATGTTTTAATTAAATTCTGAAGACAGTCTTTTATTCCTTCTCTTCCTTTATTCAGACCAGATAATAGTCTTTGTGTAGATCCAGCTTGGTGAAATATCTGGCTTTTCTAAGCCTATTTTAAAGCTTAGAATGAGCAGCAGCAGATAGCAGTTCTTAACAGTGATATTATTGAGCTGGTAATAGTTTATACAGAGCTGTAACTTCTTATTCTTCTTGAGGACAAATAGTAGAGAGTATTCTATAGATAAAGCAGACAGCCTAGTATATTCTTATTCTAAATTTTTATTAATAGATTCTTATAGTGCTTCATGCTTCTTTTCTGAGAGAGAATAAATTAATTTAAATGCTAGCTATATCCCTAATTTCAATAATATTTTATAATTCTATAGTTAATGTTTTAGCAGTTATCTCTTGTCTTTTTTCTGAAAAATATTCTGAAAGCTTCAATACTCTTGCAGCATATTCTTCAATTTCTGAATAAAGAGTCTGATTGTTTTCTGCTTTTTTGTCAGAGCTTCCACTTCCCTGACTTTCTTAGAGCAAATATATAATATGCCAACTTGCTCTCTCTAATGTTATATATACTTTAGTGCTTTACTTAATATCTCTTAAATTTTATTATTTTTAGACTAGTTCTGTTTTTTTAGGCTGCCTCTTAGGTCTTACACTGCTTTTAAGTGTTTTTATAAACTGTATCTCTTTAGTTCTCTAGTTTATATAAAGATTATACATCTTTAGCCAGAGGATTTCTAAAATAATGTTATATCTTAAAATTTATGTGATGTCCAGATTGATCTGCTCTAAATATTGTTCAATCTTCAGAATTGAATTCCTTAGTTTCCATTTATATCCATTTATAGTTACTAGATGATTTATCTGTTATAGTCAACTTATAGAGTTTCTTCTTTGTCTAATAAGAAATATAGTTCTTGATGATAAAAATATTGCTGATAAAATTTTTAGTTATGTTATTGTTAATTATAATTCTTGCCTTTCTCTCATTGATCTTGCTACTAATAATAAGTTGCTAATATAAACCTTTTTCTGTGATGCTTATGTCAAGATATAGAGACTCTAGCTGCATTCTCTATAAGTGTTTTTTTGGCAGAGCTGACTAGTTCTTTGACTTGAACAGCTTTGAATACCATCCTGTGGTGTTCTTTTCTGACTAATGGATACTGCAGTTGTTATTGTAATAAGCAGTTTAGTGGTAAATAGCATGGTCTTCTTCCTTCTTTTGTGTAGCAGCAGCTTGCTTTTTCTCTTTCTTCTTGAGCTTGTTGGGGTATTTTCATCTCATGTGGTCACTCTTTTTACAATAAATATAGTGTCAAAATATAGAGGTATCAACTGACGTAGAGTTAATATAAGCTTCATAAGAATAATGTGAGCAAAGTAGGTAGAAGCTATGGAAAAACTAGTTGATTCTCTATAAATCCTAAGATCTGTTTTATTATTTAAGATGTGGTAGACTAGATACATGTTTGGGCAAAAGTCTCTATTTATGTCTATTTTTTCCTGTCTCTTGTCCTGCAATATTATGTCTCTAGACCTGCAATATCATGTCTCTAGTCTGTAATATCATGTCTTTAGACATGCTTGGCTTAGTATTACTTTTTCCTTATATTCTTGGACATAATTAGTTTGGATTATCTTTTCTCCACGTTGTCTTGTTTTGTTTCAACTCTTGTTCTAGGGTTCTGCTGACAATCCCCTGCTTTCAAGATTTTTGTTCTGAAAGTATTTATTCTTGTCAGTCTTCTATCTCCTCAATTCTTTTTATCTGTAAGTTCAGTCTAATTATTTTTTCTTCATTATTCCAAGATTAATTATGTCTTTAAGATTAAGGCTCAAGCAGAAAAAACTCCTTCAACATATTTAGAAAAAGAATTTTATAATGATTATTTCTTATATCTATTGTGTTTGTCTGAACAAGTTTATATTAAATCAGAAGATTCTTCTTAATGTGCTGAGTGTATAAAAGTAGATAGTCAAAAATATATAGAATTAGAACATTCTTTTTTTAAAATTGTAAGTAGTATTACTTAGTTTAGATATAATAAGAGCTTACTCTTTATAAGAATCAAATTCAAAAGAAAATAAAAGTCCTTGTAGCTCATTCTTATTATATTTACAAATGGCAAGAACTTCTTCATTGTTGAGCTAATAACTTTATATGTGATATTAAAGAGATTGAAGAATTAAAGAAATTAGAGGAGAATAAATAAAGACAAAAAAAATTGAGCTCTAAAGTGCAAGAATAATACAGTTTTAAATAATTATTCTTTATTGAAAGATCCTCTCCTTCCATTGCTATTAAACAGTCAAGTTAACAAAATCTTGAATTTTTTATTTGCTCTTTCTGGTGTTGAAATTCCTGGATCTTCTCTGTGCAATTCAAATTCTTGATTGATTTTTAAGTACTTTCTTTCAGTGAGTATCTTTTTATTTGATAAGCTAATAGATTCTTTCTTTTTTTAACTTTCTTGCTAGAATTTCTTTGACTTTCTATTCTTTGGTAGCTTCATCTTGGCTTGATTCTGTGTTGGCTGTTGGTTTAAGTAAAAAGATATAAAATATTGAATGAATCTTTATTCTTTCTGATAGCTTAAGTTTATAATTATTATTTGGCAGTTTTCTCTTGATTATAAATAATCTATATTTGATAGCATCTAATTTGTTACTTTATTGCTTATTTTTCAAATTGAAATTCTTCTGGCCTTTTATTTATTTTAAGAGATAAACTCTTTCTTTCTCTCTTAGACTTAATGTGTTCTTGCAGTACTGATTATAATATTATTTTATTTGATCTTTAGCCCACTGTATATCTTTAGCAATTTGTGAATATAGCTATTTCAGTTTAGCAGTTATAATTATATCTTTTTTGAATCTATGTTCTCTCCCAATTTGGTTTTATGTCATCCTTAGATGTCTCTTCAAGATTTGCAAAATATGGTGTTTTATAAATGATTGCATTTTTTAAATTATTAATAGTAAACTAGACTATTAGTAAGAGCTCAACCCAATTATCTTATTTGTAATTGAGATAATATTGCAGATATTGTTCCACTATCTAAATCATTCTTTCTGATTGTCTATTGGTCTGTGGGTGATTTGCTGTTTGATTAATTCCAGTGGCCTTTATAATTATTCTCCAGAACTTTAAAGAGAACAGTGTATCTCAGTCTAATATAAATTTTTCTAATAATTTAGTTCAAATAAAGACTTCTCTCAGCATTATAGTTGCTAGTCCTTCTGCAGTAATTGAAACTGATTAGAAGATTGAAGTCAGTGACAATAAATGGACTACTAATAATATTGGGCTACAGTAACTGAAAAACATCTTTATTCCTGCTACTGAGGCTTATACAACTAGAAAATATAACCTTTTAATTCTTGATGGCCATGGGAGTTATTTAACTCCTCAATTTGACCAGATATGCAGTGAGAACAATATTATATCAATCTGCATATCAGCATATTCATCACATCTTTTACAATCTTTTAATGTTGGCTGTTTTGGGCTTTCAAAGCATGCATACAGATGCTTGATTAAGAATAAGACGCAGCTTGATTTCAATCATATTGACAAATTTAACTTCCTTGAGGTATATCCACAAGCTCATACAGAGGTCTTTAGATCAGATAAAATTGTATAGTTGATTAGTCAGTTCACAATAACTAATATAGTTGTATAAACAATCCCTGTAATCAAATCCTTTAAAGATTATGTGAGTGGTTCTGGAATCTGCATTTTCTTATATAGCATATATTTTGTTGGTTTATTGTAGTTGCATTCTTTACATTGTTAAATGTATCTTTAGATCTTCTGATGCATCTACTTAAAAAAATAATAAGTTATTTGAATTTTTTTTATAATTCTTCTGATTCCTGAGTGATCGTCAGCAGGTGAATTATAAAATTTTTAAATTATCTTGTTTTTATAGTTGCTGATACAATAATAAGCTAATTTCAGAATATTAATTTATCTTGCTTTTTAAATCTTTCTGTATTTTTTTCCTCAATTTTTTGTCTCTTGCAGTCTTTTTAATTATTTTGTTATGTTTTATTCTTAATTACAGAGATGGTCGCAGCTAAAGTTGCTTTATAATTATATCAAAGTTCTTTTTTGGTTTCTTCTAGAATGTTGGTTTCTGGTGATCTGATTTCAATTCTATAGTTGGTCAGCAACTTAAAATATGAGCAATAATATTGACTTTTTTCGATATATTCAATCTGAAAGTTGAATCTTGACAATTCTTCAGCCTATTGAATTTGTCATCCAAGCAGTCTTTTTATTATAATAAAATATTTTAGATTGTGGTGATTGCTTTTCACAATAATCTTATATTTGTCTTCTAAAGATACTGTCTTTATTTGTTGAATGTAATCACAATCATCAATAATTCTTGATCATAAATATTGTAATTTTGTTCTGATTTAGTTAATTGTCAAGAGTAAAATATCACAGGTCTCAATTTTTCTTAATTATTAGATTATTTCAAGACAAGTCCAATAGCAAACTTGGATGTATCTATCTAAACCACTATCAGCTTTTCTGGGTCAAAAAACCTAAAAAGTGCTTTCTAGATTGCTTTTTTAATTTATTTAAATGTTTGCTGTTGTTTTCTCTACTTAAAAGATTCTTCTTTGTTTGTCAAAGATTTTGCAATTTTAGTGTTTTCTTTAATGAATTATTAACAGTATTTAGTTGCTCTCAGAAATCCTTGAACTTGCTTCAGATCAGTTAGAGTTGGCTATTCCAAAATCAAGTCTAATTTTTTTTAGGAATTTTCAATTCTTCTGATGAAAAGACCATCTCAAGATAGTTGACTTTAATTATATCAGATTTGTATTAATGTTTAATATGATTGCAGCTTCTATAAGTTTTCTTATTGTTTTTTAGATGTGTTTGTCATATTTTGATATCTTTCAAAAAAACAATGATGTTATCAAAGTAAACAGCAATAAAGTTGTTGATATATTTTTAAAGCACATGTGTTATATATCTTGCAAACTCTGCTGATGTTATTTTAATCTTATTGGAGCAACAATTTATTTGTATAGTTCTAAATTGTATTAGGAACACAGTCTTTTATATATCTTCTGGTTTTATTTGCAAATTGTAGTATCTCTATTTAATATCAAATATAGTTATAATTTTTATTCTCTGTAAAAGATCTCTTTTCTGTTTCTGATGTAATATCTTGTTTGCATCATCCTTGATTGCATTATTTAATTGTTGATAATTGATTATTATTTTTAGTGTTTTATTTTTCTTTGGCACAAATATTACTTATAATGATATTCAATTCTCTGATATATTTAGCTTTTAAGAACTTGTTGTAACGACAGGCCTAGGTGACTAGACCAAATAGGGTCGTTAGGTTTATCTTGAAGACAAGAAACAAGGGGGTGAGCAATATAATAGCAAGAATAAACCTGTGTTACTAGCAATGCCTATATGACAGGTTGCTATGTGAGTCGACCACAAGGGTCGAAACCTGTCTGAAAGAAGCGTTATTATATACATGCCTGTCTTCCTGGGTTCCTGGGGATCATAGAATGGGATCACAGCTTTGGATCATGGAGTTGGATTGTAGAATTGGATTGTAGACGATCTATCATGTGACCTCCTTCCTAATCTGTAACACTTGTTAATGAATTCTTTTATTGTCTTCAGTTTATTTTGTAATGTAATCCACCACCGAGCTGGTCACACCACCGAGCTGGTCAGTCCTCCGCCAAGAGTTGCAGCCCAACGCGACCGAAAATCTTGAAGATTATTGCAACAAAATCTATTATATTTTCCTATATAAAAGAAAAGGCACTATTTATTAGGACATTTAAGCTGATTATGGCCTTCCTGATTGCAATTACTGCACCTTGATGGTCTCTGTGGTTGTCAAGATGATTCCTGCAGTTGCTCATGCTCTTGAGCTTTTTGCTGTTCTTCAGCACCTGTCAAGCTTCCCCCTGCTTGAATAAAATATCTAGATGCTTGTTGCTTTCTTTTTTGGCATTGGTTTTCTGTGCAAAGCTGATGAATCTCTTGCTGCAATAGGATAGCATTCTGCATGGTGATCTCTGCACATTTAATCACCTTATTCACTGTCTGTTCTATAGTGGAAGGAGATAATGATTGATGACTTCAGAGATGTTGAATTTGCTTCTTTTGCTGGTCCAGTTGATACATATCAGTTGGTGTCTTGTCTGGGCCAAAAGATTGATTGCTGTGTGCTGTGGAAGGTGGTGTTGGTGTCTTGAGCTGGATATGAAGCTTTGAAAGGACTCTTTCAGGGGACAATGAAATCAGGCCAGTTGCTGCAAATCCACTTTGGATGTTTGATGCTGATAAAGCTTGTTTATGGACTGCAGAATAGATATATAGAAAATCTTTCTTATCAATAGAATGGTTCCCTCTCTGCATCATCTCCTAAATCTTCTGGCCATATAAGCACTTTAATGGTGAAAAGCAGCTCACATCCAGTGGTTGTAGCAGATGAGAAGAATGTGATGGCATATATAAAGGAATTATCTTCCTTTCTGTATAGAACTTGTTAAATTCTGCAGTGGCATGGCTACTGTGCCCATCTAGAATCAAAAGGCAATATCTCCCAACTGTATATGAAGCTGTATATGTCTCAAAGGTCTCCTGAAGCTATTTGAGGTCTATCTCATCATTTGTCCAACCATTCTTGCTGATGCTGATTCAGTAGTCATTTGGGACAACTTGATACCAACAAGATTGGTGATTTTCTGCAGCAAGAATAATCTGGGGAGGTAAGGCCCATCTAGCTGCATTTACTGCAATAATTGCAGTCACCCATTCACAATTCCCAGGTTGTATAGCTCTTGCATGACTCTCTTGTGTTTCTGATCCACAGATAACTTTGGCAGTTGAAATCACACTCATTTGGAAGCCAGTCTCATCCATGTTGTAGATATCTTGTGTAAGGATTCTATAATTTTGAATAGTATTATGGAACCACTTGAACCACCCCTTGATCAGCTCTGGATCTTCACATTTAGCTTGCTGGTAATCATACTTTCAGCTGTATTTAGAGCAAAGTTCATTGTGGCACTTAATATACTGGTTTACCCAGTTCTCACTGATGAAGGCTCTTTGGGAGGATGATAGTTGGGCAGATAGCAATAACTGCATCAGATAGCATACAGTTGATATTTGTGGAGGTAAACCACATCAGTCCATATCCAGAATCCATGTTGAAAGTGTATTCTCTTCAGTCTCTGTCAATTTTTGACAATTGGTGATTGAATCTTTGCAAGAAGTAGTCCCACTGATACATGTTATTAAGATGCTTTTAGGCACGTCAAATGCATCTGCAGCCTTTCAGATTGATGGAAATTGGCCCTTTTTATAGGCCTGAAGGGCCAATTGAAGACATTCCTCCCTAGATATATCAGCCATTAGGTGGTGGTGGTGGGTGGTGGTGGTAGTAATAGTCAAAAACTCAGTGTTGGTGTGGTGGCTGACCAGCTCAGTGGTGTGACCAGCTCGGTGGTGGATTATGTTAATATCTGTTGCTGATTAATCTACAATAATCTGTATTCTTTTTTAATGATATCTGTGCTTTTATTCTTCTTTATATTATAACAATCAATAATCTTTCTTAACAAACAGCTTGAGGAACTTAAAGTATTTTTAAGCAGTTTGACAAAAACTTCTTAAACTTCTTGTTTATATATCTTTTTAGATTTCTCTTAAATCTTTAATATTTTGTTAGCTGTAATTATTTTTCTCTCAATTATTTTTTGTTCTTCTGATTATTTTATATTCTTATTATATAATGCTTCAATCTTGCCTTTCTTAGTTTTTTAGATTAGATATTATCTTCTGTCTCTCTTGCTTTTTTAGACTAATCTTTCACTAATATGTTTACTAAGGGTTTCCCCTTATGTGAAGCTTGCCCTCAACTTCTATTAATAAGTGTTATAACTAACTAACATAATCCACAAGTGAGACACACACCTAAGTGAGCTGCACACCTCCTACATGTTCTCTCATACTCAGTTGAATCTATTCAAACCACCACTATACCACCAAAAATGCCTCCTAAGTCAAAAAATTCTATTGAACAAGAAGGAAGGATCTTACTAGCAATTTCTGCATTACAAAAAAAATTGCTATGTACAACAAGCAGCATGTGTTTATATGATATCTGAATTAACTCTACAAGACCAGCTTCACAGCAGTGTTTATTGAGCTGAGCAACACACCAACTCACATAAATTGACAAAAAATAAAGAGGAATTGCTTATACCTGGATCAATGAAGCAGCTCCTCAACCATCTCATATTCAAGATATGGCCAATATTCTACTATAAAAGTGTGGTTCTGCAGATATCCAATCTATTGGCAAGAACTAGGTGTACAACTTTATCAAACAGCATAATGAGCTGAAAACCTGATATTCCTGATGATACAATCAAAAGCATGCTAAATGTGAGGATCTAAAGATTATTAAGAAATAGTTTAACTGTGTACAAATCACTATCATGCAATATAGAATTGCATATAAGGATATCTACAACTTTGATAAAACAGAATATGCAATAGGCCTAGTTGCTACTGCTAAAGTAGTTACTAGAGCTGAGATGATCAGCCAGCTCTTTCTTATATAGCTAGACAATCAGGAATAAGTTACTTCTATTGAGTGTATCAACTCTAGAGAATGGGTTCTACCATCTTATATTATTTTCAAGAGAAAAGTCTATATCTAGGATTGATATAAAGATAAGGCTTTACCACACAACTAGAGAATTGAAGTCAGTGACAATAAATAGACTATTGAGGCTATAGTGGCTGAAAAACATCCTTATTCCTGCTACTGAGGCTTGTATAACTGGAAAATATTGCCTTTTAATTCTTGATTATTATGGGAGTTATTTAACTCCTCAATTCAATCAGATATGCAGTGAGAACAACATTATATTAAACTATATATTAGCATATTTATCATATCTTTTACAATCTCTTGATGTTGGCTATTTCACATCTTTAAAGCATGCATATAGGTGCTTGATTGAGAATAAAATACAGCTTGATTTTAATTATATTGACAAATTTAACTTTCTTAAGGCATATTCACAAGCTCATACAGAGATCTTTAGACCAGATACTATCAAGAATAGCTTTGTAGCTACTGGTCTGATTTTATTCAATCCAGAAAGGATGCTTGAGCAGCTTAATATACAGCTTAAGATCTCTACACTATCAGGTAGTTAATCCACCAATTCTGCACCAAAAACTCCTTATAATCTCAACCAACTGCAGAAGCAGGCATCTATAATCAAGAAGCTTCTAAGATATTATACACAGAGTCTTTTAAGCCCAACAAATACTGTGTTGAACCAGCTTATAAAGGGATGTGAAATAGCAATAAATAGTATTATTTTTATCAAAGAAAATCAGGATCTATAAGCTGCACATAAGAAACAACAGCAAAAAAGAAAATAATCTAATTGGCAGATAGCTTATACAGAGGGCCTTTCTATTCAGGAAGCTCAAGAGCTTATATAATATAAGAATAAGATCTAAGAGATCCAAGAGGCTCTATTAGTTAAATCAGCATTATCTACAGTTTAGCACCCTATACAAGCATCATCATGATGCAATGATTGTTATGTTATAGAATATAAAAGATTGTAATGTCCTAATTGCAGTAGTAATTAGTTTTTATATAAAAATACATTTTTTGCATTAAAAAACAGGCCTACTTTCAGTTATAGCTAGAATTGTGTAGGAGGTGTGTAGCTTGCTTGAGTGTGCAGCTTGCTTATAAATTACATTATTTACCTATTAATCATTACTTTGTTAATTTTTTAGTTAATCTGAGGGTTCTGCTCTTATAGTTATAGCATTTCTAGCACAGCATCATACTGTTTTTCTAAAAATATAACTCCAAATATTAATATAGATATCTAATTTTCTGATCACAATATCACTTCTTTTGTTCTGAGCTCTGGTCTATAATAAATTAATTCTTTATTTAGCTCTTTAATTTGAATATTCATCTCTGCTTTCTGAGTTTCCATTTCAAACTTGTTGATATAGTTCTGATAAAATTCCTGGATACTCCTGAATTAATTATGATTCTGGCTGGTTTTCCATCAATCTATTCTTGGATAAAACTTGATGTTTTATTCTTGATAGCTGCTAACACGATTATTTCTTAATATTAGTTATAATATTGTTTTAAGTCTTTCTTGCCTTAAAATCAGGCATTTCCTTCTTTAGTTTTATTTTTATAGTGCTAGAAACAGTACTGTGTCTGACATTTCTTAAAATCTATTTTGTGATGACTTGAATATCCTGATTCTTTTTTCAGACAGTTGCATATTAAATTATTTATTAGATATTCAAGTTCTTGAGTTTCAACAATCTGTGATATCTAAGGATACTATTTATAGTAACTCTTTTTTAGTCATAAAGAGTGCACTAATCATTATAGCAGACTTGTCAATTCTTTTCTTGATAAAGGCTTCCTGAAAACCTCTAATAATAAATACAATTGCAGTTTAACAGATGTTTTATCAGTTTATTGCAGAAATAGGTTTCTTAAATTCTTGATACTTATTTAATATTCTCAACAATTTAAATTTTCATCTGTTGTTCTCAACTTAGATTTAGATGGCTCTATCTTCTATTTCTTCATGTTCTGAGCTGTTAGACAGCTATAAAACTAACTGTTTTAAAAGAGGTTCTATATTATTATTATACAGGTTTTTGCTTTTGCAGTGATCTTTAAGATATTCTAATAGATGAATTATTATTTTGAGTGGCTTATATAACTCTTCTCAAGCTCTTCTTCTTGGATACTTAGTTTTTTATGCTGATCTTTTTTTTAGAATACTTAGAGAACTTTCAGCTATAGCTTTAATTATAACTTTCTTCTTCTTTGTTCTGGTCTTTGTTTCTGTTGTGATTTTTTTTATCAGTTTGTCTTGCTTAAGCTTTCTATTATTATAGTCTTTCTCATGCATGCTTTTAAGCAGTAATTCTAAATCTTTCTCAATACCCAGGGCTATTTTTCTAGTCAATTGCAAATTTCTCTGATTCTAAATTATTTAATAATTCTTTTAGATTGTCTCAAATTCTGGTTTGTTTTACAAAGCAGCAGCTAGTGTCTGTAACAACAGGCCTAGATAACTAGACCTAATAGGGCCGTTGGTTTATCTTGAAGACAAGAAACAAGGGGGTGAGCAATATAAAAGTAAGAATAAGCCTGTGTTACTAGCAATGCCTATATGACAGGTTGCTATGTGAGTCAACCACAAGGGTTGGATTCTGTCTGAAAGGAGTGTCTTTATATATATGCTGTCTTCCTGGGTCTTCAAGGCGTGTGGAATGGCTCATAGTCTTAGATTATTTGAATTAGTAGGACTTTAAACTGATCCTCTGATCCCCAGATCAGTTGGATCAGTATGCTAAGGATTGATCACACTGATCCAGTCACATAATTATCCTGGAAATAAGTAATTCTGTTCTCTAACTAGGGTCTTATAATGTCTTTGTAACATTACCCCTCCTCTAGGCAGCTTTTGACCTGAAAGCTCTTAAAGAGGTAAGTTCTCTTTTTTTCTTATTCTTCTCTTCTTATCATCTTCCTGGTTCCTGAGATGTGGTTTCACAATATCCCAAAAATGTCTTTAAGATATAACTGCTGACTGTCTTAGCCTGGCTATAGCTGTTCAGTATTTTAGGCTTTAGGTTGTTCCTTGCTTTGACTGTGTTTTCTGTGATCTGGAGTGCTGAGTTGGTCCTTGCTCTAATTGCTGTTTTAAGTGTATTCTCTGAGGTTCCACCATGTATGATGCTTCTTAAGTTTTTATTGCCACTAGTTTGTTGCTCCCCTTCTGTTTTTTGCTGGCTTGTCTAATTGTCTTAGTGAATTGTATTTGTTGTCAGCAAGAACAGATCTGTGCTGAAGAGGCATCAACTTATGCTAAATTCCAACAGGCTTCAGAGGAACTAGAGTGGTTGCACAAAAAGATATAGTTCTTTTCTGCCAAATTACTTTGTCTTCAGAAACAATAATGTCTGTTAGAGGAGTAGGGCTATGCAATCTTGAACCAGAAATCTAAGAATGCTGAATCTCTTGAAGAGGAAGATTGTCAACTCCTAAAAAGTCTGATATCCAAGATTTCTGAAGAGGACCATCAATCTAAGAGGCTTTATTATAATCCAGGTTTCAATCCTTCTTCCTCCAATGCCCAGGCAATAGCATCCAATTTGGCTGTTAGTGCTGAATTGCTTGATGCTTCTTGCCCAGCAGGTGCAGCTAATTTGTCTGTGAATTTCTTCTATTTCTCTTTCTGGGATTCTTTCTTGGCCAACCTCTCTTCCTTCAAGGTGGTGGATCCTCTAGCTTTGAGCAATCTGAGTTTCAGAGATAGAACTCTCTAATAAGATCTTTGCAGTCTTTACAGTTCTTAGAAAGTTCTCAGGTATTTTCTGAGTCATTGTTTCCTGCTCATTTGATTAGATATCTGAACTGACCATCCACATATCCACTGTCTAGTATCTTTTCAACTTTATATTCTTGGTCTGCTTCTGGGTTCTCAGGCAGTATTTCTTTAGTTTCAGTAATGACTGTTGCATGGGTCAGTGCTGGTTCTAACAAAAAGACATAAAAAACAGAGTGTATTCACATGTTCTCTAGCAGTTTAAGTTTATAGTTCATTTTTCCAATCTGTTCTTCAATTTCAAAGGGTTCAATCTTTTTGAAATCCAATTTATTGTTAGGCCTCTATATTTTAATATTCTTTCTGAGGAGGTAGATTTTATCTCTCTTCTTAAACTTAGGTGCCTCCTGATGCCACTGATTGTAGTACATGGCTGCTCTGTAAGCAATGAATTGAATATTCAGGCTTAGCTGTTGGTGTAGCTTCTTCAATTGGTCTGCCTTGAGGATTTCTTTCTGGGCCAGAACTTTGCCAGAGATGGGCTCCTGATATACTATAGGCTCAAACCTGTAGTTGGTGTAAAATGGTGATTCCTGGGTGGCTTCAGTCTTTGTGCTATTATATGCAAACTGGGCTAGAGGCAGTAGTTCAACCCAATTATTCTGTTGATAGTTGATGTAGCAGCAAAGGTATTGTTCCAGGATTTAATTAATTTACTTAGTCTGCCCATCTATCTGTGGGTGTGCTGTTGTAGACAACTTATGCTTAGAGCCCAATTGCTGAGTCAAGAATTGCCAAAACTTGGATGTGACCAGCTTATCTCTGTCTGACACAATTTTGTCTGGTAGGCTATGGTTTCCCACAATTATCTGTAGAAAGATATATACCAGATCATCTGTGTTGGCTATTTTCCAGTAGGGTAGAAAGTAGGTGTATTTAATAAGTCTGTCCATAATGATCAGAATAGAGTTATATTTCACCTTGGTCAGGAGTTCCTCTAATTCTGGCAAATTGGTGATGAAGTCCAGGGATTAGACTGCCAGGGTTTTTTAAGCACTTTCAGAGGCTGCAGATATTTATATAGGATGTGTCTGATGGCCTTGCTTCTTATGCAAAGATTATATTGGGAGATTACTTTTTATATTGTCTTTCTGAGTTCTGAGAAATAGAAATTTCTGGTGATTTATTTGATGGTTTTATCCATTCCCTGATGGCTATATACTGGGGCTTCATGAATGTCCTTAACCAACTGTTCTTGGAGTTTGGCAGGCATATAGATCAATCTCTAGTATAGGATAATGTCTTCTTCTTTTATAGCTATATTAGAGTTTCTCTCTGCAGGTTCCTGTATCTCAGACTTTTCAAGGATTTTTATCAGTTTCTGGGCTATAGAGTTATTCTTATAAGCCTTCTTGATTTCTTCCTTCCATGAGCCAGTAATTCAGAAAGCCAGTGCCAGCTGCCTGGCTAGAATAAGCATGCCATCTATCTTGGTTCTGAAGATTGCAGGCTGAGCTCTGAGCTTTTCTGTCTTATAGTCTAGTCTTTGACTAAGAGTATCAGCTCTGGCATTCTCCCTTTCTTTCCTGTAAGTGATCTGGATGTCATACTGTGCCAGTTCTTTGACCCATCTAGCTTGTCTTTGAGTCAGCTCCTTGGTGGTGGTAAAGTGAACCAAGTTCTTATAGTCATAATATATTAAGGTTTGGTGCTTGGCTCCCTCTAGATAATGCCTCCATTTCTTCAAGACTGCAACTATGGCCAGTAATTCTTTATTATGGATATCATAGTTCAGCTCTGAGGGTGTCATCTTTCTGGAATAATAGGCAATGAGGTGCAATCTGTCTTCCTCATTTGACTAGCTGAGGCATGCTCCAATAGTGTAATTAAAGATATTTATTTCCAGTATAGCTGATTTCTCTGGGTTATAAATCTTTAAAACAGGCTCTTTATAGAACTTCTGCTTTAATCTTTTAAATGCTGCCTGCTGTTTTTTCTCCCATTCAAAGCTTTGCTTCTTCTGGGTAAGCTGTATCAAGGGCTCTGCAATCTTGGAGTAGTTCCAGATGAATTTCCAGTAAAAGTTGGCAAATCCAAGGAAGAACTGCACTTCTTTAACTGAAGTAGAAGTAGGCCATTCTCTAATAATAGTCAGTTTTCTTTCATTTATCTTCACATATTCTGGGGTGATGACAAATTTTAAGAACTCCATTTTTTGAGTATGCCATTCACATTTCTCTGAGGCCACAGAGAGCTTTCTATTTTGTAGAGCTTTTAGGACCTTCTTTACATACTCCTTATGTTCTTCTAGGGTTTTTGAATAGATGAGGATGTTGTCAAGGTAGGCCATGCAAAAGATGTCCAAGTAGTTCTGCAATGTGTTGTTGACTAGGCTCTGAAATGTGGCAGGCATGTTAGTAAGTCTAAATAGCATAACTGTGTATTTAAAATGTTCTAGATAGGTTTTAAAGGCAGTCTTCCATTCCTCTTCTTTCTTCATTCAGACTAGATAATAGCCTTTGTGCAAGTCCAGCTTGGTGAAATATCTGGCCTTTCTAAGCCTATTCTGAAGCTCTGAGATGAGCAGCAGCAGATAGCAATTCTTGATGGTGATATCATTGAGCTGACAGTAATTCACACAGAGCCATAACTTCCCATTCTTTTTGGGGACAAAGAGTATAGGGTAACCTGCTGGTGAAGTCAATGGCCTAATATATTCTTGCTCCAGGTTCTTGTTAATATATTTTTATAGTGCCTCATGTTCCTTTTTCAAGAGGGGGTAGATTGGTTTAAATGCTGATTATATCTCTGGTTTCAATAGTATCTCATAGTCCTATAGCTAGTATTCTGGCAATTGTTCTTTGCCTCTTTTCTAGAAAACATCCTGGAAGTTTCAGTACTCTTTTGGTATGTTCTCCATCTTCTGGATAGAGGGTCTGGCTGTTTTCTGCTTTTTTATTAGAGTTCCCACTTCTCTGACCTCTCTAGAGCAGATATATAACATACCAACTTGCTCTCCCTGTTGCCATATGTGTTTTAGCACCTCCCCTGATATCTTCTGGATTTTAATATCTTCTAGTTGGTTCTGTCTCTCAGGCTGCCCCTCAGGCCTTATGCCACTTTTAGGTGTCTCTGCAAACTGCATCTCTTCAGTCCTCCAGTCTATATAGGGGTTGTGTGTCTTTAGCCAGAGTATTTCTAGAATAATATTATATCTTGAGATTTGTGTGATGTTCAGGTTGATCTGCTTCAAGTGCTGTTCAATCTTCAGGGTGGATTCCTTGGTTTTCATCTATATCCATCTATCTCCATAGTTATTGGATGACTTATCTGCTATAGTTAGTTTGTAGGGTTTTTCCTTTGCCTGATAAGGGATATAATTCTTGATGATAAAAGTGTTGCTAATAAAGTTTTCTATGGCTTCACTATTAATTATAATTCTTGCTTTTTTCCCATTGATTTTGCTATTAATAATAAGCTGCTGATATAGTCCTTTTCTGGTGGTGCTTGTGTCAAGGTGTAAAGACTCTAGCTGCACTCTCTGCAAGTGTCCCTTTCTGGCAGGGCCAACTAGTTTTTTGACTTGAATGGTTTTAAATATCAGCCTGTGGCTTCCTTTTCTGATTGGTGGATATTGCAGTCATTGTCATAACAGGCAGTTCAGTGGTAAGTGGTATGATCTTCTTCTTTTTTCTGAGTGGCAGCAGCTTGCTTCTTTTTCTTCTTCTTAGGCTTGTTGGGACACTTCCATCCCATATAATTGTTCTTTCCACAATGGATGTATAGCTTCTGCTTGTAGCACTTCTTTTGCTTCTTAATCCAGTTAGGATTAGGTCCTCAAGGCTTCTTGTCAAACTATTTGAATTTGTCCTTCTGGGAGTTTTTTTGATTGGTGCTGTCTAGTTCTATGGCATCATCTCTATTCCCAGTATGCCACTGGTTGTTCTGTTGTGGAGGGTTGGCTTGGTAGCAACATTCAAAGAGGCAGTTGTTAATCTTGATAACCAGATTGATAAGTATATTTAGGTCCTTGGGGTCCTCATGAATCATTAATCTGTTTTTGATTTTATCCTTCAGTCTGCATCAGTAGTGCTCCATGAGAGATTTGTCTGACCAGTTGTCTAGGTATGCTGCAGCTTGCTGGAATTCAGTGGTGTAGGTGGCAACAGAGGTCTTTTGCCAGATTGTTATAACAATATGGGTGGCCTTCCAGACTTTATTAAGATCTCCAAAGTTCTGCTTCATTTTAGCCACAAAAGTAGGGAATTTATTAAATATTTTATTAGTTTCTGGTTGATGTTCCTCTGGCGCCTTTTGCATTTGATCTTGGAGATAGGGTTCAAACTATTGAGCTGCTGTGCCTTAAAGATAGGTTGCTGTAAACATGACCTTTCTGTCTTTGTCTGGGAAATCTGGTGTGTTGAAAAAGAAGTAGAGTTCTAACTGAGAAATGAATATCTGGAGCTTCTTCCTTTCTCTATAGAAGAGATCTGGTTTAGCCACCTTAGTTTGCTGAGTTGAATCCTGGCTGGGGTTGGTTATCTGCCTTGTGTTGCTCTTTTGTGTTTGATGTTCAAGGTATCCCATCTGTTCTCACAGCCACATATTCTCATTAACCTGTCCCTGTAGCTGTTTCTGTAACTGCTGAATCTGCTCCTGCAACTGCTGAATCTGCTCCTGTAGGGCTCTTACTGCTTGAGCCAGTTCCTGGGTGGAGATATATCCCTCTATGCTTGCTATTTCTCAGATGCCCACAACATGCCTTGCTTCCTGCAAGAAAGGTGGTTGAAGTGTAACAACAGGCCTAGATAACTAGACTTAATAGGGCTGTTGGTTTATCTTGAAGACAAGAAACAAGGAGGTGAGCAATATAAAAGTAAGAATAAGCCTGTGTTACTAGCAATGCCTATATGACAGGTTGCTATGTGAGTCAACCATGAGGGTTGGATTCTGTCTGAAAGGAGCATCTTTATATATATGCTGTCTTCCTGAGTCTCCAAGGCATGTGGAATGGCTCATAGTCTTGGATTATTTAGATCAGTAGAACTTTGAACTAATCCTCTAATCCCTAGATCAGTTGGATCAGTATGCCAAGGATTGATTGCACTGATCCAGTCACATGATTATTCTGGAAATAAGTAATTTCGTCCTCTAACTAGGGCCTCACGATGTCTTTGTAACAGTGTCTTGATCTCTAATTTCTGAATAATCAGGCCAGTCCTTAGTTTCCGCAATCAGTAAGTTTTTGCATAATGTCCTGGTTTTCTATACTTGAAACAAGTATTTTTCTGAGATTATTCTTTAATTTTTTCTCAGTCATATTTAACTTTATAATGATATTTTTATCTCAGTTTTATTTTGCTCGTAAGTTTTATTAATGTTTAACTGATTTTTTAAGATTTTTAATTGTCACATTGAGTTGTAAGCTTCTATTTATAAAGTCAATTATTAATGCAGATAGCTTGTTTAATCATTTTATTTAATGTTTCAGATTTATTATTTATATATAGCATCTCAGTTTTAATCTCATTCTTCAAGCTCTGATAGAAGTGTGCCTTAAGAACTGACTCATCTCAGTTTAAATAAGAGATAATTTAATGAAACTTCGATGTATAACTTGCCACTAAAGTTGTTAAAGAGAGTATAATTTCTGTTGTGTAATTTATTCTTTATCTAGATCTTTAAAGATTGCTGGAAGCTTCTTCTTAAACTTAATATATATTAACTTTTAAACAACTTGTATCCTTTTTTTGTTCTTTAAATAAGTTTTTATTAAAGTCATATATATAGCTCAAACCAATCAAATACTGCTTCTTAAAGATAGGTTTCTGCAAACATGACTTTATTACTTTCTAAAGTATTTGACAGATTCAGTTATATTTATTGCTACAATTGCAGTAACCCATTCACAGTTTCTAGATTATATAGTCTTTGCATGATTTTCTCTTGTCTCTGAACTGCAGACAACTTTGGCAGTTGATATTACACCCATTTGAAAGCCAGTCTCATCTATATTATAGATATCTTGCTCAAGGATCCTATACTTCTGAATAATATTATAAAACTGTGTAAACCAGCCCTTAATAAGCTCTGGATCTTTGCATTTAGCTTGCTGATAATCATACTTTCAGCTGTATTTAGAGCAAAGTTTTTTATAATGCTTGATAAATTGGTTTATCCAGTTCTTCCCAATAGAAGCTTCTTGAGATGAAGATAACTGCACAGAAAGCAACAATTGCACTAGATAGCATACAGTTAATATTTGTGGAGGTAAACTATGTCAGTCCATATCAAAAATCTATACTGAAAGTGTAGATTCTTCAGTATCTGTTAATTTGTGATAATTTGCAGTTGAATTTTTGCAAGTGTAGTTTTATTAACACATGTGATAAAGGTCCTTGGAGGCACATCAAAAGCTTTGGCAGCTGCAGTTTTTGATAGAAAAAGATCTTTCTTATAGGCTTCAAGTGCTAATTGCATACACCCTTCTTTTGATATATCAGCCATGATGCAGTGTGTTGGTAAATCATGATAAATCCAATAATAGGGGGTGGTTAAGGTGGTGGCCACATAGCTCAGTGGTCCATGCAGCTCAGTAGTGGATTACATTAGAGTGCTTATTATCAAACATCTCAATATCAGCAACTTTGATATTCTTGAGTGACCGCATAATCTAAATCTGATTTATAAGCTGAGTAATCTGCTTCTTTAATTTGTTCACAATCTCCATGTTAATGCTAGAAGTATTTGATGCCTTTAAAGCAGTAGCAGGAGCAGATAGTTTGGTCAGTTAACTTATTGTAGATATAATTGGTTTTTATAGCTTCCCACCAGTACTCACAATGAGGGTGTCTTATTATTAAAATATAGAGATATCAACTGATTTAGGATTAATATAAGCTTCTTAATATAAGTAAAGTAGGTAGAAGCTATAGAAGAACTAGTTGATTCTCTATAGATTTTAAGATTTGTTTTGTAATAAGATATGATAGACTAGATACATGCTTGAGCAAGAGTTTCTATTTATATTTATTCTGTTCTGTTTCTTATCCTGCAATATTATATCTTTAGACCTGCAATATCATGTCTCTAGACTTGCTTAGCTCAGTATTATTTTTTTCCTCATGTTCTTGAACATGATTAGTCTGAATTATCTTTTCTCCTTCAAGTTGCCTTATTTTGTTTCAACTCTTGTCCTGGGGTTCTGCTGATATATAGCTTCTGCTTATAGTGTTTCTTTTGTTCTTCAGTTCAGTTAAGGTTGGATTCTTGAGGCTTTTTATCAGACTGTTTAGACTTGTTCTTCTGAGAGCTTCTCTAATTGGTGCTGTTCAGCTTTATAGCATCCCCTCTATTTTTAGTATGCTACTGGTTAGTCTGTTGTGGAGTATTGGCTTGATACCAATATTTAAAGAGGCAATTATCAATCTTGATAGTTAGATTGATGAGTGTATTCAGATTCTTAAAGTTTTTATAAATTATTAGTCTGTTCTTGATCTTATTTTTCAATCTCTGGTGATAGTGCTCCATAAGTGATTTTCTAATCAGTCACCTAAATATGCTATAGCTTGCTGGAATTCTGTGGTGTAAGCAGCAACAGAGGTTTTTTATCAGATTGTTATAACAGTATAAGTGGTTTTCCAAATTTTATTAAGGTCTCTAAAGTTCTGCTTTATTTTAGCTATAAAAATATAAATCTATTAAATATCTTATTGATTTTTGATTAATGTTTTTTCAGGTGCTCTTTGCATTCAATCATAAAGATAGGGTTCAAATTATTGAGCTGCCATATCTTAAAAATAAATTGCTACAAACATAACCTTTCTGTCTTTAGTCAGGAAATCTGATGTGTTGAAAAAGAAGTAGAGCTTTAATTAAGAATTAAACATCTGGAGCCTCTTCCTTTCTCCATAAAAGAGGTCTGGTTTAGCCACCTTAATCTGCTGATTCAAATCCTGGTTGGAGTCAATCATCTGCCTTGTGTGGCTCTTATTGGGATGTGTTTGACATCTAAGATATTCTATCTGTTTATAAAGTTGCATATTTTCATTGACCTACTTCTGTAATTGCTTTTGTAACTGCTGAATCTGTTCCTATAGAGCTCTTACTACTTAGGCCAGTTTCTGGGTGGAGATATACCCCTCCATGATTGCAATTTTTTAGATGCCTACAATATGCCTTGCTTCCTGCAAGAAAGGTGGCTGAAGTGTAATAACAGGCCTAGATAACTAAATCTAAAAGAGCTGTTGGTTTATCTTGAGGACAGAAAACAAGAGTGTGAGCAATATAAAAGTGAGAATAGACCTGTATTACTAACAATATCTATATAATGTAATCTACCACTGAGCTGGTCACACCACTGAGCTGGTCAGCCACCACACCAACACCAAGTTTTTGACTATTACTACCACCACCACCCACCACCACCACCTAATAGCTGATATATCTAGAGAGGAATGTCTTCAATTGGCTCTTCAGGCCTATAAAAAGAGCCAATTTCCATTAATCTAAAAGGCTGCAGATGTATTTGACATGCCTAAAAGCATCTTAATAATATGTGTTAGTGAGATTATTTCTCACAAAGATTCAATCACCAATTGTCAAAAATTGACAGAGACTGAAGAGAATACACTTTCAATATAGATTTTAAATATAGACTGATGTGGTTTATCTCTATAAATATTAACTGTATATTATCTAATACAGTTATTACTATTTATTCAGCTATCATTCTCTCAAAGAGCCTTTATTAGTGAGAACTGAGTAAACTGATATATTAAGCACCATAATAAACTTTGCTTTAAATACAGCTGAAAGTATGATTACCAGCAAGCTAAATATGAAGATCTAAAGCTGATTAAGAGATGGTTTAAGCAATTCTATAATATTATTCAAAATTATGGAATTCTTACACAAGATATCTATAATATAGATGAGACTGGCTTTCAAATATGATTTCAACTGCCAAAGTTGTCTGTAGATCAGAAACACAAGAGAGTCATGCAAGAGCTATACAATCTGGGAATTGTGAATAAATGACTGCAATTATTGCAGTAAATGCAGCTAGATAGGCCTTATCTCTTCAGATTATTCTTGCTGCAGAGACAAATAATAAGATAGGCCTCAAATAACTTCAGGAGACCTTTAAGATATATACAGCTTCACATACAGTTGAAAGATATTGTCTTTTGATTCTAGATGGGCACAGTAGCCATGCCACTGCAGAATTTGACAAGTTCTGTATAGAAAGAAAGATAATTTCTTTATATATATCATCACATTCTTCTTATTTGCTATAACTGCTGAATGTGAGCTGCTTTTCACCATTAAAGCACTTATATAGTCAGAAGACTTAGGAGATGATGCAGAGAGAGATTTATTCTATTAATAAAAAAGATTTTCTATATATCTATTCTGCAGTCTATTAACAAGCTTTATCAGCATCAAACATCTAAAATAGATTTGTAGTAATTGGCCTAATTTTATTGTTCTCTGAAAGAGTCCTTTTAAAGCTTTATATTTAGCTCAAGACATCAACACCATCTTTCACAGCACACAGCAATCAATCTTTTGGTCCAGATAAGACATTAACTGATATATATTAACTGGACCAGCAAAAGAAGCAAATTCAACATCTTCAAAATTATTAATTATTATCTTCTTCTACTATAGAACAGGCAGTGGATAAGATGATTAAATATATAGAGATTACTATACAGAATGCTATTTTATTACAGCAAGAGATTCATCAGCTTTATACAGAAAACCAACACCAAAAAAGAAAACAACAAGCATCTAGATATTTTATTCAAGCAGGGGGAAGCTTAACAGATGCTGAAGAACAATAAAAAGCTTAAGAGTATAAACAACTGCAAGAATCATCTTAACAACTATAGAGACCATTAAGATGCAGTAATTGCAATCAAGAAGGCTATAATTAGCTTAAATGTCCTAATAAATAGTGCCTTTTCTTTTATATAGGAAAATATAATAGATTTTGTTGCAATAATCTTAAGATTTTTGTTTGTGTTGGGCTGCAACTCTTGGCTGAGGACTGACCAGCTCGGTGGTGGATTATGTTAACAGATTGCTGTATGAGTTAACTACAAGGGTCAAAATCTATTAGAAAGAAGTGTTATTATATACATGCTGTCTTTCTGGGTCTCTGAGGTTTGTGAAATGGGCTCACAGTCTTGGATCATTAAATCAGTAGGATTCTGAACTGATCCTCTGATCTCCAGATCAGTTGGATCAGTATGCCAAGGGTTGATCGCACTGATCCAGTCACATAACTTATCCCAGAAATAAGTAATTCCGTCCTCCAACTAGGCTCTGGCAATGCCTTTGTAACAGTACTCTATATGATTGGCTTCAAGGCTGTACTATATAATATAAATCTTGGTTTAAAAATCAAAAATTGATTTCTACTGAAGAAAAAAAAACATTATCTACAAATAAGTAAGAAATATCTTCTGGATCTAATATTATAGATAACTAATGTTCTTCTGACTGAGCAAAATAGACTAATTATTTTATTTACTGTTAACAAGAATTGAGTTCACAACTTTTTTAAATATTATAGTGATCTCAAAACACAATATTTTCATAAATATAATCATCAATAGACTTAATATAAAGATCTAAAGATTATTAAAAATGATTTCAGTGTATACAATAAGCAATTAAGCAATATAAGATTACAAAAAAGATATTTATAATTTTAATAAAACTGGCTTTTTAATAAATACCGTATTGATTACAACTACAAAAATAATTATTAGACTAGAAAATACTGTTTGCTTCTTATGCAATCTGACAATTATAAATAGATTACAGTCATTGGAGCAGTCAGTTTATTTATAATAAGCTTTATCATCTATAATTATTTTTATATGAAAAACACATTAAGCAGCATAATTTCGAAATAATTAATAATTTTCTAATTAAGTTATTAAAGTCAGTGATAATAGCTAAATTAATAATCAAATTAAATTACTCTAGCTAAAGAAGATTTTTAATTAACATATTAAGAACTATATAAAGAAGAACCATCAGATGCTGATAAGAAATAATTATAAAAGTTATTTAACTTAGAATTTAATCACTTTTCAACCAAAATCTTATTATATCTTTTTATATGTCAGCTCATTCTTTACATCTTCAAATATAGGTTGTTTTGCAATTCTAAAGAAATCCTACTAATTGTCTAATTGAGAAGAGTATACAGCTTGAAATCAATTATATTGATAAGATAGATTTCTTAGCTGCACATTAATAAGCTTACATGATGATATTTAAATTAGAGAATATTTGCAGTAGATTTATAGCTATAGAATTAATTATACAAATCTAATTGGATTCTTTTCTAACTTTATATTTAATTAAAGGCCTCAACACTCTCTGGCATCAATCAAGACAATCTATCAGCCTTTTAAATATCTGAAACATCCTATAATATTGAAGAATTAAAGCTTTAATCTGAGATAATTAAAGCCTTTCTTTAACATCAGATATAAAGTCCACTAAGTCTAACAGATTGAGTATTAAAGACTGCCAAATTGCAATATATAATATAGTAATTCTTGTAAAGAAAAATCAAGAATTACCAACTGCAAATAAGAAATAAAAGCAAAAATAAAGCTATCAGCTCAAATATCTTAAGAAGACATTCTTACTATATAGAAAAGACAAGGTCATATAGAGGCTGTTTAAAAAATATATTAGAGACAGTTAAGACTTTATCTTAGACAAAACCACACATCTTATGCAATATAGTATATGCCGTTATATAAAAAATATAATGCTTATACATGCTCTCAGTGTTATAGAACTGAGAAATAATATATATTAGATGTTTTATTAGAATCTATAGCTGCTATAAAGAATGAAAGATTGTATATAGATAGGAGGTGGGCAGCTCACTTGTGAATTACATTATAGATTGTTAATGTAATAATCTACATGCTATTTAACAACATAACTGAGTCAAACACCTCTCTCATTCACATCTTTTATACAGAAATTGAAGCTTCATTATCTACTTAAAACAGTAATTAATTAAAAGAATTAGAGCGATTAAAGCATTAAGTTTTCTTATATCTAATAATATTACAGTTGTTCCACCTCAGCAGAATGCACATATAAGATAAAGAAGCTATCTTTCTGACTGGAGCAATGAAGCTTCAGAAACCTGATTCTGACTTTATAAAAACTTTTGGCTTTCTGAACTAAAAGATCTTCTATATAAGACAGCTGATTGAGTAAATATTTATCCTTCTGCTTCTACTTCTTATTTGCAGCATATAAATAACAATTGGATCAGGTCTTGTGGGCCAGTTATGAAGTCTAATCATACTTTTTCTCTGCAAGAAGTACTGTGCTATTTTTAATTAATTGACAGTTCTTGATAAGCTGATTTAATGTAGTATTTCTAGAGCTTAAAGAACTCTGAATACACTATTTTAGTAAGATTTTAATTATAATTGCTTAATGCTGTAATTCAACAGTATTATAAGACGTTTCTAATATTTAATTAATCTGTGAACCTTCAGAACAGCTTTTAAATAATAAAAAATCTTAAACTATGCATTAAGCTGTAGAAGAATCTATTCTAAATTAAATAATATTAATCTAGTTACTGTAAAGCTATTTTTAATATTCTTTGATTTAAAGACTTAAATAAGTTTTTGAATACACTATGAGAAAATCTAGCTTATTAATTGATTCTAAGCTGCATACTTTTCTTTATTAAACAGCTGTATATCTACTTCAAAACTGCCAAACAGCTAATATTGAGAGATTATAGTAGATGAGATAAATATAATAATAGGCAAATTAATATAATATAATTCTAAGCAGAGATCAATTAAACTATAATATTTGATATTTTTTAAATAAATATTTATATGTGAGATGAAGAGATTTTGAAGTCATGAAATGCTAATATCATCTATAATCTATTTATTAGAGCTGATCTCAATTCTTCAGTTACATAGTAAAGCCTTATTCTTATATTAGGTCTATAAATAAGTTTCTGCTTTAAATATAATATATAATAAGAGAGCTTATCTCATTAAATTAGTTATTTTAATAATTGAGACTCATTCTTAATTCTTTAATTGTATAAGAATAGAACAATCAGCAATCTCTATTCTAATAATTATTTTATAATAACAGTTCATTATAAGGTCTATCTCATTAAAATTGTAGATGTCAATCATTAAAAATGTCATATTGTTGGATACTGCTTTATACACACTTAAACTATTTATAGATAATCTTTAAATTCTTGCATTTGATATACTGATGATTATATCTTTGTGAATATTATGTTTTTAGCTCTTTATAGTAGCTAATCAAATATAGACTTAGTTTTTGCCAATTTAGTGTTAAATATCTGACAGACTGCATTCAAAAAGAAAAAATATTAATCGTATCTTATATAAAGACTGATTGAGAAGCTGCTTTAGATCTATTCAAAGATATATTTATTGCAGAAGCATATTCTCTCTAATAATTGTCAATTTATATTTATTGACATATTTTTAATTCTTGCAACAGGATCATAAAATCAATTATGTAGAATAATAAAAGAAACATAAAGATGTGCTACTTTATAAATATAAGAAATTTATTGATTTTTAGAGCAGATATTGCCAATAAGATTCTTTCTGTTTGCTCAACTAATATACATGTTTTCGATGGTATAATAATAATGTTGAAATTTATCAATTTCTGTATATAGAAGATGCAGATGGGAAGGGTGTTCAGCTCAATTAAGTGTTTGAGTGGCGTGTGAATTATGTTATTACTAAATATTATTAATAATCATCTTTTTGCAACTGCAGATATATTACAGACAGCATATATTCTGAAGCATCAGACTTAATACAACTTTTTAAGTTAGGATTATATATAGTGCTGGAGAACAGATGTAATAATAAAGATCCTTTTTTTAAATTTATAAAAATCTCCTACATCTTTAAGAATAACTGAAATTACTCTACCTCTTGGAATTTAAGGCTTTTTAACGGCAGTTTTTTAAGCTCTATATTCTAAAGTATTTAATTTTGTATCTTTTTGCTTTATTTCAATCACTGGTTTGCTTAACATAATCTATAAGCGAGCTGGCCACCTACTCCCCCTAAATATATTCAATAATTATATATATAACAGCAACCCAAAAATTGAAGCTATATACAATAGAAATCAATTGCTTAGCACCTAGAATATTGAACTCTGGTATGACCTAGTATATTGCATGTGCTGCACCACAGTGGTGCCTGCTTTGCTGGCTGTAGATCTGACTGCTATGCATGTTGCAATCCCTCTGCAGCTGTTAGAGTGCCTTCAGTAGCTATATAGAATCTAGATACATTCCTCTTTTCTTTTTTGATATTAACTAGCAGCTTGTATCTCTCTATTTTCCTGTACAAGAAGAACAGCATTATATATTACAATCTAATAGTTCTTAACTAATTAATTAAGAGCTTACTTTGCTGGACTTGATGAGCTTTATAAATGATGCTTCAAAAGATACTTAAGAGTCTTATTCTGAAGCATTAATTTCTTGATATTGTAAGATGTTTCAGAGATCTAAATACTGACTCATTACTGTGAGATAATGTAATCGGACACCGAGCGGGCCACGTAACCAACCAACATGACATATTCATCAACTTCAACTACAAATATGCCACCAAAACAAGCAAAACAAGCAGATTCAGCAGTTCAGTAAGAGGGCCATATCTTGCTTGCCATCAAAGCAATTCAATCAGGTCAAATAAAAAGCATTTGAGCGGCTGCAAAAGCATATAATGTGAAGTAATACAGGATATCTACAACTTTGATGAGACTGGCTTTTCAATGGGATTGATAGCAACTGCAAAAATTATTACTGGCTCTGAGATAAGGGACTGGCCTAGAGCAATTCAATTAAAAAATTAAGAATAAGTAACTGTAATTGAAGAAGTCAATTTAGCTAGCTAGGCCCTGCCCCCAATGATTATCCTTGCAGCCCAGAATCACCAATCTAATTGGTATACAGAACTACCAAAGGGCTGGACAATTGAGACCAGTAAAAACAGCTGGACCACTGATGAGCTTGAGATATGTTGGCTGAAGGATGTTTTTAATAAACATATTAAAGCTTGTACAGCAGGGAGATATTGCCTGCTAATTCTTGATAGCTATAGCAGCCATGCATCTGCTGAATTTGATCAATTCTGCACTGAGAATATAATTATTCCTCTATATCTTCCACCATATTCATCACATCTATTACAGCTGCTTGATATTGCCTGCTTTGAGCCATTGAAATGCACATATGGGCAGGAAACACAGATCTATATGCAGCACAGCATCAATTATATTGACAAGAAAGATTTTATTGCAATCTATCAGCAAGTGTATTCACATGCACTGACAGCATCTAATATATGCAGTGGATTTGCTGCAGGAGGCCTGGTTCCATATAAACCAGAGCAGGTGCTTGACCAGCTTCATATTTAGTTGAAAACACCTACTCTGCCAGGCATATCCCATAGCAATCAATCATCTAGCTGGACCACTGAGACACCAAAGAATGCTAGGGAGCTGGAGAAGCAGGCAAAGCTTATTAAGAACCTCTGGCAACAGTGTACACACAGTCCTCCTAGCTCAATCAGTGAAGCAGTTGATAAAGTGGTCAAGGGCTGCCAAATTGCAATGAATAATACAGTGTTTTTAGAGCATGAAATCAAGCAGCTATGTGCAGCAAATCAATGTCAAAAACACAAGTGAGAGACAACTAGATCCTATATTGGTACAGGGGGTATTTTGACTGCTGAAGAAGATCAACAGCTTGCTCAGCAAGCTGCAGAGCTGCAAGCAGAGGGGGTAGTGGAAGGTGATGAGTGGCCTAGAAAACATGCACTACTGCAGTGCAGCAACTGCAATATTCAAGGTCATACTAGGGTCAGCTGCCCAAACAGATAGGCAATTATTTTATGTGTATATAGCTTCAATTTAGGGGTGTTGTGGTGAGATAACTAGATATTTAATATAATAGGTGTTGGTTATGTGGCCTGCTTGGTGTCCTGGCCCGCTTGGTGTCTGATTACGTTAGTTAAAGGATTATTAATAATCTAGGATACAGCTGGGTATCAATTATATTAATAAATAGAACTTTCTGATTGCATATCAATATATAAGAAAGAAAGCTTTATTTATATTTAACATCTGCAGTAGATTTACAGCTACTGGATTAATTCTATATTAGTTAAATCAAGTGTTTTTATAATTTTATATTTAGATAAAGATATCTATATTATCTTCTATATCTTACAGCAATCAACTAGAATTCTAGATCCATGAAACATCTTATAATATTAAGAAATTGGAGCTTCAGACTAGAGCTCTTAAATACTATTAAAATATTATTTATAAAGTCCATCAAAGTCCAGCAAATCAAGCTCTTAATCAATTAGTTAAGGGCTGTCAGATTGCAATAAATAATGCTGTTCTTTTTATGCAAAACAGAGGACTATAAACTGCCAATCAATACCAGAAAAGAAAGCTGAATGCATCTAGATCTTTTATAACTACTGAAAGCATTTTAACAGCTGAAAAGAGACTATAATGTGCTCAGCAAGCTGATTAAATGTATGAAAAAATGATTAAGCAGTCAGATTTATAGTCAGTAAAGACAGACATTACTGCAGTACAGCTTATATAATTTATTAAAACACTGCTAGAACATCCTCTAGTTGCTAAAGAACTGATTTCTAGTACATGCAGATGATTTAATTCATTTGTTGTGACATATAAAAAGATGTGTTGCATAGTGGGGGACTGACTAACTTGCCTATCTGACTTCTAGGTTATGTTAATTAAAATAATGTATTCAGGTAAACTTACTAAGTTTTTAAAATAGTAGGATATTTTTGGATAAAATAAGCCAAGAGAGTTAATTATCAGATAAATTAATAATAAAATTAAGAGTAACATAATCCACCACCAAGCTGGTCAGCCACCACACCAACACTGAGTTTTTGACTATTACTACCACCACCACCCACCACCACCACCTAATGGCCAATATATCTAGGGAGGAACATCTTCAATTGGCTCTTCAGGCCTATAAAAAGAGCCAATTTCCATCAATCCAAAAGGCTGCAGATGCATTTGATGTGCCTAAAAGCATCTTAATAATATATGTCAGTGAGACTACTTCTCACAAAGATTCAATCACCAATTGTCAAAAATTGACAGAGACTGAAGAGAATACACTTTTAATATAAATTCTGAATATAGACTGATATGGTTTATCTCTATAAATATCAACTGTATACTATCTGATGCAGTTATTACTATCTGTTTGATTATCATCCTTCTAAAGAGCCTTCATCAGTAAGAACTGAGTAAATCAGTATATCAAACACCACAATAAACTTTGCTCTAAATACAGCTGAAAGTATGATTACTAGTGAGCTAAATGTAAAGATCTAGAGCTGATCAAGAGATGGTTTAAGCAGTTCTATAATATTATTCAAAATTATAGAATCCTTACACAAGATATCTATAATATGGATGAGACTGGCTTTCAAATAAATATGATTTCAACTGCTAAAATTGTCTGTGGATCAGAAACACAAGAGAGTCATGCAAGAGCTATACAACCTGGGAATTGTGAATAGATGACTGCAATTATTGCAGTAAATACAACTAAATAAGTCTTATCTTTTCAGATTATTTTTGCTGCAGAAAATCACCAATCTTGTTGATATTAAGTTATCTTAAATAGAATCAGCATCAGCAAGAATAGTTAGACAAATGATAAGATAGGCCTCAAATGACTTCAGGAGATCTTTAAGATATATATAGCTTTATATATAGTTGGGAGATATTGCCTTTTGATTCTAGATGGGCACAGTAGCCATGCCATTGCAGAATTTAACAAGTTCTGTATAGAAAGAAAGATAATTCTTTTATATATGCAGCATTATCACATTCTTCTCATCTGCTACAATTGCTGGATGTGAGCTGCTTTTCACTATTAAAGTGCTTATATAGCCAGAAGACTCAGGAGATGATATAGAAAGGGAACCATTCTATTGATAAAAAAGATTTTCTATATATTTATCCTGCAGTCTATAAATAAGCTTTATCAGCATCAAACATCTAAAATAAATTTGCAGTAACTGACCTGATTTTATTGTTCCCTAAAAAAGTTCTTTCAAAGCTTTATAAGACACCAACACCACCTTCCACAGCATACAGCAATCAATCTTTTGGCCCAGATAAGACACCAACTGATATATATCAACTGGACCAGTAAAAGAAGCAAATTCAACATCTTTAAAATCATCAATCATTATCTTCTTCCACTATAGAACAGGCAGTGAATAAGGTGATTAAATATATAGAGATCATCATACAGAATGCTATTCTATTGCAGCAAGAGATTCATCAGCTTTATACAGAAAACCAACACCAAAAAAGAAAACAACAAGCATCTAGATATTTTATTCAAGCAGGGGGAAGCTTGACAGATGCTGAAGAACAGCAAAAAGCTTAAGAGCATAAACAACTGCAGAAATCATCTTAACAATCACAGAGATCATTAAGATGCAGTAATTGCAATCAAGAAGGCCATAATCAGCTTAAATATTCTAATAAATAGTGTCTTTTCTTTTATATAGGAAAATATAATAGATTTTGTTGCAATAATCTTCAAGATTTTCAGTTGTGTTGGGCTGCAACTCTTGGTGGAGGACTGACCAGCTCAGTGGTGTGACCAGCTTGGTGGTGGATTACATTAATGATCTTATCAGAGATAGAAGACATTAATATTATAATAATTTATATAGCTTATATCTTTTACTACTTTTTCTCTAATATTTAAAATAATAGAGATATAGTTTTTATTAGCTTAATGTTTATAGATATAAAGATTACTTAATATTTTAAAAGAATTATTCTACTAATTTCAGAGTATATGTAGAGAGTTATTATCTGCTGTTAAATAAAGCAATCTGTTATAATGTTTATATAATGAAAATGCTGATAACAGCTTTTTTATTTTATAGAATTATTTCTATTATCTTAGTATATATTCTGTTTATAGTTATGTATAAATTATTTATATTATATATAATAGTTTTAACTATAGATATTCTGTTTTTTAAGATTGGTAGCTTAACTATCATATAAGATATCTTTAGAATATTCTTATTATTATAAGCATAGTTCTTTAGATATAATAAAGCATCCGGAACTATATATATTTAATTTACAATATAGGTTTTAAAGTATCTAGATAAGATAAGAAACTTAACTCAGTAAGCCAGTAATTCCTTTTTTTTAAGTTCTACTTAAAACAGCAGTATTAGTTTTATTATGCTAAAACTCTATATCTTGCTGAAGTTCCAGTCTGGATTTTCTATTAGATTTTTCAGATTACTGTATTTTATATTAAATATTATATATAATATCTCTTTTTTAATAAACCTAAGTTGATGAAAAGCTTTCTGTTAGAGTTATAATGTATAAAAATAATTGGCTTAGAAACATATCACTATATAATATTTCATGAAGACTTTTTTAGTAACATAATCAACCACTGAGTGGATCACCCCACCAAATGGACCAGTCACCCACTATGTGATGTGTTCAACAGCTTCAACCACCAAGATACCACGAAAACAAGCAGATTCTAATTCCTTGTAAAGAAGGCAGAATTCTTCTAGCTATTGATGCCATTTAAAAAGATTAAATGTCAAGCATATGAGCAGCTGCACAGGCATTTAATGTGAATTATTCAATATCTAATTACTATCTTTATATGTATAGATTCAACAGCAAATTGTCGGAAGCTCACATTCATTGAAAAATCTACTCTTGTGAAATAGATTATCTATAAATAAGTATCGCGTTCTATCTCAGACTGCTACGTATAGCAAATAATCAATTTATTGCTATCTAAGCATTCAACATCTATATCTTCTGTTGACAAGAACTAAGTATATAGATTTAATTGTTATGAAGAACTCCAATCAAATATAATCATGTGATTATTAACAGGCTCAATGTAAAGATTTAAAAACTATTTATGAATCATTTCAACAGATGCAGGATACTATTTAAGAATATAATATAATTAATTAAGATATCTACAACTTTGATAACACTGACTTTTAAATAGATGTAATATTCATATCAAAGATTATCATCAGCTTAAATCAATCTGTTGTTCAAGATTTATATAATTAAAGAATTGCAAATAAGTGATCGTGATTAAATCAATTAACTCATCTAAATAAATGTTATCTTTTATAATTATATTTGTAAAGAAGATACATAAAGCTTTATGATCTAAAGATATATCGATAATCTGACTGAGTGATTAATGTCAGTAAAAATAATTAAATAAATAATTAGCTTAACTTGCTTTAATTTTATAAAATAAAGAGATATTTTATAAGCATATCTATGTCTCTGTAATTGACAAATATTAATTATTGATCTTTAATAATTACAAAAGTTATATCATATCTGAATTTGATCAGTTCTGCATTCAGAATATGATCATTTTATTATATATATCATCATATTTCTCTCGTCTTTTTGAGTGACTTAATGTTGACTGTTTCTTATCTTTAAAAAAGGATATATAAACAGAGGATTGAATCTAGCATGCAGTGCATTAACTATATTAATAAATAGAACTTTTTGATTGCGTATTAATATATAAAAACTTTATTTCTATGTAATATCTGCAGTAGATTTCCAACTATTGAATTGATTTTATATTAATTAGATCAAGTGCCTTCATAACTTTAAAGATATTTGGAAAATATCTATATCATCTATATTTCACAGCAATCAATCTGCATTCTAAATCTCTAAAACATCTTATAATGCTAGAAAATTAGAGCTTCAGGTCAGCACTTTTAAGCATTTATTAAAATATTATTCATAAAGTCTATTAAGTTCAGCGAAGCAAGCTCTTAATCAATTAATTAAGAACTATTAGATTGTAATATATAAACCTGTTTTTATAATTATCTTGGAGAGAAAATATATTAAGCAGCATGATTAAAATAATCAATTATCTTCTGATTAGATTATTAGACAGTAATAATAACTGGACTAATAATTAACTTAGATTATTCTAACTAAAGAAGGGTTTTAATCAATATATTAAGAACTATATAAAATAGAAGCATTGAATATTGATTCTTAATAATTATAAAAGTTATTTAAGGACTTCAGAATTCTGACTGTTTTTATACTAAGAATCTTATATCTCTCTATACGCCTAGCTCATTCTTCACATTTTCTATAATCTTTGAATGTAGGCCGTTTTGCAGTCCTAAAAAGATCTTATAGCTGCTTAATTAAGAAGAGCATACAGTTTGAAATTAATTATATTGATAAGATGGACTTTTAGCTGCATATTAATAAGATTAGATAAAGATATTTAAATCAGAGAATATCTGCAGTGGATTCACAGCCGGAGAATTAATTATATAATTTAATCAGATTCTTTCTTAACTTTATATTTAATTGAAGACTTCAACATCTTCTGATATTAATTAAGGCAATTTATCAGCCCCGAATATCGAGACATCTTATAATATTAAAGCTTTAATCTGAGACAATTAAAGCCCTTCTTACATGTTGGACACAAAATCCATTAAGTTCAACAGATCAGGCATTAAATTAGCTTATTAAAGACTGTCAAATTGCAATACATAATATAGTCATTCTTATAAAGAAAAATAAAAAATTATGGGCTACAAAATAAAAAATAAAAGCAGAAACAAACAAAACTATCAGCTTAAATATCTTAAGAAGGCATTCTTACTATATAGAAAGAACAATGTCAGACGGAGACTATTTAAAAGATATATCATAGTTAAGGCTTCATCTTCTCAGATAAAACCATGTGCCCATGCATAATGTAGTATATATCAGTCATATAAGCATAATGCTTATATATGTCCTCAGCATTATAGAACTGAGAAATAGTATATATTAGATGTTTTATCAAAATCTGTGGCTGCTATAGAGAATGAAAGATTGTATATAGATGGGAAGTAGGCAGCTTATTTGGGTGAGCAGCTTGCTTGTGGATTATGTTAATATACTCTTATAATGTAATCTACAAGAAAGCGGATCACCCAAGCAAGTGGATCACCCACCCAAACACACAACATGTTCAACAGCTTCAATCATCAAGATACTGCCAACATAAGCAGATTCTATTTCACATAAAGAAGGTACAATCCTTCTAGCTATTAAAGCTTTTTAAAAGATCAAATATTAAGTATACAAGCGTGCAAGCATATAATATATTTTATTTAACTCATTTACTGTATTTATGAATGTACTGCTTAAACAGATTCAACATTAAATAATCAAAAACACATTTCTATTAAAGAATCTAATCTAATAGAATAAATATTATCTATGGATCAATATGGTCTATTACTGCAGGCTGTTACTGTAAACCAAATAACAATTCTATTATTAGCTGAACAGTCAAAATCAATATCTGCTTTATTCAGTGTTAAATTTATCAACTGTTGTAAAGCTTTAATTAAGATATAGCCACAATATAACTATTAATAGACTCGATATAAAGATCTAAAGATTTTAACATATGTAAGACGTCATTTAACAATATAATATAATTAAAATATCTACAACTTTGATAAAACTAGCTTTTAAATGGATCGATATCAATTATTAAGATAATTATTAAATTAATTAATTCAACTGAATGGGCTTTGTCATTAATGATTATCTTCACAGAAAAGATGCATTAAGCTTTATAATATATTTAAATATATTATTAAATTGAGTGATTCATGTCAGTGAGAATAGCTGAATATGATCAACTTAATTTACTTTAGATGAAAGAGATATTTTACAAGCATACTCATGTCTATGCAATTGGCAAATATTAATTATTGATTCTTAATGATTATGAAAGTCATATCTAAATTTAATCAATTCTACGTTCAGAATATAACCATTATATATTATTATATATGTTTTATCTTTTTCAGCCACTTGATGGGAGCTGTTTTTCATTTTCAAAGAAGATGTATAGACAGAGAATTAGGAAAAGCATATATTCTGGCATCAATGTCAAAATATAGGGGTATCAACTGACTAAGAGTTGATAAAAGGTTTCTTAATGTGAGTGAAGTAGGTAGGGGCCACAGAAGAACTAGTAGATTCCCTATATTGATCCTAAGATCTTATTGAGAATAAGATGCAGTAGACTAGATACATGTCTGGGTAATCAGGCCTATTTATGCTTCTATCTTCTTGCCGTTTTATCCCTATGTTGTCATGTCTCTTGTTATCCCTCATTGCGTCCCTCATCACATGATTTCCATCTTCCTATTGTTTCCAGGTTACCCCGCTTTCAGGGTCCCTTTGACAATCAATCATATTGAAAGCAAGACTTTTAATGTAAACCACTGAGCAGGCCACACCACCAAGTGGGCCACCTAACCATCACTAAATACATTAAATTAAATAATAAATTGTGCAACAACAAATTCAAAATTAACACTGTATACACTAGACATCAATTGCTTAGCAGTTAAAATATTAATATTAAACTAATATACTTTAATATATGGCATATGCTGCATTATAGTAATGCTTATTCTGCCGATTATAAATTTAATTGCTCAATCATTTTTTATATACTTGATCAGCTTGCTGTATTGCAGTCTCTCCACATGTATTAGAATACTCTCGGTAGCTATATAAAATCTAGATGTATTTCTCTTTTTTAATATTGATTAATAACTTATAGCTCTTTTATTTTCTGCGAAAAAGAACAATATCATATATGTATTATAATCTAACAGTCTTTAATTAATTGATTAAGAGGTTGCTTTGCTAAACTTGATAGGCTTTGTGAATAATGCTTTAAACAATGCTTAAGAGCTCTAATCTGAAGCTCCAATTTTTTAACATTATGAAACGTCTCAGAAATTTAGAATACTGATTGATTACTGTGAGATATAGAAAATAATGTCTTTATCTAAATATGAAATTACAAAAGCATCCTATCTAATTGATATAAAATTAATTTAGTAGTTGTAAATTCATTTAAATAAAGCCTTTTTTCTTATATGTTGACATGCAATCCAAAAGTTTTGGTTATCAATATAATGAATGTTTAGCTATATATTAGATTTAACCTCTAATTAAATGTCTTCCTTTAAAAACAAAAAGCAGTTACCATCAATAATAAAATAATCATGTTCTGAATACAGAACTGATTAAGTATGATGTAATATAGCTTTTATAATTCTTAAAGATCAATAATTAATATTTGCCAATTGTACAGGCATAAATATATAATTTTTTATACTTAAAGTAAGTTAAGGTGATCATTTATCTAGTTATTCTTATTGACATCAATTATTTAACTAGATTATTAATATATCTCTATAACATAATCCACAAGTGAGCCACCCACTCAAGCAAGCTGCCCACCTCCCACTTATAGACAATCTTTCATTCTCTATAGCAGCTACAGATTCTAACAAAACATCTAATATACATATTTCTTAGTTCTATAACACTGAGAACATGTATGAGCATTATGCTTATATGACTGATATATATTACATTACACATAAATGTATGATTTTGCTTGAGAAGATGAAGCCTCAACTGTGATGTATCTTTTCAAATAGTCTTCACAGAATATTGCTCTTTTTATATAGTAAGAATATCTTAAGATATTTGAGCTGATAGCTTTATTTATTTTTGCTTTTTTTTGTTAATTATTTTAAAATCATACTGCTTAATATGTTTTCTTAGTAAAGATAATTACAGATGTTAAAGCCTATTTATATAAATTAATTGCTTTAATAACTGTAACTCATTCATAATTATTACATTGCATAAAAACTGGACAATTAACATTTTCTGATTTAGTGATCACTTTTGCAGTTGCAATCACATTTGTAAAGTCAGTCTTATCAAAATTATAAATGCAAGGGTTAATGAGTAGCCAAGAAAGGAAAAAGGATAATCCAATATCGGGCATGTCAACATGATGCAACATGGCAGTTACATGACTGTTATAGCCGGAGTTGGCATAAGGGAGGGGTATGACATACGGAGGTCACGTGACAATGGATCAAATCTGCCATTTTGATCCATCGAGGTCTATGATCCAACACCCAGAATGATCCAAACGACCCATCGATCCAGGCAGACAAGCATGTATATAATGACGCTCTTTTCAGACAGATTCCGGCCCTTGTGGTCGACTCACATAGCAACCTACTATATAGGCATTGCTAGTAACACAGGCTTATTCTCACTATTATATTGCTCACCCCCTTGTTTCTTGTCTTCAAGATAAACCAACGGCCCTTTTAGGTCTAGTTATCTAGGCCTGTCGTTACACCCGCATGTGGGTTGGGTTGGGTTAAGGATTGGCAACCTGCAGCAGGTGTGGGTTGAAAAAACATAACCTGCATTGAACCCGCAATGACTGTGCTACGCAATTATACTCTTAAATATAGTTAGATAAAGCATATACAGTCTCTTAAGAGACTGACAGAAATATTATTGCAGAGCAATACAATGTATTTAATAATAACTTAGGCTGTTATAAGCTCTGAAAAATAAAACAGAGAAAGACGATAATAAAATAAGATTATTAATACTCTTAGAGAATTAAATAACTAAGATCAATAAATTGCATGTTAACCTTTACACATAATATTAATAATTAGATTATATCATTATTAAATATATTCTGCAGCTTTCAAAGCTTGCTAATAAGATTAATATTGAACTGCTAATGCTAAAATGAATCTGCTTAGTCTATTTGATAGGTGATTTAATGATATAATAAGAACAAGAATTAATAATGCTGTCACTAAAACCCTGCTTTTAAAATCTAGAGTAATATTAGTCTTGGAGAAGAATATAAGAATATGTTTTCTGATTGAGCGAAATATTAATTATTTCTTCATTAATAATCATAGTACTCACACATGAATCTACTTTTCGAAATATAAATCAGAAGTCATATAAATTATTTATTAAAGAATTTTATTGATATGACTGAAGCTTATGATTTTTTAAATTATTATTTTCTGTTTTAATAACAGCCCGAAAAAGATAACATAAGTATATAATACTAAATAAAAAATATAATATAATAAAAATTTATTACTTTATGTGAAGAACAGCAAAGCAGAACAGATTACTTAGATCTGCTTAACAAGGGTATAATTTCTGTGTAATACTGAACTATCTTATAAACTATAAGACCGGATTCTTTAAACCGTAATGTCTCTAAAATATTAGTCTTATAAAGGAAATACAAGGTATTATAAAATAAAGAGTAAATAATCTGATTTTTCAAGCTACATATATATTGTTGACGGCTAAAAATATTTCTATATCTTAGAAAAAGTTTGAATAGCTAAAAAAATCATAAAAATAATTCGATAAATCAGAAGATACTGTCTTATTATATCAGACTGAAGATATACATGTATATAATTTAAGAGTCAGATATAAATTAAATTGTAACTGCATGCAATATTATCTTTAATAAAGAATCTGACTATATGATATATATAAATTCAGATATTGTAGACTGCAAGACACTAGAACAATTAAACTATAGAATAAAAATCATATTAATCAAAATTCTAACTTTTGTAAAGACTAAAGATAAAATCACTAATATATACATGCTGTTAAAGTCCGAACTAATACTAAAAGATGAGTTACTAGATCTATTACTGCCATCTGAACTGGTAAAAAATCACAACAGAAACCGATAATAATTAAGTTGATATATTTAGCTGAGTGAGGGGGTGACAATTATAAAAACTCTTAATATATTTATTGATTCATTAACTTATAAAGAAGCTCTTCAGCACCTTGACATCAATAAAAAGCTATAAAAACCGAGTTTTACAGTCTGGTTAACAATAATATTTAAATTCTCATATTATTATTTAAGAAGAAAGGTGCTAGACGAAAAATAAGTTAATATGATTAAATAACTTCTAAACAATGAGATTCTAGGATATAAATCTAGATAAGCGATTAAAGATTTTATTCAGGTTTCAGATAATAATTTTAATCAGATATTTATCTTAATAGTAATCAATAATAACTCAGATATATTTATTATAGTTATAATTTATTGTGCAAATAAATACAAATCTTATATTTCTTAACAAAAAACGTAATAATAGAGAAATAATCTTTGTAGTCTAAAAACATTTCAGCTAGCTAAACTGTAAAGACTTTATTTTACTTAAGAAGCGGAATACCAGATATAGCTAATTAAATATCTAGTAAATTATTATTCTCAGAGCTTTACTAAGTAATTAATCAAGTAGCAAAAGAATATAGGATAATATTATATAAAGCTATTATGCTTTAGCAGCAGATTCAGAAGCTTTATATAGCTAATTAATATTAGAAAAAAAGCAAGATACAATTAAATTCTATATTGCTACTAAAGATATTCTAATAAATATTAAAAATCAGAAACATGTTCAGGAAGCTGAACAAATACAGATAAAAATGATTGAGTAGCAGAATCTAAAATCTAAAAATAAGTATTATAATTTACAGTGCAATAACTGCAATATGATTAATCGTATTAAAATTAAATATTCTAGAAAATAGCTTGTAATGTATATAGCTTCAATTTTGGGTAGTGCTGTTAGATATCTAGTTTTTTAATATATTGGCGTTGATGTGGTGCAAACGCAGCTCACTCAGTGATCAGGCTTGTTTGGTGTCCAACTACATTAACATAATCCACAAGCAAGTGAATCACCTACCCTAACGTGCAATGTGTTCAACAGCTTCAATTATCGAGATACCACCATAACAAGCAGATTCTAATGCTCATAAAGAAGACAGAATTCTAGCGATTGAAGATATTCAAAAAGATTAAATGTCAAACATATAAACAGCTGACGAATATATAATATATCTTATTTAATTTTTTATTTACTGTCTTTATGAATATACTGCTAGATAGATCTAACATTAAATAAAGCCTTATTTTTATTGAGGAATCTACTCTCAAAATAAATATTATTTACAAATTAATGAAGTCTATCACTATAGACTATCACCGTATAATAAATAATAAATCTATTATTACTTGAATAATCAAAATCAACATCTGCTCCATCCCAATGATTGTTAGAAGAAACTTAGATATAAAATTTTTTAATTATCTTTTTTAAAAAGCTTCAATCAAGATATAACTGCAAATATAACTATTAACAGATTTAATGTGGAGATTTAAAGATCATTTGTGAATGATTTTAATGTTACATGTACAAGATGTTATTCAACAATATAATATAATTAATCAAGATATCAGCAGTCAATCAGCATTTTAAATCTCTGAAAAATCTTATAATATCAAGAAACTAAAGCTTTAGGTCTGAGCTTTTAAGCACTTCTTAAAGCATCATTTTATAAAGCTTTCAAATCCAGTAAAGTAAGCTCTTACTAAGAGCTGTTAGATTATAATGCAGTTCTTCTTATATAAAAAAAGAGAGCAATAAGCTGTTAATACTAAAAAGGAATACATCTAGATTTTATACAGTTATTAAAGATATTTTAATAGCTGCAGAGAGACTGCAATACACACAGCAAGCTAATCAAATGAAGAGATAATTGAGTAGTCAGATTTATAGTCAGTGAAGCAGACACTGTCACAATGCAGTATATATAATATACTAGATTATATTAAAGTTCAATGTCCTAATTGCTAAGCAATTGATTTCTACTGTATCTATATAGCTTCAATTTTCAGGGTTGTTGTTATATATTTAGTTATTGAATACAGTACGTGTTATGTGAGTAATCTATTTGGCGGGGTAATTTACTCAGTGGTCAATTATGTTAAAAGATTCTGCTGCAATAATCCTCTGATTACATAATCTGGAACCACACTATAACGTAATCCACAAGCGAGCCGCGCACCTCCTACGCGATTCTAGCCATGACTGAAAGTAGGCCTTTTTTTTAACACAAAAAAAATGTATTTCTATATAAAAACTAATTACTACTGCAATTAGAATATTGCAATCTTTTATGTCCTATAACATGACAATCACTGCATCTTGATGGCACTCATACAGGGCACTAAACTGTAGATGATGCTGATTCAACTGGTAGAGCCCCTTGGGTCTCTTGGGTCTCATTCTTATATTGTATAAGCTCTTGAGCTTCCTGAATAGAAAGGCTCTCTGTATGAGCTATCTGCTGATTAGATTGTTTCTCTTTTTGCTATTATTTCTCATGTGCAGCCTATAGATCCTGATTTTCTTTAGCAAGAAAAATAGCATTATTCATTGCTATTTCATACCCCTTTATAAGCTGGTTCAATACAGTATTTGTTAGGCTTGGAGGACTCTATATATAATGTCTTAAAAGCTTCTTGATTGTAGATGCCTGCTTCTGCAGTTGGTTGAGATTATAAGGAGTTTTTGGTGCAGAATTGGTGGATTAACTGCCTGATAGTGTAGAGATCTTAAGCTGTATATTAAGCTGCTCAAGCATTCTTTCTGGATTGAATGGAATCAGATCAGTAGCTGCAAAGCTATTCTTGATAGTATCTGGTCTAAAGATCTCTGTATGAGCTTGTGGATATGCCTCAAGGAAGTCAAATTTGTTAATATGATTAAAATCAAGCTGCATCTTATTCTCAATCAAGCATCTGTATGCATGCTTTAAAGATGTGAAACAGCCAATATCAAGAGATTGCAAAAGATATGATAAATATATTAGCATGCAGATTAGTATAATATTGTTCTTACTGCACATCTAGTCAAATTGAGGAGTTAAATAAATCCCATGGCCATTAAGAATTAAAAGATGATATTTTCCAGTTGTATAAGCCCCAGTAGCAGAGATAAAGATGTTTTTTAGCTACTATAGCTCAATATCATCAGTAGTCCATCTATTGTCACTGACTTCAATCCTCCAGTTATGTAATAAGGCCTTATCTTTATATCAACCCTGGATATGGACTTTTCTCTTAAATATAATATAAGATGATAGAATTTATTCTCTAGAGTTGATATACTTAATAGAAGTAACCCATTCTTAATTGCCTAACTGTATAAGAAAGGGTCAGCCAACCATTTCAGCTCTAATAACTATTTTAGCAGTAGTAACTAGGCCTATTGTATATCCTATCTTATTAAAGTTATATATATCCTCATATGCAATCCCATATTGCATGATAGTGATTTATATATGGTCAAACCACTTCTTAATAATCTTTGGATCCTTTCATTTAGCACACTATTGATTATATTATCAGGAATATCTGGTTTTTAGCTTATTATGCTGTTTGATAAAGTTGTACACCCAGTTCTTGCCAATAGATTGGATATCTGTAGAACCACACTTTGATAGTAGAATATTGGCCATATCTTAAATATAAGACAGTTAAGGAGCTGCTCTATATTGATCTAAAGATAATATTTATTGTATAACAATTTCTCTTTATTTTTTGTTAATTTATGTGAGTTAGTGCATTGCTCAGCCCAATAAACACTGCTGTGAAGCCAGTCTTTTAGAGTTGATTCAGGTATCATATAAACATGTGCTGCTTGTCATACATAGTGAATTTCTTTTTTTTGTAATGCAGAAATTGCTAGTAAAATCCTTCCTTCTTGTTCAATAGAATTTTTTGACTTAGGAGGCATTTTTGGTGGTATAGTGGTAGTTTGAATAGATTCAAATAACTGAGTATGAGAGAACATGTAGGAGGTGCACAGCTTGCTTGGGTGTGTAGCTCGCTTGTGGATTACATTATATAAAATCTGTGGATAGCAAGCCTACATCATTAAAGCAAAAAATTATATAAGGAATATAATAAATATAACATTACTTTTTGCACTTCGAGAAAAATAAAGAGATAATAGAAAGTAGAGAGAGTCAGAAGTTATAACTAAAATATATAATCTAAGAGCTTAAGCCTGCAAGGATATAAGTATGTAGTAGATATTAAGTGCAGTCAGCTCTAGAGTTGAGCTCTAGAGCTGATCATCTTATATAACCTAGCTGCATATATATAGTCTGTTAGCTACACTGGCTTAAAGACTAGCAGTCAGTTTCAATATAATTAAGACATTTATTATTTAATTTACAGCTTTACAGTGCTATTCATATCTATTTTCTAGGCCTTGTGCCTAAGTGCTTAACAATTAAGCAATGATTATAAATGTTAGAAAGTATACCAACTTATACATTTACTGTAAAATCCAGAGTTTAAGAATATATTATCAATAATAATTTATACTGATAGTCAGTTCATTCTAAAGTTGTTTAACAATTCAGAATTTATATATATATAAAATACATTAATATATAATATTACTGAATTTGTGAAGCCATCAGCAATAAAATAATCATTATAAAATAATAATAAATTGCATACTAGTAGGCAGTTCTATAAAGCCCCTTGATAAAGTTCAGATAATTCGTTAAGATGCTTCAGCTTAACTAATAAAAAGCAAGAAATACTTCTGTATAATTTTAAGATTGTCTAATTAGAAAGTGTAATAATTATAGATTGTTGAATTTAAGCAATCTTAAACCATTGCTGAAGAGCCAGAAAGTCTCAGATCTTGCTTGTAAGCAAGAATATATAAGTTTAACATCACATTCATAGATTGCTTAGTTACCCTCACTTAAATTAAACAGATAAAGAAATCAAGATCTACTATGAAAATTCTTATATATAAACAACTATCTATTATCAATATCATATTCTATTTCTATTAAGATGACCACCCTAGATCCAAAACACCCCCTGAATCTGAACACATGACACCACCTTCTTCCCACAATCCATGCCTGTTACTCCGCTACATCTTCATCAAAATAGATACATGAATATGATTAAAATAGCTCTTACTGATTTGGATTCTGGCAAAATCAGACCTTTATAAAAGCAGCTGCTTCTGTATACAGCATATCTTTAACATTCTTTATAATTAAAGAACCGATGCTATAAATTGATGTTAGTCATAAACAATAATAACAGCTGACTCCTGCCTAAAAGAAACTTTTAGTTAATTGAATAATTGAGCAGGATCGGCAAGGATTTCCATTATTCATACCTATATATAAAAAATAACAACTCAAATCTTTCATATAAATAATAATATTATATCATTAAGGAAGACATGACTATTCAAATTCACTCAATACAACCCATGTGTTTCTTTATATTGAATAAAGAATTGATGTCAAAGGAATTTAGAATACACAACCAGAACAGATTTAGAGGTTCTATACATGTATTATTTTAAGCCACTCAAGTAAATACAAAGTTACACCACGGAATATCTGAAATATGAATGAGCACAAAATTTGATTAGACATTTATACAAACTTTCAAGTTCTTATAAAGATTAGAAAAAATACACTTATCTTTAAATATCAGAGAGTTATAAATAAGTGACTATTCTTAAGACTATTGATGTGCTTTAGATGCTAAAATCTAGTCATTAATTATATTTAAGAATAAATCTTCATGAAAGTTTATTGTTCCAAGACAATAAGATATCCAATTAGCTTTATACTACATCAAAGAATAATTGAACCTTAAAAAAATATTGCTTACGACTGGCTTTCTGATTTAGGCACTGTTTCTGACAGTACCTAAATCAGATTAATATCAAATATCAAATACTTCTTATATAGATGATTATAACAACTATACAAGCATTGAATTTCTATAAAAATGCTATATCAATAGAGTTCAAGTTCTATTTTGTCATTACATATCAGCTATCTACTGCAATCATTTGATTTAGGCACATTTGCCACAGTAAAAGCTAAATATTGATATGAAATCTAAGAAATATTATATCTTGATAATGCAGCTTCAATTAAGAAACACTGCTTTATAGAATAGTACAGTATGATTTGAAAGAAGTCATTAACTTTATCTATAGTTAAAAATAGTTGAAAGACAGCTAAATTGATCCTTTATAACCTCTCTAAAGAATTGAACTCAAGCTAGCTTTGAATTTAGTCATCTATTATTAGATCTACTACTCCCTCTAAGCTAAAGCAATCAAGATTGGATTTAGATCTTCTCTATATCACTTCATAAAATTAACAACATGTGTATAAAGCAATCCAACTACTAGAAAGGGGTCAAATCTTAATAAAGAGATTTGTACAGTTCCTACAAAAATAAATAAGCATAGCAAGCACTTCCTAAAGCAATTATATATAAGAATTACAGCTAGGGACATTTTGAAAAGACCAAAAAAGATTATAATAAATATCATCTTTACTGATATTCAGAAGATTAAGAAGGCTATAGATAAGATAGAGCAGTATGAGATATAACTGCAGGCTAGACAGCCAGAATTAAAAGCTTAAAAAGGCAGCAGCAGCATCTCTAGAGGCTGGTATGCAATCCTGTATATTTGAATGGCAAGTATATTAGGTTATGCTGAATACAGGAATGAAAATAATCTGAATTAAGTGAGCTGTAACTTTATCAGAGAGAGTTTAAAACTATATGTCATTATGTCAGTTCCTCAGATGTCATTATATATAACTTAGTCAGTTCTGAATAAATAGAAGAATATAATCACTCAGACTTTAGACTAAATATTTTATAATATGATTATAGACACTTGATACAGAGCTTAAAAACTTGTAAAGCTGAATTCTCTTAAGATCATTAATGAGATAATTACTTGATAGAAGACACTAAGCAAAATATAAAAAGAATAAAAAGTGGTATAATAAAAATATCAGAAGTATATAAATAATAAGATAAGAATGCTAAAACCTGTGTTATAATATGCAGGTCAGTGTTAAGAAATATTCTTTATAAAATTGTAAATATGAATACAAGTAATATATAAAAGCGTATTAAAAGATATAGTTCTTTACAAGCTTTAGACATTATAAGTATTTAATTATTTCATTTCAACAATTCAAAAAGAATTTCAACAAATAAAGAAGTATACTTAGAAGCTTAATAAATTAGGCAATATTCTGCGATAAGAGATGCCTTTGAAAATTAGTTTTTAATTATTTGCAAACGCTACTGAGTAGCTTTTTATAGACTTTAAATTGCTGAAACATATTTAGACTAGCACATATAAACAGTATCTTTTTAAAGAATAAGACAACATTTAATAAAGCTGTTAATCAGCTTATAACATAGAAAAAATGCTTAAGTCAGATTAAATATTAGCTAACTTTGATAAAGCCATAAATATAAAGAAATTATTTAAAATAGATAAAAAAACTTAAATAAGAACTTTAAGAAAAACTTAAGAAATGATAAGAATAAGAGATTTAATATTAGTCAGTGCTGGCCCAAGAACCAGAGCTTACTAAGGGACTAGGTCTTGTGTGAAACTCACTGCAAGAAGGTTCACTGCAAGAAAATTTATAACTTGGTCATAAATCCTTGCTGTGAAGTCATAAATTATGACCTGCATATTTATGCATCATAACTTGCATATATGTTGTATATATGATCTTGGCCTTTTAGTAGTTTAGGAGGACAAGGATCAGTCTTGCAACAGATATCCCTAACTATTATTGCTACATCTTAGCTATAATACAGTCTTCTTCACACTATTGTTATAGATTTCCTGTTTGGAGAGACTCCTTCTCTAGCTCCTGATATTTAATAATAGTAATATCTAAAAAACTTTATTTGTTAAAAAACCTAGCAAGTTAAATATTATAAGAGCTGTGTTTATCAGTCTTAAATAAAGAGATTAATAATAAAGAAATCAGTATTATAAAACCTGAACTTAGCATTACAGATTATATTTAATTGGGTAACTGAATTATAAACTCTAAATTAACTGATATTTTATCTTAACTGAAATTTCATTTATTTTTAAAATTATTAGATTATTTAAAAGCTTATACATATACAATAAAGTAAATTATAATGGCTTAAGTATAAAACTTATCTAAATAAATACAAAGTTGCTGACCACTATAATGACTGATATTCGATTTATCTTTGTATTAAAGATTAATCTTCTAGATATAATTAGACTAGAAGAAAGAGTACAGGGATTAACTTGCTGTTAAATAAAGTAGTTAATCTATTTGAAGAGCAAATATACTCTATATTAATATAGTTGAAATCCAACATATATTATATGTGACTCAGAGCAGCTCTCTAAAAGAATCTTAAACCTTCTACCTTTTTTGCAATCGCTTATTACTTTATTATTTTTTGAATCTCTGTTCTTGTTTAAACATCAGCAGTGAGATCTTTAACTCTTATTTAATACAGGATGAGATCTTACTATGGATCTTATTCTTAACTTCCGCCACGGAGTTAGCAAATGCAAAACAGAGCCCTTTCAAGAACTCTGAGAGAAGGAGTCTTTTTAGAGACTAATTTAATCTTATATATAGAGTTGGCAAATAAAATAAAGGCAGAGCCTCTTCAGAGACTAGAAATAAAGAGAGACTTTACAGAGATTTTAAAGATGAAGAAGAGGACTTCTTCTAAAGGCTTAAATAATATATGACTAACTCTCACAGCTAGCCGCAACTTTTGAAAATAATTCCAAATAAATTAATAAAGCTAACGTACAGTTTAATCTTTTATAAATCCTGCTGCAAATTATATAGTTAATTATAAATTAGTACTTATAGAAATTCTCTTAATAGAATAATTATATTAAAATCAGTAAAGCAGTAATCTGAGCTGCTATAAGTTTTAAAAAATAGGATAGAAAAGAAAAATAATAAAATAAGATAGTGTAAAAAACCAAACAGCTTCAAAATTAATAAAGTGCAGATTAATCTCTAAACATAATATTAACAACTAGATCACATCTTAATTAAATATATTCATCCTGCAGCTTCTGAAGCTCATTAATAGAATAGATGTTAGAGACTTTCAGTGTTAAAACAGTCTGTTTAATATATTAAATAAGTTTAAAAATACAGTAAGAAGAGCTGATAATATCAGTTTAAGATTATATTTTTAAATTTACATTAATCTGAAAAAGGATTATAAATATGTCTTCTGAGTGTGTCTCTAAAGTAAACTAACTGACTATTTCTTATTAATATTAAATTACAGTGCTTATGAGTCTACTTTTCAAAACTTATATAAGTCAGAAGTCATATAAAGAATTTCATTAATTTATATAATTAAAGCATTTTTACTCTAATAACAGCACTATATTAATAAGATAATATAAATCCAATTTAGATATTTATCATTTTGTATACTTATATACAGAATAGCAAAGCTGGATAAGTTACTTAAATCTACTTAATAAGAGTATAGTTAATTCTATATAATACTAAACTATTTGCAAACTAAGATAAATTCTTTAAACAGTTTATATTTCTAAGAAATATTAATTCTCATAACAAAAATAAACACTACAAAAACTTAATTAAATCTTTTTAAGCTCCATATTATTAAGAATTAAAGATATCTCTATATTTTAGGGAAAGCCTACACTGCTAAAGAGATTAATGTAATCCACCACTGAGTTGGCCATCTACCCACCACAATCAATGCAATTACCAACTTCAAATCAATATATCAGCGTCACAAAGCAATGAAGATAGCTCTAAAGAAGAGAGAATTATTCTAGCTGTTAGAGCTTTTCAAAATGTTCAATTTTTTAACATTAGGGCTGCTGCTAGGACATATGATGAGAACAGAAATTTGACTTTATAATATCAAATTGCTAGAAATTTACCACTACTAAGAAATCTACTCTTTGGAAATAAATATTCAGTATATAGCAAATGACAAATCTATTTCTTATAGAATAAGCGAAATCAAGAAATCATTTTTATATCGTTTGTCAGAATTAGATTCATAAGTTTGTTAATTATTATAAAGAGCTTTAATCCAGATATAACTACAAACATGATTATCAGTGGACTTAATAATGATTTTGATAACGTAATCCACCACCAAGCTGGTCAGCCACCACACCAACACCAAGTTTTTGACTATTACTACCACCACCACCCACCACCACCACCTAATGGCTGATATATCTAGGGAGGAATGTCTTCAATTGGCTCTTCAGACCTATAAAAAGAGCCAATTTCTATCAATCTAAAAGGCTGCAGATGCATTTAATGTGCCTAAAAGCATCTTAATAATATATGTCAGTGGGACTACTTCTCACAAAGATTCAATCACTAATTGTCAAAAATTGATAGAGACTGAAGAGAATACACTTTTAATATAAATTCTGAATATAGACTGATATGGTTTATCTCTATAAATATCAACTGTATACTATCTGATGCAGTTATTGCTATCTGTCTGATTATCATCCTCTTAAAGAGCCTTCATCAGTGAGAACTGGGTAAATCAGTATATCAAGTACCATAATAAACTTTGCTCTAAATACAGCTGAAAGTATGATTACTAGTGAGCTAAATGTAAAGATCTAGAGCTGATCAAGAGATGGTTTAAGCAGTTCTATAATACTATTTAAAATTATAGAATCCTTACACAAGATATCTATAACATGGATGAGACTGGCTTTTAAATAAGTATGATTTTAACTGCTAAAATTGTCTGTGGATCAGAAACACAAGAGAGTCATACAAGAGCTATACAACCTGAAAATTGTGAATGAGTGACTGCAATTATTGCAGTAAATACAGTTAGATAGGTTTTATCTCCTCAGATTATTCTTGCTGCAGAAAATCATCAATCTTGTTGATATTAAATTGTTTCAAATGACTACTGAATCAGCATCAGCAAGAATAGTTGGACAAATAATAAAATAGGCCTCAAATGACTTCAGGAGACCTTTAAGATATATATAGCTTTATATACAGTTGAAAGATATTGCCTTTTAATTCTAGATAGACACAGTAGCCATGCCACTGCAGAATTTGACAAGTTCTGTACAGAAAGGAAGATAATTTCTTTATATATACCATCATATTCTTCTCATCTGCTACAATTGCTGGATGTGAGCTGCTTTTCACCATTAAAGTGCTTATATAGTCAGAAGACTCAGGAGATGATGTAGAGAGGGAATCATTCTATTGATAAAAAAGATTTTCTATATATCTATCCTGCAGTCTATAAACAAGCTTTATCAGCATCAAACATCTGAAGTGGATTTACAACAACTGGCCTGATTTTATTGTCCTCTAAAAAAGTCCTTTCAAAGCTTTATATCTAGCTCAAGACATCAACACTATCTTCCACAGCACACAGCAATCAATCTTTTGGCCCAGACAAGATACCAACTGATATATATCAACTGGGCTAGCAAAAGAAGCAAATTCAATATCTCCAAAATCATCAATTATTATCTTCTTCCACTATAGAACAGGCAGTGGATAAGTGTAACAACAGGCCTAGATGACTAGACCGAAAGAGGCCGTTGGTTTATCTTGAAGACAAGAAACAAGGGGGTGAGCAATATAATAGTAAGAACAAGCCTGTGTTACTAGCAATGTCTATATAACAGGTTGCTATGTGAGTCGACCACGAGGGTCGGATTCCATCTGAAAGGAGCGTCATTATATACATGTCTGTTTCCCCAGTCTTGGTGATCATAATGATTAAGGTGATCGCGGTGATCAAGGTGATCGCGGTGATCTGATCAGTCATGTGCTGATCAGTGGCTTCCCTCGGTCCTACAATTATCCGACCTTTGTATGGCAAGGTCCATAACAATAAGATGATTAAATATGTAGAGATCACTATGCAGAATGCTATTCTATTGCAGCAAGAGATTCATCAGTTTTATGCAGAAAACCAACACCAAAAAAGAAAGCAACAAGCATCTAGATATTTTATTCAAGCAGGGGGAAGCTTGACAGATGCTGAAGAACAGCAAAAAGCTTAAGAGTATAAGCAACTGCAAGAATCATCTTGACAACTATAAAGACCATCAAGATATAGTAATTGCAATCAGGAAGGTTATAATCAGCTTAAATGTCCTAATAAATAGTGTCTTTTCTTTTATATAGGAAAATATAATAGATTTTGTTGCAATAATCTTTAAGATTTTTGATTGTGTTGGGCTGCAACTCTTGGCAGAGGACTGACCAGCTTGGTGGTGTAACCAGCTCAGTAGTGGATTACATTATATACAAAATGTTATTTAGCAATATAATATGATCAATCAAGATATCTACAACTTTGATGAGACTGACTTTTAAATAAGTGTGATATCAACATCAAGGATTATCATTAACTCGGATTATAATTTACGTAGAGAATTATGAACAAATGACTGTAATTAATTTAAATAAATTTTTTATAATTAGATTATATTTGCAGAAAAGATATATCAAGTTTTATAATATAAAAATATATTATCTGACTGAATAATTAAATTAGTAAGCTTGGCTTGCTTTAAATAAAAAATTTTATAAGCATGCTCATGTTTGTGCAATTGGCAAATAGTAAGTCTTGATCGTTAATAATTATAAAATTATATTATATCTGAATTTGACCAGTTCTGCATAAAGAATATGATTATTTTATTATATATGCTATCATGTTTCTCTTATCTTTTTCAATCAGTCGATATTAGCTGCTTTTCATCTTTAAAGAGGACATATAATTAAAGGATTGAATTTCATATGCAGCTGAGTATTAATTATATTAATAAAACTTTCTGATTATATATTAATAACTTTATATATATTTAATATTTGCAGTAGATTTGCAGCTACTGAACTGATTCTATATCAACTAAATTAAGTGTTTTCGCAATCTTATATTCAGATAAAGACATCTATATTATTATCAATATTTTATAGCAATCAGTCAGCATCTTAAATCTCTAAAACATCCTATAATATCTTAAAATTAAGCTTTAGATCAGGGCTCTTAAATGCTTATTAAAATATTATTTATAAATCAAGTTCAGCACATTAAGTTTTTAATTATAGTTACTAATTAAGAACTGTCAGATTGCAATACATAATATTGTTTTTATAGAAAAATAGAGAGATATAAACTGCCAATGAATAATAAAAAAGGAAATAAATCTAAATTCTATATAGCTATTAAGAGTATTTTAATAGCTACAGAGAGACTGCAGCGTACTCAACAAGTTAATCAAGTGTAAAAATGATTAGCAGCAGATTCATAGCCAGCAAAGTGAACAATCATTATAATGCAGCTTATACAATTTATTAGAACATACTGCTAGAACATGCTCTAGCTGCTAAAGAACTGATTTTCAGTACATAAGATGATTTAATTCATTTATTCTATATAGCTTTATAAAAACATGTCTTGTATGGTAGATAGGTGGCCAACTTGGTGGTGAATTATGTTATGAAGATTAATTTATAAGCTAGAAGATACTGTCTTATCAGTTATACCAGACTAAAATTATATATAATTTAAGAATCAGATATAAATTGAATCAGCACTCACCTGTAATGTAGTCTTTAATAAAGGGCCTAATTATATAATATACAGGGATTCAGATATCATTATAGAACACTTAGAATATTCAGATTAGGAAATAAAAAGATAAAAATCAGAACTCCGATTTCAATTAAAACTAAAAATGAAATTATCAATATGTATACTGATAAAGCTAAAACAAAAGATAATAATAAAAATAATAAATTGTCAGATCTGCTACTGCTATTTGAATTATTAAAATTATTATAAGCAGAACTAATAAGAAGTAAAATAATATATTTAGCTGAGTGAGGGAGTGTAGTCTACTAGTTCTAAGCTTAGATATTTAAATTTTAAATCTATTTTATAAGCATAATCCTTATTATTATATTTTTATTAAGCTTGAAAAAAATCCAGCACTAGTATTTAGATGTTAACTTACTTTAATTAACTCTTTGGTTATATTATATCTTCTAATACGATTAATAATCAGCAGTATAACATAATCGGACACCGAGCGGGCCACATAACCAACACCTATTATATTAAATATCTAGTTATCTCACCACAACACCTCTAAATTGAAGCTATATACACATAAAATAATTGCCTATCTGTTTGGGCAGCTGACCCTAGTATGACCTTGAATATTGCAGTTGCTGCACTGTGGTAGTGCATGTTTTCTAGGCTACTCATCATCTTCTACTACCTGTAACAACAGGCCTAGATAACTAGACCTAAAAGGGCTGTTGGTTTATCTTGAAGACAAGAAACAAGGGGGTGAGCAATAAAGTAGTGAGAATAAGCCTGTGTTACTAGCAATATCTATATAATGGTTTGCTATGTGAGTCGACCACAAGACCGGAATCTGTCTAAAAGGAGTGTCTTTATATACATGCCTGTCTGCCTGGATCGATGAGTTTGTTTGGATCATTCTGGGTGTTTGGATCATGGAGCTTTGTTGGATCATAGGGCTTTGTTGGATTAGGATGGGGGGTTTTGATCCATTGTCACGTGCTCCCTGCATGACATACCCCTCCTTTATGCCAACTCCGGCTATAACACTCTGGACAAGGTTTGTGCTGATTATGAAGCTGCCTATCAAGCTCTTTGTGCTTCTATGGAAGCTCTTTGCGCTTCTACAGCCTGTTTAAAATATGTTGAAAAGCAGGCAGAATTGTTGAAACAGTATAGAGCTCTTATATTGTTAAAGAAGGCTCAGGCTGTTAAAAATTTGAAGGAGTTAGAGTGCTTAAAGGCTGAAGCTGAGGGTTCCAAGAGTTCTCATTTTAAGAGGCTGTGTTGTAAGGGTTCTGATGCTGATCCTTCTTCTTCAAATATTCAGACAGTGTCTTCCAACTTAATTATTAGTGTCAGTTCACTGAATGCTTCTGATAAGGCTAATTTATCTGTGGATTTGTCCTGCCTCTTCTTCTGGAATTCTTCTTTGGCCAATTTTTTTTCCCTCTGAGGCAGTGGATTCTCTGGCTTTAGATGATCTGAGTTCCAGAGGTGAAACTCCTTAATAAGGTCTTTATATTTTTCACAATTTTCAGAAGATTTTCAGATATTTTCTGAATCATTATATTCTGTCTATTTAATCAAGTATCTGAACTGGCCATCTACATATTTACTGTCCAATATTTTTTTAATTTTATATTTTTGGTCTGCTTCTTGGTTCTCAGGCAGTATTTCTTTGATTTTAGTAACAACTATTGCATGAGTTGGTGCTGGTTCCAACAAAAAAACATAAAAAACAGGATGTATTTATATATTCTCTGGTAGTCTAAGTTTATAGTTCACTTTTTCAATTTATTCTTTAATTTCAAAGGGTCTGATCTTTTTGAAATTTAGTTTATTGCTAGATCTCTGTATCTTAATGTTTTTTCTGAGGAGATAGATCTTATCCCTTTTCTTAAACTCAGATGCCTCCTGGTGCCACTAATTGTAGTATATAGCCACTCAGTAAGCAATAAATTGAATATCTAGATTTAGCTGTTGATGTAGTTTCTTTAATTGGTCTGTCTTGAGGATTTCTTTCTGGGCCAAAATTTTGCCAGAAATAAGCTCCTGATATGCTGTAGGCTTAAACCCATAGTTAGCATAAAATGGTGATTTTTGGGTGACCTCAGTTTTTACATTATTGTATGCAAACTGAGCTAGAGGCAGCAATTCAACCCAGTTATCTTATTAATAATTGATATAGCAGCAAAGATATTGTTTCAGGATTTAATTAATTTGTTTAGTCTGCCTGTCTGTCTGTAGATAAGCTGTTATAGACAACTTGTACTTGAAGCTCAATTGCTGTGTTAAGGATTGCCAAAACTTGGATGTAATCAGCTTGTCTCTGTCTGACACAATTTCTTCTGGTAGGCTATGGTTTCCCACAATCATCTGTAAAAAGATATATACTAAGTCATCTGTGTTGGCTGTTTTCTGGTAGAGTAGAAAGTAGGCATATTGTTACAAAAACATTGTGAGGCCCTAGTTAGAGGACAGAATTACTTATTTCTGGGATAATCATGTGACTGGATCAGTGCAATCAATTCTTAGCATACTGATCCAACTGATCTGGGGATTAGAGGATCAGCTTAAAATCCTACTAATTTAAATAATTCAAGATTATAAGCCATTCCACACACCTTAGAGACTCAGAAAGACAGCATGTATATAAAGATGCTTTTTTCAGACAGAATCTGACCCTTGTGGTTGATTCACATAGCAACTTGTCCTATAGACAGTGCTAGTAACACAGGCTTATTCTTACTATTATACTGCTCACCCCCTTGTTTCTTGTCTTCAAGATAAACCAACAGCCCTACTAGGTCTAGTTATCTAGGCCTGTCATTACACTTCAACCACCATTCTTGCAGGAAGCAAGGTGTGTGTGAGTGTCTAAGAAATAGCAAGCATGGAGGGATATATCTTCAACCAGAAATTGGCCCAAGCAGTAAGAGCCCTACAGGAACAGATTCAGCAGTTACAGAAACAGCTACAGAAACAGATCAACAAGAATATATAGCTGCAAGAGCAAATAAGATACCTTGATCATCAAACTCAGGAGAGCAACATAAGGCAGATAACCAATCTCAGCCAGAACTCAGCCCAGTAGACTAAAGTGGCTAAACCAGATCTTTTTTACAGAGAAAGAAAGAAGCTCCAGATGTTTATCTCTCAGTTGAAACTCTACTTCTTTTTCAACACACCAGACTTCCCAGACAAAGACAGAAAGGTCATGTTTGCAGCAATCTATCTTTAAGATATAGCAGCTCAATGGTTTGAACTCTACCTCCAAGACCAAATGCAAAAGACACCTGAAGAACATTGACCAGAGACTAATAAAGTATTTAATAAATTCTCTACTTTTGTGGCTAAAATAAAGCAGAACTTTGGAGATTTTAATGAAGTCTGGAAGACCATCTATATTGTTATGATAATCTGGCAGAGGACCTCTGTTGCTGCTTATACCACTGAATTCCAGCAAGCTGCAGCATATCTAGGCAATTGGTCAGATAAATCTTTCATGGAGCACTACCAACAAGGACTGAAGGATGAAATCAAAAATAGACTAATAATCTATAAGAACTCTAAGAACCTGAATACACTTATCAATCTAACTATCAAGATTAACAACTGCCTCTTTGAATGTTGCTATCAAGCCAACCCTCCACAACAGAACAATCAGCAGTATACTGAGAATGGAGGTGATGCCATAAAATTTAACAGCATCAATTAAAAGAATTCTCAGAAGAACAAATTCAAACAATCTGACAAGAAGCTCTGAGAACCCAATCTTAACTGGATTAAGAAATAAAAAAACACTATAAGCAGAAGCTATATATTCATTATGGAAAGAATAATCATATGGGATGGAAGTGTCTCAACAAGCTCAAGAAAAAGAAAAAGAAGCAAGCTGCCACCACTCAGAAAAAAGAAGAAGATTATGCTGCTTATCACTGAACTGCCTGTTATGATGATGACTGCAATGTCCACTGATCAGAAAAGAATGCCACAGGCTGATATTCAAAGCTGCTTAAATCAAAAAACTAGTTGGCCCTGCCAGGAAGGAATACTTGCAGAGAGCACAGCTAGAGTCTCTACATCTTAATATAAGCACTATCAGGAAAGAGCTATATCAGCAGCTTATTATTAATGGCAAGATCAACAGAAAAAAAGCAAGAATTATAATTAATAGTGGAGCCACTGAAAACTTCATTAATAATATTTTTATCATCAAGAATTATATCCCTTATTAGACAAAGGAAAAACTCTACAAGCTGACCATAATAAATAAGTCACCTAGCAACTATGGAGATAGGTGGGTATAAATAAAAACCAAGAAATCCACTCTAAGAATTAGTCAACATTCTGAGCAAATTAATCTAGATATCACACAGATCTCAAGGCATGACATCATTCTAGAAATACTCTGGCTAAAGACACACAACCCCCATATAGACTGGAGGACTGAAGAGATACAGTTTGCAGAGATACTCAAAAGTGGCATAAAGCTTAAGAGGCAGCCTGAGGGACAGAACCAACTAGAAGATATTAAGATTCAGAAGATATTAGGGGAGGCACTAAAACATATATAATAACAGAGAAAGCAAGTTGATGTGTTATATATTTGCTCTAGAGAGGTCAGAGAAGTGGGAACTCTAACAAAAGAGCAGAAAACAGCCAGACCCCCTATTCAGAAGATGGAGAGTGTGCTGCAAAAATACTAGAACTTCCAAGATGTTTTTCAGGAAAGAGGCAAAGGACAACTACCAGAACATCAGTTATAGAACTATAAAATATCATTAAAATTAAGAATATAGTCAGCATTCAAGCCAATCTATCCCCTCTCAGAAAAGAAACATGAGGCATTATAAGAATACATTAATAAAAACCTGAAGCAAGAATATATTAAGTCATCAACTTCATCAGCAGATTACTCTATACTCTTTGTCCCCAAGAAGAATGAGAAGTTACAGCTCTGTGTGGATTATCATCAGCTTAATAACATCATTATCAAGAATTGCTATCTGCTGCTGCTCATCTCAGAGCTTCAGGATAGGCTTAGGAGGGCCAGATATTTTATCAAGCTGAACTTACATAAAGGCTATTATTTAGTCCAAATAAAGGAAAGAGAGGAATGGAAGACTGCCTTCAAAACTTATCTAAAATATTTTGAATACACAGTCATGTTATTTGGACTTATTAACACATCTGCCACATTTCAGAGCCTAGTCAACAACACATTGCAGGACTACTTAGATATTTTTTGCATAGCCTATCTTGACAACATCCTCATCTATTCAGAAACTCTGGAAGAATATAAGGAGCATGTAAAGAAGGTCCTAAAAGCTCTACAGAATAAAAAGCTCTCTATGGCCTCAGAGAAATGCAAATAGCACACTCAAAAAATAGAGTTTCTAGAATTTGTCATCACCTCAGAACATGTGGAGATAGATGAAAGAAAATTAACCACTATTAGAAAATGGTCTATTCTTACTTTAGTCAAAGAAGTGCAGTTCTTCCTTAAATTTATCAACTTTTACTGAAAATTTATCTGGAACTACTCCAAGATTGTGGAACCCTTGATACAGCTCACCAGAAAGAAGCAAAGCTTCAAATGGGGAAAAAAACAGCAGACAATATTTAAAGAGTTAAAACAGAAGTTCTATAAAAAATCTGTTTTAAAGATCTATAATCTAGAGAAATCAGCTATATTGAAAATAGATGCCTCTGATTATGCCATTGAAGTATGCTTCAGCCAGTCAGATAAGGAAGATAGATTGCACTCTATTATTTATTATTCCAGAAAGATGACACCCCTGGAGCTGAACTATGATATCCACAACAAAGAATTACTGGCTATAGTTGCAGCCTTGAAGAAATAGAGGCATTATCTAGAGGGAGCCAAGCACCAAACCTTAATATATTGTAACTATAAGAACTTGATTTACTTTACCACTATCAAGAAGCTGACTCAAAGACAAGCCAAATAGGCTAAAGAACTGGCACAGTATAACATTCAGATCACTTATAGAAAAGGAAGGGAGAATGCCAGAGCCAGTATTCTTAACTAAAGACTGGACTATAAAACAGGGAAGCCTGAAGTTCAGCCTGCAATCTTCAGAATCAAGATAGATGGCATACTTATTCTAGCCAGATAGCTAGCACTGGTTTTCCAAATTACTGGCTCATAAAAGGAAGAAATTAAAAAGGCTTACAAGAATAACTTCATGGCTCAGGAACTGATAAAAATCCTTGAAAAGTCTAAAATACAGAAATCTGCAAAGAGGGACCCCAATATAGTTATAAGAGAAAGAGGCATTATCCTATACTGAGAATTAATCTATATGCCTGCCAAATTCCAAGAACAGTTGATTAAGAATATCCATAAAGCCCCAGCATATGACCACCAGAAAATGGATAAAATTATTGAATAAATCATCAGAAATTTCTATTTCCCAGGACTCAGGAAGACAGTACAGAAAGTGGTCTTCTAATATAATCTCTATATAAGAAGTAAGGCTGCCAAACATGCTCTATATAGATATCTGCAGCCTTTAGAAGCATCTAAAAGACCCTAGCAATCTATATTCCTGGACTTTATTATTGATTTGCCAGAATCAGAGGAACCCCTGACCAAGGTAAAATATAACTTTATTCTAGTTATTATAAATAGATTTATTAAATATATCTACTTTCTACCCTACCAGAAAATAGCCAACACAGATGATCTGGTATATACTTTTTTATAGATAATTATGGGAAACTATAGCCTATCAAACAAAATTGTGTCAGACAGAGATAAGCTGGTCACATTTAAGTTTTGGCAATTCTTGACTCAGCAATTGAGCTTTAAGCACAAGTTGTCTACAACAGCACATCTATAGACAGATGAGCAGACTGAGCAAACTAATTAAACCCTAGAACAATATCTTTGCTGCTACATTAATTACTAATAGAACAATTAGATTGAACTACTGCCTCTAGCCCAGTTTATATACAACAGCACAAAGACTGAAGCCATCCAGAAATCACTATTCTATGCTAACTACAGGTTTGAGCCTACAGCATATCAGGAGCCTATCTCTGGCAAAGTTTTGGCCCAGAAAGAAATCCTCAAGGCAGACTAATTAAAGAAGCTACACCAGCAACTGAGCCTGAATATTCAATTTATTGCTTACTGAGCAGCCATATATTACAATCAGTGGCACCAGGAGGCACCTGAGTTTAAGAAGAGAGATAAAGTCTATCTCCTCAAAAAGAATATTAAAACACAGAGGTCTAATAACAAATTGGATTTTAAAAAAATTAAACCCTTCAAAATTAAAGAACAGATTGGAAAAATGAACTATAAACTCAGACTGCCAGAGAATATGTGAATACACCCTGTTTTTTATGTTTTCTTGCTGGAACCAGCACCAACCCATGCAACAGTCATTACTGAAACCAAAGAAATACTGCCTGAAAACCCAGAAGCAGATCAAGAATATGAAGTTGAGAAAATACTGGACAGTGGATATATAAATAGTCAGTTCAAATATTTAATCAAATGAGCAGAGAATGATGACTCAGAAAATATCTGAGAATCTTCTAAGAACTATAAAAGCTATAAAGATCTTATTAGAGAGTTTCACCTTCAAAACCTAAATTATCTAAAGCCAGAGGATCCACCACCTCAGAGGAAGAGAGGTTAGCCAAGAAAGAATCCCAGAAAAAAAGACAGGAGAAATCTATAGACAAATTAGTTACACCTGCTAAGTAAGAAGCATCAAGCAATCCAGTATTAACAGCTGAATTGGATGCTATCATCTGAGCATTGAAGGAAGAAGGATTGAAACTCAGATTATAATAAAGTCTCTTAGATTGACAGTCCTCTTCAGAAATTTCAGATATTAGATTTTTTAGGAGTTGACAATCTTCCTCTTCAAGAGACTCAGTATTCTTAGATTCTTAGTTTAAGATTGCATAGCCCTGTTCCTCTAACAGATATTGTTGTTTCCAAAAATAAAGTAATTTGGCAGAAAAGAACTGTATCTTCTTATACAATCACTCTAGTTTCTTTAAAGCCTATTGGAATTTAGCATAAGTTAATGCCTCTTCAGTGCAGATCTGTTCTTGCTGATGACAAATATAATTCACTAAGACAATTAGACAAGCCAGCAAAAAACAGAAGAGGAGCAACAAACTAATGGCAATAAAAACTTAAGAAGTATTACATATGATAAAATCTTAGAAAATACACTTGAAACAGCAATTAGAGTGAGGACCAACTCAGCACTCCAGACCACAGAAAACACAGTTAAAGCAAAGAACAATCTGAAGCCTAAAATACTGAACAGCTGTAGCCAGGCTAAGGTGGTCAGCAGTTATATCTCAAAGACATTTTTAAGACATTGTGGAACCACATCTCAGGAACCAGGAAGATAATGAGAGAGAAGAATGAGAAAGAGAAAAAACTTACCTTTTTAAAAACTTTCAGATTAAAAGCTGTCTAGAGGAGGGGTAATGTTACAAAGATATTATAAAGCTCTAGTTAGAGGACAGAATTACTTATTTCTGAAATAATTATATAATTGAATTAGTGCAATCAATTCTTGGCATACTGATCCAACTGATCTAAGGATCAGAAGATCAGCTTAAAGTTCTACTAATTTAAATAATTCAAGACTATGAGCTATTCCATATGCCTTGAAGACTCAGGAAGACAGCATGTATATAAAGACACTTCTTTCAGACAGAATCCAACTCTTGTGGTTGACTCACATAGTAACTTGTCCTATAGACAGTGCTAGTAACACAGGCTTATTCTTACTATTATACTGCTCACCCCCTTGTTTCTTGTCTCCAAGATAAACCAACAGCCCTACTAGGTCTAGTTATCTAGGCCTGTTGTTACACATATTTAGTTAATCTGTTTATAATAATCAGGATTAAGTTATATTTTACTTTGATCAGGGGTTCTTCAGATTCTGGCAAATCAGTAATAAAGTCCAGAGATATAGACTGTCAGGGTCTCTTAAACACTTCCAGAGACTGTAGATATTTATATAGAGTGTATCTAGCAGCCTTGCTTCTTATGCAGAGATTATATTGGGAGATTATTTTCTGCACTATCTTTCTGAGCTCCAGAAAATAGAAATTTCTGATAATTTATTTAATAGTTTTATTCATCCTCTGGTGGCCATGTGCTGGAGCTTTATGAATGTCTTTAATCAACTATTTTCAGAGTTTGACAGGCATATAGATTAGTTTTTAATATAGGATGATGCTTCCCTCTTTTATAATTATATTAGAGTCTCTTTCTGCAAGTTCTTGTGTCTCAGACTTTTCAAGGATTTTCATCAATTCTTGAGCTATAGAGTTATTTTTATAAGCCCTCTTAATTTCTTCCTCTCATGAGCCAGTGATTCAGAAAACTGGTGCTAGCTGTTTGGCTAGAACAAGTATGCCATCTGCTTTAGTTTTGAAGATTATAGGCTGAATCTCAGGCTTTCCTGTCTTATAGTCTAGCCTCTAATTAAAGGTATTGGCTTTGGCATTCTCTCTTCTCTTTCTATAGATGATCTGAATGTTATACTATGCTAGTTCTTTAGCCTATCTGGCTTGTCTCTAGGTCAGCTTCTTGATAGTGATAAAGTGGACCAAGTTCTTGTGATCACAATATATCAAGATCTGATGCTTGGCTTCTTTTAGATAATGTCTTCATTTCTTCAATGCTGCAACAATAGCCAATAACTCTTTGTCATGAATATTATAATTTAGCTCCAGGAGTGTCATCTTCCTGAAGTAATAAATAATAAGGTGTAGTATGTCTTTTTTATCTGACTGGCTGAGGCATGCTTCAATGGCATAATCTGAAGCATTTATTTCTAATATAGCTGGCTTCTCTGAGTTATAGATCTTTAGAACAGGTTCTTTGCAGAACTTCTGCTTTAGATTTTTAAATACTGTTTGCTGTTCTTTCTCTTATTGAAAGCTCTGCTTCTTCTTGGTGAGCTGTATCAAGGGTTCTGCAATCTTGAAGTAGTTCCAGATAAATTTTTAGTAAAAGTTGGCAAATCCAAGAAAGGATTGCACTTCTTTGATTGAAGTAGAAGTAGACTATTTCTTAATAATAGCCAGTTTTTTTTTATCCATTTCTACATGTTCTGAGGTGATAATAAATCTTAAAAATTCTACTTTCTGAGTATGCCATTCATATTTCTCTAGAGCCACAGAGAGCTTTTTATTTTGTAAAGCTTTTAGAACCTTCTTTACATGCTTTTTATGCTCTTCCAGGGTTTTCAAATAGATGAGGATATTATCAAGGTAGGCCATGCAAAAAATATCTAGATAATTCTGCAATGTGTTGTTGACTAGGCTCTGAAATGTGGCAGATGTGTTAATAAGTCTAAATAGCATAACTGTATATTTAAAGTATTTTAGATGAGTTTTGAAGGTAGTCTTTCATTTCTCTCCTTTCTTTATTCAGACCAGATAATAATCTTTGTGTAGATCTAGCTTGGTGAAGTATTTAGCCTTCCTAAGCCTATTCTAAAGCTCTGAAATGAGCAGTAGCAGATAGCAATTCTTAACAATGATGTTATTAAGCTGGTGATAATTCACACAGAGTTGTAGTTTTCCATTCTTCTTGAGGACAAACAGTATAGAGTATTCTGCTGATAAAGTTAATAGTCTAATATACTCTTGTTCTAGATTCTTGACAATATATTCTTATAGTGCTTCATGTTCTTTTTCTGAGAGGGGGTAAATTGGTTTAAATGCTGGCTATATCCCTGATTTTAATAATATTTTAATATTTTATAGTCTTATAGCTGGTGTTCTGACAACTGTTCTTTGCCTCTTTCCTGGAAAACATCCTGAAAGTTCTAGTATTCTTATGGCATATTCTCCATCTTCTGGGTAGAGGGTCTGGCTGTTTCTTGCTTTTTTATCAGAGTTCCCACTTCCCTGACCTCCCTAGGGCAGATATATAGCATGCCAACTTGCTCTCTCTGTTACTATATGTGCTTTAGTGCTTCTCTCAATATCTCTTGAATTTTCATAGTTTTTAGTTACCTCTCAGGCTGTCTCTCAGGCCTTATACCACTTTTTAGTCTTTCTGTGAACTGTATCTCTTCAGTCCTCCAGTTTATATGGGGGTTATATGTCTTTAACTAGAGTATTTCTAGAATAATATCATGCCTTAAGATTTAAGTAATGTTCAGGTTAATCTGCTCAAAATATTATCTGATCTTTAAAGTGGATTCCTTGGTTTCTATTTATACTCATTCATCTCTATAGTTGCTAGATAATTTATCTATTATAGTCAACTTGTAGGGTTTTTCCTTTGCCCAATAAGAAATATGATTTTTGATGATAAAAGTATTGGTGATAAAGTTATCAGTTGCTCTACTATTAATTATAATTCTTGCTTTTTTTCCATTGATCTTGCTGTTAATAATAAGCTGCTGATATAGTTCTTTTCCAGTGGTGCTTGTGTTAAGATATAGAGATTCTAGCTGTGCTCTCTGCAAGTGTCCCTTCCTGGCAGGGCTAACTAATTTTTTGATTTAGGTGGCTTTAAATATCAGCCTATAGTATTCTTTTCTGACCAATGGATACTGCAGTTATCATTATAACAAGCAGTTTAATAGTAAGCAGTATAATCTTTTTTCTTCTCCTGGGTAGTAGCAGCTTGCTTCTTCTCTTTCTTCTTGGGCTTGTTAGAGCACTTTCATTCTATATAGTTATCCTTTCTGCAATGAATGTTAAGTTTCTGTTTATAACACTTCTTTTGCTTTTCAGTCCAGTTGGGATTAGGTCCTTAAGATTTCTTATTAGACTGTTTAGACTTGTTCTTCTGGGAGTTCTTTTGATTGATACTATTTAGTTTTATGGCATTACCTCTATTTTCAGTATGCTGCTGGTTGTTCTATTGTGGTGGATTGGCTTGGTAGCAACATTCAAAGAGGCAGTTATCAATCTTAATAGCCAGATTAATAATCACATTCAGGTCCTTGAGATCCTTATGAATCATTAATTTATTCTTGATTTTGTCTTTCAATCCTTGTTAATAGTGCTTCATGAGGGATTTGTCTGATCAGTCACCTAGATATACTGCAGCTTGCTGGAATTTAGTGGTGCAAGCAGCAATAGAGGTCTTCTGCCAGATTGTTATAACAGTATAGGTGGTCTTCTGAACTTTGTTAAGGTCTTATACAATATAAGAATAAGATCTAAGAGACCCAAGAGGCTTTATCAGTTGAATCAGCATCATCTACAGTTTAGTGCCCTGTATGAGTGCCATCAAGATGCAGTGATTGTCATGTTATAGGATATAAAAGATTGCAATATTCTAATTGCAGTAGTAATTAGTTTTTATATAGAAATACATTTTTTTTTGTGTTAAAAAAAGGCCTACTTTCAGTCATGGCTAGAATTGCGTAGGAGGTGCACAGCTCGCTTGGGTGCACAGCTCGCTTGTGGATTATGTTAATCTACAGATTAATTTCTTTATTATCTCTCTATTTCCAATTTTTTCAAGTTGTCTAACTCTTACTGTCGGTCAACAGTCTCTTTTTTTTTTTATAGTTTTTAACTGTTGTTATAAATATATTGTACCTCTCAAAAGATAAATATATCTTTATTATACTCTACAGCTCTAGCTTATAATATTGCTTAGAGAATTAATTGCTATACTCATATACTATTTTAAGAATTATAATAAGAGAAGAATACTTTAGCAAGCTTTTAGTTATATTACATCATTCTATAAGATAAATAGTTTTTGTTAAAGATCTACTATAAATTTATTATAATTCACTTGCTAATCTATAATATTTCTTAACTCTAAAACATGTTTCTAGTCTTTTATTATATTATTATTATTATTATCATTATCATTATATTATAATTATCTCCTGCTTTCTCTTATATTTATATTATTATCTTTATTTTAATTCTATCAATATTACTTTTTTTCAACTTCAGTGAGTGCAGAGTGTTTTAAGAGAAATATAATTAAATGCTGATAATTATAGTGATACTAGTTCTAGCATTCTTCTGCGATTTTAAATAAGATATTTATATTGGAAGATACAAATTACTCCATTTGTATATTAAGATGTAAAAATATTATCTAAAAGATTTTCTTTGCAATCTGTAATATAATCCGTCTTTATGTAAATATTCCGATTTTTAAAGATTTAGAGATTCTAGATTTTTTAATGTCTGGACTGATCTCCTCTTCTTAATAAACTGTAATTAGTTAATAAATAGTTCTCTTATAATCTCTTTATTGTAATCACAGATTAATATAATATAAAAGTGTCTTTATTTGCTGCCTCTGCCAGCTCACCTTCCTTCTTTTAATGTAATCCACCACTGAGCTGGTCACACCACCAAGCTGGTCAGTCCTCTGCCAAGAGTTGCAGCCCAACACAACTGAAAATCTTAAAGATTATTGCAACAAAATCTATTATATTTTCCTATATAAAAGAAAAGATACTATTTATTAGGATATTTAAGTCAATTATAGCCTTCTTGATTGCAATTACTGTATCTTGATGGTCTTTGTGGTTGTCAAAATGATTCCTGCAGTTGCTTATGCTCTTGAGCTTTTTGCTGTTTTTTAGCACCTGTTAAGCTTCCCCCTGCTTGAATAAAATATCTAGATGCTTGTCACTTTTTTTTGGCATTGGTTTTCTGTATGAAGCTGATAAATCTCTTGCTGCAATAGGATAGCATTCTGCATAATAATCTTTATATATTTAATCATCTTATCCACTGCCTGTTCTATAGTGGAAGGAGATAATGATTGATGATTTTAGAGATGTTGAATTCACTTCTTTTGCTGATCCAGTTAATATATATCAGTTAATATCTTATCTAGGCCAAAAGATTGATTGCTATATGCTGTGAAAGATAATGTTGGTGTCTTGAGCTGGATATAAAGCTTTGAAAGAACTCTTTCAGAGAACAATAAAATCAGATTAATTACTGCAAATCTACTTTAGATGTTTGATGCTGATAAAGCTTATTGATAGACTGCAGGATAGATATATAGAAAATCTTTTTTATCAATAGAATAGATCTCTCTCTATATTATCTCCTAAGTCTTCTGACTATATAAGCACTTTAATGATGAAAAGCAGCTCACATCCAGTGGTTATAGCAGATAAGAAGAATGTGGTGATATATATAAAAAAATTATCTTTTTTTCTATACAGAACTTGTTGAATTCTGCAATGGCATGACTATTGTACTTATCTAGAATTAAAAGATAATATCTCTCAACTGTATATAAAGCTGTATATGTCTCAAAGATTTTCTGAAGCTATTTGAGGCCTATTTTATCATTTATTCAATCATTCTTGCTAATACTGATTTTGTAGTCATTTGGGACAACTTGATACTAATAAGATTAATGATTTTCTGCAGCAAGAATAATCTGAGAAGATAAAGCTTATTTAGTTATATTTACTGCAATAATTGCAGTCACTCATTCACAATTTTCAGGTTGTATAGCTCTTGCATGACTCTCTTGTGTTTCTGATCCACAGACAATTTTAGCAGTTGAAATCACACTTATTTGAAAGCCAGTCTCATCCATGTTATAAATATCTTGTGTAAGGATTCTATAATTTTGAATAGTATTATAGAACTGCTTAAATCATTCCTTGATCAGCTCTGGATCTTCATATTTAGCTTGCTGATAATCATACTTTCAGCTGTATTTAGAGCAAAGTTCATTGTGATGCTTGATATATTAGTTTATCCAGTTCTCATCAATGAAGGCTCTTTAGGAGGATGATAGTCAAGCAGATAGTAATAACTGTATCAGATAATATACAGTTGATATTTGCAGAGATAAACCATAACAGTCCATATTCAGAATCTATATTGAAAGTGTATTCTCTTCAGTCTCTGTCAATTTTTGACAATTGATGATTGAATCTTTGTGAGAAGTAGTCCCATTGATATATATTATTAAGATGCTTTTAGGCATGTCAAATGCATCTGCAGCCTTTCAGATTGATAGAAATTGGCTCTTTTTATAGGTCTGAAGAGCCAATTGAAGACATTCCTCCCTAGATATATCAGCCATTAGGTGGTGGTGGTGGGTGGTGGTGGTAGTAATAGTCAAAAACTTGGTGTTGGTGTGGTGGCTGACCAGCTTGGTGGTGTGACCAGCTCGGTGGTGGATTACATTATAAGATATTATTAATTATTTAAAGAGATCCTTCTAAATTGAGGCTATTTTCGTCCAGCTTTTATCTTATTTTTAAGATGTCATGGCCCCTTCTTTAAAGAGGTTTAAATAAACTGATTTTCAGCTTATTTTCTCCTTTTTCTGTAGTATGTTAACAGGTTTTACTCTCTACTTCTAATATTTATATAAGATTTCTTTTTTTATTGATAAACTTATTAGGCAGATATTTTATCTCTACAATATCAAGATATACTTATTGCTAATTATTAACTTTATTGTACTTCCTGGCAGCAGCAATGATATTAATAAAATTAGCATTTAGATTTTTTCTTAATATATACATCAGCTAGCTATAGTATAAGCATATCATATTTAACAAATATCTAGATTCTAGACTTAATATTTTTTGTTTAAACTACTAGTAATATTTATTAAAGATAATAAAAATATAGATGTTCTAATAAATCTTATTATTTTTATTAATACTGTTGTTTAAATCTCATAATATTAACTAATATATCAGGATAAAAAACTATATCTGCAACTTTTTGAAAATTAGTGTACAATACTCTTTTAACTATCTATTTTTTTCAATTTCCCTGTCTCTCTCTGGTTTTAAAAAAATCTAAAAAATTTTTCCTGGTGGTAGCCGCCAGACTGTTAGAGCTGTCGGAGGGGGCCACATTAGCCCTGAAAAAATATTTATTTTTTTGGGGAAAATTTTAAGTAATATCTTCAATTACGAAAAGGATTTAAAAGAGAGAGCATGTAATAATCACTAATCTTATACAGTAATACTCAGTGTAAGTGATAAACTTAACCAAACTTAATTAAGAACTGACAGTAATTTTTTAAAATAATCTTAGGATTTAGATAATCTTCTACTAGAAATATTCATAGCTCTGCTGATATTATCATATCTTTATTGTATTTTACTAATCTCAAATTTAGCTTATAAAATTGTCTGTGAACTGCAGTAAATTTAATAAATTCTTCATATATAATTTCTTAATTAATTTTAGTAGAATAAGTTAAATATAAAGCTTCTGTGTTCCCATATTATTTTAAATAGACTTTGTATATTTTTAAGATATTATAATTAGATAGTAATACATTATGCTCTGATTTTTAGATTCTGATGTAACTACTAGTGACATTAAAAATAATAAGGAGCTAGAGTCACTACCTAGTAGATATAATAATATCTGGAGTATATTCTGACAATTAAGTTTATACAAATTTTATATCAAATTTGAATCGAAATTATTTGACATAATCATATAATTTTTAAAAAAATCCATATATATATACCTTTTAGAGAAGAGAGATTATATATTAAATATATTATTATATCTAACAGTTGGATCTGCAGTCTAAGTATAAAAAACTATAGTTAAAGCATTATTCTAATCAGATAATGAAGTTATATAATTTACATATATATAGCTGCTGCATCTTTATCTTCTTACTAATCTCAGTATTTAGTTCACTACTAATAGAACTCTATACTTTCTATTATGCTACTCCACACTTTCAGACCTTTATTAGTACTGACCTTTTAGTAAGGGGTTTCACAATATTTAAAGACTTTATTAAAATATAGTAACTACTAAATATATTATCTACTATTTAAGCTCTGCTTTTATAATTTTTTATTTATAAAATAAAAATTGTATATATTATCATATTTTTAATTGTTTATAAATCTCTTAGTTTTATCTCTTAGCTTTTTATCTATTATTTAATTGCCGCTATCTGCTCTTTTAATTCTTGTTTATTATATTCATGGTATTTTAATTTTTTCTTATATATATATATGATCTCTTTTTAGTTCTCTATATAATTATATATTTAATCAGCACTGATATACTTTATTTATTTTATTACAGTGAGGGAACAACAGATTGATAAATCTAACCTTAACAGTTTTGTGTAGCATAAATATTATCTATAAATTAATGTGATTTATCATTGCAGACTAATACTATATAGCAAATAACAAATCTATTATGAGCTAAGTAATTGAGAATTTAGTATCAATTACTTTATTTACTATTGGAAAATATTAGATTCAAAAATTTATTAACTATTACAAGTAGCTTTAATCAAAATATAATTGCAAATATAATTATCAATAAGCTTAATATAATGATCTAAAAGTCATTTGGGAATAATTTTAAATATATATGTTATTCAATAATATAATATGATTGATCAAGATATCTACGACTTTGACTTTTAAATATGATATTAACTATTAAGATAATTATTAAATTAGATTAATTAACTGTACTAGATCTATACAGTCAGAAAATCATAAATAAATAATTATAAATAATTATATTAATTTAATTAATTCAGCAAAGTGAGCTCTATTGTTAATAATCATCTTTGCAGAAAAGAGCATCAGAGCTCTCTAATATAAAGATATATTATTAGATTGGGTGATTGATATAAATGAGAATAACTAAATAAATAATCAATCTAGCTTACTTTAGATAAAAAAGATATTTTATAAGCATTATATACAATTGACAAAATATCAATTGTTGATTCTTAATAATTATAAAAGTTATATCATATCTAAATTTAATTAATTCTGCACTAGAATATGATTATTTTATTATATGTGGTCACATTTTTTATCTTTTCAATATTTGATGTCAGCTATTCAGCTATTTTTTATCTTTAAGATATAATAGAGGATTGAGAAAAGGGTATATCTTAATATCATTTATATTGTTAAGACTTTTTTATTGCATATTAATCTATATAAATAAAAGCTTTATCTATATTTAATATCTGCAGTGAATTTGCAGCTATTAAATTGATCTTATATCAATTAAATTGAATGCTTTTATAATTTTATATTTAGATAGACATTTATATTATCTTCTATGTCTTACAGCAATCAATCGGCATTTTAAATCTTTTAAAACATCTTATAATATTAAGAAATTAAAGCTTCAGATCAGGGCTTTTAAGTATCTATTAAAATATTATTTACAAAGCTGGTTAAGTTCAGCATATTAAACTTTTAATTAATTAAGAACTATCAGATTACAATATATAATATTGTTCTTTTTATACAGAAAAATAAAGAGCTATAAACTGTCAATTAATATCAAAAAAGAAATGTATTTAGATTTTATATAACCATTGAGAATATTTTAATAGATATAAAAGAACTACAATATATTCAGCAAGCTGATCAAATGTATAAAAAGACAATTAAGCAGCCAGATCTACAGTCAGCAAAGCAGACATCATTATAATACAGCTTATAAATTATTAGAACATATTGCTAGAACATATTTAGCCAATAAATAATTAATTTTAGTTATATATAGCTCTAATTTTTAGGTTTTATTGTTAGCTAATTAGTTATTGAATATATTTGGCAGTCAGCTCACTTATGTAGCCAACTTGCTTATAGATTATGTTATTTAGATGATTTTTGATATAAGCAAAATTTAATATACTTGAATTTCTTTATTCTGGTTTAGATATTAACATTAATACATCAGATAATTAATATAGATTAGTATATTAACTTTGATTTTATATAAATGCTTATACTGATTAATTAAACTATTAAATCAGATTATTTAATATCTTACTAAAATTAGATAATTAGTAGAATTTATCAAATCAGTTAAATTGCTATTTAAAAGAATATTATAGAACTTATTGTAGTATTTTTATTAGATTTATTAATAATTTTATATAAGTTTTCTACATTTTTAGATTCTTACTATTCTCTAATAATAATAGTTAATGAGATAATGCTCCTGCTTTCTATATATATGCTTTACAAAAATAGCTTCAACTTCTTATTATATTTATTAATAACTATAAGCTCTGATAACTTTAATTAATCTGAGCATTTATAATATTTTTAGCAGCAAAATACGGAAAACAGGGTGTAGACAGTAATATTATACTGTTTTTATAAACAATATAGTTTATCTATTTGACCTGACATGAAATTAGTTGACAATGACAATAAAGGGATAAATTCTATAGTTCTACTCATGATGATAATGTATTATATACTTAGATGTGCAGATTATATTGATTCTAAATCTATTTCATTGATCTTACTTTATTTTTGAGTTTAACTCTTAGCATATTTTGTGCTTATATATCCTTAAATAATTATATTCCAGCATAATTATAGATTTATTATCTCATTATATAATACCTATTAGCTGAGCAGTAAATAAGATTAACATAGTTAAACACTAAGCGAGCTGCTGTATATTAATATTATCAACTTTTTTATATCCCAGCTAGCTGAATTGCAAAAATATTACTTAACTCAGGATCTATAATATTAAATACAGCTAATCAAACGTCTAATTAACTGTTATTTTTAGAGATTATTAAGTTAAATAATTAGTCAATTAGCAAAAAAAAATAAGATGAGAATATAAAGTTATTATACTTTAACAGTAAATTCAGAAGCTTTATATAATCAATAAACATCAGAAAAAATAATTAGTTAGATTTTATTATTAAAAATATTTTAACAGTGTAACGACGGGCCTAGATAATAGACTAAAAAGGGCCATTGGTTTGTCTTGAAGACAAGAAACAAGGGGGTGAGCAATATAATAGTGAGAATAAGCCTGTGTTACTAGCAATATCTATATGACAGGTTGCTATGTGAGTCGACCACGAGGGTCGGAATCTGTCTGAAAAGAGTGTCATTATATACATGCTGTCTTCCTGGGTCTCTGAGGTTTGTGAAATGGGCTCACAGTCTTGAATCATTGGATCAGTAGGATTCTGAACTGATCAAGTCACATGACTATCCCGGAAATAAGTACTTCCCGTCCTCCGACTAGGGTCTGGCGATGCCTTCGTAACAAACAGATACTGAAACTAAAAATATACTCGGAAAATTAAATAAATACAGATGAAAATGATTAAATAGCAGAATCTAAAGTTTAAAAAAATAGATATTACTGCAGTGCAATAACTGCAATATGATTAATCATACTAAAATTAAATATTCTAGAAAATAGTTTATAATGTATATAGCTTCAATTTTAGATAGTGCTGTTAGATATCTAGTTTTCTAATATATTGGTGTTGATGTGGTGCAAATGCAGCTCACTTGGTGTCCAGGCTTGTTTGGTGTCTAACTAGATTACAAGAACTTCTACTTATCAATCAACAGTTAAATCTTGACAGATACTTTTAACTAAAATTTAGAAAATTTCTTAACTAGATCTTAAGTAAATTGTTACAGTAAATGATAATATCACATAATTAATTTAAAATTATATTAATTTGAATAGCAAAAGGCTAATAGACAAACTAGATCTTAGAATAAACCTGTAACAAATAATAATTGAACCAGATTTTCCCAGGTGCAGCTATCATTGACACTGACTTAAGGTAGCTTTCTCTCTCTCTATTTTCATTTTTGTATCATAGGCCTTTTTAACGGCGGCAATTTCATCTATTAAAGGTTTATTCAACAGGGCTTGGCATGCTGCTTGGTTGCCAGCACTCGTCTTGTTAAGACCTTGACCGGAGCCCAAGTGCTGATTATTCCAGCCCCAACCAGTAAGGTATACTCCAACAAAGAAGGTTTGCATACCTCCCTTGAGTTGGATCGGCGGACGTTCGTCAATGTACTTGAGTTTAACACCCTTCCCCATTATTTTCTTTGCAAGAGCCTCTTTATACTGAAAGTGTGGTGTTACATCGTCCAAGCCGGAAAGTTTCGGCAACCACAACCGTGACAACCATCTTTCAGCGACATTGTAGCCATTTATCCGGTCAGACAGTATAACGGCAGCAACATAAGCCTCGAAGATATCACCTTTAGTCTTGTTCCACCGTTTGGGCTGGTTCAAGTGATCTCGCGGGACTGAAGCCCTGCTGTCAAAGCCATATCTCGTTGCGTATTCAGCAAGCGTCTCATTCTTCACCAGAAGCTCTCTAATCTGCGATATTCGGCCGGAAGGAAGATTCGGAAAACGATCCCAGATAAGCCTGGTAGCGATTAGCTCAACATAAGCATCCCCAAGGATCTCCAGCCTGTCATAGCTCAGATCGCTCGAAGTTGAGTCGCAATCCTTGACTACGCCTGGATGCGTGAACACGGCTCTCTCCAGGGACTTGTCTCTAATGGGAGGTAGGGGAGGCAATCCAGGCGTTTCGTTTATATCCAAGTTCCTTTCAGAGTGCTCTGGCAACCCCGGGGAATATTGCCCATCATAGGAATCGTTGCTGCGCGAACCTGGTAGATTGCTAGTCTGAGAGAACGCCTTTTCTAGTTTTGCTGCTGCCTTGATAATATCATGCCGAGCCTCGGTAATAGAATCTTGAATCGAGCCTGGACTGTTCGTCATCTGCCCAGTGAGCTTCTCTAGTTCTGCGAGATGGAATCTTATTCGATCTTGGAGAGGCAATTCATTTGAAATTGTATCTGGTTTTTCAAGTTCCGTTGAGGCCTACATTATCGCACTCAATAGTTAACGTGATGAGCTATGACCCCGAAATCTGTGGAAGCGGTCATTACCTTTACCCGCTTTCCAATTCTATCCGAAATATCAGTCGCAGTAGAGTCTCCGGACTTCCTTTTGGAACCCATGTCGTCGTCATATAGCCTGAATAATCGTACTCAGCCCCGGGCCGTGGAGAAGGCTTTCCTGATTAAGGTAGTGCACTTGTCAGTGGTCCTTACTTTTTATCATCACGTGATATATCACGATTCTTTTCAGCACCTTCCGTTGATAGCGCCGGAGGCTGGCGTCTGCATACACAATTCAGCGACCCAGGGCACGCGCACTTTCATTCAGTTATGGCGGTACCTCAGTCCCGGTTATTGGACTTGCTAAAGGCATGTAATATTTGCTCCCTCTATTTCTCACTAACTTTTTTACTGATTGCTCTTTGGCCAGACTCAATGTCGGATTTTTTCCATGACGTTCAACCCCCAGCGGCTTCGACTGGGAAATAAGGTTTTACGACAGCGATTGCGCGGACCAGCGCTTGCAGCATGGTATCCCAGAAAAACGGTGTCGTATCGTGATTTGCAAGACACATACGAGCCCCTAGGGTTGATAACTTTCGATGAAGCAGAAGACGACCGAGAAGAAGCAATTCAGATGTACGCTTTTGTTTGCGATACATAGTATTTGACTCTTACTGACCCATTATCAGTGCAAAATTGCGTGGAAAGGGTAGGCCGAAGAAGAAGAGGACTGCAGCCGGTAAGCATTTCTAATCCGCGTTTTGCGCTGCGTCTGTCTAATTACTTCCGCAGAATCGAGATCTGCCAAGAAGAAGAAATAATTCCAGCTCGAAAATGATCGTGATAAACTCAGAAGGCTTTTTGTAATGTAACATAAATTTCCTGGACTTTCACAGTCTCAGGGTACTATTGACGACGGCTATGCTGTGGCAGTCGCAACAACTTAAGGGAACATTTTTATTGAAAGATTACTTCAAGGTGTTGGATACATTTGTATATCTATACAATGTGCTTAACAGTTCTATTCCTAGCTGCTCTCAATCATTACCATATACAGTAGTAGTGGGGAAATGGATAAACGGATAAGTACGGACTCCCTTTAATATGTCACGTGATAACCATAACTGTCGGTGACCACCTGTATTAGGCGACTAGTTACATAATAGTAGCGAGCCGGCAACCGCATTATTGAATCCATTCCCATCGAAAAGGTATCAAATCGCCAATTAAGAACTGAAAGATAAAGTGCTTCTTTCTCTTTTTCTCCAAGCCAGAGGACCATACGAAGGGCTACACGTGTCGCTGAAACGCTCCCGATTACTCTGAACGCCACAGTGAGCTCAAGCCTACATTTGGGTAATTGCTTGGGAGGATAGCTATCTTTTCGGCATGGCGGCTGCTGCGCCAAAACTTAGCAAGAATCAGCTGAGAAGAGCAAGGAAGAAGGCAAGGAAAAATGAGGTAGGTTTTCCTCTTTTCTGGTGTTGAGTGTCACAAGAGGCTCATAACCTTTGTCCAGGCTGCTGCGGAAGTTAAGAATGATACATCAGAACCCGAGCCCAGACATGAAGCGGTGCAATCGCCGGTCAAGACTGACACTGAAGACACTAATTTGAGTGCCTTTTCTGTGAACCAAGACGATCCTCTCTGGGAAATGTACAAGGATGTGATTGGAAAATTTGAAGAAGCGGAGGGAGAAGACCCTTCAACAAAAGAACCAGAGAAACCGGAGGTGTATTTTGATAATGATAACGAGATACCGGATGAAGAGCAGGAAGCTCAGCCGAAGCTTTCCAAAAAGAAGAGGAAGGAGATGAATAGGTTGTCTGTGGCTGAACTCAAGGCGATGGTCAAGAAGCCGGAGATAGTCGAGTGGACAGACGCGTCAGCTTCCGACCCACGGCTTCTTGTTCATATCAAGGCATATCGCAACGTCGTTCCAGTTCCATCTCACTGGTCATTGAAGCGGGAGTATTTGTCCTCAAAAAGAGGCGTGGAGAAACCGCCGTTCAAGTTGCCGAAATTCATTCAGGACACAGGTATCGCGGAAATGCGTGATGCGGCCCTGGAGAAACAGGATCAAGCGACACTAAAGCAGAAGCAAAGGGAAAGGGTCCAACCAAAGATGGGAAGGCTGGACATTGACTATCAGAAATTATACGAGGCTTTCTTCCGTTTTCAAACAAAGCCGGAACTGACTCGCTATGGCGAGGTGTACTATGAGGGTAAAGAGTATGAAACAAACCTCCGACATCTGCGTCCTGGTGAACTCAGTGATGAACTGAAAGAAGCACTGAATATCCCACCAGGTGCACCGCCTCCATGGCTTATCAACCAACAACGATATGGACCGCCCCCCTCATATCCTGCTCTCAAGATTCCTGGTCTCAATGCACCTCTACCACCCGGGGCGATGTGGGGATATCACCCTGGTGGTTATGGGAAACCTCCAGTTGACGAGCATAACAGGCCTTTATATGGTGGTGACATTTTTGGTGTTCTACAAACACAGCAAAACGTGCAACAAGGAGAACCAGTGGAAAAAGAGCTTTGGGGGGAGCTTCAGCCACCTGAGGAGGAGTCAGAAGAGGAGAGTGAAGAAGAAGAGGAAGGCGATGAGGAGGAGAAGGAGGAGATTGGAACAGGATTGCAAACACCTAGTGGGCTGGAAACTCCAAGTGGTATTGCCTCCTCTGTACCCTCGGAGTTTGGAGGAACGGAGAGTGTCACTGGAGAGTTCGATGTGCGTAAGCATCACAGAGGTACGGAAACGGAGGAGTCCACGCATCCGAAAACCGCCTATCAAGTCATCCCTGAGCGTCAGACTCGAGTCCAGGGATTCTTTGGGGGTGACAGAGCGTATGATCTCAAAGCTGCTCAGAGTAACATTCCTGTCCTTGGAGCTGAGGACGAGAACCGGAAACGCAAGAAGCCAGGTGACGTTGATGTCTCCGTGGATCCAGACTCCTTGCAAGCTCACGATGGGATCAGCAAGGAGGAATTGCGGAATCTGTACGATGCGCAGAAGCAGCAGGACTATCCAAACTGGGGGTTCCAGGAAGATCTCAGTGATATGATTGCGAATGAAAGCCGGAAGAGACTTAAGAAAGACGAGGAAAGGCGAAGTAGGCGTTGATCTATTTTCGCTTAGAGACGACGGTTGAGCCTAGAGGGACTGAAGCGAGGATATTGCAACTTCAGGGTGACTACTATCAACAGGCTAGCAGCTGGTTTATGGTGGAACTCCTTTCGTCTGTTCTTCCGCTGGAGATGCATTTCTTCATATAATTAAAAGGGGCTAGTGCTTTCTTTGGATAACGGTTCAGATTGAGATGATCCCCGCCCATCGGACTTCTAGATCTTTCAGGACGATCTTTGAAACCGGGACTTTGGCTGCCGAGAGGGAATGGCATACGGATTAGGTCCGTAAGATATCTTTAGATACATTAGTACGGAGTATCCTATGTTCCTAGAGACGATTGCCGTGGTGGACGTAGTGGTGGCGCTCAACTCCGTTACTCCGTATATGCGGACTTAGGTATGTACAGTACATAACAGGGCTACGGAGTAGCTGCGGACGAAGCGCGCCCGGCGGGTCTTGCGGGTCGAGGCTCCGCTGTAGGTAAATCACCCGTGGACCCGTTGAGTGGACAGTAGTGGGCTCCAGTACAGATCTCCAAGGGGTTTAGCGCTGGATGGTCCCCACGCGGGCGCGAGCTTTCAGTCCAGAAGCGCCTTTACCTCCGGACTGCACTCCGACACGACTGTCAGGACCTCTCGCCTCGGCTGCTCCCGCCCTGCAACCAATTTTTCAACATAGATGCTTCGCTTCATAGTTTTACATCCTACAGGAATTTTTAAACAAATCGCAGGACGTATCCTACTGGCGTCCTAGTTCATCAGCCATCTAGAGCCGCATATCCAACGGTCTCCGACCGGAAATCGGAGGATGGATCGGGACCGCGATAGAAGGTGTGATTCTCTGCTTCTCCTCACAATAGCGCCTGCATTTGTTCCTTCTCGCGGTTCCACATTATAAGAGCTGACCCAATCCCGGTGTCCAGGTTTGACGATCGACGCGGTGGGGAGAGCTATCGTCCGTCGGACAGATTGGGTCGCTCGCCTTCTCGAGGTTATATTCGGTCAACTCGATCGCCTCCTCGAAATCGTTCCCCTCGCCCTGTGGCTGATACATGGGTGCCATCGAAGTCCAACCGACTAAGAAGCCGCTCCCCTGCTTTTCGGCGTCGTTCCCGCAGTCCCTCGTTTAGGGATCGAGATACCGGAGCTGGACACTTTCAACACCGTGGGAGAACGCGATCTCCTTCCAGGAAGTTTTCGCCGAGACGAGACGAACGACCAAGATCTCCGTTACGTTCTTCGTGGCGCTCCAGATCTCCACGTGGTAGGGGGCGTTCTCCTCGAGCTTCAAGGGCTCGGACTCCGAAGCGAACGCGCGACCCGTCATCGTCTGTGTATGATCATAGGTCTCCAAAAAGAGAGCGTCTTGCATCACCCGCTTCAGACAAGTATACAAGAGGTGTTTCACCGACAAGACGTACTACCATTCGAGATCCTGGTGCGCGGCGAACGTATCCTACTCGATCCCGAAGTCCAGTCGACAGAGGACGTCGGGAGCCTTATCCCGAGGGTACATTCAGAAGGCGTTCACCATCGCCTTCTAGGCCGGCTCCATCTGCACATACTTCTTCTCAGGGGTCTGCCGCTACGTCTCGACTCTCCTCACCATCTACCCATCCAGACAGGCTGAACTTGGCACCTCCTGAGGCCAAAAATCGATCGCCAGTCAGTCAATCAACCCTTCCTCGGCGTGATTCCAGGCCTTCAGCTCCTTCATCTTCTCATCAGGAAAAATCACCCCTACAGGAATCGTGGCCTTCACGTCATGAAGAGACGAGAATCGCTTCTAATGAAGGAGAACAACCTGTCGTTTCAATGGTAGAGACTACTCGCGATTCGGATATAAACGGAGCATCGCGAGCTATGCAGCCGCAAATATCAAGCGCTCCAGTGCAATTCAACGGAGCTCAGCCATCTAGAAATCCACCGAGCAACCCCCCAAATTACGCTACATCGCAGCGAGTCTCTCCGCCTTCGGGTCCCTCCAACGGTCCTATGTCTCTATATGCGCAAACTCGTGGGAGTAACATCTCCTTGCTCTCTGCCCCAACCCGCCCCCGAGGCGGCCCAAGTTTCACCCATAGAGACCCTGCACGGGATGCAAATTGGGCAGGTGCGCCTTCGGTGCGTCGCGGACCTGCGCCTCCAGCCCCTCATGGACCTCCTACGGGCCCTCGGAGTGGCTTTGCGCCTGCGCCGTCAGGCCACGATACTCATCGGCATGCCTCGTATCGACACAGTAATAGCGCTTCTACCACCTACTCTCGCAACCAACGGTTCGCGAATCACCTTTCAGGACTTCCATCGATTATACCTGGGGGAAAACTTCTCCCCTCGGGGTTGGACTCCGCGACCGAGAAGCGACTTGCCCAGCTGGAAGCAGACAAAGAAAAGTTGCTAGAGCAGATCGCGGAGAAGCAAAGGGTAAAGAGGGCCGGATTGAGAGATTGGGATAGATTAGACAGGGAAAGCGCAACTGGTGCATTGAAGAGTGAATTAGCCGAGGGCCACCTGCAACGGATGACTGAAGGAGAGAGCATTGGAGGAAGCACAGCATTCTAAGATGCTTTTAAATGCTGCTTTTCAACACGTATTTGAGTTCTGAAGCACGGATATCTGCTACTGCTAGCCCGCATATGCGGTTAATAGTAGCGACCTCTGCAACATCCTGGGAAAGATAGAAAAAGTATGACGTGTATGATATATGGAACTCAATCCGTTACCTTTGACACTCGGCGATGTACGGAGAACTAGGTGATGAGAAATAAAGAGAGATAGAGAGAGACTCAACGTTCATCTCCTGGTATGCCCATATAATAACCACTACGGGGAAGAAGAACATGCCTGCGGCGAGGTCCACAGGCATTACGCAACCACAGCTGTAGAGATTGGCTTCTGCATGTCATGTCGAGGCTGGCCTTGAAAGCAATCTCTAAGATGTGGGGCTCGCCGCCGCGCATCGGCTCGCTTGCCTCGTTTCGTCCCTTCCGAGGCTGCGTGTCAACATTCGTGCCCTCGCTGATCTGATACTACTCAGCCGCTTATACTACTACTTCAGCGTGGTGCTTTTCGACCTCCCAGTGTTGTACGCCAAAGGGGCTAGGGCTGTGTGGCTGGTTCATGGCCTTTCCTGCTTCACATTACCCAGCACTTCACTTTTTCCCCTTGCTATTCGATCAATACCTATCATACTTCAGCGTCTTGCTCTCGCCTCTCTCTTCCTGATCAAAAAGCACAGACGACAGTTTTACTCCGACCGTCGACCGCCACCATGAATATCTTTAGGCTATCAGGTGTGTTAAACCATTCTTGCTACTCTTGGTGATGCTCCGTCGAGAAAGTTGACTGAGATGCTTGAGACAGCTGACTTCTGTCATCTGGCATCAATACTCATTCTTCTGCAGAAAATGAAGTCTTCGAGTGTAGGTGCTCTGTGTCTACCCCTTGATCCTGGTAGGTCCTGGTAGGCCTTATTTGACTTTGATGGAAGAGCTGCTCCGGATTGTCATTCAAATCTCAAGTGTTGTATTTGATCGTTTTCGTGACACGGTACCTTGGTAAGCCTTGCAGTCTCCTTGCAGTTGTCACAGAACGCACTTACTGATCTGTGTTCGCTTCTCAAAAGACCTCTTTTGGACTTTCACGGACTCTGCCTACAACACCACATTCAAAATCCTGTTCATCGGTTCTTCCGCGTACACTGTCTACCTCATGCTTAACGACTACAAGCCCACCCACGACCCCAATATCGACACTTTTAAGGTTCAATACCTTCTTGGCTTTAGCGCGCTGCTAGCGATTCTTTTCCCTTATGAATACAGCATCTCCGAGGTTGGTCTTTCCTCTACTCCGACAGGCATAGCTGAGGAGAGCAGAACTGAATTTGAGTCTTCAGATACTGTGGACGTTCTCAATCTGGCTCGAGTCTGTTGCCATTTTGCCCCAACTCTTTATGCTGCAACGCACCGGTGAAGCAGATACTATAACTACACATTATCTATTCGCGCTAGGGTTATACCGAGCCCTTTACATTCCTAACTGGATATATCGTTACTTTGCTGAGAATTACTTCCATGCTGTTCCAGTTATAGCAGGCATCATTCAGACGGTGCTCTATTCGGATTTCTTTTATATCTACTATACAAAGTAGGTGCTTTTACTTACAACTCTTCCAATAAAAAAGAATCGTGCGCTGACCGTCCATAGGGTCTTAAAAGGGAAAAAATTTTCCCTTCCTGTTTGAAAAAGATGTCGAATATATTGGGTATCACTAGCACATCTTGCGATCGATGTTTTACAAATGTATTCCTTTTTTATGTACCGCGACCTATGAAAAGCTTGTACTTCACATTCTTCTGGTGTATTTTTACTGCTCTTGATTCCTTGTGAGATGCTTAAGGACCATAGAGAATATAGCATCTACTGCCCAATGAAATGGAGCATTCATATATACCGTGTTATGCTGTAATGCTATGGAAAGGTAGGTTATCTGCGTGAATGACGTTTTGAATTGGAGAACGTTGCCTCTTCTCTGCGTTTGTGCTGGAGGAAGGTGTATATTGATACATACATTATGCTGGATGTCAACCACCAAAAAAGATCACAGATCCTTATACCTAGGATACGATATTACCGTCCTGTTCTCGGCACGATTTTTATCTACTCATAGACAGTATCAAGACCTGTCCTTCGCACGATGAGGTCCTTAGTAGATGTCAACTTACACCCTTTCCATTGTTGATGTCATCCTACAATGAATTTCCGCCTTTACGTGGTTTTCCTGCTTTGATTATGCTTTGAGGCTGACACGGTATAAAATAACATTTTATACCCGTAATCAGACCGTGAAGCGGTAGCAGAACCCGGAGCCTGTGAAATTATGTTGTGGGAAGAAAGAAAATTGGTGTAGGTATTTCTTGTGAAGATTACAATATTGGGGTACATCTCTTAAAGATCAGGATGACGCTCAACGGCCCATCAGCCAGCTATTTCTGGCAGTCTTAGCGTCTTCTTGATTGAGGCTGCCCGTACGGGTCTATTAAATTTGGAAAGAAGCCTCTGTGCTGAAAAGGATAAGAGATGTTCAAGACTTACAAATTTTGTGAAAAATGAGACTGAGGTCCCTTCCTCCCCTCATCCCATTTCATAAGGCCTTATTCTCTGCCTCACTCTTCCTAAAAAAAAGCTTCACTCAAAGATTCTTTGGAGATGCAGAGATTAGTGCCTACTTAATGACTTCAACTCATACATCGTCAGCTGTCTCCAATAAAAATCAACGATTCCAGAACAGAACCTGCGACTAATCTTTCAAGCATCAGGATGAATACAGATTTCCAGCTCTACCCATTTTACAGCCGAGTAATCAATAGCTCTTTCTAAATGCTTTTTCCGGGTGAGACTACTTATCGTTCCGAGTTCAACCTGACGTACATCAAGGTCGAAATAATTCCTGGCTCGCCAAGCTGAATGAAAAAGAAAGAAGAGATCAAATGAACCCAGGCGAAGAAGAGGTCAATCCGAGAAATGTAAGACAGTAACCAAGCAGTCATTGGCCCGGGCCTATCATACTACGACAAAATTGGACATGAAAGACTCCACACCAGATAGAGGGGCTCTCGATTCTAAGCTGGAAATGGGTAACAAATGCTTTCATTGTGAGGATTTGCAATCCGAAGTAAACACCAGTGGCTAATAGTCATGGTGACCTGAGTTCCCATGTGTGGTTATGTATCCAGAGTTATAATTGAGCTGAGCTGAAACGCCTGACACTTCGTCCGTCAAATGGTTAAATGGAGCCGGGATTGCGCTTGTGTGTGTATCCATTGTCACTGTATTCAAAGCATGTATTGAGCCAGTATTGATACCCAGTCGTCCATGTACACGCTGATTGTTGTCTGTCCAGCCACTATGATCATTAAGCTGACCAAAACAATCTGCTTGTGACCTTTCCACGGGGATTGGTCGGCTGAATGTTGATTCCCGTCTGGATACGGGCGGTGAGAGAAGCATCGGAGAGTGAGATGTTGACTCAAGTCGAGGGGATCCTCTTCGTGAGTTAGGAGGTGTCAAGCGTGCTCCACCACGACGGACTTGACAGGTTGGGCATATCTTGACGAAACGAGAAATAAGCTCTTTGGGGACCCTGCGAAACAAGTAGTCAGAAGGAAATGCCAAGCCACTGAACAAATGACAATTTCATCTTACCAGGAATAGATCCGCCGAACCTCCGCTGAGGTTTTATCTCGGCCTCCATGCTGACACTGTTGGTGCGCTTTTGTGAGAATTTTGAAAAGTTTCTCTCTGATTGCCACTGGCTTCCCTTCATGGCAGATCATCTTCTTGTTCTAAACGAAGTACCTAGTCAGCTTGAATAGGTAACTATGACATGACTAAATAAGATTGAGTTACTAACATCCGGTACTCGGCTATCGACTGGTTGAAGTTTGAACATCTTTTTGACCCAGAACCTATTCGCTTGATTTCAGAACAAGCTTCGACAATCCAATGGTAGCATTGTTCGAAGGGGCCGCAAAAGACAGATTCCTCCTTTCCTCAGAACGGAAACACATACCTGAATTGAGCTGATTCGACGGCTGTGTCTTTTGGGTCTATGAGAACAGTCCTTATGTTGCGTGCTCTTTTGGCATGAATCAGTGCCTTATCTTGTTTCTTCACAGAAAGATCATCAACATAACTAGGATGGTTCTTTAGTGAGCAAAAAGAAAACACAATCACTTGAATAAGTTGGGGAACACTGACACACCTTTTCATCAGTTGGTCAAATTCCCTGACATCTGGAAAGCCCTCCAATGGAGGTACAACTGGCTCGGATAACATTGTGTTCTCGTTACAAGACTCCTGGCTTTCGATTTCGGCTTCATGAAAGGTCTCATGGAGAGGTAAATATCTCGGGGAGTGGAGATAATGAGCTTGGGATAGGTACCGTTGAGATTGGTGCTGCAACTCCTGAGTGAGCATATGGGATTGCGACGATGTTTGCGGAATAGACTGCCCCGGCGAGATATATTGTGGATTCAGCTGTGGCATACTCGAGGATACATTCAAGGGCTGGCCAAAAGGTGAGCCGAACTGAGATGTGTATGAACTGAAAGATTGCTGAGAAAAGCTGTATGGGCTGGATCCGTTATATCCAAATTCACTGCTCTCGCCATTAACATAGGTTCCGGGCATGCCGAGCTGTTGGTTGACGAGGTAGCTCTCGTGTCCTTGGTTGTTGCGTCTCCGATAGCCACTCATGATGACGAAAAATAGAGAGTGTGTGAAAGAAGAAGAATAAGAAAACAAATTTCTACTGGACCGAATGCAATTGGGAATACGCGAGTCCAAGATTTAGTTCGAAAATGGCCAGCAGTCTGATAAAATTGTCGTCGATCTTCGAGGAGGTCGATTTTGCTTCTGTGCCAGGAAAAGGAGACTAAGGGAAGGGGAGAAAGAGATAATGAGGACTTCTTGTGATATTGAATCTTGATAGCGGGTATTCCAAATTGATATAGAAGAAATGAGAGCTTTGGAGCAAGAGTTACGCCGGACGCACAGCCACGAAGGGGAATAGAAGGAGGATTAGGAACCTCGATAACTCAAGATTATTCACAGTCAGGGGAAAAGATGGCGTTAAAAGGAAAATGCCACTAGTGACAGAGGAATGCAAGAAATAAAACGGAAGTATGATACCCTCAAGGATCGTTATGACTGGCATTAGATATGTTTGAAGAGACCTTGACGCCCTACCCGTGCAGGAAACAGGAGAACCAGTGGACGAGGGAATGCGAAAGAAGGGGATCCCTGAAGAAGAAGCATGTATGTAACGGAAGAGTACCTCTGTAAGGTACGGTAGGTACTACCCAAGTCGCCTGGAGTAAAATAATAAGGCTGTGTGGAGCTGGCATGGATGCGGAACAGCGATGACTGGACTATAAGCCATTCATTCGATTCAAGGACGAGGGCTATCACCGCGGGATCAGAAGCAGCCAAATGGAGCAGAGCATTATTTGGCTGAGGATAGTGCAGTCTGATAATTCATCTTTATCCAAGCAGGGCTGAATCAGGTAAGAAACCGAGGACAGGTTATCAGCAGCTACAGGATGGCGAGTTTCAAGCATCTTGACCGCCGTGAGTAAGGCGCTTCTGCAGTGAGGGTAGTCATCATCATCATCATCATCTATCGAGGCGCCTCGTCAAGGAATACATTCGATGAGCCACGTCGAGGTCCTTCGGCGCAGTTCGTTGTCTGCCGAGGTGAGAGGACCAATCACTGAACTCGAGTGTGGCGCTCTTCCACCTTCAGCGCCAACGAAGTCAACAAGGTCAATGACGCGCCTCAATTTAACGCTTGGTGCTCTGGTCAATAATAGAGACCGACATGTAGGCTCGTGGATGACCTGGTTCAGATGTTCTTCGCTTCTGACGACGACGACGATGATGATGTCGATGCTTGGGTTCAAAATCTTCACTTCGTTCTTCCTTGAGCCATTGGTCGCCTGTCTTGTCACCATGCAATGACTGATATGCAGAGAAATATAGGCCCACTAAGGCAACGTATTCTGCGGGCTGTAGATGAGAACCGGGTATCCGTAATAGACATATTTCCCACTCCTGATGCTTCCCTGATCGTCCGAGCTGTGCGTCAACGTGTAAGCTGGTGTGTGTCGACTCCTGTCTGGCCACGAGAATTCCCCAGAGTGTTTCACACTTCATCAAAAGCCACCGTATCCTGTGCAACGTATCCAAGGGTCCCCCTAGAGTCTAGGCGTATTGGAGGATCCTGACAGCATCGTCTTCCCCGGGATGAGTAAGCGGGCTAGGCGGCTTCCACTGCCGCTCTTGGCTTCTCCGCTTTTCCCCCTTTGCAGAATAGCAGCATGATCTGTTATCAGCTCATTGATAACCAGGAAACAGGACACTCTGTATCTAGCTACTTAGGTACCTAGTGATTTTAGAGTGATACAAACCTTTGATTGTATCGGCCAGTATCTATGTACTTTTGTACTGTACAATAGTAGATTCTCTCACAGCTACTATCGTCTTTGAGCACGGGATTTTCAGTCTTTCTTGTCCTCGTTTCTTGACCTCTTTGAGCGATGGGCGGGCTGAAAACTCAATGCGACAGGGTCGATCTCAGCTTCGTACCTGAATCATCGCCACCCGCGTGGGCATTCGGTCCTAGTTTGCTGTGGAAAGATTGAATCCTCCTGCAGGCTGCTGCATGGATGCTCCAAGGAAACAGAGGTGTGGCGTGATCCATTGAGCGTAGAACAAGTAGCACAGTTCGACGCTAGAACATTTGACATGGTCGGGCACAGAAAAGGCGCCTTCCCAGTATCTCCTGTTTGGGCACTCATTGCGCGCCGCTCAAGACGGCGTTGCATAGATTTTCCCTGTATAGGTCATTTACACTTGCTGAGTACAGTACAATACCCTTTGCTGACATGGCAGCTGTCAATTGCTGAGGGGAGTGTGTCTGAATAGTTAAGGAATGATATAGCCAAGCGACATAGCTACAGATATTCCAACGGCAGCCAGAGCTCCCGCAACTGCCGCAATAGTCAATGTCCTAATTTAAGTTAGTGGGAGGCAGCAACAATGACCCGCACGGCATCTGCGTCTGTGCCGATAGCGAAACGCTTCTTCATCTATTCGCCAAAGGAATCCCCATGCAAGTAATCCGAGCATGGATGCAGCGGACAGAAACGATCCACTGGCATGAATTCGATTCTAATGATGCCATCACCCGCAGCTATGCGATGCCTTGACGCATTGCGCGGTACCTGGAACAATGGATGCTATCATCCATGGATGAAAAATTCGGAAACCCATAGGAACCCAACAAAGGGAAAAGAAAGGAGAAAAACAAAAGAGAGCTCCACATACTGTGCGAAGTTCAAGAGTCAAGAGGTACCTAGTTAGCAGGCTGTAGGTAATTGCTGACAATTTACTGCCCTCCGAATAGCAACACGCGAGAATGCCTGCGCAGCTAGAAATAAAACAGTTAGAGGAGCCCTTAAAATATCTTCAGGGGAGGCAAGTCCCCGGATCCATGCTAGCGATGCACTCGTTTCCGAGCTCCCGACTGTTGCCCAACACCTCGATAATAATAATAATGAAATGAACGAGCTTACTGCAGGTTTGCCTGACACTAGCAAAGACGGATTCACGAAATCTCGGATCTCGCCAATCCTGCTATTCTCTCAGCATGATGTCCGATTTCTTAGATAGCACTTTTTTTGACTTTGTTTTCTTCTCCCCTGTTACCGTGGATGCTCCGAAACAAATTTGTAAATACTCCTATCTAACCTAGTTCGCTTTGTGATCCGGTGATCGGACCCGATACCTACTTAGGCACCTGTCTAGGTGGGTACTGCTTCCTGTCTTCGCGGGACTTATGATGTCTCGGTCCCTTATGGAGTCGACGTGGATTGACCAGATGCATGTAATATTATGGACTGTTGCTTTGATGCTGAGGCGTTGCTCTGAAAGCAACCTACAGTATTCTGAAGTCTTCTAAAATTTGCTGGCGACATCGCAAAATTCCCAATGCGAGGGCCCGCTCTTCTGCTAGGGATAGTTGTCTGCTCTAAATTTCGTCCGTCACATCTCGGAACATCCGGGCTCGGAGGACAAGACCTGTATCGCCAACCATGCACATTTCTGTTCTTAGAATTGTCAAGGGCCGAGTAGAGATCACGCGACTGGGGGAGTTCCATGGTCACTCAACTCGACTCCGGGAGCCTAGTCAAATAACCGGAACAGCAGGATTGTCTCTGTTTGGCCGACGATTTTTTGAACTGTGGCGGATGCATCTGGATTACAGCCTGATCTAGGTGCAGGATACATTACTGTAATAGCAGAAACTAAATACCGTTAATGTGCATTTGTCATTGTCTTAAACTAGCATACATTTCATGCTGTGGAATCCTTTATTTTTATTATCCTCCCAGAAATTCTATGGGTGATCGAATCCAGTGCGATAGTGGTGGTATGCATTGTAAATTACGAAAGTATATTTCTGTTGCGCCTCTCAGGATGGATATGACGTTATTTTTGACTCCTGGGAGAATGCCTTGGTATCTACAACAGTCCTTAATCAATGCCACCCTGCAGCTTCCCGTCTCCTATAAATTACCATTTAGTCACATACACAGGAATGGAAGAGTATCTGTGTTGTGTTTACCAAATGGGTTACCCTTACCAGTGTTCTCTTAAGAAACTTCAGCACTTCCGCACTTCATCGGCTAGCCCAAATCATCCAAGACTACAGAATTGGCGATGAACTCGCTGGAGAGTTATATATTTCTAATGAATTTCCAGCCTCTAAATCAGTTCACGAGTGACTAATTTAACGCTACGCGGGGGTTTCGAGAAATCGTGTACCGGAAAATTCTACTTCTGGCACAGTGGCCTGCACTGTATCTAGGACGGTCCTCTCCCAGGCCATCGAGCTTACTTTGGCTTCAACACACAGGCTTGGGGCTATTATTTTTATTTCTGGAGTGGAACAGCGTATTCTCCAGAACACATGACTAGCCTTGGGGTCTAGAACCTTGCAGGCATTGATGCACCATTCACCAGCGGGACATCTCAACACTCAAATTGCCATTTCCTTTCAATCTCTCTCTCTCCAGGAAACAGGGAAGCCCTAAAGAGAGAAAGGTATTGATTCTCAAGTAGGGTCGAATATCTATTACCCGGTGAGCAAGAACCCGACATCATCATGACTTTCTTATGTATCTAAGTACCTTCCGGATGACGGGACAAGGCTGTGAATGTATTGGATTGCTCGTACCAATGTCATGCTCGGTGCATTAGGAAGATCTGTCGGAAAGCCTGGATGAAAGGTCTTATTATTGCTATTAACAGTGGGATTTGTGTTCGCTGTGCAATCAGCCACAGACGCGCTGTTCAGTTTCCATCTGTGGTACAAAGTATGCTAGCTCCTGACTGCCTAGCAAGGGGTCTGTAGCATATTGTAGATAAGAGGAACGTAGGTATCAGTTCGGGAGATCTAGTCATAGTGGAATAATGGTGGATTCCAAATTTCCAATTCCGAGCCTCAAGTATCTGCGCCTCGAGCTCAGGCTAGCTGCCTCCAAGGTTGCTGCTTTTCTGTTCTCTCATTTCAAGATGTCAGAAAATAATCATAGTTCTGATTTATCCAAGCAGATAGGCAAATCAAGATTCTGTCCTTTGGTGTAACATGCATCTTCCCGATGTCGCAGAATTGGTTCCCCATTCCAGCATATAGGCATGCCCTGGAGACTGCCATCACAGAACCATGTCCTTCCTCCTTTACAAAGTGCATATTCCTCATGTGGAGAGTATGGAAGTATTCCCTTGTCTGTAAGGACCATGTGCCAGCTTCTAACAAGATATATCCCTGTAAGAGGAACTCAGCTGCAGATGCTAGCTGAGCACCTGTGCATACCACAGACTGCTCACTATTGTCTACCATAATTGTCTACTGGATTCTACGCATTTTCATTTTCTAGGAGAATAAGTAGAAAGTCTAGCAGCTACATTGTAACCCTTGTCAGCAGTGTTCTCAGTCTTGCAGTTTAACAGATCTTCTGTGAAAGCATCACACTCGACTAACCCAAGAGAAGTTTGGCTTGTTGCACATAAGAACTGTTCAAGGGACTTTAGAATTTGGCATGGCCTGAGAGTTGACAGCTTAAACATTTGCCTCCAAGGCAGCCTCCGTGGCGGTATTCTTGCCTGGTACTAGAATTGAACTTGCTTGTGCCAGACTAGATTTATGAGACAGAGAGGACAATCAGGTACGGTGTAACTGAAATTGAGTCTGAGCATTGTCCAGTATACTGTCTGACAGTGAAACATAGCAAATGGCATTGGACAAAGGCATACAGAAGTAATAATCAATTCTTACTTGCAGTACAAGTGTTGTCTAGAGTAAATAATGCTTTCACAGAACTAATAGTTCTATTCTATAGAATATATTACACCAGTTTTCAAAGTTACTGAAAATCTTAGCCCTCTCTCCCCATAAGATATATATTCCTTCCTGTTGTTGGATCCACCAGTTTGACAATTTCTATTTCTGGATGCTAATGTAGAATCCAATGACTGCAGGCTGCACTTGTTTCCCACTCTGTTGTCACATAGACTGGAGTTCTTCCAGTCTTATGTGCTCTTTGTGTTTCATTCTTTATTATGGTCACCTAGCCTGATATAGGAGACATAACATATAAAAGCAATATTGTCAAACCAGACTACAAGATCTCTAATATTACATGAACAAGATATAATTACAAACATTTCATAACAGGAGAAACCCTGTCTTGAGGTCTTCACTCAAACCAGACAAGACAAGAGGATAAAAAGAAACTTAAAACAGGGCACATATGGGAAAACAAGATACAAGAACAAAATCCAAGAAGTTGCCAACACAATGAATATAAACAAAAGTTGTCTTTTTGTCGTCAGTCATAGAAGATCTGTGACAGCCTGGATAGGAGGTTAGTTCCGACCTGGCTGTTGAGGAATACAGTATTCCCTTTCATCATAATTTTCTGAGCCAAAAAATATTAAAACGCCATCAGAGAACCGAATGATAGGGTCTGATAAACATAAAATGCCCCTTTATGAGCTTCTGACGCAGCATGAACTGATGGGGAGGAGGGGAAAGAGACTTGAAGGGATAGTACTCCTTTCTCCAGTCTATTTCCTCCGCAACATTTTTTGTTCCTGGTTTCTTTCCCGCAGCTTGTCCTTTGCCTTGCTCAAAACATGTGTAGATATAAGACAGAAACATTACTATCATGTGTTGTCGAATTGTCCAGCACTCAGAGTTCTGTCAGATCTCACCAAGTCACGGATGGCCCATCTCCAGTCATCCCCGATTTTTTTGCGATCAGCGGTAATCCATTTATCAACTTTACGTCTCCATTTCTCTTCCTCTGCTCGTTGTCGTCTGATAAATTCGGGACCGACATCGAACTCTTCCGTGATGGGCCAATCATCCGAAGAGTCACCGGCGCTCTTCTCATCTCCGCTTGTAGCTGCATCGAATTCATTAACGTCGCCAGACATTCTTCTTCGGCGAAGACCAACTGTCGTCGGGACGCGATCTTCAAGGTCATCCAGACCAGCAAACACATCATCTTCGTCGTGAATCACTGCAACACCATTTTTTCCCGGTTGCGAGGGCGCCAGCTTAAGCCAGCACATCCGTTGAGGGTCAAAGACCATTCCGCCAACCACCTGCACACCTTGCATAGCTCCCACATTGGTGATGAGGGCGGGAGTCGACTTAAGAGATTTAGTAGAAGCTACGTCATCAAAGTCGGTAACGGCATTTTCATTCCCCTCCCAACGAAACGCAGCGGGATTGTAATGCATACCCTTGACAGCTATCACGAGAGGTGAGCGGAAGATGGAATGCACAAGGAGGGTAGCATCAACTTACATTTCGCTTCGTGGACGCCTGTGCCCATTGGTCTGATTAATTGAGGTCTAGCTCCAGGTGTTCCTGCGGTCTTTGCCTTTTTGCCTTTTACAGAGGCGGAATTACCTGCACCATGAGCCCTAGCTTGAGCTTTCCAATTTGCATTGACGGGGGCGAGAGGACATCCTTCGCGCTCCTTTGCGCTTATCGTCGTTGAGGCGTTTCGCTGTTGTCTCGCATTTCTAGAGGCATTGGTATCTCGTGCGAATCTGGGAATAAAGTCCTGCGATTTGGAGGAACTAACAGGTGTGGTCGGTGGAATCGGCGTTTCCGTCCGTGATGAGGGTGCCGCCTGACTCTGGCTCAGCCTGTTCCGTAGCGATCTTGGGGCACCACGTCCAACAGGATGCTTCATGAATTTGCTCTCAGCGGAAGCGGATGTCGGTAAATCGTCGAAAGATTCCAATTCGGTTCCGTCCCCAAAATTTCGTCGACGAGTTGGCCTAGTAATGGCACGCTTAGCAGCAGCGGCCAGAGTCTCTGGGCTCAGTTCACTGGAACTGCAGCGTCCAGGAGAGTCGGGACGGTTGGAGCCGGAAACCTGAGACATCGATCTCTGAGTGCTGACCACCTCGCTAGAACCATCGGAGTCGTTACGGCGGAAATGACGCAGGTTCTTCACACTGGCATGGTGGGACTGGCTCTGAGAGGCACCGGCCGGAAGGAACGGAACTTGAGGTCTGCGGTTCGGATTTAGCCGTGAGTTACTTGTGCGGTCTACTGGAGTCTTCGGTCGACGACCGGTGCCTTCCTGACGCGACGGTGGCCGTTGGGATGATGGTATCGGTCCAGGTGCGGAAACACTTTGTATGACCGGCACCGATCTCTTTGTCTTCGGGAACTGAGTGCTGGTAGTGCTATGTTCGCTCCTCAACGCCTCCCTCGAAGCTCTCCTTCCGAGAGCTCGCCGGTTCGGCGTCGAGGGAGTCGATGGTGTGTGTGAAGCATTAGATATAGGAATATTAGGAAGAGATAAATGGGATGAATGGCCGCCGACTCGTGACTGTGGTCTTCGGAACTTAGAGAGGGGGGCCCCGCTCTCAGATACGGGCTCAAGATGGGTGGACTGGGCGCGATCATGACCTGAGAGACGTGGTAGTCGACTTTTCGGGGACACGGCCTTGTTCGTGAATGTGATCGTAGTTGCATACCGACGAGCGGGGCTCGCTGGCCGCGCTTCCTTGCGTTTTATGTTCTGATTCAATGCCAGTTTTGTGGAGTTGAAGACGTCTCCATCCCCAATCTCAATGTCAGAGAAGAAGTCATCCTCGCCAGAAAGTCGTTTCGCCGTTTGGGCTTCCTTGGAACGATTAGCAGCCTCTGCTCGCAGAGCCTCTTGCCGCTTCCTTAGTGATTCCTCAAGGTTCAAAGGCCCATCCGGAAGAACAAGGCCATCAAGACCGTCATCCTCACTCTCGCCAGTCAAGCAACTCGAGACGCTGGGGCTGACACCAGAGACTGAAGAACTGCGGTTTGATCGTCCATCTCTCGTAGTCCCGCCAAAGCGAACGCCAATGCTGCCTTCGGACAATTCCGTATCGAAATCGTCAGCATTAGGGCTCGAAGTTCTCGGAAAGTCTTTACGAGTCGAAAGTCTCAGCGGGGCATTATCTGCTGGTAGCTCAAAATCTTTCTCGAAATCTTCGTTGTCATCGTTAGTTCTTTGAGGGCTAGAAAGGGAGATGGCTTCCTGTAGTGATCTCGACTGTGACTTGGCGAACTTTATCGTGGACAGGTCCTCGAGATCAGCGCCATCGTTGGAGTCTCGAAATTTTTCCAGATTTGGCAGGACAGCCTTCGACTGCGGCGATAAGTCGGCATCACCCAAGAGCGCCGAGGTGTGAGACTTGACTGGGCTCGCGAGGTTCGAGCTGACCTGGCGAAGGGCATCGGGGAATGTTATTTCCCCATTTGTCTTCAACGCCAGTTCTCCACCATTCGCTGGCAGTTCCAGATCCTCAGACCAGTCATCAATAACGGCCTTCTTGATCTTCCTCCGGCCGAGCCGTTTGATGGTTCCCCCAAGCAGGGCGGACTTGGGGACGTTGGCGGGGATTGGAATGCCTGCACTTTTCGCAGAGGCAATAGCCTCCTCGGTCACCTCATCATTGTCTTGCAGTAAGACCTGCCAGTCTTCATCGCCGCCCACATTGGAATCGAGATCGGAGCGGGCGGAGCGGCGAGACGAGATGGAATCGCGGTGACCGGAGCGTCGAACGGAGGAGCTTGTCAGGGATGTAGCGGTAGATGCAGTGCGAAATTGAAAGTCGTCGGTACATTGCAGGTCACCGTCATCATCCCAACACTCAATCGTCTCTTGGTTGCCATGTCGCAGCCCAGGGGTCGACTCCTCCATGGTGGAGGGAGGGTCGTGAAATGAGATGGTAGAAACGCAGAGACCATGTAAGTGTAACGGACTGGAGTCAGGTCCAGAGGAACGGACAAGACCTAGACGGAGTGCTAAGAGTTATCAGACGCTGACACTGAACTGGTGAGAGGGTTGAACTTCATCCCGTGACATCTGCGAGGACTCCAGTAGTTAGACGCGCGAAAGACGCAGAACTTTTTTCTTTCTCCAGAGAGGAGCAGCTAAGTAGTAATAGATCACAAGGTGGAAGATCTGGAACAATGTTGAACAGCCCCGACCTTCCACGAGCTGGTTGGGAACTGGACTCGAGAGCGGATGGGGGGCGGAGGTGGGAGCAGCGGGTACGACTGCGATGCGGCTCACGCCGGACGCTCCAATGAGGTTGAGGAGACTGGGGAGAGGCTAGAAGGAATGGGTGGAATCCGGAGGAAGGAGAGAAAGAAGGATTGGAAGGCGAGCGAGTTCGGAATCTGGTGTCCGGTACGAAGTCGAGACCCAAAGCGAGGGAGGGAATGGATCGGTAGGCCAGACGGCTGGGAGGGACCGTTGCAGTGCGCCGGTGAGGTAGGAGTACTCTGTACGGAGCAGCTGGAGGTGATGGAGGCAACGGGCCCGGGCGGAGCGCACGCCGGGGCGAGAGGCGGGTCACGGACGCGCGGTGAGGGCGCCTTGGGGCCCGGCCAGTGACCTGTGCCTAGCGGATGTGGTCGCCGGTCACCTGTAGCGTCAGGTCCATGCGCCATGTGCCCCATGCCCTCCCGTAGGGCATGACAGGCACTATGGCCAAAAGCAGGCATCCGTACATCTAGATATCTGTCGCGGGTTCTCGCGTTACCCCCGCCCACAAGTCCTTCACGTCTGGTGGTAGGTTGATGGTAGGTTGATATCATACACGGTACGGAGTTCTTTGTCCATGTCCGCTGTATATATATATATGCCAGACTGTGCTATGCCATGCAAGCCATGCTGTTCTATTGATTGCTGATTGTGATATCAGTCTCCCATACGTTCCTGGTATTCTCCCCTACCATGTTTTCCCGCCAGTCCCATCTGCCTCGCATCCTGCGCGTTCCCAGGTCTGACGATCCCGCCGCGTACGTGCTGGTCCATGTCTCGTCCACCAGCTCTGCTCCGTTGGACCTGAAGCTCGTAGGTACCGAGGGGGAAAACCCTTATGTCGGCTCAGGTGCGCCGCTTTATGTTTCAGCTGCCCAGTCGCGGTTCCTGTTTCTTCTACCTGCTGACGGTTTCGTCGCAGTGAGACAGTCTCGCTTGGAGAATCTCCGGGCAAAGAACTATAAGGGTAGCGAGGAGGAGTGGGCCCAGGTTTTGACCCATGTTTTCGGACAGGACTCGCCTTCCACCAGCCATGCTAGCTGGAGCTCTTCTGTGGAAGTCACCGCCAGCATTCAAGGCCCCGACGACGAGGACAAGGAGATGGTTATTGCCGTGAGGAAGAGGATTGATACCATCACGGTACGCCCTTGTCGGATGAATCCAACAGTATATCCTCTGTCTCTCACACACATTTTGCAGCAAAGGCTCGGCTCCATCACTCTCAGACAGGATGATGCACAGGCCATCCAACTCTTCGACTGGACCGGTCTCAGTGTTGCCAGGGCAGATGCTCTGGAGCAGCAGATTCTCTCCTTAACAGAACGCTACCGCATCGCTGAGGACACAATCAACAAGCTCAATGTGCAGCTGGAGAAGCTTATTCAGGCCAAGAGCGAGCATGAGGACCAGCTGATCTCCAGATTTGTGCAGCTGCTGAATGAGAAGAAGCTTAAGATCCGCAACCAGCAGCGCCTGCTGGCTTCGGCCAAGGTGGACCCCACCAAAGGTTGAGACCGCTCCTACTATGTGGAAGAAAGATTTATGGAAGCACCTGGCTGATATATAGGGTCCAATCCAGTGTCCGATGTTAAGACTTCCACTTCGGGCAGCAGACGTAGACGTGCTGAAGCAAGTCGGTTGTCGAAACGAAAAGCGATACAAGAGTATAGCGAGGATTCAGAGAGTGATTATGGTTTCGAGAAGATGGATGTTGACGAAGCGCGGGATCAGTATGTCCCAGAGGATGAGGCAACAGATGACGGGAGACATTCAACACCCCAGCCGCTGGAGAATGAGGAAGAGACTGCTACAGACGAGGAGCTCAGTCCTCCACCACCCAGAGAAGTTGCAAAGATCCGGGAAAAGGAGGGGAAAGAAACAGGAGAGCTTCCTGGCCGTCTGGTCATGACGGAGCCATCTAGCCCTCCGCGTAGGAGGGAGCTTCCCTTCAACAAAAGAACTACAGCAAAGAATCACACCAAACTTGTACCCACCGAAGAGGATCAGAGACCAGCTCATCTTTCACAAGACGCGGAGGAGACAGCAGGGGAAACAGATGATGATGAGCTGTAACCCAGGAACCATTGGAATATGATGATCAGGTCCAAATATTTCTCGATGCAAGGTGACAATTGGATCATTGACCATGGATGACTTGAATTTCAACAGATACTAGTCCTTCTTGAATTACAAGCGGCGATTGACTGGTCCGACGACCGTGTTTAAGTATAATGTAGTCCGACTTTGGCCCTTGAACACAGGGTCCAATTCACGTTGATTGGGCTGTTATATAGCCACCGTTCAGCAGAAACACTGCGGGACAAAATGCTCTCAAACATTTGCATATGTTACAGTTCTTCCAATTCGAGGTGTCAGTAGAAATCTACAAACACCTTCCTTACACGATCCTTGCTAGCTAGCTAGAGGCTCTAGCACAGGCAGCCGCCCAAATCTTCGACTTAGTATCTTCATATACTAGCAAGATTACGATATACCTTGGTATCTACATAGGCATAGTACTCATAAAAATACTTCCGTCGCCGTTACCTTAGGCCGATTCCCTTTCTCCTTTTGGTAGCTAGGAACCAGCATAGCTTTAAGCAATGAAGTAATATCAGCCTGTGAGGGTTTGTCTCCCCTTTTGTACAGAGTACTATTCAACAAATTTATGATCCCCAGAAGAGAAGTTGAGTTTTTTTTTATTTTTTTTCTTTGTAAAATCTCAGGGGATATGTAATGGATTTGCCCTGCACTCGCGAAGCAAAAAAGTATAATGAAGAAATCACAAGCAATATTCCTCTCTAAATTGACCTTTTTTGGTATTTTCACGTTCAGAAGTTGACTTTATCCTCATATGTACAAATGCACCCCGTCGATTCTGGTGGATAATTCTGGGATTATCTGGTCGAGGGGTGGGGTGATGAACCTGTGAGAACAGAGAAAAACAGGATCAAAGGATAACTACAACAATAGGCATAATGGATCAAACGTGAGGTGGGTCGAAGACAACGCCTAGACCAGATGAAACACACGGGAAACGAATCTATCGACCGCTCCGAACAATTATCTAGCCAAATGCCGCATGGGGAGACAGCTCACCCGCTGCCATGAAATTCGTCTCCGGGTTTCCGGTAGCCTTCGCCGCTGAGCAGCGCGCCATGGTCGGGGAGCTGTTGTAAAGGTCAGCCTAGATGTAATGGGAAAGGGAAGAAATACTGTGCAAACCTTCTGGAGATAGAATCGGTGAAGTAGAAGTCTTCAATGACCTTCTTGAACACCGCACCGGTCGCCTTGCTACCTTTGTTCTGGTCTACCAGCTGGACCTTGCTCAGAGAACTCATGGAAGTCGGCTCGACAATGTCGTATCGGCGAAGCGCAGGGCTGATCTCTTCCATGCGGTCCCGGAGCGCCTCAATGTCATCATACGGCAGAGGAACGCCAAGAAACTCGCTGGCTGCACGCAGGATCTTCCAGTCGTCTCGAGCAGCTCCTGGCAACGAGGTAGCCGCGCGAGTCACCTGGACACGACCCTCAGTGTTGACGTACGTGCCGGACTTCTCGGTATAGGCGGCGCCTGGTAGGACAACATCCGCAAGCTGTGCACCGCGGTCACCGTGGTGGCCCTGGTAGATTACGAACGCGTCCTTTGGGATGTCACTCTTGCTAATTTCATCGGCGCCTAGGAGCCAGACCATCTTGGGAGTCGTATTTGCAACCTCGGGAGATGGTGTGGTGAAGCCAACCTCATAAGCACCGGCACGGGATGCTGCGCGCTGAAGAACGTTGTAGCCCTGCCATTCAGGGGTGTTGAAATTGGAAGAGTGCTTGTCAACAAAGTTACCAACGACCTCAAAGATTGCTTTAGAATCTGGGTGTTCGGTAGCAGCGCTACCAACAATGATCATTGGCCGCTTCGCCGCAGCAAGTTTCTTCCCGAATGGCCCGGAGAGAGCAGCTTTCAAGGCGGAGATGTCATTGCCCAGGTGTTCGAAATCAAATGTGCTCTCGAAGACCTCACCAACGAGTGCGATCTCTAGGTCAGAGCGCAGCCACTGTTTGCGGATGCGAGCATTTAGGACAGCAGCCTCATGACGAGGGTTTGTAGCAACCAAAAGAAGAGCATCAGCCTCTTCAATCCCAGTGATCCTAGAGTTGAACAGGTAGTTAGAGCGCACATCAATACCATGTGCAATGGGAGAGCTTCCTCCCGGCTGATCAAGAGCAAGGTTGTCGGATCCCAGCTTGTTGGCCAGGTCCTTCATGGCAACAAGAGATTCGGTTTCAACGAGATGCCCAGCGATGGCCTTGAACTCATTGGCCTTCGGCTTCAATTTATGGTACGCAGATGCAATCTCAGTCAGAGCCTGCTCCCAAGTTGCCGGAACAAATTTTCCCTCCCTACGGATCAAGGGCGTCGTGAGTCTCTGAGTTTTCAACCCGTCACATGCGAATCGAGTCTTGTCATTGATCCATTCTTCGTTGATGTCGTCATTGATCCTGGGTAATATCCGCATAACCTCCATGCCCCTCGCGTCTATCCGGATGTTTGAACCCAGGGCGTCAAGGACATCAATGGACTCAATGTGTCTCAGTTCCCAGGGACGCGCACGGAAGGCGTAAGGCTTTGAGGTGAGAGCACCAACAGGACAAAGATCAATGACATTGGCAGATAGTTCGGAATCTAGATTCTTCTCCAGATAGGTCCCAATCTGCATGTCGTTTCCTCTGCCCGTAGTTCCGAGCTCTGGGGCTCCAGCAATGTCGTTCATGAATCGGACGCAGCGAGTGCAATGAATGCACCTATTCATGGAGGTCTTGATCAGAGGCCCAATGTTCTTGTCCTCTACAGCCCGCTTCCCCCCAACCTCATGGAATCGTCCACGATCGGCGCCGTATCGCATCGACTGATCCTGGAGGTCACATTCTCCTCCTTGATCACAAATGGGACAGTCTAGGGGATGATTGGCAAGAAGAAACTCCATGACACCCTCTCTTGCTTTGTGCGTCAGAGGTGAGTTCGTCTTGACAACCATTCCTGGTTGCACCGGCCAGGCACATGATGCCACGGGTTTAGGGGCCCGTTCGACTTCAACAAGACACATACGACCTTTCCACTGTTAGCAGAATTATTTGCAGTTTAAACAGAGTGAAGGTGCTCACAATTCCCTGCGATCGACAGCTTTCTGGTAATTGCATTAGCATAATAATAAACGGTCCCGCTAAAGGAGGGGTAGCGTACTCATGATAACAATATCTGCAGTAGAGTTAGAATTGATTTCTTTTCTCAGAACGTCCTCGATTTCCATACCTTGGAATTGTCACGCCAGCCTTTTCACAAGCTTGAATAAGGGCGGAACCGGCTGTTATTACAGTAAGCGAAGGCCCATCGACTGATTATGACAATGGATAGACCTTCTATTGAAATCTTCTTGCCGTCTAAAAAAGGATAAGTTAATTAAAAAAAAATCTACGCGTTGTCAGGACTTGAGTTCACTTACCAATTGTGAGTTCTACCTCTGCCGCGCGAGGAACTGTCGTCGCAAAAGTTCTGAAGCAGTTGACCCTAGGAACCCGTCTGGAACGGGCCGCCGATCGAAGCAACTGCGCCCGCATCGTGAAAAAGAGAGCAGGAGGAGGAAATAGGATGGAAGGAGGATGATGTGGGGTCGAGGAAGTAGATAAGAGGATCCACGGGATGGAGACTGGAGAACGGTCTCTCGGTCGATGCACTGCTGGGGTATTCTGTGCCAAGACCATCCCCATGGAGGCTCAAATCATTGCCCCCGGATTGGCTCGGTCTCTCGGAATATCAGTTTCTCCTGAAGGAATCTTTTTTTGACGGATTCACCACACTTGTTGCTTTTCTTCTCCACACATACTCATTTCCACGGACATGATTATTGTAGGTGGTAGGGTTTTCTCATCCCTGATATCGGATAAATCCCTACCTCCTCTGCTACATGATCCAAGAACAAATCTTCCTGCACCGAGCTGGAGCGACCTAGGGCACTCTTGTCTCTCGCGACAATGGTGCCTAATGATGGTTTAGTTCTTTACTGACGGTGGCTACATTCCTTTAGTATTGATCTGTAGAGCTGCTGTGAGAATCAATTTCTGGCAGCTATTAACATCGCAGAAGGATAGCTTTACTTGTAATTTCGTCACTGCAATAAACCCTTTGGACCTTAGGGTCACTCAAGGTAGCCAATCTCACCGCTCCATGTCCAGCTGCGAGTATGCCTCTTTCTTCATACTTGATGAAGGGAGCGCTCATTTATATTTATACATTATATACACTGCCCTTTCTATGCAGAGAACAATGACTGGTCGGCGGCATGCTTCGACTTAGGTGTTTTCTGCGATCTGTATGCATATCTACATGAGTACCTAACCCTGTGAACCTTCCCCCAGATGGCCACTTCCAGAAGCGGGCGATTATCCACCATAGCAGATGCGCGGAATGAAGCGGCATCTGCCAATTCCGAATAACAAAGCCATATGACACCTGACCCCTTGAACGCCGCAAATCCCGAATAATTTTACAAGAAAGAACACCACCTCCGGTTATTTTGAGGATTGCAAGTCGCCAGGCTGCCAGGTGGACTCTTGCTTTGTCCCAGGAGGAAGCCACATCCGCGATGTACTGCTACCTCTTGGTCGACCCCGGCCAGGCCCGTCGTCTTCCTTTCTTTCATCGGTTGTCGCAGACTTGTCGTCACCAGCTTTCACAGGAGAAAAGGCATAGCCGTTCGATTCCCATGGCTTGCTCGGGGTACCAATATTCAGGGGGAGGACGGTTTCCCTAGATCTGAAGTGATCCGCATTCGCCCTTTGATCCGCCACATCATGATAGCTGTTACGATCGTAGAGATAGAGCCCGAGGAAAGTAAGCCCAATGCCGAATGCTTGGATAGGCGTGGTTGAGCTTCCAAACCACACAATCGCAATGACAATCACAAAAACTCGCTTGATCAACGAGGCCACCGAGTAGGACACGGGAGATATCATCGACAGCAAGACGAAGGCCAATATGTTCTGAGCGAAGTGGAAGATGCCGTTGAATATAAATTCGACAAGAAGCGCCCCATGGTCCAACGACCCTTCCTTTCCTGAGAGAGCGATAACACCATCGTGAACGAAATCTGCAAAGAGGGAATAGCCCTCGCAAAAAACCCAAATTGGAAATGTCAACAGAAAAGCTAGCCCAGAACAGTAGCAGAGTAGGTTAAGTTTGTCTAATTTGCGCCGGCCACCGGACTGCACCTCCGACTCGGCGCGGGATGCCTCATTGAAAAGCTTTTTTGAAAAGATGTTTTGGGAGACAAACACCAACGCAGCGCAGAATGCGCACAAGATGCCAAAGAAATTAGTAGAGAAATCCGTTGAACATGCGAGCATAACGCCCACGGTCAAAGGTATTAATGAAAGATAGGTTGCCCTAGCGTATCGAATATGGAACAGGAAACGGTATGCCAGGACCGTAAACAAAGGTGACAGGCCCTTAATCGTGTGGACTAATGACACCGGGATTTTAGATGTAGCCATAGAGCTCAGGATATGGCCAGCTAACTGAAATATCGCTAGAGGCAATGCTGTTGTGATAACCTCACGGGATGGGTGGCGGATACCGTTCTTGAGAGCTGGGACAGCTCGCTTGAGAGCGGGAAATAGTGTCGAAAGGTATGACAGCAACAGACACCATATTGACACAAAAGCGAATTGGACAATCGTCAGAGTTATGGGTTTCGGCAGGGCGTTCAAAATAGACTTGGATGAAGTATTCGTAAGTGCTGAGGTCATGTACCAGATTAGGCAGAGTACCTAGCGAGAGATGAGTAATAGCGCCATGGAAAACTCAAGGGATGGAACATCTCACTATAAGCTTGTATGACACGGGAGCCCTCAGGGCTTCTGCCAATTCATGCGCATTGGCACTCATACTGGCGTTTCGTGCCCTTATCGTGCTGATTGCTTCGCTGATACTCTTTCGCGGTCTATGTTTCGAATCCCTCGGCCCTTTCGCATACTCCCAGGCAATGTGCCCCACTTTTCGCGGGTGCCAAAGATCATTTGGTGCATATCTAACAGCGGGATTCAATGGTGAGTCCCCTACCTCTGTCGCGGTATCATATGATTCGTCGTTGAAGGGAGGGAACTTGTCTATTGGGCTTGTCATTGATTGCGGACTCGAGGTCTTTGTCGGCGGTTGCCAATTTGATTGTCGCATTGAGGAGTGTCCAGCTCCGATTACTGTGGTGGTGCTCATGCTCCAGGCTCAGATCGTTCTGAGCTACTATGTGGCGCGTCAGTGCTTTCTGTAGACAGGTTTAGCAACGAGAGGACAGGCAATACCAGCCCGTAATAACCAGTATAGGAAATATCTGAAACTGCTCAGGCCCTCCAGCTGCCTTCAAGGAGACGCTTTTATCACGATGGAGCCGTTGTCGAGGGTTGAACGTGAGAAAGACTGAGATCCGTTTCCAGGCTCGAGATGACGAATCGTCTCTGGCGGTTGAACATCAGGACCGAAGACAAGAGCCCGAAATGAACGGGACACGTCGGCAAGGAATGGACAAAGAGTGGTGGTATGAACCAACGTATCGATCGATATGATCGATGGGATGTAGAGAATGTCGAAGCTCAATCACCTTTAATCTGTATTTGTGAAAGATAAGTACGCAGTAAATCTTGAAATTGGCAGCCTCACCCCGTACATAGATCGGGAAACAGGGAGTTGGGGCTCTCACGGCGACAACGCCTTCAAGCAATGCTGTGGTTTCGGGGGAAGCAGGAGAGTGCTCGCAGCCGGCGTCAGCGTTCTTTTAGTGAGATGCTTAGCCGCAGATGCAAGCATCCGCCGCAAAGCCTGCAGGCCAACAGCGGCTCAGGTTACAGTAGTGCTTCCCCATCTGTTTGCACAGAGTCACGTGAGAAAGCCATGGATGCCGTCTCTGGGCCTTATCTTATTGACAATATGAAGGTGGCTAAGACTTTATCATAGAGTAAACATACCATTTTTATTCCCATTGTCCATGACTACTAGCTGTCTAAATGGAGATTTGCTGATCGATCCCTCGATGCCTAATTCCAGGTTGTAATGACGCCCATCTCTATTCTAATGGTTGTGCTCATAGCGGCATGCCGGTTTTCGGGAGTGCTATGCGATCCCAGGGGGATGGAACCGCCCACGGATAATGATCTCCAACTGACGGTCGGCCAGGGCATGTCAAATCTCATGTTTTTGAGTGTCTAGCAAGTTCTAGGTCCTTCCCGTTCCGGAACAAGAGGTTAGTTCTTCTATCTCTAACGGTATCTGCCTACAAGCTCGTGTCCGCTGCGATGGGTAGATTGACCTTCCGCATTTCTACCCTGGGGTGCAGATCCTTTGGAGATTTATGGCGGATTCTGTAATTTGTCTTATGATCTTGATGCAACTTTCAGCAGCGCCCCTGGTTGCCATGGTAGCGTTAAATGGAACATAGTGAACTCCAGAGTTCTGGGTGATTCCAATAGCTATGGAAATGTGGCTCTAAATGTGACATTTTCCGGAAATTGACTGGAACTTTATGCAGTCCATATATGGGTGGTCCACTCTGCAATACCAGGCTTGGGCGCGTGGAAATCTTACAGTCGGTGGATCTGATCAAACTCTGTTGCACCCTTTCACCGACGGCATGTTTGAACTTCGGGTAGACGGGAAAGAAGGTATTTTGGGGGGACTATTACTGATATTGCAGAGCCCCAATTGTCCTACATCTAATCTCGGGCCAGCATGTGATTTATCTTCGACTCATCCGTGATGTTCGAGCGCTTGGTGCAATTCAGCAACCACATGGAGATTCTAATTGAAGCAAAGCATCTTGTGAATGCCTAATCATTGATATCAATACCCTCTTGATATCAGAGGTTACATAAGGAGAGCTTGGCAGTCACCTGGCCTCAATAAATGTTTGAAATGACATGACAGAGTCCGCAGAAAGTCTTTGGGGTAGAATAGTTGGTGTGGGTTGAAATATACCTACAATGAAGCTCCAGAAGACTGACACATGTGCAGACAGCGCAACATGACGTTTTCATGAAAGGAGGCTCATTACTCCTGGCTCTGTACGAAGCACGGCCACTCATTTTCAATGGCATTATTGGGAAGCAGTCAGCTTCAACATTCTCAGTCAAAATTGCATACGGAGTTGTTGATAGAGCTGAAGATGTATTTATAACCCAACCATTCAGCATTAACTTAACCAAGTGCGTCTGATGCTGGACAGTGCAGATGGTATATGTGCCTGGATGCTATTTTCCAGTGGTTCCACTCCTTGGAGTGGAGACGATTGGCGTAAGTCTCCACAATACATAATATTCTTGGGGAAGCCTCCTCATTCATCTATAGATACATGGAGTGCTGCTGACGTGCAAGGTGCTGTGGCAGCAGTACCTCACCGGATCGAAAAAGGTAGGTTTGGATGGTCCGGTTGCGGCTCTGGACGATTGGATTGTCGTTGGTCATTAAAATGAGGATAATAGGCGCCTTATTCTCTTTAAAATGTCATTTGCAAAGGATGCCGAGTGCTGAGGGCAAGGAACATGGTTTCCCTCTACCCATTATCACGACAAGGTCATTACAACCGCTCCTGTGTCAGGATATTCCTCCATCGAGAGTATGTTCCCTTTGCAGACTGCAGGGTCCTGTTGCTGATATCTTAAAATTCTCAATTTCTGTGCCCTCTTTCTGGTGATATGGGTTCCAAAGCTGAAATCTTTTTTCAATCATTCGCAGTCACCAGAGCTGCATGGCTACACGAAGGTAATCTGGGATATGGAACATAGAGTTTGGCTTCTGCAGTCACTGGAATTGGGCAACTCGATTTTCTGGTATTGAGTGATAGCTGCCGCTGGAAGTGCCATGCTGAACTATATACAGCAGGCTTCTTTGACCATTCGTGACGGATATCACCTGCTTCATACATTAGTCGAAGTGTTAAGCAGGTCGAGCGGGATCGAGTCCCTTGAGGTCATCGTCGGTATTTCCAGGTGGGTGCCCGTCTTTTAATTTCCGTGTGTCTTGTATATGGAAGTGTAAGATATATGTATTAGCAAGGACTGTGCATCGCTATGTTGGAGGGCCAGTTTTTGGCGTTCGTTTGATGAAATATCAGTCGGAGGCTTTGTAAACCAGAGGAGATTCGTGTCCAATATTTTTCCTCACCTTCCTGTTCGGTATACCAGCGGAAAGGGCCAGCCATTGAAATGCTCTACGAAGGACGTTTTATCAGAATTTGCTCTCTTCACTCCCCTGACTATTCTTGTTGATTACTACGTACCATATGCCTCTTAGGTGTGCAACGGGTACATAGCTAGGTATCTACCTATGTGGTACCTTCGTATGGGTGCCAATCTCAGGCCACTTCACCTGGAGACACCTAACAGGACGGGTCCGCGTTCATAGGTTCCAAGGTTGTTGACGGTCCTTCCCTTTTGGGAGCAGCAGTGGAAAGAGCAAGCAACCTTTGTCGAGCACCGCGCCTGCATTTCGTCCATTTCCTCAGTGATTCCTGCCCCCTCCTCGAACTTTCTTTGTCTTTTCTCTCTCTATCTCCTCTATCTGTCGCTCCTTCCCCAGGCTCTTCTCTATATCCCTTTCTGTAGTTGACCCCAGCATTTATTTCCAAGGTTGGCCTTCTTCTGGATCTCTTCCCTTTTACATTCTGTGATCTATCTCCCAACTCCGTTTCTATAGACGCTCTTGTCTACACTTCAACTCATCTCACGGCCATCTGCCTTACAAGTTTCTTATTTCATGTGAACACGCCCGAACTCCCTGTGTGTCTTGCTGCAGTCTCCTTGCCTTCGTTGTCACTTTCAGGGTTTCTGCTGTGACCAAAGACCATCCGCGTAGCCAGCATGTCTCTCTCGTCTACTGGCTCCCCTGCAGCTGGCCGTAAGGCATCTAATCACGTTTCTATTTCTTATGATAGCAGTGTTGAAGCGCAGCCCGTGTCTGTAGGACGCGAGGCATCGGTAAGTCGACGTCTGCTGCTTCGACCCCAGACAATAAGGAGCTATTCTCCCGCATATCTGAATGGTCTGTGGTCTGACACTCGCGGGACATAGGGACATAAACACTCGAACGTCTCTAAAAGCGAGCCAGATCCTTTATTGTCCGCTAAACTTGGGAATATTCAACCTCCTATCAGTGACGACGAAGAAACACCGTCGAACAAGGTCAGACTACTTTCCAATTCTCCTGGATGATCCTCTAGCTTACAATCCTAGAAGCAGAAGCTGGAGCATTCCGTTCCATCTGTCGAGAAACACCCTTCTGAGATGGAAAAAATCCTTGCCAAACTCTCCCCTAAGCCGCAGTCATCTGCCGACAAAGTCTCCGTCACCAAGGATATTCTTACGAAACTCTCTGAACAGCAGGCACTGCTGGAAAAGCAGAAGCAGCTCCTTTCCAGCAACAATACCGCCTCCGTTTCCCATGGAGAAGACGATGACTCTTCCGGCACATCCCCTTTAACTCCTGCAACCGAGTCTCTTGCGGTCTCCGCTTCCGCAGACCACCCTCAACAGGACGGGTGCAGGGTGGACGCGGCCGAAATGCTTCGCCTGAAGCAAGAATTACTTGCCGCCAACTCCCGGATTGCCCTTCAGGAGCAAGAATTAGCACAGACACGCGTCATAAAACATACTCTTGATCAGGCACTTGGGCCGCCCTCAGAAGTCGACTTCGGTGGCCGCGAGATCACGGAACAGACAATTAGCAACCTGCAAAGTGCATTCAATGCCTCCACTCGAGTTTTCAGTCAACGCCAGGACGCATGGGTTGCTCAGGAAGATGCTCGCTCTGACATCTCCGATGCGCTGTCAGCCGGTGCTTACAACAGGGCCCGCGGCCTCTGGGGTCCTTCCTCTCATCAGGCATTTGGGCTGAATATGAGCACCTCTAGTGAGAAGGGCTACCGTGAGTCTCCATCTCTGTCTGGCAATTCTGTGGTTCAGGAGCCTGGCCGTAGTTGGACTGCTCAGGCTGCAAGTCCTGGATATCCCGCCCACGGAGGATTTCAAGCTCATCGAGTGCTTTCTGGCCCTTCTTCTGGAGGTTATAACTTTGACGGACGGTATGCTGGTGAACAGAGCCCGTATCTACAGGGCCCTGGCCTTGTTCCACGTCGCTCTATTACCCAAGTGAATCGCGGCGGGTCTTGCTTTCCTCCACAGAACTCCCCTTGGGGTACATTCGCTGCTGGCCCTCCAAGCAACCTTGGCGTTAGATCTCCAGCGAATCAGCAATTTGCCACGTACCAGCAAGTTGGGATGTTTCCGGTCCCGCCGTATCAGCCCCGTCCCATTGGAACCCCGCTCTCTCCGACTGCGGCCGAATTCACCTCTATAAATACAAGTGCTGTTCCCTGGGCAGGGTCTTCGGTATGCTATAGCCCCAAGCCTATCTATTCGGACTAAAATTTACTTCTTCTAGGTCGGAACAAACACAGCTCAGACGTACGTGTCACCGCTCGAGCCCCTTAACTATCGTCGACTCCTCGACAAAAATGTCTCCTGCGACTGGAAATATATTGTGGACAAGATCGTGTGCAACAATGACCAGCAGGCTTCTATTTTTCTCCAGCAAAAGCTCAAAGTGGGCACAGCTGAACAGAAATTCGACATTATCGAAGCTATTGTAAACCAGGCTTATCCCCTTATGGTCAACCGGTTTGGAAACTTTTTGATCCAACGTTGCTTTGAACACGGAACTCCAGAGCAGGTTGTTGCTATTGCTAATGCTATCAGAGGGAACACCTTAAGTCTCAGTATGGATCCATTCGGCTGCCATGTAATTCAGAAGGCTTTTGACTGCGTCCCTGAAGAGTACAAAGCTATGATGGTTCATGAACTTTTGCGCCGGATCCCGGAGACAGTTATTCACCGGTATGCCTGCCATGTCTGGCAGAAGCTTTTTGAGCTACGCTGGAGCAATGAGCCCCCGCAGATCATGGCGAAAGTTAACGAAGCTCTCCGCGGAATGTGGCACGAAGTTGCCTTGGGAGAAACTGGGAGCCTAGTCGTCCAGAATATCTTCGAAAACTGTATTGAGGAAGAGAAGGTAATTCCCCTTGTTATTCAATTTCTGTCATAGTAACAACTGACGGTGATCAAGCGTCCAGCTATTGAGGAGGTCTTAGCAAAGATCGACCTTCTTGCTCATGGCCAATTCGGCAACTGGTGCATTCAGCATATCTGCGAACATGGCGCTCCTCACGACAAGAGTCGTGCAATTGAGCACATTTTGCTTTGGGCCACTGACTACAGCATGGACCAGTTCGCCTCGAAGGTCGTGGAAAAATGCCTGAAGATCGGCGGCTCTGAGTTCTTGGACCGTTACCTTGCTCGTGTTTGTACCGGTCGTCCCGATAGACCGCGCATGCCGCTAATTGACAGTGAGTGGAACTTGTTCATGATCTTCACATTACTATGTCGCTAAAATACGCTCAGTCGCCGGAGACCAGTATGGAAACTACTTGATCCAGTGGATTCTGATGAACGCCGGCCCTCATCAGCGTGAGATAGTCGCGACTCATATTCGGTAAAAGCCCCCTTTGTTATACAATTCATATAATCTCTGACAAATACCTGGATTAATAGGAAACATATGGTCTCCCTTCGTGGATCCAAGTTCGGGTCGCGAGTGGCGATGCTTTGCTGCAACCCATCTCATACAACTCGTCCTGGCCCCGGAGCCGGAGTCCAAGTTAGTCGTTTTGGTAATCCCAACGATGACCGCTTTCAGATGACTGGCCAACCTGGAGGTCGGTTCAACCGTGGCAATCAGTGGAATCCTAACTACCCACCCTTTCGTTGATAATACCATTGGTCTGTGAATTTGCGATACACACCTGCCTTCTATTCGCACCAAGAGCAAATTCAACAACGTCACTTCGAGCATAGAATGTGAACAGCTTCTTGCTCAAATTCACATTTAGAGTTATCTTCCCTTTTCTAGGATTCTGGGACGTGTGGATGTTGCGTTTGGTTCGAAAACCTTTATCCTCTCATCTCTTCGTTGGCTTGTTGAGGTTGTACGGCCAACGATTAGTCTGTTCCTTCTTTTCTGAGTTTCTTTCGCTAAAGTGACCTGCACACATTTCATTCTCTTAAATTGTCATATTTTCTGAAGATGACCATATCCTAAAACCACCTACCTAGGAACTAGTGGGCGTGGGCTGCTACAACCCGGGCTTTGGTTTACTGAAAAAGAAACTCTGGTTTCATGTCTTCCTCGCTGTGAATTGTCTAGCACTTCTGCTTCGAGTCCCTCTTAGTTTATCGGTTTTATTAATTTACTGAAGGAAAAAAAAGAAAAAAAGGAAGGATCACTTTGACTTTGTATGATACCTGGAGCGAGATCAAAATAGTAGTCCATTAGTGTCAACTAGACAATGAAAATGTTTTTCAGGAATTCTCTTCCAATCGTTTCCGATACAGTGTGGGAGGCATGTTGAGATTTCAGAAATATGATGTATTTCTCATGGATGGCTTCTAGAATTGTACAGCACCAACTACATCGCCAGCTCCATCATTTTCCAAATAATACTCAATCGAGCGCCTTTGATATCCGGATATCCTGTAAGAGAATGCTCATCCCGATAATCGCCATTGCCTATGATCCGCTAGTCGACCATTGTCAAGTTTAAAATCTAACATCGACCTTGGAACTCTCCGTCCAATATTCTATTTCCAATTGTTTCTCAATACTACCCCCCTCCCCCTTCCCGCCTTTCTTGGTCAACCCTCTTCTCTTTCTCCCATGGCTTCGGTCTTCTCGCTGCCATACTGGGTGTTGCCTGGCCTGTTAATACCGTGTCTGGAATCTCTTGGATACCAGGGACTGGTTGACCAGTCGTGATAAGCTCAACTATGTGCGCGAAAGAGGAAGGATAGGCAGGTTCCGAAGCTCTTGTTGATTGTTGCTCAGGAGTAAAGCCAGGCTGCGAAGTTGTGAACACTGTTGCAGATGCTACTGCGGACCCCACTTGTGGCCACTGGCTGCCGCCTGTGGCTGTACCTGATAATGATGGTGACTGCGAAGGCACTGACGTTGATTTTAACCAAGCTTTGTAGGCTGAAAAATTGAGAGGTGGAGTGAGGTTTTGCTTTCTGCAAAGGGAGCATGATTATCAGTACCGGCAATGGCAGATGTGCTATGAACATGTTTCTTCCATAATGTATCTGCGATAATTGGTAGTAACTGACCTTGAGAAATAGAAGCATTTGGCTTGCAACACCAGGTCATCTTCGCAGTCAATTTCGTCTGCTGTTGCAGGTGTATTTGGGTGACCAAGAATGACCGCCAGACCATTCCTGAATTCGGGATCGGTGGAAAATGGATATGACTTTACTCTCTCAAAAAGAGAGATCTCACATGGCTGGGGGTTTATTGTGTTGCTGTCATTGCCTGGTGATGTAGCTGGCGAAGCAGAATCCAGAGCGGGAGGGTCTGTTGCTGCAGGGGGTATGGATGAGGATGCCATTGTTTTTAGACCAATTTATATGAAGTACATCATGTAGTGGACTGGCTCCTTAAATGTCGAGATTGAACATCTTTTGCAGAGCAAAGGTGTCCTTTAGTATGCAGTGAATTCATGTGAATGAAGAGTACATAACTGCAGTGAACAATTTCTAAGGCTCTCAGTTTTGTGATGCTACTGATGTAGGCCAGCCTTTGTTATTCTGCCAGCTTTTACCGACTTGGAGCGTTTCTCCAAGTGTCAACCCCACTATGAACAATCATTCATCAATAACACTATTGCTAAAACTTTGCCACAGGATGTCAATAGACACATAATTTTAACTTTTGTTAAAAACTGATCAAAGTCACTTAATCTAGATATCCAGGTCCAAAAATATAGGAACGGGAGAAATCTCTGCACTCCATAGCACCACAGTCTGATGTACTGTAACAGTACATACATCTAGTTCTGGCTAAAAAAGGCCAAGTTTTCCCGTCATGATGCTGAGCTCGAGATAATACCAATACCACAATTAAGCGGAAAACATTCTATTACATACTATGTTGTCTCCATTGCATCTGTATCTGTGTTGCTGCTAACCATTCCAGCTACTGATGCCGCTGGATTCTGCCTGGAATGGATGTACCCGCTTTGACACCCAGGACAGTTGTGGACAACCTCATGTGCAAAAAGATCGCAGTCAATACAGAAATGATTTCCACACACTGTACATTCATAGCGACTACTTATACTCATCCCTTTCGCATGGCTTTCTGTGGCCTGCCATTGCTCTTCAGGGGGCACAGGAGGGAAGGATATGCCGCATGCAAAGCAGTTTGAACTCTTTGAAGCACGCTTCCATGGCACTTCCACCCAGTTAATAAGAGGGAATAGATGATGGTAGGAACGAGCCAGATGAGTTGAGAGGATGAGTGTGAGACCACACGCAGGACACTCTGCAGGTAGACTGCAGACCTTGCTGCTGCATCGTGAACAAAGATATCCTCCACAGGAAGGTTTGGAGTGGCAGGCACAAAGAGAAGGAAAAGGTTCAACCGTGCGTGATGGAAACCCCATCATCAGAAGGGAGCTGACTGACTGTTTCTGGGAGTATGTAACAGGTGGTGTTGTCACATCCATCATCAATTCACGGAAATGTTGCTCATTAAGGGCGACTCCGTACACTGTATCATCACCACCATTTGTTTTTGCACAGAGTTCACGGCAAATGGAAACCTGGGCTGCGAGTCCGACAATTCCAACACGGATTTTATCGTTCACGAGCGCAGTTATAGTTTCGTGAATGTCTCCTGGATCAGAAGAAAGGAGCGCCCCAAAAACAATGAGAACCTCTCGAGTGCCATGACTAGGAGTATGGCTGGCGGTTTATACGTTAGCACTTACAGCAAAAGGGCCGCGAAGTGATTTGGAGGAGAACTTACAATAGAGCACCGCGGGCCATCTCAAGTGCGTTCTGAAGGCTCGGGAGGCCCTTGGGATCCTGCGTCTTCAGCGCCTCTATAGCGCTTATGTGCTCCGTGGGATTTCCACTCATGTCACTGATCCTCACAGCTAGACCATCCCTCATTCCCAGGACACCAAGTTGGGAAATGGGATTCTGTTCAAAGAATTCAACCACAAACTCCTGCGCGTATCGAAGCGTGAGAAGGTAGCGCGTAGGTCGGAGATCTTTCTCTGACATGGACTGCGAGAGATCCAAAATCAGTATAAGATGCCGAATAATACCCCGTTGTAGCGGAGTCGTATCTCTAAGGAGCCTGTTAAGGGATTCAAGATCAGCACCATGTTCGTCCCCGAGTAAAGCTCCCGTTGTGCCACTTCGAATCTGTCATTTTGTATGTCGTTCGGCAAAGCTCACCTTTTTCTTTTTCCAGCCTCTAGCAACCCTTCGACAGTTGAGCTTATTGTGCCATCTGCACCCTCTACCAGAGTCTCCCAAGTCCTTGAGACCTCCCATTCTGCACCTCCTCGCTGTCTTTTCCTTCTCGTGCGGGATCCGGGAACGGTCCCGCGCGAGACCTGATGGGTATCGATCTCATCTTCCTCATCTGTAACTTCCCCGATGTATTCTTCATCAGAATCAGCCATAATTTCGGCTTGAGGGGGTAGAAGATGGTAGTTGGTCTGATAGTTCCGGGTTCTGTTGAGGTCTAGGCGAATAGTTTTGAGGCGGCCGGGGCTTGCGAAGAGAGGTCCAAGCTCCGACGGAGCTCACTTTTTTTTGACGATTTCTTACTCTGAACCTCCTAAGAGAACAAGCACCAAGCCCACGAATACCTGTAAGGGCTCAACCACAAGAATCGAAGCAGATGTGGCGGTCTCGGGTATGGAGATGTCGCATCGCGTCACTCAAGTGCGTCGGCGGCTTGGGCGCTGATGTTGCTCGTTGTCATCATTATTCCGCAGTCCAGCGAACGGTCCCGCCAACTGCCCTCCGTCTCCTTCCCCGCTCCTTCGCTTCTTGCACCCCCGCTTCTGTCTTTTGCTCACCCTCTTCTGCGACCTCTTTTTATCCCGTTAAAATTGGAAGTCCGATATCTATTGTAAGACATTGTTCTGCAGAAGTTCGTGCAATGGGTACGAAAGATAGAGATACTCTGCCTGATGTGTAAGCCATCTCCTTCCTGCCATCTATGACCAAGTCCATGCTTGGTATATCGAAGCTTCTGCAGCCGATCTGATCAGTATACAGGGCGAAGCCAGTTCATTACCATGTGTCTCTCTTCGATTTGGAGCTTGGTGGCTCCTGGAGTTACAAAGGCGTCGTGAAAATAGACACCAGAATTCTCAGCCCTACCAAGGATATCGTGCTCAATTCCAAGGAGATAGATGTACAGAGCGCTAGTATATCTACAAAAGATGGTATGTAACTGAAAATGTTATCAGAAAATAATTTCCAAAAGACGAACTGTACTAACCTCTAATTTAGGGCGTCTATTGGCGACGGCATCCGATATATCCTACGACAAGAAGTCGGAGCGGGTCGCCTTCAAGTTCCCTAACGAGATCGTGCCTTCCGACACCGTGCTGAGAATTAATTTCATTGGAACGATGAACAATGCCATGGCAGGCTTCTACCGTTCTAAGTACAAGCCGGCTGTGACGCCATCTGCGGACACTCCGAAAGAAGGCGAGTTCTGCTACATGCTGAGCACGCAATTCGAGTCCTGTGATGCCCGTAGGGCCTTTCCATGTTTTGACGAACCGAATCTGAAGGCCACTTTTGATTTTGAAATCGAGGTACCCAAAGGGCAGGTTGCTCTCAGCAATATGCCTGTAAAGTCCGAACGCGATGGAAGCAAGCCTGGACTTAAGTTCGTCTCTTTTGAGAGGACGCCGATCATGAGTACCTATGTCAGCTTCTCCAATCCAATTATTTGTATCCAAAGCTAATGGTGGAACTCATGTTCAGCTCCTGGCGTGGGCAGTTGGTGACTTCGAATATGTTGAGGCCATGACTCAACGCAAGTACAATGGAGCGAGTATACCCGTCCGTGTCTACACAACGAGAGGTCTGAAGAACCAAGCTCGGTTTGCCTTGGAATGCGCTCATCGCACTGTGGACTATTTCTCGGAGGTGTTTGGGATTGACTATCCTCTTCCCAAAGTCGATCTTCTGGCCGTTCACGAATTTGTAAGTCATTGATTTAATTATGGAGTGTCCATCATGACACTTCTTTCTATTCTTCCACCTGCAACAACTAATACTTTTGAAACAGGCTATGGGAGCAATGGAAAACTGGGGTCTCGTGACATATCGTACCACTGCTGTTTTGTTCGACGAGGGTAAATCGGATGCCCGGTACAAGAACCGTATCGCTTATGTTGTGGCGCATGGTATGTTTTGCAACTTCTTAAAGAATCTTTTAGTGCCATCTGACACTATTCAGAGCTGGCCCATCAATGGTTCGGCAACCTGGTGACGATGGATTGGTGGAATGAGCTCTGGCTTAACGAGGGATTTGCAACCTGGGTCGGTTGGCTTGCCGTCGATCACTTCTATCCAGGTAGAGCTTCTCTCTGGACTCATAAGTTAATTATTTGACTAACATTTCCGGGCAGAATGGAATATCTGGTCGCAATTTGTTGTACGCATCTTCTAATTCTGAATACGTTCGAAGTAAAGAAAAGATTGACACTTGTGCAGGCCGAAGGTGTACAACAAGCATTCTCGCTTGACTCGTTGCGAGCGTCTCATCCTATTGAAGTACCTGTGAGAAACGCTCTTGAAGTCGATCAGATTTTTGATCATATCAGCTACCTCAAGGGAAGTTCGGTGATTCGAATGCTTAGCAGCCATCTTGGACAAGAGACCTTTCTTCGTGGAGTGTCTGATTATCTTAAGGCTCATGCTTACGGTAAGCAGTCACGCGCAACGTGAAAGTGGCAAACAAGTCTCTTATTTACTATTATAACAGGGAACGCAACTACCAATGACCTCTGGTCTGCCCTTAGCAGAGCCTCGAACCAGGATGTGAACAGCTTTATGGTCAGTTTAAAGATATTGTCAACTTATCTAACGCCTCTTACTAAAGCCACACAGGACCCATGGATTCGTAAGATTGGCTTCCCTGTGGTTACTGTCGCTGAGGAACCCGGCCAGATCAGTATCCGTCAGACCAGATTCCTTTCCACCGGTGATGTGAAGCCAGAAGAGGATGAGACGGTGTGGTGGATTCCTCTTGGTATAAAGTCAGGCACAAATTTGGCAACTGAGTGTCCTCGCGCTCTCGTTTCTAAATCTGATGTCATTCGAGACATTAATCCAGATTTCTACAAGATCAATAAGGACCAATCTGGTTTCTACAGGACAAACTATCCTCCGGCTCGCCTAGCAAAGTTCGGCAAATCCCTTGATCTCTTGAGCACAGAAGATAAGATTGGCTTGATAGGGGATGCTGCTGCCCTTGCTGTGTCTGGCGAAGGTACCACCGCCGCTTTGTTGGCATTCCTCGAAGGCTTCAAGGGAGAGGAAAACTATCTGTAAGTTTGAGTCTGGTTTATTCAGCGTCGTATCTAGTTCCTGACGTGGACTACAGGGTATGGTCACAGCTTTCGTCATCTATTGCAAACCTACGATCCGTGTTTTCGCAAAATGAGTCTGTAGCTGCAGGGTTGAAGAATTTCACTGTAAAATTGGCATCTCCTGCCGTTGAGAAGCTTGGCTGGGAATTCAAACCAGATGAGGACTACCTCACTGTCCAGCTTCGGAAGCTTCTGATAGCAATGGCGGGCAATGCAGGCCACGACGGGTAAGTTAATTTCACAAAAGCACAGGCACCAGCTCCATTTGACTTATTGATCATAGTATTATCGCGGAGGCAAAACGACGTTTCGAGCTATGGTCTTCCGGCAAGGACAGGAATACCATCCATCCTAACCTTCGGTCGGCAATTTTCAGTATCAACATCTCGGAGGGTGGTCGCAAGGAGTATGATGCAGTCAAGGAGGAATACCTCAAGACTGACTCTGTGGATGGCAAGGAGATCTGTCTGGCATCGCTCGGACGCACAAAAGACCCAGAACTCGTGAGAGACTACCTGGACTTTGTCTTTTCAGACAGAGTGGCCATCCAGGACGTGCACAGCGGCGCAGTCTCTCTGGCAGCCAACTCTAGGATGCGGCATTTGTTATGGGAGTATCTGAAGGACAACTGGAAATCGGTCGAGGCCAGGTTATCTGCAAACAATGTCGTCTTCGAGCGATTCATTCGGATGGGCCTGTCCAAGTTTGCAGACCACGCGATCAGAGAGGACATCTTGGCCTTCTTCAAGGACAAAGACACGAGTGCTTACGATCGCGCGTTGGTTATTGTGTCGGATAGCATCCGTACTAACGCGCAGTACAAGGAAAGGGATGAGAAGCTGGTGTTGGAATGGTTACAGGCCCATGGCTATGCGTAAGGAACTGTCACCGCCTCGCCACACGGATTCCAACTTGCGAGCGGTGAAACCGCAGGACACGGTCAGCTACGGATGTGAGGTAACAAGTATTCCATCAGGAATTCCATCCACACGTATCTCAGGTTAAGTCGGAAGTACTCCGGACCACCAGGATTTTTCTCTATGAGTGAACTCGGCATTGCTCGCGTGAGGTCGTTCCATGGATCACTTGGAAGAAGCAGACTCGGTGGTGTGCATCGAACACCGTAGACCGGTACTTTTCGTACGTCAGAAGCTGATCGAGTCGAGTGCCCTGCGGTCGTAACTGTGGAGAAGTAGCAAGGGCGGCCGGCGCTGCTCCAGATACACAGGACCACAGGCGCTGACTGACTGTTCCTAGTATTGTACTTTGTATCTGATTGTACAAGTAGTAGTAGTAGGTGACAGGTGCTGCTCTGGACCTCGTGCTACCAGGTATCTTGGATTCACCATCGCCCAGGACGCGCCTAAACCAAATCGGGTTCTAGCTCTGGGGGGAGCGGCGGCGTTTGTTTCGTCGTCTGGAGCAGTTGAAACTTGCGCGCAGTCCGCTCTCCGTAGTCCGCCCCAGTCCACCCTACTCTAGGCACAGCCCAACCCTACCTAGACTCCCTAGACCTGCACGCCGTGCCCGCCTGCTCTCCTGCACTCAGCAACGCAACCAGCACCTTCGATCAGGTCGCCCCCAACATCCGAGTATACACCCATCTTCAACTCACGCCCTCACGTCGAACGACCCTCGCCTCTTGTTGTTCCTCTCCAGTGCTTCTTTTCCTGTCTCTTTTTACACTCGAGCGCTTCCTAAGCGGATCTCAGATCATCATGAATCCCGAGTGGTAAGTGCTGTCGTGGACAGTTGCCGGACGGTTCACACATCTTGTTCTCAACGGAAGTTCATCTTGCTAACTTTGTGACTATTAGAGTACCTTCGTCGACTCCCCAAAAAAACTGTTTGCTTTGCAGTTGACATCCCACGGCTCGAGGCCGCCTCTGTTGGGGTGCTAACGACTGTTGTAGATACGACTATCTGTTCAAGCTCCTCCTCATCGGAGATTCCGGCGTCGGCAAATCTTGCCTTTTGCTTCGTTTTGCGGATGATACCTACACAGAGAGCTACATCTCTACCATCGGCGTTGACTTCGTATGTCATCATCGTTTCGCCTTCGGTCTGACTGAAAGCGGTGAAACTCCCAGCTGACTTTGTATTTACATCAGAAAATCCGGACTATCGAGCTTGACGGCAAGACAGTGAAACTCCAGATCGTACGTACATCGCTAACGTCCTGGTTGCTGCCTGTGACTAAACTGAGGTTACAGTGGGATACTGCCGGCCAGGAACGATTCCGAACAATCACCTCTTCCTACTATCGTGGTGCCCATGGCATCTGTGTCGTTTACGATGTGACAGATATGGACTCGTTCAACAACGTCAAGCAATGGTTGCAGGAAATTGACCGCTACGCCACCGAGGGAGTCAACAAACTCCTTGTCGGCAACAAGAGTGATATGGAAGACAAGAAGGTGGTGGAGTACACTGTGGCTAAGGTATGCCGTTCTTATCTATGCACTCACTTCCTACGGACATAGAAGTGTGATTTTCATATGGATAGTCGCTAAGATAATGTCGTCTTCTAGGAATTCGCTGACAGCCTTGGAATCCCGTTCCTTGAGACGTCCGCTAAGAGTGCCTCCAATGTCGAGCAAGCCTTCTTGACCATGGCAAGACAGATCAAGGAACGGATGGGCACGGCCACCGTCAACAACAAGCCCACAGTGCAGGTCGGTCAGGGCCAAGGAGTCCAATCCGGTTCTGCTGGAGGCTGCTGCTAGATGAGATGATATTTGTGTGTGTGCTGTGCTATGTCTCCCAGTTTGGCGTGAAGTTTGCATCATGAACAAGGCTTTTGAGCGGTACTTTGTGTGTAATTGGTGGTGAACAGGCTCGTCGGACAGATTTCTTAACCTTCCTGCATCGAATTCCAGTATGGCCCAGATGGCTCTGACGAAGACCACCTGCACGACTGTTTCCCCTCTAGTTTGAAATTGCCGCTTGCACCTTTTTTTCTTATCTCTTCCCCGTGCTTTAGATGGTCTGTGGTTTGTCCCTTCTATCGTCTTCTATTTACTCTGCGCCGCTCGGGCTCTTCATTTATCCTCCACGCCACCCTTTGATCTCTCATATCACCATCAGGTCACCTTGTCTGTAGGTTGGATTCATTGCGTATTTTGTCGAATATGGGTTAATGGCAAGAACACAGTCAAACGTTAACAGCAATCTGAACCTTATTCTTCCTACACTAATTGGAAATCCATCTCTGCGCCGGCTTTTGATTCTGCAAAGGATCGTTATCTGTTATTTGATACCTAGGTAGGTACGTTTTGTAGACCCTGGGGTCGTTGTGTCGGCTTCAGCTGCGTGCCACCGCTCTAGTTGAGTGGCAAATGTCGTCACAAGCTTATATAAGATGTTAGAGCTCGGCCATGAAGTGATGATATGTTAATGGGGCACCATATGTAGACCGGCAATGTTTCTTTCATCCAGCACTGTAATGATCAAGATCTAGTTTTGGTTTAGAATCTTGTTTATTATTTCCTATGACTTTCCCCACGAGAGGATTACCTTGTCCCTACTAACAAATAGGTTCAATTGATGTGACTTCTGTGTCGGCTTTGATAGATTTTTAACATCTTTCTATTCCTCTATTTTATTACCTTCTATGCTCCTGATTTAAAGGCCTTGCTGTCCCAATGGGTAGGGATGATTCATCTTTTGGTTGCTATACATCAAAGACAGAACTAGGCAGACATTCTATTTTGTCAGGCGAGGCTAAAAATGCATGCATTTGACTGGATCAATACATTTTCATATCCAAATATAGCTGATCAGTGTTAGCAGATGTATCTGCTGTCTTGTCTGCAAATCGCATGGAGCTATGAGAACGCAACATTGAAATAAGCAGGCGGTTAGTCCCCATGCACATCCTTATCCTGGGTTAGCAGTATTAAGGGAACATGTACCCTCTCTTCTAGGTGATGGCAGAGCATGTGAAACAACTGACAGTGCAGTTCCGATGCAAAGTTCATTACTACAGACCCACAAGCTAGGAACTTGACAGCTTGCTGTTGTATGAACACATGATTTTTGAGCTATCTGAAAAGAATTGAGCATTACAAGAGACTATAGATCCTAAGGAAAGTCAGCCTAGATCACAAGATAGTAAAAGAAGAATTAAAGTGGCATTATTGGTAGTGTTAACTACAAGTTGTACAGTACTAAGAGGACTTCTTGACTATCATACTGTTTCATAGCTCAACACATGTCTGTGCTTTACAAAAATGTAGGCTTTACAAAACTGCTACTAGGGATATGTATTGTTATGGGTACTGGATAAAACCTTGTGTAAGCCCATCTTTCTGGGAGACATTGAAAAATTTCTCATGTCAGCATTCAGGCAACAGGAGAGCTCCCTCAGTATCATAGATGTCCATTATTGCTGGATGAGTAACTCTTAAACGGTCAATCAGAAGGAAATAGTTTAATACGACCGACCTATTCTAGCAACTTGGCAAGCAACGGTCCAGCCTCGGCCTTCTAAAAGGGAAATTGCGGATCAACTGCCAGGAGATTGATGTGTCTTCAAGTAAGACAGCGACGGGTACACCCGCTGTGTCCGAAATATCAACGTCAATGCTGACAAGACGAGATATGCTGGCATGACCCCTCAAAAAACTATGTTAACTTACGGTCCTTGATTGTCCATTCAAAATGCGATATGCTGTCGACATACATTCGGATGTGGAGTTCAGCACACGTGCAGGGACCCGGCCAGCGAAGGGAAAGCCCGAGAGTCAGCCGAGGCAGAAGATTCGGCAAAACGTCATATGGGGCATCCCCAGTTCTGAGATCTGCCAGAGGCGCAAACCGAAGCCGAATCATTATCGCGCTCCGACATCAAATAGGAGGAAAGGGTGCACACCCATCTTCGACTCAATAATAATGCAGTCTGCCTGACGCTTCGCCTTTAACCTCCCTTCCCCGTCTCGCTGCTTCTCCATCCGATTCCGTTCCTTCTGTGTTCCCGTACTATATAATTCTTCGACCGTCCGTTGCTGTCCCGCGCCTGGTCCTACAATTGTACATATTCGCTCCTTTCTCCACCCCTTGTTACTGTTACCACCTAATCGGCGGATCAACACCTTGGACTTATATTATCCCCCCCCCCCCCCCCCCGGACTTCTATTTCCAAACAATTTTCCAAGATGTCCCAGTCTAGTGTCGAACAGCAGAAGAGGACTGCCGCAGCGTCCGCTGCTGCGCAGCAGAGCGATAATATCGCACATGCCTTGGCTGGTGCTGGTGGAGGAATCCTGTCCATGGTCTTGACGTGCGCTAAATCACAGCCCCATTCGATGTTGCATTTTATCAGATATATTGACTGTTGCGCTCTGGCAGTTACCCTCTGATCACTCTCTCAACGAGAGCGCAAGTTGAATCAAAGCGAGCCCAGTCAACAACTCTCGACGCTGTTCGTCGTATCGTCCAACGGGAGGGAGTCAATGGACTCTATTCAGGCCTTGAATCTGCGCTGTTTGGAATCAGCGTTACCAATTTCGTGTACTATTATTGGTACGAATGGACCCGAGCAGTCTTCGAAAAGGCCGCTGAAAAGGCGGGCCGCGCTTCGAAGAAGCTCACGACGACTGAATCCATGATTGCGGGAGCGATCGCGGGAAGTGCAACAGTCCTGATTACAAATCCTATCTGGGTTATCAACACCCGGATGACGGCTCGCCAGTCTGAGTCGGAGGAGCAGACGCTCCCCGGAGCGCCGCCCAAGAAGCCTCGGTCTACAATTGGCACGTTGATGGACCTCCTCCGGCAGGAAGGTCCCAAGGCATTATTCGCCGGCGTCCTTCCGGCACTCGTTTTGGTGATAAACCCTATCTTGCAGTACACCATCTTCGAGCAGTTGAAAAATCTTGTGGAGCGTCGGAGGCGCGTGACACCGACCGATGCGTTTTACCTTGGTGCACTTGGCAAAATACTGGCGACAACAATCACATATCCATACATCACAGTTAAGAGCCGGATGCACGTTGCTAGCAAGGATGGTCCAAAGGAGAGCCTGAATGGTAGCCTTAGGAGGATCATCAAAGAAGAGGGCTACACGGGCTTATACAAGGGTAAGTTGTTCGGCGTTCCCTATCCTCGTTCCCATTGCTGATGGCTCATAATATCCCCAAGGTATCGGACCTAAGGTTATGCAGAGCGCAATCACTGCTGCTTTCCTTTTTGCATTCAAGGATGTTCTATATGACCTGATGGTTGCGGCCCGTAAGAGGGGCCGTTCCATCCGCAGATAGATAACAGAAAAGCAACCTAATTAAGCGAAAGTGGGACAATTACTGGAATAACCGGAAGAACCTTAGAACAGCCTGGGCTTTTCACATTTGGCGATAAGGAATCCGCTCTAGGTACTCAGTCAATTCGGCAAGATATTTGAAACAGTGATGAGAACAAGTTCATATCTGTACTGGAGTATGTCTGTACATACATATCTCGAATTCCAGCGTCTCTTGTAGTCTCGCGCCATACTGATCAGTGGTTTGAGTTAAATAGAGATATAGGTTTTAGAGGATTCAGTCGCAGCCATGTATGTCATTGAGAACGCGTCTGCATGCCTTTTAATGGACCTACAAATATAGCCCTGCTCTTATGTAGATTAGTTGCCTCCTTTTCTCTTCACTTGTCTTATGAGGTGGATCCAAGCATCGCGACTGCAGGGCGTGTCTGTTCACGGCCTTTGTTAGCCACATGATAGCCAATAATCTTATGGGGGCACTGCATGCAGTATGTGCGCACAGGCCAACAGCTACCGCCTGGCAATAAGATGTAGTTCACATCTCGCAGCCCGCGCACCAGTACGCGTCTCCCAGTTCCCTTGTTCTGACTGTCAACTGTGCACTTCAACCATTTTCTGTGTTCCAGGTGTTGCTATGATACTGAGTTGAAACTGTCAGATGTATCGTGTATTTCCAGAATTCAATCTATTACCAGCGACTTTTGCCTCTATTCAAACTTCTGGTAAGCTTCACTTGCCGTCTTACCCTCGACTTTATTTTATCTCCCCTGACATATTGAGCGTTTTCTTTCTCCCGTCCAACCTAGCCAAGGTGGCATATTAACTAATCGAGTCGTCCTCAGGCTCTTCCTTTTGCCTCTTTCTCTCTGTCGATCAGCTATTCATCCCGCTTCTGACCTGACGACCTGGGTCCTTGACGGGCTCTTTGACTAGAGAAGCATTGCCATATGTTTTAGTGATATTATAATAATCCGTGCGGACCATCTTTATTTAAAAATTCTCGGGGATTCCGTTTCACTTAGGCTCGGAGGTTCCTTGTGGCATTGCCACTAGTTACCTCTTTTTGGATGTCGACATGCTATACCTGAAATAGACCATACGCCTGCTGCTGTCACAATTTCCAAAGCAATTCTTATCGCGACTCATACCAGCCTCGCTTCACTCAGCGTGGCTCTACTCCCAGGGACACCTCATCCTTCTGCCTGCACCTATAGCTCACTTTGATTTCGAAGTTGTCATACCGAATTGAATCAATTGTACGTATAAAGCTGGAGATATTTAATCAGATTAATAGGTGGGCAACTTTGTGCGCTACCGAATTGTTTATTCCAATTAACTGACACTTCAGCATTAGCTGACAACGATCTCGGGCACAACCTTAAGCGCTTGATCAAACATGCTGGGTAACTCTACTGCGCGAACCAGCCAAGCGCGTAACTCCCCTCATCCAACATGTCGCCTGCCGTCGTCAAGTTCAATACCGTCGGCCACGCGCAAGACGGCTAAGAATCACTCAAGTAGAGCCAACATCAACAGAGCCTCGAGTCCTAGCGTCTCGTTGAACACCGTTAGGTATATATCAAGCTCTTTGAGGCGTGACTCGGAGGAATCTCCTTTAGCAGAGGAGGCTGAGTTGTTGCTCTCTCAATTCATGAAAAAACCATGTCGAGGCGCCGACCAGCCAAGCTGTGAGACGGCAGTCCATAGCCATAACTACTTTCACAGGCCTCCAAAACGAACTGCCAGTGGTGATATCAAACCAGTGCAGGGTTTGCAGGCAGAGAGTGTATATAACGATGAGTCTGGATTGGGCTCGTCAGCGGGGCGGACCCCCGCAGGCGATGCAGGTGCACCGACTGTATGGCAACCGCATGGCAATGGCATCCCTACTATGTCAACAAACACATGGCATCATCCCAGTGCCACAGATACCGAGTCGTGGAGTAAACGACCCTCGCAGCAACGTGGCCATTCACTATCGTCAGACTCTTTATCTGATGAGATATGCTTAAATACCGAGTCTAAGCCCGTGAATGTAGCACTACCTGCTCCTCAAGAATCGTCAGCGCACATAATGAGGCCATTGCAGGATCCTCAAGACTCAAATCTTAACACCTTATCTACTGAAAGTGGTCTATCCTTCAAAGAGAGGGGACGGAAGTCTAGGTCTCTAAGAAACGATAAACCCACAGGACTGGCATCTCAGCGTTTGCGTCGCTCCAACACCGCTCCTGTCAACTACTATCTGAAGGCCAAATTTCCCAGCGTCGAGGAGGAGACAGACAAAGAGACAGTTGAAGCAAGATCTTATGAGAGTTCTCACCCAGAAGACTCCGTGTCTGCTTCATCTTCAGACAAATCTGGATCTCCGATTGAACACTCAGGCGAATCTCGCATGTTGTATTCATCAGCTGAAGTCCAAATTCTGATGAAGTCATTTCGGTCACTGAACGAATTTCCGGATCTTGCTCATGCTTGCTATGTGTCGAGACATACGCCAGCAGACTATGCAAAAAGGGCCAAGATGCGCCTGACAAATCAAGTACTTCATGTTGATTTTGATGAGCAGGAGATGGCTGCGGTTCTTGGTCTCTTATCATACTACGGTCTTCAGCCCAATTCTTCCGAGATGTCACTCCCAGATCAAGTCATTGAGGCTGTTGCATCTCTATCTGATCCTAACTCGCCCAGCTTCCTGGCGAAGCAGATTTCATGGATGAGTGAACTGTATCAACTCTTCACGGACAGTGGGGTAAAAGATATTGAGGCATTTTTCCTTGCGGCCACAAGGTCAGATTTACAGACATCACTCCGACCTCAGGTCATAAAGCATATAGCTCGTCTTATAGGGCGGCTCCTTGGGTCTCAACAAGAGAAGGACGAGAATTTACATATCCGTCTAATTAAAGCAATTGAGATGGATCCTGAAAAAATTAGTCGACTCTCCAGATGCTTGCCTCTGACTAGTGCACTCAAGCGTCGTGGACGTGCTGATATTGAGGCTTTTCTGCTGGACGCGCAAAGAAGCTCCTTATCAACAACCCCGCATCTTATTCAAGGCTTGCTTCCAGATAGTGCCGATACCCTGACCCGCACTCACAAAAGCTCACGCAGCATCTCCACACTTCTACGCAGCCGGGAGCTCGGATGTGGAGTAAACAGGCGCATACAAAGGATCACCTCTGACGGTCTCAAGCTTTCTAAGTCATGGAAAGGTGCATCCAATGACGTGATTGTTCTGACTTGGTCTCCTGATGGTACCAGATTCGCCGTGGGTGCTGCAGCTCAATGTGACGAACATAACATGCAGTACAACAGGGGCAATAATCTTATTCTAGGGGACTTAGTGGCCAATTCCTTGAAGGAACTATCCGATCACTGGATTCCCCGTCCTCTACCGACAACTATGAGCACCGCATCTAATACGGGGCATGCAACATACAACACAACTGATCCCCGTCTTTATATGAGCGTCAGTGCTGTGCAATGGTTTGAAAATACGCTTTTTACAGCAAGTTATGATAACACTGTCAAGCTGTGGGATGTTTCAACTCACTCTGGTGCTTTCTGCATCAAGACTCTGAGACATCAATCCAAAGTGCAGGTTATGGCTCGCTCCAACTTTGAGAGGAATCTCTTAGCAACAGGTACGCAGTCTATCGGCCTCTGGAATATTGGAGAGAGTGACCCAACCTACACACCCCTTGATATCATACGGTCACGCCTTAGCAAGAATGTGGACCTGGTACCATCCTCGCTAGCATGGGGCGACACTTATTCCAGTAAAGATATTTTGGCAGCCGGTATGTCTGGGAAAGAACCAGAAAATGGGGACACATCCAGAGATGGCTATCTTGCTGTATGGCGTGTGAATGAGGCTTCAATAACCTCTATTCAATTGACTCCCAATTCCCAGAATATCTTTGATGTCAAATGGCATCCTACATTGCCTTTATTTGCAACTGGCAGCTCTGCCCCAGTTATACGGACTGCAGGCACAGCTAAGGATACCCGATCAGTTGTCCGTGTTTATGAGCCGCTTGTTTCAAAGAGATGCACCATTGAATTCGACTGTCCTGCTCTTGACATCAATGACGTGACCTTCTGCCCCATGGATACAAACTACATAAGTGCAAGCTGTACAGATGGCATAACTTATGTTTGGGATTACCGCAAACCTTCTGAGATCCTCCACAAGTTGCAACATGGTGGGCCTCTCAATCAATTGGATGAGAACCTGACAAGGGAACAAGCTGATGTTGGTGTTCGTGTGGCTCTGTGGGGCAGTACAATTGATCAATTCTACACTGGGGGCTCTGACGGTGTGTTAAAGACATGGAATATTCTTTTGTCTCCAGATGATGTCCATGTCCGAGATGTGGCAACCTTTGATGAAGAGATCATGTGTGCTGCTTTCTCCCCAGACAAATCCAATCTTCTTGTTGGTGATGCTGCTGGGGGGATTCATGTGCTTTCATCAGGTCCCATATCTCATATTAACGACCACCACATGAGCTTTGAGCGAGCTACTGAGCCAAATCATGATCTTGGTTCTGATCCTGAATCTGGAGTTGAGACAGCGAATAGACTTCTGTCGTCTGGCGAGCTCGTGCGGCACCCGATCTATGGAGTTGGCCAAGGACCCCACTACAAGGGTCCCTTTGCAGCCTGGGCTCGTCCTAAGGAGACTCCCCCAGATATGCTGTCAATCACACCTCTTAGTAAAGAAATCCAGACGATGCAACTTGAGGGGCCTCCTGTAGAACTTCGCCCTGGATTGGACAGTTGCTCCAGACAGTATGTCAATGCTCAGATTCAACTTGCTCGCATTCGGAATCAACAACAAGGTAAACACAAGAGAAAATGGGAAGCTTCAGGTCCTGCCAACAGGATGGTTAGGCCAGATGATAATGTAATCAATCTTTGCAGTGATGAGGAAGGGAGCTTCACACCTTCACAGGCGCTGGCGAGACCCAAGCGATGCATCAAGTGGGGGCGAACAGAGCCGATCATCACCCAAACATATGCTGGAGTTGTTATTGATCTCACAGGAGATACCGACCAAGAGGATGCAGACATAGAATCAAGAGAGGTATCGGAGAATTCGGCCAGCCCCGATGGTGATCTCGAGATTGAGAGGCTACAAGAGGATTTGGAAGAAGACTATTGGTGGCCAGAGAGCGGTGATGTGGATGCAAACATCCACGATATCGATCTCTGAGGAACACAGGGTGTTTGTCCCTTTGGCCGCTGTAGCTGAGCACAGACCTGTGCAGAAGGGTCACTTCAAGATATGTACATCAAGTGGTGAAATGGGCAGAGAAGTCCTCGAGGAATGACGCTTCTAACCATTCAGGAGAAGCATCTCTGATCATGCACGAACATAATGACAAAAAACGATTTTTATGTCTCATCTCATATGCTATAACGATCCGCAATGGCCCAAGTACTGTGAATTGTACCGTATACATACAACAAGCGAGTGAGTGATTTACTGGCTAGTTAATTTCACTCCAATACTCGCAAAATCTCTGTTCCGAATTCAAACACTCCAGCTAGAGGCCTAGAGGTCCAGAACCTCCAGGAGTGAGAAAACCCGGACATCTACATCATAGTGCCTACCTGGCTAGGTAGGAGGTATGTGTATGGATTCGGCAGCCGTACGGTTGAGGTTACTGAGGCGTCGCCTGAAGAAGTCATCGCATCAGTGCAGCTGTGTGATGAGGCCTTCACGGTGCTTCGTCCATCGCCCGCCGCACCTTCAAGGAGGCGCTTCGTCGAGCCAGTCATCTCTGCCCATCCACCGGAGGGAGCGGAGTACGCTCGCTGCATCGTCCCGAATATCCTCCAGTATGTCCAGACGAGCAGAGTCCTTGGCCGGGCCATCCGCAAGCCATCTCGAGACGGCCGCGGTCTGAGAGACGCGAGCACCTCACGATGGTTGCACCGCCACGTTCCGAGGGCGTTGCCAGGCGTCGATAAACCGCTCCTCCCTCCAGATATATAGGCAGCGAGCGGCCGTCTCCTCCCCGCGGGTTCTGTGCCAGACATCATCATCCTTCATCGGAGAGCCGAGTTTCATCATCTCGGGCACTCTTTGGAACCCTTCCGTACAAGTCGCAGATCCTCACTGCCACTCTCTCTTGTATCGAGCAAGCGACAAACGAGGCCAAAGAAGGAAAACTCCATATCTTATCCGTCCATGTCATTTGCCCCTCCGCCCGGACCTCCGCCGCCTCTCGTGCCCGAGGGGTGGAAGGCACAGTTTGATGATCGGTACAAGCAGTGGTATGTTCTTTCTTGTTCTCTCGTCTTCATCCGTTCCATGCACATGTATACCCACACATCTATGTATTGCATCGTATGTGTGCGCATCTGTATTATTCTATACTAATTCCTACATGCCCTCAGGTTCTTCGTCAACCTCAGCACTGGCGTGTCCCAGTGGGAGCCTCCCCAGAGACCCGCCCATCAAGATGAAGCCAGCCATGCGGCACCTCCCAGCGAGCCACCTCCATCCTACGAACAGTCTGGTCCTGCCAATCCCGCCGCGGCAGCTGCAGCAGGCGACAAGAAGACCACACTGGGTTCAAATAACCCATACAACCAACCTGGCGCTGGAGGCAGTAGCCTGGAGGATGACGCGCGGCTCGCGGCACAGCTGCAGGCAGAGGAGAACGCGCGCGCCGCCGGAAGGAGTCCTGCTGGAGCAAGCGCAGACTACTACAATCAAGGTCCGGCGCAAACTCCACCGCCTGGAGTCCAAGGTAGTATGCTGGAGCCGCAGCAGCAACGCAGCAAAAGCGGCGGCTTTCTCAGTAAGCTCCTTGGGAAGGCATCTGGGAAACATAGCAGCGGATACGGCAATCCAAGTCCGCAATATGGCGGATACCCGCCTCCGCAAGGCGGATACGGTGGTTATCCTCACCAGCAGCCAGGGTACGGTGGCTATCCCGGGGGTGGCTACGGACCTGGAGGCGGTTATCCTCCACAAGGAGGGTTCTATCCTCCGCAGGGCTATGGGGCTCCTCCCAGGCGACACGGTGGTGGCTTGGGAACGGCTGGTGCCGCGGCGCTAGGTATCGGTGGTGGACTGTTGGGTGGTGCTTTGCTGGCGAACGCCCTTGACAATGACTATGAGGACGGCTACCAGGCTGGTTTCGAAGACGGCGCGGACTTCGGTGGTGATTTTTAAAGGCGTCATCTCTCGTTCGTTGCGAGTGAAATCGGCTATGCTGTCGAAGTATGGACCATGCACTGTTTCCTTGTCTTATTACTTTGATGTGTCTATTTGCTCTCCAATGTCATGAATCGACATACACGACACTCACCCTCAGAAAATGTTCGGGCGCGGATTCTATGGGCTATATACCTGGGTGGACTGATGGTAATGATTGTTAGTCTGTGAAATGAGACCGTTCCTCTTGCTTCAGACCTCCATAAGCAATATAAGCAATCCTCCTTGCAAGACATAGCACTCGCTTTCTATTAGGGAATCAGCCATGGGAATCCTGCTCCAGGTATTTAGCAGCGCCTATGTATAGGCGTAGGCATGAATTAATTTCAAACGCAGCTTTAAAATTTATCAGGCCCACCACTGAAAACGACAATGACTCAACCTCTCCTCCGCGTTGCACCCCCTGACTCTCTACCGGTCGCTGCACCTCTTGAGACCGAATCACCACTTGTAGTAGGTCCAGATGTAGCACCCGCCATCCACCCAGCGAGGTCAAAGCTCGCACCGGCACCAGGACCGCCGGCAAGGGCACTACGGCCGGCGTTCGAGAAAGGAGAAGACCGAGACTGCTTCTCGAATTCCGCGCGCATCTCCGGGTCCACTGGTATCATGTCAGTTGCAGAACTCGAAATATATGTTTATGTGGTGCGTACTATTCTCCAAAAGTTTCGGCATGCCGAACGTCACTGCGAGTGCAAACACAGCGAGCAGAATCATCGGATTCTTGAACAGGCTGAGGGGAGAGACTAAGCAATCGAAGAGTTTCCGTTCTATCAGCATCCACTCAGGGAATACCTCTAGCAATTACACAAAAAAAATAAAAAAACGAGAAGGATTTATTGTCGTTTATGTTGAAACTTACACCTCGGCCTCTCTTCGTAAAAACCCCGCCTCGCGACAACCTTTGCCTCTACGGTTACATCTCCTCTCGATTGGCCTCCCGAGGAGGTCGCGACGAACTTCTCCACGCCCCGGTTGTTCCACGCATTGCCCCGGAAGGTCTCCCAGACCCCGAGCACGGTCCCGTCCGCGGCGACATCGACCCTGAACGGCGCGAAGACGTAGTCGCGGGACCGGATGTCGAGCAGATACGACTCTCCCCCTGACTGGGATGCGACGAGGTCGCGGAAGACGAAGCTCGAGGAGCGGGTTAGAGGGGCGGTGAGAATATGTCTCTGCGATGAGGACGACGAGGAAGGAAGAGTCGTTAGCGTCGCATGAGTTCCGGCGGGAAGGGCGTGCGGGTTCGGGAGGAGGTTTGAGGGCGGAATGGTGATGGTGAGCGAGGCAGCGGCAGCGGTGGTGGCCGTGGAGGTCAGCAGGAAGGGGAGGAGAAGAAAGGATGACGGGATGTACATGGTGGCAGCGACGGTGGCCGATTCAATCCAACCTCAATTGGCAGACAGGAATACAACGACGTTGGCGGAGCTCCAGACCGGCGGAAGCTGCTGTGAGGTTGCGGAGCGGAGTGGGCACTTGGTGACTTGGCGCTAACTTCACGTCGGCCATCAACTAGGGTAGTCTATGTATACTCAATCGGCCACTCTCATGTTTATGTGTTATAATTTAGGTACTGCCTTGCTGTTCACCGGCATCTGACAGATTCCTGCACTATAATAAATCCAGATCTGGCACTAGGACACAAAGTACTGTACTGTAAGATTACCATGATGTACATACTTGACTCTTATCATGTTAACAGAGAAGGAACCATGGCATGGGGACTACATATCCTGTGTTTATCTGATTCCCAACCTGAGTTTACTGCTCAATCTCATGTTCAGTTCAGAATGAAAGCAAAAGAACATTCAATACTTAGGTACACTACACAAAACACCACTTCTTTACACTTCCCCCTCCTCATGAATCACTACCTACTCAATCACTGACTTCAATTCACACATCCAACAAGAGAACCCAAACCACGAAACCAAGACCTTTTTTTTAAAAAAAAAAGGGAAAGAAAAGAGGGAGGGAGAGAGAAGAGTTGAAAGAGAGTGGAGAAGCCAGTCAGCCAAATAACACAAAACAGAACAGAACAGAATGGGCAAACATGTTTAATCAAGGACAAGAAAGAAGACACTAAAGCTCCGACAAATCATACAGACCTGTTCTGGTATCCTCCTCTGTCATCACGCCCCCTCAAATTCCTCCAACCACATCAACTCCTGGCGCCATTCGGCACGGATCTTCTCTAGATCTAGATTTTCAATGCCAGCAGGATCGCAACCAGGACCGGGAATACGAACCCACTGGTAGCAACCGCAACCGTAACTGCCCTTCATTTCTTCTTCCTCCTCCTCCTCCTCGAGATTGCGTTTAAGCTGGGCAGTCGACGGCAACATCACATCAATATCAGCAACAGCCTCAGCAGGGAGCTCCATGTCCAGATTTCCACTTGTCTTCTTTTGGAGCTTGCGCTCTATCTCAATCCCCGGCCCCTCTCCCTCCTCCTGTGGACATATGGTCGTGTTGATATCCATGTGCACGTCAAAATTGCCAAGCTTGATGCCGGAATGTCCACATCCACATCCGCTGCTGAGGTCTTGGTCGAGATCGAAGAGGAGGGAGTCGGGGTCATATCCAACGGCAGAAGAGTTCGAAGCGTAGTAGTGATATTTGCCATCCCCGTGATCGTCACTGCGACTAGCACATACACTGGCACGGTCCTGCGAAGGAAGCAGCCTCTCCTCGCGCTCAAAGAATGCGTTGGTTAGAGGGCACTAGCGATATATCAGTATATATACACACACTTCCACATGTCTTGCCCATACATGGAAGATGGCATGTCATCAAAAGAAGTCAGTGGATACTTACGCTCGAAAAGTGTCTCCCCATCTCCCTCTCTCTCTCCACAGTGTCCTCCCCGACGAACTCCTTCAAGCAAAGAGGACAAACCACATGCGCAACTTCACCCATACCAATCGTTCTGCCTCCATCCAGGAGATGCAGACACAGCGCCTCAATATCGCCGATTTCAATACCGCATTGCTCGCAGTCGTAGACGAATGTATCGCCCTCACCCTCGCCGGACCCGTACCCGTCATTGATGTCCATGTCGGACCAGAGGGAGGCTGGAGGGGTCAGGACTGAGTCGTCGATATCCACAGCCGGGTGGTTCCAGGGGCGGCGGTGCGGGTCAGGCTCAATGGAGGGGTCGGAATCGGCGTCAGAGTCCGAGAAGTAGTATCTCATGAGCCAGTCCATTTTTTGTTTGTTTTACTTTGCATTAGAATGGGGGTAGAGGGAAAAAGAGAAACAGTGTGTTCACTGCTTTGGAGACTCTCAACAGTAGTAGAAACAGAGAGGCAGAGAAAGATGAAGAATTAGGGCTAGGTGTCTGTGAACTGTAAAAACACAGAGCTAGACAGCACGGCAGGGGATGACAGAACAACTCTTGTCCGATTGACTGTGAAAAAGGAAATTATAATGGTAAGCAATGGGAGACAAAGACGAGAATAGGAGTCATGGACGGTTGCTGTAGCCTATTTGTCTGTCACCGTGCAGTTTGTTGTGACAACGGGGAGGCCGCCCCTTTCTTGAAAACTGCTTCTGATCAGAATCAAGAATAGATGCAAGCCTAGCAGAGAAAATAAGCTGCTTCTGAGTTTTCTAGCTAATATATATACATATGCTAAGTCCATGTAAACTAAGAGTCCTCTTGGCCAATGAATTACCTTGGTATGATAGATAAAGGGGCACCCGTCTAGCGAACTGAGGTATAGGATCACAAAATTAGAGGTAGTCTATTCATTTTTGATCCAATTCATTCTCTCGCCAGAGCAAGAAAAAAAAGGGCAGGAAAAGAATACTCTAAAGCTTAGCCTTCGGGGAGGCGTCTTCTTCCGCAGCTTGAGCGTAAAGAGCATCCAGCACCTGACGATACTTCTTGGCCGTTGGAGGACGCTTCAGCTTCAATCTGCAAGCCGTCAGTAAATCTGAAGAAGAAGAGCTTCTCAACGGAGGAGTCTACTTACGTTGGAGTCAGGAGCTCATTCTCGACTGTAAATGGTTCAATCATCAAAGCGCAGTTCTTCACTCTCTCATACCCGGCCAACTTGTGCTTAGCTGCCGTCCGATTGAGGTCCTTCAGTACGGCTCTGCGGATCTTGTCATCGTTCAAGACAGACTTGATGGCTGCAATGTCGGTGGGACTGATGTTTCTACCCAGGACCTTGCTCGCAAACGAGGCAAAGGCATCAGGCTGAACACCGAAGATAGCCACCAGTGACGTCTGGAGGCTATCCCCATGAATGTACGCTTGGGCGAGGTAGCCAAGCTCGGAAAGATAGATACCCTCGAGGCGCTCCGGCGAGATGTACTCTCCTTGGGCCATCTTGAGGACATTCTTCCGCCGGTCGATGATCTTAAAGCGACCCATCTCGTCGATTGTGCAGATATCGCCTGTACGGAACCAACCATCCTCCGTCATGACGCTTGCTGTCTCCTCCGGGTTCTTGTAATACTCCCTGAATAGAGTGTTGCCGCGCAGAAGCAGTTCGCCCCGGGGATATGGTTTGTCGTCCACCGAATAATCCATGTCCGGAAGGGACATCAGGCATGCCTCAACGGCGGGCGCTATACGTCCGCAGTTACCTGCTGTGATATCATTTGTGGACTGCCCGGTCGCAACGGCATACGTCTCCGTAAGTCCATAGCCCTGGATGAAATCCTTCCCCAAAGCCACCCTCAGGAAGTTGTGCAGGGTCGGGTCGAGGGGCGCAGAGCCGGAGACCAGGATCTTGGCCCGTTCAAGCCCGAGTGCAGCCGCAACCTTATTGCCCCAGATCCGGTCCCACACAGCGTGCTTAGCGGTGGCTTTGTCAGGGGTCGTGTTCTTCAAGTTTGCCATCTTGGTCGCCACAACATGCCTGGATAGTGCACCTTTAAAGCCGGGCTGTTCAACGGTGGCAGCACGAATTGCGTTTCCAAAACGGGAGTAGAGACGTGGAACGGAGACGAAGCCGGTTGGCTTTAGAAGCTTCAAGTCATCAACCAGCTCCAGAATGTTGCCGTGGTAGTAGCCAATTTTTCCGCCTGACCACAAGGTTAGTTGTTCCGACAGACGCTCATAAATGTGCGCCAGTGGGAGATAGGACGCCATCGTGTCGCCCGGGCCTTGCCTGATTATGCTCATGGCACAGGACACTGCGGCCACAGCGTTGGCATGCGTCAGAACGACGCCTTTCGGGGGACCGGTGGTGCCGGATGTATAGTTGATGGTAATAATGTCCTCCGGAGAAGGAGGGTTGTAAGGACGCTTCAGGGAAGCTCCCAGCTCCTCGACTTGGTCGATGGAGTATATCGAAACATCCTGACCGGCAGCAATGGACTCGAGAATTGCACGCTTCGAGTGTCCTGCCTGTTCACCCGCATCGAGGGGATCCAGACTGACGATGATCTTCAGAGTCGGCAACTTGGGCTTGAGCCTGAGCAGGGTCGGGATATGGGGCAGAGATGCAACGACACAACGGAGCTCCGCATGGTTGATGATATACTCCGTTGCTTCCGGGCCCAGAACATCGTAGATCGAAACGGAGTATAGCGACTGGGACATGCATGCCAGATCTGATAGCAGTTAGCAAGATCCCAACACGGAATCGCAGTACTGCGTAACTCCAATCACATTACACAAGACGAGTCGAAGCGGCGGGGGATTGAGCAGCTCCAAAAAAGCCGGGGATACAACATCACGAAGCCGGCGGAAAAGGGGTGATGGCCTTTCTCAACCACGTACCGGTAATCTGCCACTCGGGTCTGTTCTGGCACCAGAGTCCCACACCATACTTCTCACCGTCGCAACCATGCTTCTTGTGCAGTTCTACCAGACCGATGCCGAAGTTGGCCCGTCGTCTCTGCACAGTCTGATAGTCCATCCACTGATATTGGCCATACGTCTTGGTCTTGGGATCGTACGGGCGCCATCCCAGGCATGGGTTCCTGGGGCATCTGTTGGCTGCTCCACCGATCAGCAGGCGTACTCGAAACTGGGCCATGGGACAAAGTTACCGGTCGATTCGAAGGCATCATGGATGGTGAGAATCTGTCGGCGCGCGTGGTTTTTAGTGACGGAAACGTCCAGAAAGGGCAGAGCCAGGGGTGTTGCGCACCTGCGGGTCGAGCGTCTTGAGCAGCTCTTTTTGCATGTTCCAGGCCCTGTACACTCTGGTCCGTCCAGGCTTCTCGGTGCCGGGAAGAGGGACGGAGTAGGGAGTGCCCTTGGGGGGTTCCTGCGCCAGCTCTTCGGCGCGAGCGAGGAAGGCTGGCTGGGAGAACAGCATCTTGTATTACCCCCTAGCGAGTCGTCAGTACCGTTTGGTAGACGAAGATCGATTTCGAGGGGATTGTAAAGACACGACATACTGACGCGAGAAGATTTCCACTCGAGAACCGTCAGTGTGATCACAACAGTCGCTGACTATGCAAGCCGTCGAGAGGTTCAGACTGTCGGCATCCTGGGAGGACCCGACAGAGCAATGAATGTACAGTCTGGAACAAAGGTGGACAGATGCGGCAGAAGTATATACAAGACGAGTTGGATGGCCAGCAGGGACAGGGATAAAGGTCCCGCGCGAGGCCGGCCCCGGCGCAAGGGCAGGACGGGGCTCGCAGCGTCTTCCAGACATGTGAGCTCCATCTCCACGGCGCCGAGCGTCGAGTGTTCGCGGCCGTTGAGAGGGTCGAACCCACGATCCCGAGTTTCTGCACGGAGGAGCCAGGGAGATGCCTCGGCTGATACTGGAAGCAGTTTAGAAGACTCCACGAGGGACGCTCTTGTTGGCGGCCGTCGAGAAGGGCGTCTCCACCGGTTCTCCTAGCTCACCATTCTTGTTGCAGACCTGGAAGGATGACTTCGGCAGCATCAGCGGGACGTTGGGACGTGTTTTTCTTTTCTGCTTACCTGTGTGTTTTCTTTCCTTGCGCTCTCTCATCTCTCCACCGTTCGTGTCGTCGTCTGCTTGACCTGGACGATATCAGGTCCATGCTTGTCGTCTCGCGCGGGATCGCCGTTCGGCGCGGCCGACGCTCCGGTTGAAGGGTGCTTATTGGGGAATCTTCTCCGTCTGGGCGGCGCCCATTATTGCCGACCCGAGACAGGACTGAAATTACCCTGGTGATGCAGATTAAATGCAACATGGAGGCTGTGGACCAGCTTCCCATGGCGTGATGGCAGTGACTCGTCCGCCCTGTGAAGATACTTCATCAGAACCAGCACCGGCTCTGTCTCTAGACTCCACGCTGGCGGTGCGCCGGCGCATGTGATGCCGACGGGGCGCTGCATCTCCTCCGCGCTGCTCTCCAGATCACCATGCAGGTCATTGATCCACCGTTGGATGCGCCTAGTCCCCCAGCCACGCTGGACGGCCGAGGAATATTTGTATTCTCTTATCGTCAATCTGTGCGGTACAAGGGAACAATGTTCAACTCATAGACAGCTTCTCTGCGCAGTTACGGTACCTTGGTCTGGCACCATCTTACTCCGTACAATGTCCGTGTTCACCTACCAGTCCTGACTGCAACTAGCGGTCACGGCCCCTTTTTGTAGTAGAGCAGTATTTCTGTTCGACACCTACCTACTTACTGTCTGTAGACTCAACAAGTCAATATCCATCGCCTGGTCAACGACTCATTCACAGTCTGAAGATCAATATTGCACTGAAAGCAAAGGCTGCACTTAATGATCGAGGCCCCACTATCCTTGCCAGAATTTGATATTATACACAGGTTCAACAATCCAGCAAATGTATCAATCCTTCTAACTACGGAAAAAAAAGTGAAAGATTCGATTCAACCGGAACTCACGTCTTGTCTCGTGAAGACAGGTTATTATTGTCCGTGTAGAAGGGTAATAAATACCCATCATATGCTTAGGAGTCTTAAAATTGTTCCGTGTTTTTAAAATAAGCTTTCTGTTTCTCTTTTCCCACTGCTTCTCTAAAAATTCCTCTCTCAAGATACACCTTGCCAACTGTCCAGCCATGTCTCTGTCAAGTCAGACGTCATATGGCTAGTCATACATTATCAGACACAATGACTCTTTTCTTCCCCAAGAAAACATCCTTGGCACTTCTTCTGACTGGACTTCCTCTGTTGTTGGCCTTCAATTTAGGACGGTGGTAACGCTTATTCCATTCTCCCAACACCCGGCGGCGCCAAGGCCATACCGATACAGGTTCTAGCAAGCAGATGCGTTGGACAGGACTCTTCAAGAGCGGAGGGACAAACAAAAGAATAAGTTACAGACATACAATAAATCATATACATATACATACATACATACATACATACACGTACATAGATACCAACACGTCACATACATACACATCCATCATCCCATGCAAAGCAATCAGCGGAGAAAGAAGCATCTAAACTATTAATCGGTTAACCAGGCCCATATCTTCTCCCACTTTGTCGTTGGGACCTTGGTCTCCCAGACCACGTTATCGCACTGGACCCGGCCAGTGTCGAGGTCCGCATTAAGCGGATGCACAAACGACGTCCGGAAGACGATCTTGTGGCCCAGGTAGAGCACCACGAAGAGGATCAGACTGACGTACGCGACGAAGAAGTCGCTCGTGCTGAAGCGTGGGATCCACGCGGTGAAGCCCTGGGTGAGGATAATCAGGGTGTTGAAGAAGAGCCCGTACCAGGCAAAGAACGGCTGCCACATCGCCTTGTAGGGAAGGACGTCGCGAGAGATGTTGCGGGCTTTCAGAGCCCGCATAAAGGCGAGGTGGCAGGCATTCAGGGATGTCCAGGTGATGAAACCCGCCACACTGGAGATGTTCAGGAGCCAGTTGAACACGGTGCCGCCCCCGTTGGAGAGATTGAGGAATGCAAGCAGGCCAAAGGCGGAGGTGACCGCAACGCCGTAGTACGGCACTCCGCCCTTGGATGTGCGCTTGAGGATCCGCGGTGCGAAGCCTTCCTGGGCAAGGCCGATCAGGATGCGGCTGCCGCTGTAGACGTTCGAGTTGGCAGCCGAGAGAACGACGGTTAGCAGAACGCCGTTAATCAGGCCGGGCAAGACCTTGACGCCGGCCAGCTTCGCCGCGATGACGAACGGCGAGGCAGAAGCATCAGACGCGTTAGAAAGGAGGTCCGGGTTATCATACGGCACGAGCAGGCCGATGAAGAAGATGGTCAAGACGAAGAAGAACAGGATGCGAAAGAAGGTCTTCCGGATGGCCGAGGGGACGGTCTTGCGAGGGTTCTCGCTTTCGCCAACCGCGATGCCAACCAGCTCCGTGCCCTGGTATGAGAATCCGGCCTGGATGAGAACCGCCCAGAAGCCGACAAACTTGGCCGTCGCGCCAGCAGAGGGGATCAGGTGCGGGGCAAATGCACCAGGATCTTTCCAGGTGTGGAATCCCAAATAACCATGCTGGCCTGCTCCTGCATCAATGCAGATGGCGAAGATCATGAAACCAATGACCGTCAACACCTTGATGCTGGCAAACCAGAATTCGAACTCGCCGTAGAAATTGACCGGCAGGAAGTTGGCGGCCGTGATGAAGACCCAGAAGACGGCAATGAAAATGCCGATCGAGATGCTCTTGTCCCAGTACTGGATAATCAGGCCAGTGGCCGTGAGTTCCAATGCGAACGTCATGGCCCACGAGAACCAGTAGATCCAGCCCATGGCGAAACCAAGACTGGGGTCGATAAGGCGAGTGGCATAGGAAGTAAAAGCGCCCGGAATGGGGATATACGTCGCCATCTCCCCCAGGGAGATCATGACCGAGTACACGATCGTACCGACGAAGATGTATGCAATGAGAGCACCCGCAGGACCTGCATTGGCAATTGCACCTCCGCTACCGATAAAGAGACCCGTTCCGATGGTACCGCCTTGGAGACGTGAGCTTTACTCTAGGAGCAGACAAAGGGTTTGAAACCAACCGATAGCGATCATCTGCAGATGTCTGCTCTTGAGCTTGCGCTTGAGATTGGGCAGGGGCGAGGACTCGGGCCCAGCCCCGTGCTTCTCGATGTCATCGCCGTACTTCTGGGCCGAATGGAGAGAGCTGGCTGTGAGAGCTGGCTCATTGACGCCCGTTTCGCCTTTCTCCTTGACTTCGGGCGCGGGCGCCACCTCGTCCGCAGTAGCCATGCTGGTCGTGTTCGGTCTGTCTCTTAATCCTTGAACCTCCTACGGCTGGGAGAGAGCACGACAGGGGAGGCCCAGCGACGAAGCGAGCAGGGCACACAGGAACGGTGCGGCCAGCCTCAACAAGACTCAGAGCGGGCCAAAAAGCAAAGGCCGGCGACCTTCTAAATAATCCGCGTGCTCAGGCCCGTAATTCCGCGTGCAGACTTTGTGGGGAATGCGGGCTACCAGCGACGCGGCGCATCAAAACCCCATCGCGGCCACCGTTGAACAGCGGACTGGCATGGATTCTGAAAGGACTCTGTAACAGAAAGAGAAAAAAAAAGAAGAAAAGAAAAGAAAAAAAGAGAGAGGGAAAACACCAATGCCCTCTCCGTCCAGGGAGAGGGCATGATGCCCTTGAGAAGAAAAAAAAAATTGCTCCCGGCAGCGGCTCGGGCGCATCCACGGACGACCATGTCGGGAGGCCGACGAGGCCCGCCCGAGTCGCCGAAAAGGGCATCCGGACCCGTCTGCAGCCCGGTAGCGCGGCGACCGCGCTGCATATCAGCAACCTGTGCTGATGATAAAATGACACATCGCGGATAACCGCGCATCTGGCCGGCGCACCAGGCCGCGCTTTCGCCGACCACGCACGCGTTACCGCAACCGCGACTTTTCCAACAGAGATCTGTATTATCATCTGCTTGCTCAGATCCAATTAATTCTGGATTTAGGACACATACACAAAGAGAAGCACGAAACGCACTGTCAGGGAGGGTCGAGCACAAGGTGGTCGAGACAATCCAACTGAGAATTTTAAAAGCACAGATGATGCGCACCGTGCGGGGCATGGACCTTGCTCTGAGGAGTAGATGCAACTGTTACCAGGGATTATTAATATCATTATTTACCCCACAAGGGCAAACATGTCATTTCAGTCCTGTCATACAAGTCATACACGCGCAGGGTATCCAAAAAATGCCGTTCAAATGTATGTATCAACAGAGATATTATAATACTATGATCACTGATCGGCCTTGGTGGACCTACCACCAACTTCCACGCTCCAATGTTTCATACAGTATGCATATAGAACAGCGCCCGACGGGCGTGCGCGGAACGTGGATTGAACGGCCAAGGGTATCATCGATCGGGTGACAGTACTGAAATAGAGAAGACACATATTGCACACCGTGGCATTCAGGGTATGACATCACATAGGAATCCGGGGGTGTTGCGCCGTCTGCAGCTCGACCTGGCTCTGTATGCTGCGAGTAACGGGGCGCCGGTCTTTCCTCGTCCTGTTCTTTTCCTGGGGCGGTTTCCCGTGACAGCCAACGTCTTTCAGGCGCCCTGCGCAGGTTGTTGAGGTTTCGTTCTGTCGATGCTGTAGGATCGGGATCGAACGACATTCGCGATGAGGACGCCGGCGGTAACAGCAAAAAGAGCCCTATACCATCCACCGTCAGCCACTCTTATAACAGGACCTGATTCGGAAATGAGCAGAAGACTAACCATTCAAACGACCCGAACACGGTCGCGGCCTGCAGCGACCTGCAAGGACTGGTCCTACATTGCGACGACGGGGGCAGCCAGGCGGCCAGGGCGATGAAGCCCGCGAACCAGAAGATCATGGTGAGCGCCTCGGCACCCAGGACAGCAGGCTGGGGCGCGAGCCTGGGGAAGAAAACGGGCACCAGGGCAAAGTATGGAATGGCGATGAACAAGGTCCAGACGCCGTTGAAGAGCATGAAGTTGACCACGTCTAAGGTGAACCACGGGGTGTGTTCATCGAACCAGTTGACCACTGCGCAAGACGTTAGCATGCGTCTTGAATATTTAGAGAAAAAAAAAATGCCAACAAAGATGGACGTACCGTAAGCAGTCAAGGCGAGGACGATGAGAGCGAAAACGGCCTGCACTACACGCACAGGAATCACCCAGGAGATCGCCATGGCAAGAGATTGACTTTGAGAGAAACCCAGAAGCTCCTTTGGGTCCTAGGTAGAAAGTTGGGTAATCTGCGACTCTGCCTCAAGACAGATCAATGTGCGACACTTCTGGATTTTCTTAATAATCGCAAGTAGTGCCTTGACTGTGGAATGCGTTCGGAAGATAAAGAAATAGAAGCGAAGAGGATATAAACTGCAAGGTTGAGAAGTCCTTTGCTACCCTCAGCCCCGTCATATGTAGCCCCAGAGCGGATCTGACCCTGCTCTCGTCGGTCGCCATCCAGTAGTGAGGGGCGGTTAACAGGGAGGTGAGACGGTCTGACGTGGTGGCAGCTTGCTCGATTGTTGCGCTGGCGAACCATAGCGAAGCGTCTAACGGGCGGTTATTGTTGCTCCGAGTCTGGACATTCAGTCTCAGAATCGGGAGCCCTGCGTTAAAAGGTCCATAATGCAACAGACAATACATCCTCGGGAAATCTCCCAGTGAATACTGCGTATCAACATTCTCTCTTCCTGGCGTTCTCGAGGCCATCCCGGAGGGCTATTGCCGTTTTGCATCGTCAGCTCCCATTATTCTTGCCTTCACCAGGCAGCATAGTGCGTTTAGTTTAGCTTCGTATTCGCGGATTTCGTCAACAGATTATTGCGATCTGAGAGAGAATACGAGAGGGGCGGCAGCCCCTCCTCGTGCAATAATAATAGCCGGCGCGTGCGCAAGACCCGCCGATCGCCGCATCCTTGTCGACGACCCGCGGACAGCATGCTGGGATTCGCGGGGAGCGGCTGGCGTCCCTCGACTTTGTAAGGCTGGCAGATTCGAGTCATTCGACGATTCGACGGCGGAGTTGTGAGACTCTCACGCGGAAGTCGCTGGAACTCGGCGTGAACTCGTCGATCGTATGAGTCTTCGTTATTGTCTGATGGCCTGCTCGTTCCTGGGTTCTTGGTCTAGTTGTTTGCTATGCGAAACTGGACAACTTCATTCTGACAATCGATGGACCGACTGTACAATCCTAGGGGAAAACGCAGAACAAGAGGCTCAGGGTACACCCCAGGCGAGGTGCCAAACCAAGAGCCGTGGTCGCCAGGTTCCGGCTGAATACGTAATGTCTTCCTGGACGTCACCGCGGGTCCGCAAACGGCACCCTCCCTGCGGATGACGATCAATCAAGACCCGACGTGTCGCTCTGGTCACAAACTCAGCCCCATGACCTCCTCGCAGAACCGTAGATATTCCCTTCATCCGCTAAGAGGTTGCAGGGTGTACATCTTAGGAACTTCTGACAGTTCCAACCGTTTCGTTTGGCGGAGGGCCGGAAGGGTCTGGATCATCTCATGAAGCGCTGGAAGCCTGTTCAGTCTTGTTGCCAAGAGAGAGGTTGCCTCTGACTCTGACAGATGTCCATAAAAGGAGATTAGCGGCTCAAGGGCTTGGACGGAGGTCCATGCCCATGGACGTCTTGATGATTCTGGAATCCGGAAATTTTCGACTCTGATGATGGCGTCTCTCCTACTTTGAACGAAGAACTGGATCCTTCTAGATGGCTGCGAATCAACGAAGGATTCGAGATCAAACTCCCCGTACGACTCTTCTAATGATGTCTGGCCGTGCTTAAGATCTCATATGCAGTATGCACGGCACAACACATGCATATCTAGGTGCCTATTCTAACATATCTCAGAGGAGCTGATCAAGCACTACCACCAAGAGGCCAGGAAGCTTGTTTCCCCTGATCTGGCGTATGTCCTAGATCTTGTTTTATGAAGATAGATGCTCGCATCTGACGACCGTCCACTGCATTAATCCATAATGGATGAACAGAGAACTCCTTTCAACAGGCTCGTACAAACCATACAGGAGTGTCATGATCTAAATCATTGAAAAGTTAACAATGCGAACACTAGACGTTTGGATCATACAAAATGATATTCCAAGAGCCTGGCGGTCGAAACCTACCCTCACTTCCCTGCCAGCAAGGCACTACGCTCAAGGCCTCTCTCCTACAGCCTTCTGGCATAGAGGCCACGCCCGGAGGATCATCTCCTTTCATTGCATCGTCACTCGGGGCTCCCGGAAGTCCGTGTCAGTTTCGGAGAAGATCTTGGTCAACAGATCCGGTTGTGCGCTGTCACGGAGCAAGACGAGAGAGGATTTGCATGTATCTACTAGGCATGCAACGGAAATCCTCATCTAGGAAGATATGCGTCGTCAATGGCTCCTGGAATGTTTTTTCTATGGCCGTTACTACCCCTCGTCGCGAGCGGCATCGCAGGATGCCTGCACACATTTTTTCCCCGGAGATACCAGCGATGATCCATCATGCTAGGGAACATTTTTGAGATCAATACGATCCTCAAGCCCATTCTCCGTCTGATTTTGGCGCCTATGCTTCGGGCCAGACGGCGCTGAACCTTCATCGCTTCCCGAAAGCGGCAGACTCGATCACGCAATCGAAGCCACTCTGTGCTACTGCGCGAATCCCCCGCAATCGGAGGGGCTTCTCGAGTCGCTGCATAGCCCGCGGGCATTTATTTATACCTCTCCTGCGCCCCTTTTGCTTCTTCCCTTTCTCCTCTTCTTCTGCTCTCGTCGCCTGCGCGGGATCGTACTCAATCGATCTCTCGACCTCTGTCTGCTCTTGTTTCTGTTCCCGTCGTCCACCCCCACATCGCGGTGACGCAGCCCTAAACCCTCTCTTGACCCCGCCGAACTCCGCAGCATTGGGTTAGAAGAGAGGCGTCAGGGGAACCCCGGAAGCAGAATTTTTGACACCAATTGCTCGAGATACCCTTGAATTGAGGATATCTGGACCTGAAAGACCCCCTGTCGCTATGTCTTCGTCCGAGCGCACTCCTCGCTTCGAGACCCTACAGCTCCACGCTGGGTAAGGCGGAATTCCCCGCTCGATCTGGCGAAGCGCGCCGATAACTGATCTCTCTCCAGCCAGGAACCCGACCCCACGACCAAGTCCCGCGCCGTCCCTATCTATGCCACAACGGTTCGTCCCAACCCCGGTCCTCGCCTCCCGGGCCCTGATAGCGCTCTGGAGGACGCCGAACATGTGGCATCGGAAATGTTGCTAACCTAGTTCTTGATGTGTATAGTCCTTCACCTTCAATGACTCCGCCCACGGGGCGAGGCTTTTCGGCCTCAAGGAGTTTGGCAACATCTATAGCCGCATCATGAACGTGAGTGGTTCGGCAGCCCAGCTCCGTGCGGACGATCTGACGTTGTGACACTTCCAGCCCACCGTTGATGTCTTCGAGAAGCGCATGGCTGCCCTCGAAGGCGGTATTGCCGCCGTTGCCGCATCGTCCGGCCAGGCGGCACAGTTCCTTGCCCTCTCGGCCCTTGCCCACGCGGGCGATAACATCGTCGCTACAAGCAACCTGTACGGCGGTACTTACAACCAACTCAAGGTCTTGCTGCCCCGTCTAGGCATCAGGACCAAGTTCATCCAGGGTGACAAGGCAGAGGACTTTGCTGCGGCCATCGACGACCGCACCAAGGCCGTCTACGTCGAGAGCATTGGAAACCCTCGCTACAACGTGCCGGATTTGGAGGCCATTGCCAAGGTTGCTCACGAGAAAGGTGTTCCCCTGGTGGTATGTATATACGTCCATCATACTGTCCATGAAACGATCTCGTCCTGACTACCTTGGCCAGGTTGACAATACTTTCGGTGCAGGCGGTTACTTCATCCGCCCCATTGAGCACGGCGCCGATATTGTCGTGCACAGCGCGACCAAATGGATCGGTGGGCATGGTACGACCATTGGTGGTGTTGTCATCGACAGCGGCAAGTTCGACTGGGGCAAGCACGCCGCGCGATTCCCGCAGTTCAACGAGCCTTCTGAAGGCTACCATGGCCTTAAGTTCTGGGAAACTTTCGGCCCCATTTCCTTTGCTATCCGCGTTCGCGTCGAGATCCTTCGCGACCTTGGCTGTACGCTGAACCCGTTTGCGGCTCAGCAGCTTCTGCTGGGTCTGGAGACCCTGAGCTTGCGTGCGGAGCGACACGCCAGCAATGCTCTCGCCCTGGCGCGCTGGCTCGAGAAGAACCCGAACGTCACCTGGGTTTCGTATCCAGGACTGGAGAGCCACCCCAGCCATGAGACCGCAAAGAAATACCTGAAGCGCGGTTTTGGCGGTGTTCTGTCCTTCGGTGTCAAGGGCGGCGCCGCTGCTGGAGCCCAGGTTGTCGATGGCTTCAAACTGATCTCCAACCTTGCCAAGTACGTTGACCATTTACATCACCCTTAAAATCCGAGAAGGAACGTAGAGAAGGATTATACTAACAAAATCACAGTGTCGGTGACTCCAAGACCCTCGCCATCCACCCCTGGTCCACGACACACGAGCAGCTTACGGAGCAGGAGCGCCTCGATTCGGGCGTCACCGAGGACGCTATCCGTATCTCGGTCGGCACCGAACACATCGACGACATTATCGCCGACTTTGAGCAGTCGTTCAAGGCAGCCAGCGCAGCTGGCCCGGACAAGGCGGCGTTGCCGGACCGGACGACCGAGCAGGGCGGCCCGAAGCCGGACCATGAGGCCGGATTGCAGGGCTCTGTCTGAATCTCTTTGTTAAAAGAAAAGATAAAAAATACAAAAAATATATCGATGATTGGCTGTGTAGGGCGGGGGAAAAGAACATTGTTTCAATATGCTACTAATATAACTAAGTTATGCACCTACAGTAGATAGGTGGACAGAACTCTTATTCTACCCAGAGGGAGGAAGAAGAGTCCGGGTCGGGTGGGAAGAATACTACTGTACTGTACTTTTGCTATCTACGTTCTATACAAACATCCAGATGATGGATAGCGCTTACGGATGAGAATAACGATGGAGTGGATATCTCATCATCCTAGTCATCCCTGGTTCTCTTAATACTCATTCACCTTGCACGTAGAGACCATTAAGTGCATTGTAACTGTAGCATAAAACCATCCAAGAATTGAAGAGTGAGTAAGAGATTTTATTTCACGAGTGCGATATACAGAGTAGGGTTTGCATGTTTGCTTATTCTCGACTTTGAATTTTATTCATTGGCATGGGTGCCGTGAGAAGAAAACAGGTATATTGCATACATTGTTTTGAGCACGGTGTGGAGGGGGATGAAGGACATAAATCTATACGCATGAATATACACACATGCATATTACCTACCTACGTAACTACACATACCTCGTATAGAGCTAGGATTAATATCGCCATTCCGTAACTTACCTAACCTTAGGAACCCCTTGTCTACCCTCCACATATTCTGTGGGAAAGACGAGAGTACTACTATCCATCTACGTGGATACAGGAGACAAGAAAGAGCTTGAACATAACTGACGCTTCTGAATTGGTATTTATGCTAGTTAGGACTCGTAAACAAACTGCCTTTTTTTCAATGTGAGACAACCGCCTGAAATTATCGAGGTGAGTGAAAAAAAAGAACCCCCCAGCGTGATACAGAAAATAGATGATTCAGCCCGAGTTGAGACTGTTGACCAAGACCGCATATGATGTGAAAAGTGGTCGCATCACCAGCTCAACTACACTCGGACCGGAACGATTAGCCTGCTGATATGCAAGTGCCTTTTAGCAGGAGATGATAATGGAGATGAGAAACAGACCGAGCAGTATGCTGGTATCAGAAACCCCATCCCAAAACGCAGCCAATTCGACTGATGGAGAAGCTGTCAACACATGGAGATGCCTTCGGACAGCAGATCAAACACCAAGTAACTGAAAGGAGAATCTGAAAGGAACATGGAAGATAAAAACTGTACACGAAAATCGGAAGAGGAAATCGTATGAAGACAAGGTCGAATCGAATGACAGAAAAAAGGGCGCTTCATGGCGGCCAGATTCGTCGCATCATCTCGTAGCTAATCACGACCAGAAAGGAAGAATGACAAGATCATGATTCCAGTATAGTCCTCATTCAACTTCCCTGGCCTTGAGATGGCGGCTGGGATGTGCTAGTAGTAGTGGCAGTGGTAGAAGATCCCGCCTGTGCTTGTGTTCCGCCCATCATGAAACCTGGAGGAAACATTGGCATACCAGGGAAAGAGAAGCCGAAGCCAGGCACAGCGGGTGGCACACCAACGTTGTTGGCATTAGATGCGTCTCGATCAGCATTGTTTGACGCCCCGCCAGCATTCCCACTAGCTCCGTGGCTATCTGTGCCACGCTCTTGACGGCGGAAGCGCTCGTGCTGTGCGCGGGAGGATTGAGGGCCACGCTGTCCACTCTTATCCGTCGCCATCCGTCTGCTGATTGCTATATAAACCGGTTAGTGATGCACATTCCAAACCAACGGCAAAGGTCGCAGCACAAACCTTTCGATGAGACTCCAGCACCGATCTCAATGTCGGGTTCCTCGACAACCATGAATGACTCGATGGGCCTTCCACCAGTTCCACCGTACTCTGCAGTGAGCAACCACTTGCGGTCGGCCTCCGTGAGTCTCTCGATTGGGATTACACTGATTCCAGTTTGGTAGTCGCTGCAATCACGTGGACCAAAACCAACACCCCATCGTGTCTGTACCATGTTAGCGAGAACATCATTGACGGGGCAGATATGGATAAAAGCACATACTCTGAGCTGCATGTCGCCGCACTTGTATGACTCCATCCCCTCTCTGGCATTCACAGCATCTCTACGGCTGATCATCTTGACGAAAGCATGGCGCTTGTCGATGTTCACAATACAAGTTTGAACAACACCATATTTGTTAAAGAGTTGACGCAGATGAGCCTCTGATGAACTGTTCACCCATTAGCAGAGACCATCTGTAGTATTGAGCGGAGGTACTTACGTAACACCGCCAACAAAAAGAGTCCTGCTGAGAACTGTGATATCGTGTGAGCGGACGAAACATGTGATGGAGTACTGGGTACAAACCTTTGATGTTCCCTTGGCCAATGGAGTAGTCCCATTCCACAAGTTTTGGACCTGGCGGAGGAAGCGAAGGATCCTTACGGGGAGGAGTTGGAGTACGACGTCTTCTACCAGGGGGGCTGCGCTGGCGATAGTCATTGCCCCGGCGGCCGCGGGAGTCACGAGGGTCTCCACCCCTACGGCTGGGCGAGTCTCCATGATATTCTCCATATACAGGGCTATCGCGACGACGGGGAGGAGAGACATCACGACGTCTATCCCAACCAGGGGAGCGCGAGCGTCGGCGATACTGGCCGGGGGGAGAGCGCATGTAGTCTCGATCCCTCTCCCGGTCTCGGTCTAAGTCACGTGATGCGCTGTCCGGACGGCTGCCCCAGGCATTGACAGTCTGACCTGCCGGCTGCATATAACCTGGTGTTTGACCGGCATTCATGTTTGCCATGTTAGCGCTGTTCGATAGACTAAGGATTTGCAGCGCTGTCGCCCATTGCTCCTGAGGGATACCCTGCGCGGCCAGGAGCTGCAGCAGCTGGACCTGCTGCAGGGCCTCCGGCGAGATAGTAGTCTGTGCAGGAGCAGCCGCCGCCGCCTGGGTCAGCAGCGCTGCCAGCGGGTTCTGCTGAGCAGGCAGCGGATTAGGAGTTTGACTCTGTGTCTGAGGGACCGGGCCTTGGTTTTGAGCGATATTACTCAAGGCCGCAAACGTTGCCGCCAGATTTCCTGCATAAGGGTTTACGGCAGCCTGCCCGCTCGGTGGTTGCGAAGCCTGGTCTACGGACGAGGACACGGGTTGCGGGACTGCACTCTGCGTGTTTAATACATTAAGGGGACTAGTCTGCGCCGGGACTCCTGGCGCCGCCGGGGCTGATGTGTTTTGCTTCGCCATGTCCGCCAAAGCTTTCAGGATGCTGGACGTGTCTGGCGCCGCCTGTGCGGGCGCAGTAGAAGCCATACCGTTCGTCTGCTGCTGCTGCGTCGTCTGTTGTTGCTGTTGCTGTTGCTGTGGCTGCTGCTGCTGCTGCGGAGCTCCAAGCGGGATATAGTTTGGTGCTGGAGATCCTTCTGGGGTGGTTGACTCAACATCTATGAACAAACAGATAGATATCAGACTCTGGCTCCTAACCCTTCGCAACGGACAAATATTCCCCTCTCTAGAGCTAGGTCGAGACGACATACGAGAGGGGTGAAAAGCATAATCCAGGGGGAACGCTTACTTTGAGGCGCAGGAGCATTTAGTTTTTCCTTGAAAGAGGCAAGCATCGGAGCAGGGAAAGTGTATCCACGCTCCCAGATATCAACCAGCTTCTTGATTTTTTCCTATATCGGGACGAAACACAATACGTAAGTTCGACTATTCGGACACACACGGTGGAATGAGAGCTTCTTAACATCAAAACACAACGTCTAAGCGGGAGATATGGGGGTATATAGCGGGAAATACGCAGATCCGATCTTATAAGTGACCAACGGGACTCTTGCCAGAGCCAACCGTGGCTCATCGGTCGTTTTTGCCCGCAGATTGTTTCTGTGATGGTCTGGATAATTATGCGGCATTTTCTGCTAGAGCGTACCTTTTGATCTTCAGGAGCGTTGTTTATGATATCAGTCATGAGAACGGGTAATAGTTCGGTCACTCTGTTAACGCCAGCGGCGAATGTTCCATCGGGAGCGGAGCTACCAAGTTGCTGGCCCGCTTTGCGTGCTGCTTCTACCCACTGTCGAGTTACAGAGTCTACGACATAGAGTACGCCCAACTTGTGTGTTCCCGGAGCTCTCTTGAAATGTGTGTAGATCTTCTGGATAAGGACGGACTCGGACTGCGCAGGACAGAAGTTAGTCGGTCTGATTCATAGACGCCACGCAGGCAGCAGCAGAAATTAAGGAAAAGACATACCTGTACGTTGGCAGTACAGAGAGAAGTGATGCTGTTGATCTTTGATCCTGATACTCCTGGGGGTTTAAGGGCGAGCATGGACTGGAGGTAGCCATCCAGCTCTGCTACTGCAGATGACATGGCTGCCCGCTCGTCTCAAATCGAATTCAGACCGAGTAGTGACGAGAAACCAAGGTAGTGGTGAACGAAGGTCCTCTATCTGTCCGCGGTGAGACGGGAACGACTGCTGAGAATACCACGAGTCCACTGGCCGCGTCTACTTTGAGGTGCTAGCCACGCGAAGATTTGTGGAGATAGATGTTCCGGCGTCTAAATGAAAATAATAGATTTGTGTTGTCCTGGAGAATGTCCTCTTTGACCTGACTCTTGTGGTCGCGTCACTACGGACTCCACGAGTACACCCTTGCAACCACGGACTTTCCACCCTACAACCGGAGCAAGCCAAGCGACGGTTTCAAGGGTGTCGCGCGTGGCGAGTGAGTACGAGTACAGGTACAAGCTCGCGGAAGGACGCGAGGAGATGAAGAAGGGGGAAAGGAGATGAATTTACGGTGTACGAGCGACCCGTTAGATGGAAGAGAGATGAAGGACGGAGATTAAGATTGATGAAAGGAGGAAGAAAAAAAAGGAGCTTTGAAGACGTTTGCAGGAAAGAAAACTGCCGCCGTGTCCCGCGCTAGCCTGATGAGGGAAGTACACATCAGGTGATTCCACGTGATACAAGCGAGACGTAGCCGCATGAAGCCTCAGGCAGCGATACCCAGATAGGGCCTGGAGTCCTGGACATGACCATAGAGGCGAGGACCGCGCTAGGGCTTCGTGATCCTCGTACCTTATTCTTTTTGTTGAAGTTTTTACAGTTTACCTAGGTCATTATTATATAAAAGTAATACCTTGCTCAATGGTGACTAGTCTATATAGGCATGGAGCTTTCCCGCATATGCAACTACTCTGGAGAGGATCTCGGTAAAGCGAACTCGGCAGAAAGGAAGCCAACAACAGAGGGAACGATCCGACGAACCGCATCCCCGTAGGTAGCTACGGCAGCACCTGAGGTGGGCGCATGGCCCATGAGCTGGCTGCAATGCGCACAGTGCACAACTCACCTGCGGAGCACTGAACGCACTAATTAATGCAAAACACTCTGTGCCTAACTTCCTACTCCGGACGGAGTCGTACCTCTACTCCGTATGGCACGCGTTGACGGCTGGGCGTCAAGGGCAGCCGACGTCCCCGGCCGGCAACATGCGACAAAGGGTCAGACCTTGGCAGGCGGGCCGTCTGGGCTGCATTCCTCACTTTCATGCGCTCCACGTGCGCGAGGCGACAATCCGTTTTCTACGAACTTGACAGGATGGGGTCCGGAGTAGAGTAAGCCCAATTGTGGGATCGGCGGGGTTAAAGCGATACTGTTCTTTAACCTACCGGCGTGCGCTCGCCGAAAGCCCCTCTGAGTCTCAGGCTCTCGGCGCTGCCCGGTAAACCGGGCGCGTAACCCGGGCCCGTGTTACCATACGATACCGGCCGGTCCCCTTGCCTCCTCCCGTCCGTGCCCGCTGACTCGTGTATCCGCGTATCCGCCGTACCGCTCGACAGTTACGGCCAGAGGGAAAAAAGGGCTGCAAAAGCAAGTGGACAGCTTCGCCCAAAGCCTCTCCATCTCTTTCTTCTCTGTCCTTCTTCCTTCTCCCTTCTCTCCCGCAAACTCCGTCTTCTTCCCCCCAAACCCAGACCAGACCCTCTTATCTCCCCTCAGTCTTTGCCCACCAGACATGGCTTCCTATCTGAGACTAGGAACTTCTGCTCTCCGCTCCTCCTCCCTCGCCGCGAAGCCGGTTGTGCAGTCCGCGGCCTTCAATGGCTTGCGCTGCTACTCGACCGGCAAGGCCAAGGTGTGCACTACCCCTCACTGTTGCCATGCCAGCTTCTGACGTCAAATTGTCTAGTCCCTCAAAGAGACCTTCGCCGAGAAGCTCCCCGCAGAGATTGAGAAGGTGAAGAAGCTCAGGAAGTATGTCAGTCCCAGCCCGGGGTATTTAACAAGTTGTGCACATGGCAGTGACTGATCATGGCGACGTCTCCTTGTAGGGAGCATGGTTCTAAGGTCATTGGCGAGGTCACTCTGGACCAGGTCTATGGTGGTGCCCGTGGTGTCAAGTGCCTCGTCTGGGAGGTGAGTTATCCGCGGTTGTCTTGCAATTAGGGAAGGAAAGAAAGCTAATTCGCTGCGCAGGGCTCCGTCCTGGACGCTGAAGAGGGTATCCGCTTCAGAGGAAAGACTGTGAGTGACAGGACGTCAAAGCTGTTTGTACCTCTTTTACTGACAGCATCAAGATTCCCGAGATCCGGCAACTCCTGCCCAAGGCCCCTGGCGGAGAGGAGCCTCTCCCTGAGGGTAGGCAATTCCACTCCGGAACAAGTCGCATGTTCAAAAGCTGACCATTTTTTAGGTCTCTTTTGGCTGCTGTTGACCGGTGAAATCCCCAGCGAGCAGCAGGTGCGTGACCTGTCCGCTGAGTGGGCTGCGCGCTCCGACGTCCCCAAGTTCGTCGAGGAGCTCATTGATCGCTGCCCCAACACCCTCCACCCAATGGCCCAGTTCTCCCTGGCTGTGACTGCCCTCGAGCACGAGTCTTCCTTCGCCAAGGCGTACGCGAAGGGCATCAACAAAAAGGACTACTGGACCTACGTCTTCGAGGACGCGATGGACCTCATTGCCAAGCTGCCCACCATTGCGGCCAAGATCTACCGCAACGTCTTCAAGGACGGCAAGGTCGCCCCGATCCAGAAGGACAAGGACTACTCTTTCAACTTGGCCAACCAGCTCGGCTACGGCGACAACAACGACTTCGTTGAGCTGATGCGTCTGTACCTGACCATCCACGCTGACCACGAGGGTGGAAACGTCAGCGCCCACACCACCCACCTGGTTGGTAGCGCTCTGAGCTCTCCCATGCTCTCTCTGGCCGCCGGTCTCAACGGTCTGGCTGGTCCTCTGCACGGATTGTACGTTTGTCTCCGTCTCTTCACACTGCGGAATCCGAGTTCATGCTGACACGCTCTTCAGGGCCAACCAGGAGGTGCTGAACTGGCTCACCAAGATGAAGAAGACCATTGGCGACAACCTCAGCGACGAGGCCATCAGGGACTACCTGTGGCAGACCCTGAACGCGGGCCAGGTCGTGCCCGGCTACGGCCACGCCGTCCTCCGTAAGACTGACCCGCGCTACACTGCCCAGCGCGAGTTCGCTCTCCGCAAGCTGCCGGATGACCCGATGTTCAAGCTGGTCAGCCAGGTGTACAAGATCGCCCCTGGTGTCCTGACCGAGCACGGCAAGACCAAGAACCCGTACCCCAACGTTGACGCTGTAAGTTCCCCATCCGTCGAGTGGCATATCGATCCAACGGTACGCTGACGAGGTGCAGCACTCTGGTGTCCTGCTCCAGTACTACGGCCTGACTGAGGCCAACTACTACACCGTTCTCTTCGGTGTCTCGCGTGCTCTGGGTGTCCTGCCCCAGCTGATCATCGACCGTGCTCTGGGTGCCCCTATCGAGCGCCCCAAGAGTTTCAGCACTGAGGCCTACGCCAAGCTCGTTGGCGCTCAGCTGTAAAATAGTCGTATAGAAAACGCAATCTTGACGAAACAGGGTTGGGGGGACTGGCCGTTGCGCCACAGGCGCCGGGCGGATTGTACACCATTTCATTTGTTGGTTAGACCGGGAAGCGCTGGATCCTGGGTTTTGATCGATTACGTTGTTTAATGAGAGTTGACCAGTTCGAGCGGGCCATGTAGCAGCACTTCCTCAATGTCAACGTTCTTGTTACAACTCATGTTCTCTCGGCTGTGCGGGTCTCGGGCTTCGGAGATCTCGGAGACGTCTTTAGCGTTCCAGGTCGTACATGTGAAATCAGGCCCCATCAGTAAGAGTATGCGGTAACACTGTAGGCTTGCCATGCATCCCTGCAGGTTCGTAGGAATCATTATTGATTTGCCTCACGCCTCAACCAGTCCAACACGCCCTTGTCCGGGGAGCGTTGGGGCGCGCGTTTGTGCCCGTCGCTCAACGGACACCGCGGGGGCTCTCACCGTCGGCCCCGAAGCGGCCTAGCGCCTGGACAGCACGGGCCCGTCCCGATCGGGTCTAGCCGCGCCCCAAAGCCGCGGGCCCGCGGCGCCCTGGGGACTCCAGAGTGCGTCTGCGCGCCGAGGCCGCCCGGGGCAGCAGCTGTGCACCTTGCTTCCATCTCCTCTCCCTCTGCCCTCGTTTTGCTCTGCGTTGATACTCCTCTGTCCATCTTCCCCCCCAGGCCACCCTTGTGTGGTTCAACCCGACCGCGTGCCGTCCCCGTCACTCCTGTCGAGCGAGAAAGCACCCCTGTCAAGCTCAGAACCGCCGCGTTCCACTGTAAGAAAGCCGTCGTTCTGGTCCTGCCAGTGCCTCTGCCCTCGCTCTCCAATCTTCCCATCCCTTAGGCGACGAAGCCCCCTACATCCCTTGGTCAGGGCCCCTTTCAGCGTTCCCGGTGTCCGAGATGTCTGCCGCAACCACCCAGGCCTCTTCCGCCCCTCGAAAGATCGAGAAGAAACCCGTTAAGTTCAGCAATCTGCTGCGTGAGTTTTCCCTACACTGCACTCCGACCTCGAGGGTTGCGGGTGTCTTGTGGCTGGCGAATCGATTCTGACTGTCTTGTAGTTGGCGCGGGGTTGAACCTGTTCGAGTAAGTGTTGATGTCTCCTACATTCGGCCGATAGAGCCATTGGAGCTGATCGCGATTTCAGGGTCACCACGCTGGGACAGGTATACGCAGAAAGCTCCAGCTGATATCAGAATGCCTCTTACTGACTGTTGCAGCCGCTGGAAGTGATCAAGACGACCATGGCCGCAAACCGAACCGACAGCTTTGCCCGTGCCATGGCTCGGATATGGGGTCGTGGCGGGATTCTCGGTTGTAAGGAGCCTCTTTCCTGGACATTAGGCTACGTCGACCTAAACTAACATGGCTGGGCAGACTACCAAGGTCTCATTCCGTGGGCCTGGATTGAGGCTTCCACCAAGGGTGCCGTCCTCCTCTTTGTCGCGTCTGAGGCGGAGTATGTCGCAAAGACTCTTGGCGCATCCGACTTCGTTGCTGGTATCACCGGAGGCATGACTGGCGGTGTTGCCCAGGCTTACGCTACCATGGGCTTCTGCACTTGCATGAAGACGGTCGAGATCACCAAGCACAAGATGGCCGCGCAGGGTGTGAAGCCTCCGAGCACGTGGGCGACATTCGTGGATATCTACCGTAAGGAAGGCATCCGCGGTATCAACAGGGGTGTCAATGCAGTCGCCATCCGCCAGACTACGAACTGGGGCTCTCGCTTTGGTCTGTCGCGCCTGGCGGAGACGGCTATCCGCAAGGTGACTGGCAAAGAGGATGGCCAAAAGCTGAATGCCTTTGAGAAGATTCTCTCTTCAACCCTGGGAGGTGCTTTGTCCGCCTGGAACCAGCCAATTGAGGTCATTCGCGTCGAGATGCAGAGCAAGAAGGATGACCCCAACCGGCCCAAGAACTTGACCGTCGCCAAGACCCTCAAGTACATCTACGAGACCAACGGTATCAAGGGTCTGTACCGGGGAGTCACTCCTCGTATCGGCCTTGGTATCTGGCAGACCGTCTGCATGGTTGCTCTGGGTGACATGTAAGTTGATCCCCATGTTTAATTGTTTTGTTTTCTCTCGGATACATCCACGGGCGGTCAGTCTGCCGCCTGCGGATGTGCTCCACGATCATGTGACGCCGAAGCATCCGAAATCGCTGACATGTGGATCTCCTTTGAACCGAGCAGGGCCAAGGAGGCAGTCGAAAAACTGACCGGCGACAAAGTCACCGCGAAGCACTAGAGAGGGGTTGAGACACCCTTCCACCATGCTTGATTTCGTCTTCACTTCTGCTTCGTGTTATCTGTCCCAGTTGATCCAGCCAGTTCAGTTGCTATATCTGTCCACCCGGAAGAATGGCGGCTTGAGATCAGAAGAGGGGATATTTACAGATGGCATGGGAATATAGACAGCGGGAAATGCGGGAAGGAGGGTTGCTATCCTCTTAACACCATCCAGACTATATCTGAGTTATGTTAGTGACTCTGTTCTGTTTGCTGGCTCTGGCGTGACGCCAATGTATACATTGTCACTGTTCAGATGAGTTAGCGGGAAGGAATTGCCAGCTTCGATGCTTCTAGAAATACACTTTTGGGGATAACGGAGGAAGTTAGTCTTTCCTCATTCTCCTGCCAATCCTGTTCCTGTGGCTCGCATCTTCTGGACGCTTGTATATGCCCCGTTATGTTCGACTGTCCAGTTCAAGATAGTACCAGGTTGTCAGACGTGTACATGAGCGACAGTAAAGGAGGCACTGTACACTTACATTTAGCCCTGGCTAAGCTAGATAGCCAAAATACCTAATCCACTTGCAAAAGTGGGAGTACCTAGATGGCTAAGATAGTCGAAGCTGGACGGTAGACAATGCATATGACCTAGATACTGAGTTGAAAAGGAGAGAGAAAAGAAGTATCAGAACCCAATCTCTGTTCCAGTAAGCCTGTTTCCTAAAATCAGGTATGGAATCAAGGTGTATTTAACTACCTAGGTGCGGACTCGGTTTGATGTGAACAATTGGATTGAGTCCATCTTTATTTTCTCCCGAGAGGAAAGGAAATACGGATTTGGGCTAATGTCACAACTATCTATCCATGTAGCTGCCTGGTGTCTGCTCAATATGCTTCTATATAAAGTTTCGCTGTGAAGAATTCCATTCTATTCTTCTCAATCATGACCAATCGACCTCGCCTCCTTCCGACCTTGACGATAGCCATGACTGACACGAATAATGTCGCGATTCTGACCTTCATGGAGTCATCGATTGTCAGCGATATGGATTATCAGGCATGATTGTCCCTGTTTGACTGACATCGCCTCGCCTCCACCAGGAGGCAATAGCACGTTCAGTGGAATTTCAGAATTGTGTCCAGTGAATGTCTATTTTTTTATTTTTGTTTTTTAAGAAAAGCTGCCAAATCATAATAGGAGGGCGATATTTCCGGACCACCGGACAGTTGAGCTAGATCCGTCATGACAGGTCGCTTTCTGGCCGAGTTTGATGAATGACAGGGCATACGCAGATTGCATGCTCTGAGCTGGAAAGACAAGAACCGTGCAAGGGGAATGGTCCTCGCCTATGAACCTGGACACTTAAGTTGTTTGCAGTGATGACTCGTTACTATTATTTCCCGGGACTCGCGTAGCTCTCGGGGAAAAATTACATGCTGTATTCGTCCCAGGGAACAGGCATATCTACATCTGTTGGTGTCTGATCTGGACAGGTATGTTCCCGAACGCATCTTAGTGGGCTTTTTTTTATCCTAAACGGACATTACTTCCGTTTCCATCATCTTTACGTCTATGAAGACTAGTCCAAAGCCAAGAAGCTTTAGTCGAATATACAAAATTTCAAGAGAGCTTGTCTAATTTATTTCCTTTCTTCTCCTGACATTGGATTGGTACAAGTACAGGCTCACACACAGAGCTAACATCTGCAGCGATGTGGATATGTGAGATGGGGCCTGCAAGTATGAGTGATGGCTTTTCCAGTTTAATCTACGTTACTTAAACAGTCAAGCCAAGGTCATCGGCGAAGGGAAGCTGGTGGAGGTCTCCAACAGCGGCGACGGAAGCTTTGCCAGAGAGGAAGGACTTGGCAGCCTGCGAGTTGAGATGTTAGTTTAGCTCTAATTGGATATTGACAAAGTCAAATGGGGTTCGGTTGAACGTACATCCTTGACCTGCTGCTCGGTGACCTTCTCGATGCTCTCTGCGACCTCGCCCAGCTGGTAGGGCTTGTGGCCGTTGATGAGACCGGAACCGGTGATCTCCACACCAGTCTCGAGGTTCTGGCCAGCCTCGAGAGCGCGGAACTTGGCGAGGGCAATAGCCTTCTTGATGTCCTCGCTGGCGACATCTCCGGCGGCGACCTTCTTCACAGCTTCGGCAATGTTCTTGCTGGCGGCCGCGAGTTGTTCGGCCTTTCCGGAAACAGCGATGGTGAAGAGACCAGCGTCCGAGTAGGAGTAGTTCTTGGTCGAGACCTTGACCTGCGAGAAGCCCTGGGTGGCCTTCGCGAGGAGCGAGAAGCCAGGGGTCCATTTGATAGTCGACTCACCACCAAGGAGGGCAGCCAGAACGGCAGTCTCGGGCTTGTAGCCAGACGTACCGAACGCGCTGGAACCGGGGAAGGCGATGACAACAGAGTTGCCGGCCTTGCTAGAAATGCGCTGCTCACCGCCATAGTACTTCGAAGGCACGCTCTCCCGAGGCCTAAACTCGCCGAAGCCGGCACTGGTAGAAAGACCGGTGAAGAACTCACCAACCCACTTGGACAGCTCAGCAGACTTCGGACCGCTGGCAACGAGGGCAATGTTAGGCTTGGCATATGCTCCCCTGGCGAACTCCGCAATGGCTTCAGCGGACAGGTATTTCTCGAATGGTGCAGTCGCGGAGGGGGTGAGGCTCTCTCCGAGACCGCGGTGGAATGCCAGGCCGTGTGCCGCATCAAGAGCCAAGGCCTCCGGGTTCGACAGGAGGGCCTGCTGCTTGAACTTGATGACGTTCAAGACGACCTCGTTTAGCTCGTGCGCTGGTTAAAGCCGTTAGAGGCTTTTTTCCATACATCCGAATCCAGAGCACCAATGCAAATGACTCACTTGGGTATTTCGTTTGGGAGGCAACCTCTGCCAGGAGCTCTGCAAAGTATGGGAGATCGCCCGAGAGGAACTTGGCCCTGAGGACGATATTCTCCCGCGAGTGTGAGGAGGAGACCTCGCTACCCAGCAGCTCAGTCTCCCGAGTGATCCGCAGAGCCGACCGCTTGAGAGTAGACTGCCAATTGAATGTATTGTCAGCCTGGAATCTTTCCATGGCCATCCGGACAGGCAGAGGAGTGCAATTGCTCCGGTACGACTCCGGTACGACGCACCTTGAAGGCGAACTGTTCGAGGGCTTCGGAGAAGCCAGGGAAAGGCTGGTAACGAGGGCCAGCCTTTGCAACCAGCGCGAGCGTCGCCGTAGGGCCCCCGACTTCTCGGGTTGCAACCTTCACGCCGGCAGCCTCGGAGACATTATACTGGAAGTTGGGAGTGGCAGCGGAGGCCATGCCCCGGCGAGCGCTGGGGCTAGCAGCACAGCACTGCTTCCGGAGCGCACGCGGCGCATTTCGGCCAAGGGCAGACCGCGACAGCATCATCGCATGTGCCGAGGATCGAACTCGGAGGAGAAAGGACGGTGGTGAGGCGGAGATTGAGAGCAATTGGGACGACCCTGTGGAGGGGGGAAGAGGAGGAGGTCTGTCGTGCACGATTTGGACGACGTTTGAAAAGCTTCAAGATCCCGAGTCGTCCAGCGCCGGCCACGATTGCGCACGCCCTGATTGGTCCGAGTGACGAGGGCGGGCGGAACCGGCGTTTCCTGGCCTGCCGGTCATGTGATGTCAGGTGACGACAAGTTACATTGAGGGTCGGCCGGGTCACGTGGGGAGCTGCGAAGCGCAGAGTGTGACGGTGGAGCATCGTGGGCGGCGCCGAAGAGGAAAGAGGGACTCGAGAGAAAAGCAGCAAACACATTCCCTCTCCCCGTCTTTCCCCTCTGCTTTCTCTCTCCATCCTCCATGAAGGTCCGTCGGTGACCCCTCTGACTCTTCTAGAGGAGCTGGCAGTTCTCTAGAAATCTGGAACATCATGTCCCAAGTATGGGCCCGACCCCGCCGCTTGCTCGCTTCTGCTGCTGATGGTTGCGATAGTATGCCGCGGAGCTCTGCGCGCTTCTGGTCGAAGACAATTACGGGGAGCTTTTTGCGGTAGGCTCATGTTCAATTACTCCTTATTCTCCCTTCGCTTGACATTGCCTTCCGCAGTGCATTGAGATTGAATGGGCGTTTATATTGTGACTAACTTTCGATCAATCTCTATAGCGCATCTTCTCAACTCTCCAGCGCTATGATCGCCTCCCCCTTCCGCGCCTCAAGTACTACACCCGGCTCTCTGATAAGCAGCTCCGCTATGGCCTCTCTGCCATGATCCAACAGCACCTCGTCTATCATTACACTTCCTATGACGACGGTATCACGTACTACGAGGCCAACACGCAGTCCGCATACTATCTCGTGAGGTCCGGCAAGATCCTAGAGGTAGTAGAAGAGAGACTGGGAAAGTATGCTGCCACTGTCATGGAGACTATCATGTTTCTTGGGCATGCCCAGGTCAGCTATCTTGAGACACTGCCGGAGCTCCAGCCTGAGCGGCCTGTGAAGTCTGAGCAGGCTGAGACGAACGGCGTCAGTGATCATCATGATGACCAGTCGGACGTCCCAAATGGTGATCAAGACGGTCACTCAGCCTCTCCAAATGATAAAGTCGATGGCACGGAATCGGTCTCTGCTCATCTCCATCCAACTTTGAAGGCGCTCGCCGCTCATGGCTACATCATGCGCGTTCGGGAAGGCCAGTTCCAGAGCCATGCAGACAATTTGATGTATGCCCAACGGGTTATCAAGTCGAGGTCAGACGTGAAAGGGCTAAGGGGAAAAAAGTTGGAAGAAGCAATAGAGGAGGGAGCGGCGCGCCTAGTTAAGGAACGAACAGACGGGGATCTCACTCGCGGGCTGATATTTAATGGCGTTCCTCGGGGTGTCAAGAGACGGCATGCGGCTGGATCAGCTGACGGCCCCAACAAGAAGCCGAAACTAGAAGATTATGCTGTGAACGAGGAGGAGGGCGACGAGTCGGAGAACGAGTGGTCTGACGCTGAAGACACTATGCCCATGGAGGTGAATTTGCCTTGGTGGATGTGTCACCGGATCGCCGCTAACATGACTGTAGTCCGGATTGGTCGTCCGAGTGAACTACGAAAAGTTCGATGTTGTTTTCAGAAATCGTCGCCTCGTCGAGCTGTCAGAGCAAGACACGTCCCCAACCACTGCCCACGTTTATGATTGTCTGCTTCGACGTATCGAGTATCAAACCCCACGTTGCCGCGGTGAACCAGAAATACCTCGTGAGGGAGAGGAGGGAGAGCAGTACTCCGTCGCAATCCCTTTGCATGCATTGGCAGAGGATATCGATCCGCAGCTGGATCTTGCAGGCTCCATTGGCCCTATGGATCCATCGCAGCCTCCCAGCAGACGCGGTAAGCGGCCACTGGAAGACGGCATCAACGGTGATGGTCCCAATGGTGTATCGTCCAATCGAAATCGTGCATTCGAGATCGATCAGCATCTCTCCCTTCTGGCCCAGCCACCTTATTATTTCACATCTAAACGTACCACATCTGGCATGATCACCTGGACGGTGGAGTACCGGCATCTAGCCCGTAAGCTCCGTCATCTTGAACTGGAGCGCATCATCGAAACCCGATATGGGGACGTCGCATTACGTGTCGTCCGTGTTCTGCACGCAAAAGGCAAGCTAGATGAGAAGCGTCTGCAGGAGATAAGCCTCTTGCCGCCTAAAGACTTGCGTCAGGTGCTCGCCAGCATGCAGGCCGGCGGTTTTGTCGACCTTCAGGAAGTGCCTCGGGACGCGCAACGTCAGCCGTCACGCACCATCTATCTCTGGTTCTATGACCCGGACCGCGTGCGCCGCAATGTCTTGCAGGACACATACAAGGCCATGTCACGTTGCTTGCAGCGCATCAAGTTCGAGCGCAACAGGCTGAAAGCGTTCCTGGAGAAGGCTGAGCGCAGCGATGTCAAGGGCAATGAAGAGCGGTTTTTGTCCGAGGCGGAGTTGAAGACGCTGCAGCAATGGAAGGACAAGGAGGCGATGCTCCTGGGTGAGGTATCTCGATTGGACGACTTGGTGGCTGTCTTGAGGGACTTCTGAGTCTATCGGCGTAATAGGAAGGCTTAGCTGGTCGGCTATATTCGACAGTACTATTACTCGAATACTCTGTACACTTTACCACATATTGCATGCGAACCCTGTGGGCGAAAAAAAGGGGGGATAGGTTGTAAAGGTGGCACAAAAAGATACTCATATGGGTGATGGGTTAATATATTCCTACTTGAGTACTATGTGCCAGGTAATTACATGCACGTCTGCTGAGTACTGTTAAACCATGGTGTGACGCCGTTACTAGGATGGTGGAGGGAATAGTCAGGTCCCATCTGTCACATTTTAGCGCTTACAGGGTAGATTGTGGACTGTGTCACTAGCTACATTGCACAGTCGAGATATCACCAGTGTGTCTTGCCCATGAAACCTTATCGAGCCACACATTATCACAGCTAATAGACGAGTCTTTGCCAGGGAGGCGTCTAACCAGCCACATCTTCATCATTATCCTCATAATCATAATTGATATATCTCTCGCTCTGTGAATCCTCCATCCAAAAATAAATGTCGTCGTAATTGACAATCGTCATAAACAGAAAGTCATAGCATCAGTTGATTTCTTTTCTTCTCCGCCTGCCCCTTTGCCTTGTCCTTTCTCTTGAATGCATCCCTTTTTGAGGACCACCAACGAAGCGGCGTTAGGCGTCTTCGACCACCGTGCCCTGGATTGAACATCAAGCAAGGCCTTGTGTCTCTCTCCCTTTCATAATCCAACCCCAAGTATAAACGCTGTCCTCAGGATGAGCCCAAACCACGTCACCCCCAGATTCCCCCACTCCTCCCACCGCAACCAGAGTCTCGGGTCCAAAAAGATATCCGTCGCTTTCACCGCGACCGCCAGCTTCCAGAGCGCCCACAGATGCCCCACGTCGGAGAGCACGCACCCGATCGTGATCAGCCTCCAGATGTCGCGCCTCTCCTGCCCGACGTGGCGGAGGATGACGCCCTCGTTGAAGGCGAACAGGAGGTACAGGGAGGCGAGCTGGATGAGGAGGGTCGTCTCGTCCGGCGTCGGGGTAGCAGAGTGGGGGTAGTTGGGCGGTGAGATGATGCGGAGGTAGTAGCTGCCCTGGAAGGCGGCGAGACGGACGCCGTTGATGGCGAAGAGGGGCTCGAGGTAGAGGAAGTAGAGGCGGTAGAGGAAGGGGATGGGTTTGGAGGGTTTGGAAGGAGATGCAGGAGGAGCGGGAGGAGTGGTGGTGGTCATGGCACTACTACTACTCTTGCTAGTAGTAGTAATAAGTTGCGTGGTGGTGCTTTGCATGCTTAGGTATGCTCCTCTTCTGCACTCTCTTCTCCCGTTATTTTTCTTTTGTCCAAGTTGGGAAAAAAAATAATTCAAGAATGGTAAATACTGTAGGAGAGGGTTTTCGTGCTCAACGTATACATGTATCAATGCTGTAGATCCTCTCAAATGCGCCAAATAAGTTATATACGTAGGAAGTTCCGGCAGTGCGGCTCGAAGGGCTTATGTATTACTACTATGACAGAAATAGGGTGCTAACATTCTTGGGTTGTATCCATGAATAATAATAATAATGTGTGACAACTGAGTCTTCGGATGAAACACTACTGCAACAGAATCCTCCGCTCCACTAAAAGAATAACAAAGACGACAAGAATACTACTCTGGGGTGTCGATTAGCTGTTTGAGCATTCTTAGTCGAGTGCAAACTGCAACGATGATCGAATTCCTGGCCACGTACTTCCATAAACGGTTGCTGCGGCGGAAAGGGTTGCCTAACGAATATCAGGCGCGCTGCAGCTTTCCAAAAGTCCCAGCCTGAGATCACGCCCATGTATATGCCCGGTGGTACGAAGGACTCTACTGTAGAACAAAGTACTCGGCGCAGTCCGCAGGATCCGCGGGTGTGACGTAGGCCTGTGGCAGAGGCGCAAGTTTTCCGCTCCGCACTGCGTAGGTCCTCGACTTCCGCATGGGCCATGTCCTTTGGACGTTCAGACTGAGCTGCGGAACATATTCAACAAGCGCTTCCTAGCCACGATGTAGTCCAATTTTAGTACGGAGTAGTCGGTACACGGATCAAACTTTGCCAGGCTGCAGCGTCGGCCCTATCGTGCTTCGTCCCGCGCGTCTCGTGGCTTGCTGCAGCTTTTTTATCTGCCCGGGGCCAACCACGGATCCCTCCGCACGTTTCCACCTCAACTTTCTTGATTTCTCCATCCTACCAAAATTGGCAGTTGAGGGTGAAACTCGACTCATACGCAATGTGGGCCTCAGAATCATATCTGATAATCGTGCCCTGGCGTGTGTGATGCGACGAAAAACAACGATGAAGGGCTGAAACCCTCGGAGTTTGACACTGTTGATCAAGTTCCCTGATCACCCCATCCCAACTGCCAAGATCCCAATTGCACATCCTTGCCGTGGGGGCTGAAACCTGCATCTGCGTTGGACAATAATACTCCATGAGCCCGTGTATGTATGCACAGGATTTTGTGCTGGTCGAGGACGAAATTGCACCGTACATACTACGGATCTGGAACACGCCGCCGCCAAGGTATGAAGGAGGTTGAAAGGGATAAAAATAAAAGTACGGAGTACTTCGTACGCAAAGGGCTGGTGTAGGGAATGGAGATTACTTGATCTTGGTTTGGACCGTTGGTTCTGCGGGGGATGGGATAGATGGGCAGATGGTTCACGTTACACATTATGCATGAAAGGAAAAGCCTCAAGGGCTATCTACTAGCTAGCTGCTGAGTTAGTAGTAGCTGGGCTTGGACATCTATCTGGAATTCATTCTCCCGGGTTGCATCAGTTCTCCACATCTTGAAGGGAAATTGGGGATTCTCTCCGCCTTGAAAGATAATCCATCCGCTTAACATGTCATGCCGCAAAGTTCTCAAAAAACATCTATCTACAAGGTCCACAACAGACAGCATGATCCTGGGCCATTGGCCCTGATGTGTTATCGAGTGGTTTCGGGTTTTTCAAACATCATGAAACTTCCCAAAGCTCTTTGGTAACGGTCCTTCATCTATACGTTTACACTCTAGGCACGTTCAAAATGGTGTCTCATTTAACTGTTTACCATGGTAAACTGCCGGCGAAGACCTTATTTCTCAAGCAGAACCAAACTGAGGAGGTTTATTGGTGGCCCTTCTCTTTTGACTTGCAATCGACAAATTAAAATGTATGCACATGTTATATTCCATATTTGAATATGCAAGCTCATGGCGACGGGGAGGGAATCTCAGTTCCATAAGGTTGTATAGCAAGCTGCCAGTTAATACCTGGAGCTTACTGCAGACTGCTGGGGCCTAAGATGGCGTATCTGAGAGAGCACAAATGTTGTCCTTTTTTTTAAGGAACTTCCAGAGAAACTGTTAGTCTAGTCTAGTAGTCTGACGACCCATAAAAGATTTTTTTATTATGAAATTTTATTTTATACAGGATTAGGTTCTACAGTTTACGAATATCCGATACTCCCGCATTTGCGGGAGATAGGAATTGAACTGTTCAGGGGTGAAATATATATACACCTAACGTTCTGGTAATTAAATTACATCCTTCTTTTCCTCTTTAGAAACAGTGGACTAGATGACATGAATATTCGACTGCACTTTGGTTTCAGGTTGACGGGACTTCTTATCTGATTGCCTGCCCGCATAGTGACTTGTCCACCAAGCAAGCAGCACCGCTTTGAGGACGACAAGGGATACCTCTGAAGTGACCGCCCATTGGCCTACTACGTGCTACTCGAGTTCTGAGAGTGACGGCTATTCATGGAACAATATTTTATTTATTTAGATAATCAAGCTACTCACGCAAAGTCATGAATTATTGCGACTATCGTTGCAAGGTAGGTTCCATGCGTTGACAACACGTCCCTGAGCGGATTATGGAGCTTAGACCAAGTCCAATCAAAATTCTACGATTTGATCATCGGAAATTGACTCATTTCCGAAGCAGATTATTTCTTCTTCTTCCCCTCCCTGTCGGCAGCTTCAGCTTCCTCCACGATCCCTGTAAACATCCGGACTACCCCCTTTGCAATCACCCACGCGAAACCTGCTACAAGAACCACCCACCCTGCTGTTGGAACTAGTGAACGGGGGAATACGTTCAGCAAGTATGGATCCAAGATCACATCCACCAACACGGGAGGGACATTCTCCATCAGTGTCGCATTGAGCGTGAAATAGTCCGCTGCGGCGTGGATCCGGAGGAAGAGGACCGAGTCCGAGGGGGATGGCGATGAGGAAGAAGGGGGCTGACGTGTACCTCTGCCTACTTTGCCGGTATTCGGCTCCGGATTGGCCGTCTGTAGGGAGGCGAGGCGTGCAGAGGAGAAGGCAGCGATGGAGGACATCAGAGATGCATCTTCGAGGGTGCTGGGGAGGGTGTGAGTCGTAAGGGTGAAGGCGGTCGGTTGCTGCTGTTTTGTTAGACTCGATATCTGTTCACCATATATTCAATGTAACGCATATGTAGTTAAGGCTTTAATGTATTTGCCCAAGAGGCAAGAACGATATACCAAGCTAGGAAAGGGGATAGGTATCCTACTGTTGCCGACCAGCAAACCCTCACTTCATACCGCTGCTCCGGGGTCAAGTCCTCTAGGAAAAACCATGACTCCGTTCCTAGGGGCGCATCCTCAGTCGGGAACGACGCGTTCAGATACGTTCGCAGCACGCTGGCCTGCGGTGACAGCCTCTCCAGCCCGAGGTCATCGGGGGCTGGGCTCTGGGAAGGGATGGGAATTGAGGCAGGTGCGAGAAAGATGGTCTTTTCGACGTTGGCCTGGCAGGGCCGGGAGAGAAGGGGTAGAAACAGGAGGAGGGGTGCAAGGACGTGCATTTTGGTTGGCTGATGGGATACCCGATGGAATTGAGTGGGGTCTCATCGGCAGCATCCGACAGCTGGCGGCATTCTATCTGTTCAGCCTTGGAACGGAGCTCGGAATATACTGTTGTTTGTCCTGAATAGTACTGTTAGCGTATTGAACAACAGGAGCAGCGGAGCCTGTATTCCTAGAAGAACAGATAGAAAAGACATGGATCGGAAATAGGCAACAAATCTCCGGTCGCAGACTGAGAAACTCAATATTCCAATAATGAAGGATTCATTACTAGGAAACTGCACGTGCGACGGTACTAAGCATTATTCTGATGTGTTTTTTAGGTGATGATAGCTCCTGTTTGGTCCGAGACCAAATGTATCTTCTGCCTAATGAGTAATTGAGACTCGAGAAGACAAAAACATATCAACGGCGTGTACATAGACAGTTATAACGATAGCATATAGTGGGCAAATGCAGATATTAGACGTACCTTGTAGACGAGCTGCCATAGGATGATGGACAATAATGGATCGTCGATGTCTGCTGTCCGGAGTGGATCTTCCGACGGACCGCGCATGCCGTCATCCGCAGCGCTTAGTCAGCGATCGCGATCAGGTGATGCCCCTGAACGGCCGACCGGCCGCTGGCCGGCCGCACCGGGGGGCGGTCACGGGGAGGAGTCCGGCCAATGATGTGCGCCGGCTTTCGAGCGGCCCCGCGGGCTTTCCCAAGAGGGACAGGTAAACAGCACATCGCGAACCAACTAGGCGGATACAGCGAACTCCCGCCGCTGCCAGCGCAGGTGTGGCTCCGGCGTTGTTGTTCGCTGGCCCTTGCACAACAACAAAAACGTCTTGGCCGGTCCTGCAGAGCCTCCCGAGTCCTGCTCTCCTCGTCGCCTCGTTCAACTCCTCCTCTCCCATCCTCTCTCCCCCCCTTCTGCACCCAGGGTCTCCCCCGTCCCTGAAGCCTCGTCGACCTTTTCCTGTCTTTGTATTCCCCTGGAAGAGCGGTCGAGCCCTTCCCCTCCCCGGGATCCTCGTGACCCTCACAGCTTAATCTCTTGAAATCTCCGCCCATCCATTCCACACGTCAAGATGAGAGAAGTCATCAGCTTGAACGGTTCGTCTCCCCATCAGCCATCTGTTCGAGTACGGAAGGGCGCGTTCTGACGTTTGTGAGGACAGTCGGCCAGGCTGGTTGCCAGATCGCTAATGCCTGCTGGGAGGTATGAGTGACATTCGTCCTAACCCAGAAAGAGATCTATCTCGACTTACAATAATGCCATTGTTTTTAGCTTTACTGCCTTGAGCACGGCATCCAGGTATGCGGGAACCCTTTCTTTGTGTCACTCCGACATGCAGCATAGCGACGCCCCCTTTTTGTTCCTGGCAGCGCCGTTTCTGACAAATCCTGGTCCCGCAGCCCGACGGTTACCTGACTGAAGAACGCAAAAACGCCGAACCCGACTCGGGATTCAGTACCTTCTTCTCCGAGACCGGTATGTATAAAAAACATCGATTTTCCTATTCGGCCTCCTGTCTCCTGACACCTTGTTCCCCTTACCGCAGGTCAGGGCAAGTATGTTCCTCGTACCATCTACTGTGATCTCGAGCCCAATGTGGTCGACGAGGTCCGCACTGGTCCCTACCGCAGCCTCTTCCACCCTGAGCAGATGATCACCGGCAAGGAGGATGCGTCGAACAACTACGCTCGTGGCCACTACACCGTTGGCAAGGAGATGATCGACCAGGTTCTCGACAAGGTCCGTCGCGTTGCCGACAACTGCTCTGGTCTCCAAGGTTTCCTGGTCTTCCACTCTTTCGGTGGTGGTACCGGCTCTGGTTTTGGTGCCCTCCTGATGGAGCGTCTGTCTGTCGACTATGGCAAGAAGTCCAAGTTGGAGTTCTGTGTCTATCCAGCTCCCCAGAATGCCACATCGGTCGTTGAGCCCTACAACTCCATCCTGACTACCCACACCACCCTGGAGCACTCTGACTGCAGCTTCATGGTTGACAACGAGGCCATCTATGACATCTGCCGTCGCAACCTCGGCATTGAGCGTCCTGGTTACGAAAACCTCAACCGTCTGATCGCTCAGGTCGTCTCTTCGATTACCGCGTCCCTCCGCTTCGATGGCTCGCTGAACGTCGACCTGAACGAGTTCCAGACCAACCTGGTGCCGTATCCCCGTATCCACTTCCCTCTGGTCGCGTTCGCGCCGGTGGTTTCTGCCGCTAAGGCTTCTCATGAATCCAACTCCGTCAACGAGATCACCATGTCTTGCTTCGAGCCCAACAACCAGATGGTCAAGTGCGACCCCCGCAACGGCAAGTACATGGCCACCTGCCTGTTGTACCGCGGAGACGTCGTCCCCAAGGAGACGCACGCGGCAGTTGCCACCCTCAAGACCAAGCGCACCATCCAGTTCGTCGACTGGTGTCCTACCGGTTTCAAGATCGGTATTTGCTACCAACCACCACAGATGGTGCCAAACGGCGACCTTGCCAAGGTCCCCCGCGCTGTGTAAGTGCCATTTTGTTCAGTTATGATTTGAACTGTCGTGCTAACCAAGTTGCAGCTGCATGCTGTCCAACACCACCGCTATCGCCGAGGCTTGGTCCGCTCTCGACCACAAGTTCGATCTTATGTACTCCAAGCGTGCCTTCGTCCACTGGTACGTTGGTGAGGGTATGGAGGAGGGTGAGTTCTCTGAGGCCCGTGAGGATCTGGCTGCTCTGGAGCGCGACTACGAGGAGGTTGCCAGCGACTCGCTTGAGGAAGAGGCCGAGGGCGAGTACTAGATGGAGGCTCCATCTTTGCAGATATCGGGGGGAACGGGGAGCTGGATAGTGAGCTGCTTTGGTGCAGTGTTCTCGCGAAAAGGTAACATGCACCGAGCCCCGTAATATACCCATCACATGCCTGGCCCTTGCTTCCCTTTTTGGCGCATTGGAGAGAAGTCTTTCCGGAGGCTCTATATTCAAATCTGTTTTGGTTCGGACCGAAAGGAAGACTAGATTGACCATTTGAGGACAGATTATTATTTCATACTTACTAGGAGACACGTACAAGTTTAATATCCTTAAGACAAGTAATGTAATTATCATTTCATCAATATAGAAAGCCTTCTGTGACTTTGAAGTATGTACCACTGGTCAGATACCTAGGTATGACGCCATGTCATCCACTGTCGGATTGGGCGGCCTGGGCGCCGCTCCTGCGAGGGGAAACGGGGACGCAGGTAATGGTATTTTTGAATTGAGAATGAAAATGAGAAAAGATCAGCCATACTGCAATCTAGGAATAGGAAGTCCGGAGAAGACTTTGATAAGCGTGATGTAGTGGTGGTACGAGCTCAAACGACGGTCCAAGGCGGTACGTTACATAACATAGCGAGAGGGTCCGTCCCGTAACGTAAGCCGAAGCTCTCCCCAGCCCAGCCAGGGTCGACATTCAACTCTAGGTCAAAGTTCCGTCTATTGTCAAGCCGATTGCATATCTCGTTCGTGAGCACCCGACAGCGGGCTGCGACTCCTACCCTCGCTCGCTCGTTGTCTTCGCCGTCGGGCTTCGTTTATCGTTGCTGCATCCCGGCACTGCTTTCGTGCTTGCTGGTTCTGCTTTGTCCCCCTCCCCCCCGACTGGCGCTTGGGCCCTCAATGTCCGTGGCCTCCTTTGGCTGACCTGACTTTGAAATTCCCACCGTCGACTTGCTACGTACCTAGGTGACTTGGGAAGTGCTCAGAAGGAGAGGAGATTATCTGGTCCCGGCAGAGATCATGCCAGATATCAGTGAGTATCATAGATAGCCCCTGTAGCAACAGGCACAAGGGGTTTCGCATCAGGGTACCTCTACTGCCATATCTTGGACGACGGAGCTAACAGATCGTCCACTTTGCGCAACAACAGCCCACCAGAATCTTAATCTCACGCCGGAGGAGAAGCGTCTCTTCTACCAGCTCTTCCAAGCCGCCGATACCACTAACCTCGGTGTCATCACCGGCGAGGTTGCTGTCCCGTTCTTCGAGAAGACGAAATTACCCCCAGATACCCTTGGCCTGGTATGTCGTGAACTTCGAATCGAGACAGCGGATGTCAGGGAATTAGTGAGAATGAGAGGCTGATTGACGCTTTGGTTTGCGACAATAGATATGGCAGATTGCGGACACGCAGAACAGAGGACTCCTGACCCCGTCCGGGTTCAGTGTCGTACTCAGGTTGATTGGACATGCACAGGCGGGTCGCGCGCCGACGGAGGAACTGGCGTTGCAGCGTGAGTATTGCGGAAGCAGCTGTGAAGGAGGTAACAATGGATGGCTAACGAGATCCCTTCTTGTACAGCCGGTCCGTTACCGAGATTCGAAGGCTTAACGGATCCTCCTCCCAATCCTCCCCCAAACCCTCGCGCTTCTAATGCCGGCGCGACCAGTCCTCCCCCAAATGCTGGTGGACCGATCAGGGTTCCCCCACTGAATCCCGACGATGTCAATAAGTTCATTTCCCTCTTTGAAAAGTCGGATGTTCAGAATGGGGTCATTTCAGGTACCGATAAGGTGCAATGCATTCATACTGCGAATTACTGACGTGGGATACTCCACAGGCGAGACTGCGAAGCAGATATTCGAACGTGCAAGGTTACCAAATGAAGTCCTGGGCCGGATATGGAACCTGGCGGATACCAAGCAGAGAGGAGCTTTGGATGCGACAGAGTTCGTTATCGCAATGCACCTTCTTACTTCCTACAAGACAGGTGCGATGAGAGGCATTCCCCAAACTCTACCTCCTGGCTTGTACGAGGCGGCCGCTCGGAGGGGAGGCCGCCCGTCTACTAGTGCGGGATCACGACCAGTCTCTGATATACCACCTGTTCCGGCTATCCCGAAGCAGTTCACCGGTCCGCAGCGGACACAGAGCCCCATTAACAGACAGCAGTACGCATCACCTCTCTCTGCCCAGTCTACAGGTGGAGACTGGTTGATTACTCCCCAGGAGAAGGCGCATTTTGATAACATCTTCGCGACTGTGGACACGGCAAAAGCAGGAGTGATCACTGGCGATCAGGCGGTTGCATTCTTCAGCAATGCACAACTTCCAGATGAAATCCTGGCGCAGATCTGGGATCTTGCGGATATTGATGCTGATGGGCAATTGACAAAAGATGAGTTTGCTGTCGCCATGTATCTGGTCCGGCAGCAGCGCACTAAGAAAGAGCCTCTCCCGCAGACACTTCCTCCGGGTCTGGTTCCCCCGAGTATGCGCCGTCAGGCTCCTTTAAAACCTGTACAATCACCAGCTCCGGCTCCAGCACCTGTTCCGCGGTCGGCGGCTGAAGATCTCTTTGGTCTCGATTCCTTCAGCGCACCGCCGCCAGCCGCTCCTTCTCAGGTGCCTCAATCGACCGGAGGCTCGAATCCGCCGTTCCAGTCCCCTGGATCGCCATCTACAAGGGCATCTCCACAAGGTTCCTCTACGGCGTTTAAGCCCTTTGTCCCATCATCGGCTTTTGGCCAAAGCCTGAATCCGCAATTGACCGGCTTCCGGCCTACGTCTCCACCGGCCAGTTCACCAGCGCCGCCCTCTGACGATCTACTGGGTGACAACGATCCGGAAGAAAGCAAGAAGCTTACGCAGGAGATCACTGAACTTGCCAATCTGTCTAACCAGATTGGCTACCTGTCAAAAGAAACGCAGAATGTGCAAGCGAAACGTTCGTCTGCAGAACAGGAGCTCGCGCAGTCCTCGCAGCAGAAGCGTGACCTTGAGGCGCGACTTGCCCAGGCTAGGAAGATGTATGAACAAGAGGTGAAGGAGTTCAAAGCCCTTGAGGAGCGACTGAATGCCTCCAGGGCGGAGACGAAAAAGCTCCAGCAAGAGTACGCCTTGGTCGAAGGAAGCCGGCAGGATTTGCAGAACCAATACAACCAGGTATCGGCTGCATTGGCGGCTGATCAGAGCGAAAACGCAAGCCTGAAGGAGAAAATTCGTCAGGCGAACGCTGAAGTCAGCCAGCTCAAACAAATACTGGAGAAGACACGCTCTGAAGCCCGTCAGCAGAAAGGTCTTGTTGCCATCAACAAGAAGCAGCTAGCCACCGTGGAGGGTGAACGGGACAAGATTCAGGGCGAGATTGATGCGCTCACGAAGGAAAAACAAGAGCAGGAGGAGAGTGCCGTGCCTCCCACAGTGGCCAGTACCCCGGCGGTTGCCAGCCCAGCTGCATCAACGGCGAGTCAGAAGACGAACCCTTTCTTTAGGCGGACTACTACAGGCTTATCGGAGAATACCTTGTCACCTTCCGGTGCCCCAAGCGATCAACAAAGTGCGTTTGACAATCTGTTTGGTCCGTCTTTCGCTCCTCCATCGACTTCTACTCCTCCGCCCCCAACCTCTTTCCGAGCCGGGTCTCCTCCTGTTCAACAGGCAAGGGATGCTTCCAAGTCCCCAGACACATCCGGAGTCCCAACTCCTTCTGTCTCTCCACCCCCATCTACGTCAGGTCATCCTACAATGTCAGGCAGTGCCGCTCCGGCATCCAGCGAACTTGGCCGGGTATCCGCGTCAACAGAGAGGGAGAAACCCGCGGAACAGTCCCCCTTTGAAGAGCCACAGGAGACCCCTGCAACCCAGCAAGAGGACTCTAAGACGACACCGTTCCCTGATATGCCAGCCAGCCCCGGTGCAAGTGATACGAAGCAGGGTGAAGCTAAGGATCTAAGCTTCGATGAACTGTTCGGTGGTGCGGCACGTGAACGATCTCAATCTCAGAAGGCGTATGATTTTGATGAGGCGTTTGCCGCTATGAAGCTTCATGGTACAGGGCAGAACAAAGCCAACGGTGCTGCTGAGACCGAGTTTCCGCCGATCAGGGAATTCGATAATGACGATGACAGCACCGATAGCGAGGCTCCAATGGGTTTCGAAGACAACTTCACACCTGCCTCCCCGCCGCGAAACCCGGAGTCGTCCAGGTCCGATTCAATAGATGCATCACAACTGCAGGCCTTCCCTGCCCCGGGAACGGGCACTTTGCCAACACAGTCTCCTGCGCCGGATGCCCAGAAAACCCCCGCAAGCCATGACCAGAGTGCTTCGAAGGAACCTGCCGACTTCCCGCGTGAATTCAATGGTCTCTTGCCGACCCGTTCGGACCCTACGGCACCACCAGACGCTCCTCACTCCGTGGAATCGTCGACTGGCGCCCCTGTCGTCGGCGGAGAGCCGCAGCGGGATACTTCCAAGAACGGCACGGCGGCGGCCGAAGGGAAAAAGCCTGGTGCTCCAGACTTCGAGGCGACCTTCGCTGGATTTGATCTGGCTCCTGCCAAAGAGACGGATGACGACGACGATGATGAATTCGAGTCTCACTTGAACAAAAATTCGACAGAGTTTGACTTTTCATTTGACTCCCCGTCCCAATCAAAGGCGGCAGCCTCCGCTGCGAACACTAGCGCGGGAAATGTAGCGTCCTCCGACTTCTTCAATTTCGACAACAACGTTAATGCCTCTGATGCATTTTCACAGAAGTCACCGCCACAGTCTGCCCATGGGAACGCGACGACGCATGATTGGGATGCCCTCTTTGCCCCCCTTGGAGGCTCCAAAGCTCCTGAAAGTGGGAGTAGCGGAGGCTCCAAGCCGGCCCAATCACCGTCGCCTACGGCTCCTCAGAATCGTCAGCCAGGGTGGGCGCTGGCAGCTGACTCAGGTGAGGATGATATGATAACGTAATCGATCACCGAGCGAAACAGATCACCGAGCGAAACACCCACCAACGCCATTATTATTAGATATCTAATTATCTCACCACACCACCCCTAAATTGAAGCTATTTACATGTAAAATAATTGCCTATTTACTA